>JADMIO010603992.1_pt1 | contig 55933 bp, 49 predicted proteins | sample 8958161 | NCBI WGS metagenome assembly JADMIO01 (sample SAMN16585339, study PRJNA669376) | soil metagenome | isolation source: Crop rotation soil | place: USA: Cullars Rotation, Alabama | collected 2011
GGTGGGCGGGGGTGGTGAATTTGATTTCGTTTATGGCGATGTTTTTGGCGGGGTTGATTATGCCGCAGTATTGGTGGGCGAGATTTCAGGATCGGCGGCGGATGCGGGCGATGCGGGCGTAGGGATTCGGCAGAACTGAACCACGAAGTCACGGATACACGAAGAGGTTTTGGCGGTTTAGGGAGCGTTTCTAGTTCGATTGGCGCAGGAGGGTGTAGGGGCCTTCGGGGATGATGGCGATTTGGGCTTGCGGGTTTTGGGCTATGTAGGTGTTGAGGAAGTGTTGGGTGCGTTCGGGGGCGGTGCCTGTGCCTTCGACGGGGGTGACCCAGAGTTTTTGGAGCGTGTCTGAGGGGATTGCGTCGGTGGCCAGGAGGAGGCGGGATTGGGAGAGGAGATTCAGGGCGCGGGTGTGGAGTTGGGCTTGCCATTGGTCTTTTTGGACGGGGGCGGATTGGATGTGGGTGAGGAAGTCGCGCCAACGGTTGGCGAATTGGAACATGATGTTTTTGTAGGAGTCGGAGCCGATGCCTTCGGAGCAGTCGGAGAGGATGAGGAGGGTGGAGTTTTTGTGGCAGGCGGGAAGGGCGGTGACGATGCCTTTGACGGTTTGATAGAAGGTTTGGTCGAGTGGGTAGCCGCCGGCGGAAGTGATGACGAGGTCTGCGGGGGTTTCGACGAGAGCGGAGGTGGCGTGGGCGACGTGTTCGACGCCTTTGGCGTGGGCTTGTTCCATGTCGCCGGCGAAGATGCCGGTGATTTTTCGCTTGGCGTTGATGGCGACGTTGAGGAGGAAATCGCAATCGATGATGCGGGCGATACGGAGGCTCTCGGCGTGACAGGGGTTTTCGTTGACGATGCCGGAGGCGGAATTGGGGTCGCCCATGAGCTGGTGGCCGTGGAAGCGCTGGATGGTGTGGAGATCGACGAGGGCGGGACAGATTCCTTTTCTGCCGCCGGAGTAGCCGGCCATGAAGTGGGGTTCGATGAGGCCGGTGACGATGCGGAAGTCGGCGTGGGCGAAGAGTTTGTTGACGGAGACGGGGGGAGTGTCGGTGATGCGGAGGAGGGTGTCGGGGGCGTCGGCTTTGTGGTCGATGATGTGGATTCTGTTGAGGATGTCTTTGCCGACGAGTTCGAGTTTTTCGTCGGGGGTGCTGGGGCGGTGCATGCCGGTGCCGATGACGATGGTGATTTGGTTGTCTTGAATGTTGTGGGTGTGGAGGGTTTCGAGGAGGGCGGAGAGGGAGGGGGAGGCGATGGGATAGTTGAGGGCTTGATGGAGCGATTCGGTTGGGTTGGGAAGGGCGGGGATGTTCGGGGCGGTGAGGATTTGGGCGTGGTCGGGGGCGGTGAGGCTGGCGCCGTTGCGTCCGTAGCGGAGATGGATGGAGGTGGACATATTTCGATTGTATCAGAGTTTGATTGAGCGGCTGTCCCGGTGGGAGTGGTCTTTTGCCACAGAGTCACAGAGACACAGAGGATTGAGTTGTTGTTACAGGATTTCGGTCCAGGCTTCGTCGGAGTTGTCGATGGGGTCACGGGCGATGTAGGTGATTTCGGGGCAGTCTTGCGTGTTCATGTATTGTTGTTCGCCGGCGCCGGAGATGTAGTGGGTACATTGGAGGACGGATTGCATCCATTTGAGGCGGGAGTCTCTCGTGGGGGAGATTTGTTGTTTGGTGATGGGGGTTGTGGGGGATGGGAGGTTGATATAGGTGGGGCCGCCTTCGTGGAGGGAGAGGTCGTACGGGGTGCCCCAGCCGAGGCTGCCGGCAGCACCGGCGCGGCCCCCGGCGTCGGGGTCGGTGGTGGCGCGGGCGCGGACGAGTTCATTTTCGTACGTGACATCGACGAAGAAGTCATCGATGGGACAGGCGGCCTGGCGGAACTGGGGGTTGCCGGAGCGGAGGACTTCGATGCCATCCAAGAGGTTCATTTTGCGCATGATGTCGAGGCAGAAGTCGGCGGCATTGGTGGGTTCGGTGCTTTTGAAGATTTCGACGAGGGGTTTTTCGACGTAGTTGCCCAGGGCGTTGGCGGTGTGTTTGTGCCATTGTGCCGGGACGCGCTTGGCGAAGAGGGGAGAGAATTTACGCTGGATCTTGTTGTCGAATTCGAAGTTGAGGAACTGAGGTTTGCCGGTCTGGCGGTGGTGGAGGGTGGTACGGAGTTCTCGGGGGTCGTGGTCGGCGTCGTGGTAGAAGAAAACGATTTGGCCGCCGATTTCTTTTTGGAGTTTGCGCGCGGTGAGGATTTTGGCGACGAGGAAGCGCTTGGGGAAGAAGCCGGAGGGTTGTTGGCCGAAGGCGATGGTAGGCATTCGATGTACCATGAAGGTAGGAGGAGAGTTATATAAACACGAAGGCACGAAGGCGCGAAGAAATCACGAAAAGGTTTTCAGGGTGCGTTTGCACTTTCAGGAAGAGTCACGGGGAAACCGGGTTGTTTTTCCGGAGGTTGGCCGAGTGCCAGCTGGATGAGGGTGGCGGCGGCGATGGTGGTGAGGCAGCCGATGGGGTTGTACCAGAGGTAGGCGAGGTTGAAGTAGCCAAAGTAGTTAAGGGCGAAGCCGGTGAAGACGACGGCCTGGCCGACCAGAGCGCCGGAGAAGGCAGCGGTGCCGCCGATGAATTTGAGGAAGAAGGCGATGAGGAAGAGGCCCAGGATGCCGCCGTAGAAGATGGAGCCGATGATGTTGGTGGCCTGGATGAGGTTTTCGGCGAAGTGGGGGAAGACGAAGAGGGCGAAGAGCAGCGAGATGATGCCCCAGAAGAGGGTGAAGCCGCGGGAGACGCGTACGTAGTGCCGTTCTTCGGAGTCGTGGGCGCTGGCGGCGTGGTTTGGGGTGTGGGTGTCGGCATCGGGAGGGCGGATGAGGAGGCGGTAGAAGTCGACGATGGAACAGGAGGCGAGGGCGTTGAGTTCGGCGGCTTTGCTGCCCAGGGTAGCGAAGAAGAAGCAGGCGACGAGGAGGCCGATGAGACCGTGGGGGAGGTAGTCGAGGATGAAGGTGATGAAGACGTAGTCGGAGTCGTTGGTGTTGACGGCAGGGGTTTGACTTTTCAGTTCCTTGGAGATCGTATTACGCGCGTTGAGCACCACGCGATTTGCACTTGTCGCGATTGACATAGCTTCGTCGGCGGCCAGTTCGTTTCCAGATCTTTTGGCCGTCAACCAACTCTGGATTGCGTTCTTCCTAACAGTCTGAAATGTTTCAAAGTCGAATTTAGGATTGTTTGGGTACGGTGTCACGACGGCGGTCGAAGGATTCAGAATTACTGTGGGTGCTTGCCTGAGGGACGCGCTATTAAAAAGTACGGGTGCAGGGTGGAATAGATAAAACACAAACAACATCACCCCGATGAGCAGGATGAAGAACTGCATGGGGATTTTTAGGAGGGCGTTGAACATGAGGCCGAGGCGGGATTCGCGGAGGTCGTCGCCGGAGATGTAGCGCTGGACCTGGGATTGGTCAGTGCCGAAGTAGGAGAGCATGAGGAAGATGCCGCCGAGCATGCCGGTCCAGAAAGTGTAGCGTTCGCGGAGGTCGGGGTTGAAGGAGACGGCGTTGGTTTTGCCAAAGTGGCCGGCGAGGACCAAGGCGTCGGTGAAGGAGCAAGGGATCTTGGAGAGGAGAATGCAGAAGGCGGTGATCATGCCGATGAAGATGATGCCGATCTGGTATTTTTGGGTGTGGGTGACGGCATCACTGCCCCCGGCGACGGTGTAGGCGATGACGGTGATGCCGCTGGCGAGGATGGTGAGGTGGAGGGACCAGCCGAAGACGGTAGAAAGGACGATGGCGGGGGCGTAGAGGGTGAAGCCGGCGCCAAGGGCGCGCTGGAAGAGGAAGAGGCCGGCGGCAAGGAGGCGGGTTTTTTTGTCGAAGCGCGTGCCGAGGAATTCGTAGGCGGTGTAGACGTTGAGCTTGCGATAGAGGGGGAGGAAGAAGGCGGCGATGATGACCAGGGCCAGGGGGACGGCGAAGTAGTTCTGGACGAAGGCCATGCCGTCGGAATAGCCCTGGCCGGGGGTGGAGAGGAAGGTGATGGCGGAGGCCTGGGTGGCGGCGACGGAGAGGCCGATGGTGAACCAGGAGGATTTTTTCTGGCCGCGGAGGTAGTCGTGGAGATTTTTGCGGCCGCGGGTGCGGAGGATGCCGTAGAGGGCGATGGCAAGGATGGAAGCGAAGAGGACGAGGTAGTCGTAGACGTTCACGAGAGGGTCCTCGTGAAGAGATAGAGGGCGAGGACGATGAGAGCGAAGGAGGCGAGGATGAAGGCGTAGACGGAGGGCCAGGTGTGGAGGAGGGGGAGGCCGGTGTCCCGCAGATTCGCATCTTCGTTTTGTCCATCCATTAAAACTGCTTTCACTTCATCTCAAGTGACGAGAATTGGCCACAAATGAACACGAATGAACACAAATAATCTTTCTTAGATGGGAGCATCCTGCACGCGATAACTCTCTCCAACAAGGCGCTTGAACTGAAGACGCGGGCGGCCGAAGTTGATCAGAAGGCAGACTGGAAGGCTAGTGCAGCGGAGATAATTCAAACAGATTGCGGTGTGTTCTTCCGAAAAACCCGTGATGGCCTTAAGTTCGAGAAGAACTTTTCCTTCAACGATGATGTCGGCGATGTAATCACCAACGCAGACCCCATCATAAAACACGGGAATTGGCTTTTGCTTTTCAACGTGAAAGCCGTTTTTGGTTAATTCATGAACCAGCGCGTTCTCGTAAACTTTTTCGAGAAATCCCGCTCCCAGTGTGTTGTGAATCTCCAAGGCGCAGCCAATAATCCTTTCCGTCAGCAACTCTTCCATGTCTTTGCCCTGCATTTGTGTTCATTCGTGTTCATTTGTGGCTAATTCCGGTCGGTTTTCCCCAACGAGAGCAGGTTGGCGAAGAGGCGGTAGGCGCCGGGGACGCCGGCGGGGAGTTCGCGGAAGAAGACAAGGGAGGTGTAGACGATGTAGCCGTCACCTTGCTTGGCGACGAGGAGGGAGCCATTGGTGGGTTGTTCTTCGGGGTCGGAGAAGGCGAGGAGGGGTGTGAAGGCGGGGTCGAATTGTTGCGGGTAGTAGATGCCGCGTTCCTGGACCCAGTTGTTGAAGTCGGCGGGGGTGATTTTGTTGGGGGTGGTGAGGGTGGGATTGTCGGGGGCGAGGAAGGTGGGGGGGGCGGTTTCATCAGTGGTGCGGATGTTGGCGACGCGGACGGTGAGGGGGCCGATCTTGGGGGAGGCCTGGCGGTTGTATTGGGAGATGATGGTGCCGCCGGCGTTGACGAAGTCGGTGAGGGCGGGTGAGGCGGCGGCGAGGTCGTTGCCTTTGAGGTCGAAGGCGCGGACGCCGATGACGAGGGCGTCGAGGGATTTGAGGTTATCTGGAGTCAGTTCTTTTGCGTCGAGGGATTTGACGGTGTAGCCCATTTGTTCGATGCACTGTGCGACGGAATCGCCGGCACCGGGGACGTAACCGACGGTTTTGCCCTTCGTGATCATGTCGACATCGACGGCTTTCAGCGTGGCAGTGGGCTGGAGGAGGAGGAAGGGGATGTGGGGGTAGAGGATTTCCTTGCGGCCGGTGGTGAAGGTTTGATTGCCGACGGTGGCGGCGGCGGTGATGCGCGCGGCGGTGGCCTGGGTGGTCGTTGGAGATTTGACGTTGAAGCTGAGTTTGGCGCGCTGGCCGGTGGTGGTGATGGTGAAGGGTTGAGTGTCGGGCGTGGCGGACCAGCCTCCGGGGAGGTTGAGTTTGAGGGAGCCCGCGAGGTTGGGGCGATAGGAGGTGATGTCGATGTTGACGAGCTTGGTGCTGCCAGGGGCGAAGAGTTCAGTTTCGGAGTCGAAGGCGAGGGAGACGGGGGCGATGGCTTTGAGGGGGCGCGGGTAGGAACTGGCGATTTTGGAATCGGAGGAGGTGCTGGCGAGTTTTTTAACTTCATCACGGAGGATGATGGTCTGGCCGTTGATGTCGAAGCTGAATTCGACGGGGAAAACGGGAGGATTGGTGGGGCGGCCGATGAGTTTGGGGTCGGAGACGTGGGCGATGCCGGCGGCAGATTCCTGCTGGAGCCAGTAGGGTTGGCTGACGGGAGTGTTGGGTGGGAGGACTTGCTCGGTTTGTTGAACTGTTGGTTTGGCGGCAGTGATTTCGGCAGGAATGGAGAGTTTGGCGTTGGTGATGGGGAAAGTGGTGGCGGTCCAGCGGATGTTGGGAGTATTTGATTTGATCGCGGCGGAGAGAGAGAGGTGCATGGATTCGCCGGGGACGGCTTCTGCGGGGCCGTCCGCGGTGACGGTGATGCCGAGGCAGTCGGCGATGATGCGGTCGAGGAGCTGGGATTTTTCGATGACGATGGGGTCGGACTGGGCGTCGGCGGGGAGGGCGGCGAGTTTGGCTTTGATGGCGAGGAGGGCGGGGACGTTTTTTTCCGAATCGGTGGAATCAAATTTTTCGATGGCGGCAGCGGTGAGAGTGGCGATGTCTTCGCCGCCGCTTTTGACACGGGACCAGGTGGTGTCGATGCCGTCCATGATGTCGCCGGTGGCGGGGTCTCCGGCGAGGACTGTGAAGGACGAGTAGGCGGGAGGGGGTGCGGGGGGGGCTGCGCCAGCGGGTTGATTTGTACCTCTGGCAGGTCCTCCGCGACGGCCGGCTGCACCTGGACCGCCATCGAAGCCCTGGGACTTGTGCATGGCCCGGGATTGGCCGGCGATGGAGGCATAGGTTTGATTGAGAACGGGATCGATGCCTGCGGTATCGATGCGCGGGCCACCACCTTGACCCCCCCCACCGCCACGGCCACCGCCCGCGCCAAGCAGGAGGCGCTTGGGTTTGAAGGGAGTCAGGCCTTGTTGCAGTTGTTCGGGGTAGGCAGTGGGATCGCCGGCGAGGGGGAAGGCCTCGCGGGCAAGGATGCCTGAGGCGCTGTGGTGACCGTGGGTGCCGCCATTGGTGCCGGGGACGTCGGGGTTGAAGCCTGCGACGATGACATCGGGGCGGAAGGTGCGGATGACGCGGACGACGTCGCCCAAGACTTGTTTACGGTCCCAGAAGCGGAGGGTCTCGTCCCAGGATTTGGAAAAGCCGAAATCGATGGCGCGGGTGAAGAACTGGCGGCCGTGATCGAGTTCGCGGGCGGCAAGAAGTTCGTGGGTGCGGATGAGGCCGAGTTCGGAGTCGAATTCCGGGCCGATGATGTTCTGGCCGCCGTCGCCGCGGGTGACGGAGAGGTAAGCGGTGCGATAGTTTCTGCCGCGGGCGAGGTAGGTGATGAGGTTGGTGTTTTCATCGTCTGGGTGGGCGGCGACATAGAGGACGGTGGCGTATTGGGAGAAGGATTTGAGGTTTTGCAGGATTTGGATTCCGCTGGGGTCGGGAATGGGATCGGCGGCATGCGCGCGAGTGGCGAGGGTGCTGGCAAGGGCGGCGGTACAGAGGAACAGGGCGGTGCGGAGGGTGTTCATTGGGGGTTGCTCTCTGTGGAGGGGTTGGAATTAACCACAGAGGGCACAGAGACACAGAGGCAGGACGACGGGCGTTCGGAGTTTTTGATTTTTTTGGTCCGAACGTTTGGCGCAGGGGCCAACGGGTCGTCGGGACTCTGTGTTCTCTGTGCCCCCTGTGGTTGAGAATGCATTCTCGCGTCACATGGAGGGCACGACTTGCGATTACTTCTTCACCGTGAAGGGGACGGAGTACTGGGTGTTTTCCCAGAAGAACTTGATGGTGCCGCCGCCGCCGCCCTGCGTGGCCTGGATGGCGGTGGTGAATTGATCGACCTGCGTGGTGAGCGCTTCCTTTTTGAGGGTGACGCGGCCGATGTCCTGCTTGTCATCGTAGGTGAGGCCCCACTGGCCGATCATCTTGTTGATGACGAGCTTGGAGTCGCCGGATTCGGAAGGGAGCATGTAGAGGGAGACCACGCCGGCGGGGACTTCGACATCACCGATGGTGAGCGGGACGGGGGTGACCAGGAGGGTGGCTTCATCAGCGCCGAGGCGATAGATCTTGTCCCAGGGGACGAGGGTGCCCCAGATTTTTCGGATTTCGCCGCCCTGGGGAGCCTTGGAGTAGGGTCGGCCGTAGATGATGAGGACGCGCTGGGCGTTCATACCGGTGCCTGCAATGACGGCAGAGACGGTTTCGTGGGGGCTGGCGCGGGGGCGTGGCGCGGCTGGGGGAGCGATTTGGGCCATAAGGGGGAGGGCAGAGAGCATCAGGGCGGCAGCGAGAGCCAGACGGGGGAGGCGCTTCATGGAATCTCCTTAAATAGAATATCAAAGTACAACGGGAATTTAGCGAAGTGATTGCAGGCGGGCGGCGGGGTGCAGAAGTTAAAAGTGTTAAATTTAAAAGTTAAAAGGGGTTGGGAGCGCGGTCAATTAGTGATCGTGATGGTGGCGCGTTGGAGGATGTTGGCGGAGGATGGGCCCAGTTGGAGTTCGTAGGGGCCGGGGGTGACGGTGTAGGCGTGGGCTTCGGGGTTCCACATGCCGAGGCTGGCGATGGGGAGTTGGAGGGTGATGGTTTGGGTGGCGCCTTTTCTGATGGTGGCGCGCTGGAAGGCTTTGAGTTGTTTTATGGGGCGCTGGGCCTCCTTGGGGGCATTGAGTTCGCGGGTGTAGAGTTGGAGGACTTCGTCGCCATCCTGGGAGCCGGTGTTGGTGATGTCGAGGGAGATCTTGATGCTGTCGGTGGCGGTGGCCGTCGTTGGTGCTTTGAGGTTGGCGTAGGTGAAGGTGGTGTAGGAGAGTCCGTGTCCGAAGGGATAGGTGACGGGTTTGGTGGCGTACATGTAGGTGCGGCCGTTGCGGATGTCGTAGTCATCGAGCGGGGGGAGGTCGGCGATGGTGCGGTGGAAGGTAAGGGGGAGGCGGCCGGCGGGGTTGTATTGACCGGTGAGGATCTCGGCGAGGGCGACGGCGCCTTGTTCGCCGGGGTACCAGATGTCGAGAATGGCGGGGACGTGCTCGTTGGCCCATTCCATGCCGATGGGGCCGCAGCCTTCCAGCACGAGGATGGTGAGCGGGTTGGCGTGGATGATCTTTTCGAGCCAGATGCGCTGGTCGATGGGCATTTCGATGGTTTGGCGATCGATGCCTTCTTTTTCGATGTTGGAGCTGAGGCCCATGACGACGAGGGCAATGGTGCTTTTCTCCGCGGCACGTACGGTGCCTTCGGGATCGGCCCAGTCGGCGGTGTTGATCTGGATGCGCTCGCCGCCGCCGGTGAGGGCGGTGCGCATGGCTTCCAAGATGGTGGGGCTGGTGTTGGCTGGGGAGTTGGCGCTGTAGGCGCCGTATTGGCGGAGGTTGGCGTAGGGGCCGATGATGGCGATGGAGTCGATCTTTCGGAGGTCGAGGGGGAGGAGTTTGTCGAAGCCGTAGCCGCGGGGGGCGGGGTCGTTTTTTAAGAGGACGGTGGCTTCGCGGGCGGATTGGAGGGCGAGGAGCATGTGCGGGCGGGAGCCGACTTCGGAGGCGGGCGTGTTGGCGAAGGGGACCTTTGAGGGCGGATCAAACATGCCCAGGCGGAAACGGACGAGGAGGTTGCGGTAGAGAGCCAGGTCGAGGACTTCTTCCTTGAGCAGGCCAGAGGTGACGGTGCGCTCCACAGAGGCGGCATAGGGGCGGGGGTCGCAGATGACATCGAGGCCGGCGTTGAGCGCGGCGGCGATGGCCTCGTCTTCGCCGTTGACGTAACGCTGACCCTGGAAAAGCTGGGAGACGCCGGTCCAGTCGGAGACGACGGCGCCGTTGAAATGCCATTCGTCGCGGAGGACATCGGTGAGAAGCCAGCGGTTGGCGTGGCAGGGGATTTTGTTGATGCCGGTGTGGGCGGCCATGCTGGAGAGGGCGCCGCCTTCGACGAAGCAGGCCTGGAAGGCGGGGAAGTAGTAGTCGCGGATGACTTCTTCGGCGACTTCGTTGCGCTTGTACATGCGGCCGTTTTCTTCGCTGTGGACGGCAAAGTGCTTGGGGGTAGCGACGGTTTTGATGTACTTGGGGTCGTCGCCCTGCAGGCCTTTGACGAAGGCGACGCCGATGCGGGAGGCGAGGAAAGGATCTTCGCCGAAGGTTTCTTCCACGCGGCCCCAGCGGGGGTCGCGGGCCATGTTGACGGTGGGACACCAGAGGGTGATGCCGCGGTAGCGCGAGCCGGCGGGATCATACTTGGCGCGGGCCTCATCGGCGGTGGCGGCGGCGACATCGTGGATGAGGGCGGGGTTGAAAGTGGCGGCGAGGCCGAGGGCCTGGGGGAAGATGGTGGCAGTGCCGGCGCGGCTGACGCCGTGGAGGGCTTCAGACCACCATTGCATGGCGGGGATGCCCAGGCGGTTGTTGGGTGGGACGGCCATGAGGACCTGTTCGCATTTTTCGGAGAGGGTCATGCGTTTGACGAGGTCATGGGCACGGTCTTCGAAGGAGAGGGAGAGGTCTTTGTAGGGTGGGATTTTGACGGGGGTAGCGGGGCGGGATCCGGGTTGACTTGATTGTGCGGCGGTAAAGACAGCGATCGAACTAAGGGCGGCAAGTGCGATGGCGATGTTGTGGATCAGAGACGAACGCATGGGTGACGGCTACTCCGCGCGGGTGAGTTGGTGGGTGGTTGTATCGTAGCGATAGCGGAAGTGGTTTGGCGCGGATTTATCGAGCGTGAAGGTGGTGGAAACGGTGTTGCCGTCGGGGAGGGTGATGTTGAGGAGGTAGGTGCCGTGGAAGCCGCGGAAGGTGGCTGTTCCTTCGACGGAGAGGGAGCCGTTGAGGCGGGTGCGCCAGCGATTGGTGATGAGGCGCTGGAGGGCGTCGTAGGCGGGAGTGGCTTTGTAGTTGGCGTCGAGGAGACCTTCGCCTTCGAGCCAGGTTTTGGGGCCGATGCCCACAACGTTGATCATGTCGACGCTGGGGTGGCTGAAGCAGAGGGTGAAGAAGCGTTCGTAGTATTCGGCCTGGAGTTCGGGGGTCCAGGTGCCATCGCGGACGGTGCCTTCGATGCGCTCGCCGACGGGGATGCCGAACTGCGTAATGTGGAGGGGGATGTTTTGCTTGGAGAATTCATCGAGGAGGGCGTAGATCTCTTTGCCGGAGGCCCAGAGGCCGGTAGGCGATTTGGCGGGGATGGCGAAGAAATCGATGGGGATGTTTTTTTCTTTGAGGCGGCGGAGGTCGTCGAGGCCGGCGAACTTTTCCTGTTGCGCCTGAGCGCCGGCGTGCGGGGTGAAGAAGCGGGCGTCGCTGGTGAGGCCGATTTTGGCGGTGGGGGCGGCTTTGCGGAGTTCGGGGATAAGTTGTGTGGCTTGATCGAGGGTGAGGGATTGCGTGGGGAGTTCCCAGCTCTCGATGCGTTTGCCATAGCGTTCGGCGAGGGCCTTGGTGCGGGCGAGGAGAGATTTGGTTTGTTCTGCGGGCGGGAGGTTGCGGAACCAGGGCGGGTTGTATCCGGCGAGGGGGTGGAATTCGGCGTTGATATTGTGCTCGTCGAGCCAGTTCACGGCGCCATCGAGGTCGGTGTAGTCGGGTTTTCCGCGGGTGGGCTCGGTGAAGCGCCACTGGCCGGAGAACTGAAGGACGGTGGCGTTGAAGACGTCCGCGGCGGCGAGGAGTTCTTTTTCAGTCACGGCATGGGGCTTGAAGTCGGCGCGGGTGTCGACGGCGGGGCGTTTGAAGAAGGGGAGCGTAACACCGAAGGAGAAGGGGGAGGCGGTCTGAATAATTTTGTATTGGGCGCCGTAGAGGGGCTGGTTGGAGGAGTCGACGATCGTGAGAAGGGCGTCTGACTTGCGGAATTTATCGATGTTGGGGAGGGCGGTTTCGCGGAGGAACTGATCTTCGGCGGGGAGCTCGGTGCTGTGGATGCCCATGGAGACGACAGAAACCTCGGGACGGTATATGGCCCAGACCTTGTTGTCGTAGACTTTTTCCAGGCTGCGGTTTTCATCGTGCGGGAGGATGATGTATGCCGCGCCGAATTGCTTGGCGAGGGTGATGACCTGCGGGTCGTCGAGGCGTTCGAACGGTTTGCCTTCGGTGAGGAGGGACTTGCCGTCGGCATCGATGACCATGCCGGGCTTGAGGGCGTTCATGCGGTCCCACCAGGTTTTGGCGAAGGGGGCGGCGAAGTAGAGTTGGGTGCCGTCGCGCCATTCGCCGACTATTGACCGTTGGGAGTTGATGCGGAAGCCGGATTGCTGGGGCGGGGTGAGGAGAAGAGCGTCAGGCGGAGTGAGGAGGCGGGCTTGTTGCTGGATGTCGGTCCAGGGGTCTTTGGTGGTGGTGGATTTGGAGTGGAGTGTGGGGAAGAACAGGGCGGTGAGCAGAAAAGTAGCCACGGTGGCGCCAAGCGTAAGAGGGAGGCGGAGCTTGAAGGTGAGCGGGCGCGTGGAGAGGAGGTAGAGGGTGATAGCAGCGCCCAGAAGAGCGAGGCCGGTGGGATTGGGGAAGGAGATAGAGCGCCAGTCGACGAGCGTGTGCCAGTTGGTGGCGGGCGGGAAGCCAGGGATGACGAAGTGGATGGTTTGCCAGGCGAGAAGGGAGGTGACGAGAGCGGCGCCGGCGGTGAGGGCTTGCCACCAGGTGAGGCGGGCGTTGATCAATGCGACGAGGAGGGTGAAGGCGAGGGTCAGCGGAAGGAAGGCGAGGAAGGCGGGGAGGGCGAGGTTGAGAATGATCAGCGTGGCGGCGATGAATTCGAGCCAGGCTTGCCAGCGGGCGAGTCGGGCGTTTTTCTTGAAGGGCAGGCGCCAGGCGATCGCCGCTCCGTGGGCGATGAGGAGGAAGGCGAGGATCATGAGGAGGCGAGAGCTGCGGAAGAATTGGGCGCGGATGACGGTGGGGATTGCGTGCCATTCGGTGAAGAGGGTGCCGATAATAAAGAGCCCCCCTACCGCGGCGGCGAGCAGGAGCGTGGTGCGGCGTTTTGAAAGGGCGGGCGGGAAGGAGAGGGCGAGGGTGGCAAGCGCGAGGATGCAGGCGTAGAGGGGAACATTGGGCGTGGCGGGGCTCCACCAGGTGGAGGGGAAGCTGTGGTCGGCGCTCCGGATGTGCATGAGCTGGAGCCACTCGGCGTCGAACTGCTGGCGCTGGCGGACCATCATCATGAGGGTGGGGAAGGCGGCAATAAGGAACAGTGCGCCACAGAAGATCAGTTTACGGATGCCGATGGTGCGGATGCGGAGCAGCGAGACGGCACCCATGATCAGCAGCAGGTGGCCGGCTTCGAGGGCGTGGAGGTTGAAGATCAGGCCGGTCAGGAGGAACGCCGCGGCGTAGCGCTCACGATAAAAGAGGGCCAGGGCGCAGAGGCTCAGCGGGAAGACGGCCCAGGTATGGGTGAAGCCGGCGGAATAGAGAGTTTCACCGGCGAGGGCCTGGTGATGGCCGGCGAGCAGGATCAGGATGGTTATCAAGCCGGTCCAACCACCGCCGCGTTCGTGACCGAAAACGGAGCGAGCGAGGAAAACGACAGAGGCGAAAACACCCGCCGTGGCCAGGAGGTGCAACAGCAGGTAGAGCGTCGGCAACGTGAAGAGGTTGAGGAGCACCGCCACAATGCGGAAGAAGTAACTGGGGTAGCTGCCCAGTGTTTCGCGGACCATGGGGTCGTTTTTGAAGAGTGCCGGGTCGTGCAGCTTTTCGAGGAAGGCGATTTGGATGCCCTGGTTGCCCACGCCGAGGCTGTAGCCCGCCCAAGGCAGTTGGACCAGGGCAAAGAGCAGGCAGGCGAGGAGCCAGAAAATGGGTGACGGCGTGCGGAAATTGCGGGAAACTGATTGCAGCAGGGCAGGCTCTTGGGAAGATGGGGCCGGGGTCGGTAGAATACTTGGCGGGTCGGAGGTGGGCATGCAACGGCTTTTAGGTCACAACAGGTTGGAACGATGATTCAACGGCCACGAATCCCGGCGATTGCGACACTCTTGCTTGTTCTCGCCGTGGGCGTTTTCTTTCTGATGACTTTGCGAAAAGGCGCCTCCGGCGGGGATGCGCAGCTGGCGGCATTACAGCAGGCAATTGCCCAACCGGACGCACCGGCGGAGGCCTGGATTCGCTATGCCGACAAACTTTTCGAAGTGGGGCAACACGCGCGGGCGGCGGTGGCCTATCGGCGAGTGCTGGAAGGGGATCCTTACAACAAACAGGCGCGGCTGCAGTGCGCGATGAGCCTGGCGGCACTGGGGAAGCCGGATGATTTTTTTGCGTTTCTGAAGGCGACGCTGCTCTTGGATCCGCGGCTGACGCTGAACATCATGGGGAGGCCGGAGGTATCGCCATACCTGGCGGAGGCGCGGTTTCAGTCGTTGCAGAAGGATGCGGTGGCGCAGTCGCTGGATTGATCGCGAGCGTGCGCGGGGGTGCACGGGCTGTTTGGATCACAGATTGACACAGATTGCAGATGATTCTCACAGATTTTTGGGTGGGGCGGGTGCATCCAGCGATTTGAGCGTTTGGAGCTGGTCGACATAGGGCTTGGCGGCGGGGTAGTCGTCGACAGTGGGTTGCAGGCGGTTGATGGCTCTGGCGAGGATAGCGGTGGCGGCCGTGGGGTCGAGGGATTTGAGAGTGGGAAGGGTCTGCTGGAGAAGGGCGAGATCTGGGGCAGCGCTGTCAATGTGGCGGTTGAGGGCGTCAACGAGGGCGGGAGCATCTTTGCGGGCATTGGCGTCGAGCGCGCGGGCGCGCTGGTAGTTGGCGTAGCCGGCCATGGCGGCGAGCAGATGCGGAGGGTTTTCGCTGCGCGGAAAGGCGGGGAAGAAAAGCCCGCAGCGGGCATAGGCCAGGGCGGCGGCATAATTGCCTTGAGCCTCGGAATTTCGGCGGAGGCGATCGTAGTGATTGCCTTGATCGCAGTCATCGGAACGCTGGTGATGTGTGAGGAAATTGTCGTACCAGGCATCGGAGACGCTGGCGCCTTCCATCCGGCGCATGATGACGGCGACCTGCATTGCGGAATCACGATTGGAGAGAACCATCCAGGGGACGTAGGCGATGAGTTCTTCCCCCTGTGCCTTGGATTCGGGCAGGTGGGAGAGTGCGAGGCCGAGACGGTACATGAGCGTGGGATCTGTAATATTGGCAGTGGCAGCCCGGCGGTAGCATTCGGCTGCGCGTTTGAAGTCGTTGTTCTCCATTGCCCAATCGCCAGGATAGGCCCAGGCGGCCGGCGTCTCGTCGCGTTCCAGCGCTTTCTGAACCATGTCGAGCGCGAGGTCTTCGCGTCCCATGAGCGCAAGGCGGCGTGCGCCGATTGAAAGTGCGTCCGAATTCTTCCAATTCATCAGGAGGCGATGAACTTCTGCCGGTGGAACCTGGCCCTTCAGGAGGGCAACTGCGCGAGCTGTGTGTTCCTGGCCCTGGCCTGGACCAAATTCCGCACGCACCACTGAGTACCAGAATGTCAGTTCGGCACGTTCCTGGGAGGTCTTCGCGACTGGATTGCTGGCGATGGAAAGGGGTTCAAGCGTAGGAAGAGGCTGGCTCTGCGCTTCCCGGAATTGCCTGCTGACTTGTGAGAGGTCGTTCGTGATCTGGACGTGACTCTCGATATCTTTCTCAGTTTCGAGACGGGACATCAGCTCCGACTGTCGTTTCATCAGGTCGCGTAAAGGGGCTTGGGCGTCGCTATATCCCTTTGCGGAGGCGCCCGCAGTGGAATAAGCCAGCTCGCGCCAGCTGGCAGCCAGTTCCAAGTCGCCGCGGCGTTCCCATTCGGAGCCGATGTCGAATTGATACTGGGCGGTCAACCGTTTGACGCGGGATTGGCGCAGCTTGATGCCGACGAGCACGCGCGTTGAAGCCTCTTGGAGGCCCAGATCATTGAGCTGGAGGACGGCTTCGATACTGGAAAGGTCTTCAGGGTCTAAGAGCGACAAAGCTTCGCGCACGCGCCCTTGCGCGAGCAGCAGGCGCAATGCCGCGGCTGTCCCTTCGGGCGTTTGCCGGGCGAAGTTGATGGCCTGGGAGATGCGGCCGGTTTGCACGAGCATTTGCAGCGTGCGGTCGCGCAGGACAGGCTTGTCAGCCGGAACAGCCGCCAGGGCGGCAGCGACACGGGCGTCGAGTGCCGATTCATCGCCCGGTGGACTGGAGAGCATGATCGCCAGGGCTTTTGTGGCGTCGGAGGGCTCATCCTTCGCCGGCGCGATGACGGGACGGGTAAGCAGATCGAAACGATCGGCGCGAATAAACATTTCCGAGAAGATCTGCGCGTTGTTAACAGGGAGGTTGGCAGCGTAGTCGGCAGCCCGGGCGTAGTTGCCGGCAGCGCGGAAAAGGTAGGCTGCGAGTTGGTCGCGAGCTTCACCCGCAATATCGCAGGCAGCGAGCTCCTGATCGGGATTGAAAGCGCCGCCGCGGCGGAGGGCGACCAGGACGGCATAATCCTGGCGCATGGGTAATTGAAGATCCAAGGCCGCATGCAGGCGGCTTTCGGCCTCCTGGATCTTGCCCCGGGCGATCAGAAGGCGGGCGTCAGCATCCGCGACAAGGCGATGGCACATTTCCAACGCCTCACGGAGTTTGGGATCACTTTCGTGTTGTTCGATAAAGGCCAGGGCTTCGGCGATCGCATCGTGCCGGGGCTGGTTCATGTCCGAGATAATGCGTTGCGGGAGGGGAAGCAGGCGGACTGCAGCCACCGGGGCCTCTCCACGCGTAGATTTGAGATAGGTATCGCGCTTTTCAAGATAGCGGGAAACGCAGGAGGTGACCTTTCTGGCGACGGGAGGGATGGCGATTTCGCGTCCCTCTACCAACTTCTGGAGGCGGGCCTGGAGCTCCGGATCAGAGGTATAGCGCTCGCGAAGGCCCGGGTAGACGTCGATGCCGTACTTCTTCAGTTCACGCGAGGCCGCCTCACGCGTTTGAAAGTCTGGCGAGGATAATGCCTCGATCAGCTTTTGAGTTTCGGATGCGGTGAAGCTCGCGGGCCGCAGGAGGGCTTCATGTTCCGCCAGCGGCCAGGCGGCCGGAAGGGCGGGATCCGCGGCATGAGCGGCGTGGTCAACAAGGAAAGCCAGAACCAGGGCAGTCGCGCAACGCACCCGCAACATAGTCCATCCTCCCGCAAGCACCATCAGTGAGTTACACGTATGACCGGTTTTATGGTAACAAACGGTACCGACTGGTCACGAAAATTTTTGAGGAAGGCGCCAGGGTTTGCTCGCAGGGGTAAAGGGGGGGGGGTCTCTGCTCTTCCAAAATGGGTGATATTGACGAGAATAGAGGCATGGACTACCAGATCACCTGCGTCTGTGGGAAGAGTTTTCTTGTGTCGGACAAGCAGATTGCTGCCGGACCGGTGACGTGTCCGGCGTGCAAGCAGCGGTTGAATCCGATGATTGAGGGGCCAGGTGGGTCGGGTTCGGCCGGGGCTGGAGGCGGGGAGACGATGCCGGCGTTGATGGCGGGGGATGCGGGTACGGGAAGCAGTGGGGAGCCGGTAAAGGCACAGGCGGATGCGACGAAGCGGTGTCCGTTCTGCGGGGAGATCATCCTGGCGATTGCGCGGAAATGTAAGCATTGTGGGGAGTTTCTGGATCGGGCAGCGCCGCCAGCGGGGAGTGGGGCTGCGTTTCCGCCGGGCGGGACGAACGCAACGGGGTCGACGGCGGCGAGTGTGACGCCAGGAGCGGATGTGCCTGCGGTCTATTCGTTGTCGGTTTCGCAGTGGGACAATTTCTGGAAGTTCATCATCCTTTTGACGCTGGTGGCGCTGGTGACAGGGGCACTGGTGTTCATCGGACCGCTGAAGGAATATGCAGCGGTGGGATCGATGGGGGCGTTTGTAATCGCAGCGTTTTTCGGGTGGTTCTTCTATCTCGCGGCGAAGAATACGAAATGCTACGTGCGGCCGACGCGCATCGATACGGAAGAGGGAATTTTGTCGAAAGACCTGAATAGCCTGGAGCTGTTCCGCATCACGGATATGGAGTTGAAGCAGGGGTTTCTAGAGCGGATCCTCGGGATCGGGACCATCAAGTTAATGACCCAGGACAGCAGCTCGGAACCGGAATTGGTGCTTTACCAGATCCCTAAGGCGCGCGAAGTGTTCAAGTACATTCAGAACCAGATTCCACTGGCGGCCCGGCAGAGGGGGGCGGTGTACATGGAGTCTTGACGGAAATTCCTACTGGATTAGTAGGAGATGCTTTTTGCCCCATAGACTTCACGTTTTTCCGGTTCTGGGTATAATGGCAGGGCTAAGCCCTAGTACCGCAGTAGGAATTCTCCCGGATGTCCATTCTCGCCCGCAATATCACCAAGCGCTTCGGCAAAAAAGTGGCGCTCGACAATGTCACTGTGGAAGCGCCGGGTGGAAAACTCGTCGCACTCCTGGGGCCTTCGGGCTGCGGCAAGACGACGCTTCTGCGGATCATTGCCGGGTTGGAGTTTCCGGATGAGGGGCAGGTGCTATTCGAGGGGGAGGACGCCACCGAGCGTTCGGCGAGGCATCGGAACGTGGGGTTTGTGTTTCAACATTATGCGCTGTTCCGGCACATGACGATTTTTGAAAACGTCGCCTTCTCTCTGCGTGTGCGAAAGCGCCCGAAGGAGGAAGTGGAATCTCGCGTGATGGAGCTCCTGAAACTGGTGCAATTGGAAGACATCAGCAAGCGCTATCCATCGCAGTTGTCGGGTGGTCAGCGGCAACGCATTGCGCTGGCGCGGGCATTGGCGGCACAGCCCAAGGTGCTGCTGCTGGATGAACCGTTTGGGGCACTGGATGCCAAGGTGCGCAAGGATCTGCGCCGCTGGCTGCGGAAGCTACATGATGAAATCCATGTGACCAGCCTGTTCGTGACACACGACCAGGAAGAGGCGCTCGAGGTGGCGGACCAGGTCGTGATCTTCAGCCCGGGGAAGGTGGAGCAGATCGGCAGTCCGGACGAAGTGTATAACAAGCCGGCGAACCCGTTTGTTCTGTCGTTTCTGGGGCACGTCAACATCTTCCATGGGCGCGTGCAAGATGGACGATCAAAGCTGGAGGATGGCTCGGAACTTGGGGCGGTGGAAGTAGGCATTCCGGAAGGGGAGATGAAGGCGTATGTGCGGCCGCACGAGATTGACCTGATCCCGGCCGATTTGCCGCAGGGGGAACAGTATCTTGGTAAAGGGCAGCCGGCGCAGGTGGTGTGGGTGCACCGGGCGGGGGTGAATATCAAGGTGGAGGTGGAGTTGGAAGGTTCGGGGCAGCTGGTGGTGGCGGAACTGCCGCGGGAGAAGTATGCATCGATGTCGCTGGAGCGTGGGCAGCGGGTGTTTGTGTTGTCTCGGGATGCGCGGATATTCCCGGGCGATTACCAGATTTGATGGACGAGATGGGGAGCGTGCGGTTTTGGTTGTGCTGGGCACTCCCGTTGCTGACTGCGCTTGAGGTCATCCAACAGAGGAGTGCTTCCCATGGTTAAAAACGCATCGACAGTGGAGACAGCGGGCTCGGAAGACATCAAAAAGGTGGCCGAGCTGATCAAGGACATCAAGATTGCGATGCTGACGACGCTGGAGGCGGATGGACGCATGCGCAGCCGGCCGATGGCGACGCAGAATAAGCCATTTGACGGGACGCTCTGGTTTTTTACCGAGATCAATTCGGGGAAGGTCAGCGAGATCCATCGTGATCACCAGGTAAACATCAGTTATGCCGACGAGGGGAGCCAGAAGTATGTCTCCGTCAGCGGCATTGCCAACGTCATCCAGGACCGGGAAAAGGCGAAGGAGTTCTGGTCGCCGGCACTGAAGGCGTGGTTTCCGGAGGGGCTGGACGATCCGTCGCTGGCACTGTTGAAGGTGGAAGTGACGCAGGCGGAATATTGGGAGGCACCGCACAGTGCCGTGGTGCGACTGGTGGGGTTTTTGAAGGCGGTGACGACCGGGCAGAAGTATGAGCCGGGGGAGAATAAGCGGCTGGAAGTGGGTGAGACGCCATCAGGGCACGCATGATGTGAATTTGCACATATCGCGTGAGCCTGCCGATTTGGAGACATCGACCGCCTGAGGGCGGAACTACGTACGTACGCATAAAGCGTGGCGGGCGGGCGTTTGGACGAGTATGCTTGCGCGACAATCAACAGTGGAAGTGCGTCCCGACCCCGTCTGGAGGAATGGCCTGATGAACTGCCCGAAGTGCAATGCCGCGATGGAACTCGTGACGTATGAAGGCGTGACGGTGGACCGCTGCACGTCGTGCAAGGGGATCTGGTTTGACGCCAACGAGCAGAAGTGGCTGAAGGAGAAGAAGGGGTCGGAGGCGATCGACACCGGCGATGCGACGGTGGGGAAGAAGATGGACAAGATCACCAACATCCTGTGCCCGCGGTGTCATGGGCCGATGATCCGGATGGTGGATGCTGATCAGCATCACATAGATTATGAAGCCTGCACCACGTGCTACGGGATTTTCCTGGACGCGGGTGAGTTCAAGGATCTGAAGGACTTCACCGTGTCGGAATATTTGAAGGGGTTGTTTTCGGCTCACAAGAAGAAGGCGTGAGCGCAACGTTGTTGGGGCGGGAACGAATAGGATCGTTACCAGTTCCATTGGAACGGCTGGTTCTTGACGTCTGCGGCAGAAACGACGGCCCAGCCGCAGTGGTGCTCGGGTTCGGACCAGTACCAGACGCGGCAATCGCCAGGACGGGTGGCCGCGGGCGCGGCGGAAGCGGGGGCACTGGCGGTGGTTTCATGCTCGGCGAAGTTCTCGCGGAGATGGAACGTGGAAGGCATGAATTGATAAAGCGTGTAAGTTTTCCCTTCCCACTCCCAGAGAGTGAAGTAGGCTTTGTCGCCGTTGAAGGTGGTCACTCCCCCACCGGTGATGCGGCTGCCTTCTGCGCGGTAGGGCACAATGATCGGCGGCATGCTCATGCCCTGCTTCAACAGCACCTCGAGGATTGCATTTTCATCCGTTGATTGGACAAGGGGCGTAGGAGGGGCGGGGTGCTGCGAAACCACGAGCGCTGCAACCTGGTTCAACGTGCGATGATCCTGAAATGCCTGGTACTGGTTTAACCCGAACTGCCCGGCGAAGAAGAGGCCAACAAGGAGAATTGCAGCGGCGGCATAGCGGATGACGGGAGAGACTTGCCACCAGCGGCGCGCCTGTGATTGTGGGATGGCGAAAAGGCGTTTGTTGAGGGAGGCAGGAAGCTGTGCATCTGGTGCGTCGCGCAGGGCGGAGCGCAGGCGTTCTGATTGTTCCAGAAGCGTTTGCCAATGAGCGCCTGTGGCGGCGACGTGGTGAGAGGTTGTGCCGTTGATGGACATAGTCGCGGGACCCGGAGCGCCGACGAGGCGCGATTCCATTTCAAGGCGGATGGGATCATCCGCAGGAAGCAGGGCAGCGGCACCCAGTTCGCCATCCGCCGGCACGGTGAGCAGCTGCGTCAGGAGGCCCTCCGGTAGGCCGATATCGCGGAGTTGCAGACGGGACTGTTCAGCCTGTGCGAGCAATTCTCGCCACTGGGCCTGGACCTGGGGTGTGGACTGGGCGACTTTGCGCTCCCACTCCTGCCGCAGCGGGTCAGATTCGGGAAGCATCGCTGCTTCCTGGATGTTCAGTTCTTCAGGCATCCGCCCTTTCTCCTGAAGAACCACGGGTCAAGGACAAGGTGTGATCGCGCTGTTCCGCACGTTCAAACCAGGTGCGAAGACGGGTCCTGGCGCGGTGCAGCCGTGATAGAACGGTCCCGAGGGGGATCTTCAGTTCATCGGCGGTTTCCTGGCAGGTTCTGCCTTCCATGAGCACCATCACTAGCACGAGGCGACAATCGGGAGACAACTGGTTCAACGCGGTCTGGAGATCCTCCGCCTCGGCCACCTGGGCGAGTACGGGCGGATGCGTATCGGGATGTTCGTCAGCGGCATCGGGCCGACCCTCAAGCTGAGGACGGCGGCCGCTGTCGCGGATGTGATGCAGGTAACGGTGACGGAGGATCTGAAACAACCAGGCACGGGCGCGGTGGGGTTCCTGGAGCTGCTTCAAACTGCGCCACGCCTCATAGAAGGCGTCCTGGGTGAGATCTTCCGCAAGAGAGCGATTTCCGGTGAGCCGGAGCGCGCAGGCGAATAGTTCACCCGCGTGATCACGAACCCAGCCCTCGTAAAGGACCTTGTCGACTGCACTGTGTGCCATGATCCACGCCTGCCGGCCTGCAGATTTATTACCCATCTGACAACGAAGTGCCCGCATTCACGCCGTCTATTCTGCAAAAGCGGCGTGTGAGAGACATTAGACCGCAAAGATGAGCAGGAGGATACAGCGCGTCGAAAGAGAGGCTGCGCTTACTGCGATGCGCCGAAGGGGTCGGATCGAGATTGGGTGGGGATTAAGAGGCTTGGCTGCGGGAGGTCTGGGGGGAGGCGGTGAGGTCACAACAGTTTTCCTGGCGGAAGTGGGAGGCGCCGCCGTGCTTGATGTAGTAAGCGAGAAGTGTTTCAGGATCGCGAACTTCGTAGCCGTAGAACTGGGAACAGTACCACTTATTCACGGGGCCGAGGGCTTCGCGCCGTTGTTGATCAAGGAAGTCCGAGAAGCAGATACCCATAACTGACTTACTCCGCCGAGTGCCGTGTGATAACGGCTTCGAGGTGATAAAGCAAAAGGGTTGCCATGTTTCCTCTGATGGAGATATCGGCAAGATGAGGAGGGGGACTTTGGGGGGCCAGAAGAGGGGAGGTCCGGGAAAACGAGCGGGAAGGGGCCGAGAGGGCCGTTTCGGACATGCGAATGTCCGCTAACGGCGTGACATCTCGTCGGTTACACGGCAGAGGGAGGGACGCCTTCATGGCAGAGGGGAGTCAGCGCGACGCAGGGTGCCTGCGACAACGATTCAGCGATGTCAGTGAGAGGGGACTCGACATTTCGGGCGGGCGAGGCTGAAATGCGAGAGTTCCTGAATGGGTCTTCTTTTGGCCGAGGTGGCAGATGTTTAAGGTGTCAATGGTGTTGGCGGCAGTAATGCTCGGGTGCGGGATTGCCTGCGGACAGGGAGCGCCGGCCGCGGCAGGAGTGAGGACTGTGCAGGAGAAGGACCCCTCGGCGTATCTGTTTGTGTACTTCAAGGATGAGACGCACAGCCTTTACTTTGCGATCAGCCGCGATGGGTATTCGTTCACGGACGTCAACGGCGGGAAGCCGATAATGGATGGAACGAAGATCGCGGAGCAGAAAGGGATTCGTGATCCCCATATTGCGCGCGGGCCGGACGGGGCGTTTTACCTGGCGATGACGGATCTGCACATCAACGGCATGCGCATGGGGTATCGCACGACGCAGTGGGAGCGGCCGCAGGAACAGTATGACTGGGGAAATAACCGGGCGATCGTGATGATGAAGTCAAAGGACTTGATCGAGTGGTCACACTCGGATTTCCGGATAGACAAAGCGTTTGAGGAGACGAAGGATGTGGGGTGCATCTGGGCGCCGGAGACGATTTATGACGCCGAGAAGGGGAAGATGATGGTGTATTTCACGATGCGGATTGCGCATGGGAAGACGGGGTTGTATTACTCGTACGCGGACGATGCGTTTACGAAACTGGAGACGGTGCCACAGGTGTTGTTCAAGTATCCGGGAGATAACCAGATCCTGGATGCGGACATCACGAAGGTGGGGGATAAGTTCCATATGTTTTATGTGGCGCAGGGGAACGGTGGCGGGATCAAGCAGGCGGTGTCGGACAAGATCAACCGGGATTATGAGTTTGATGCAAAGACGTATGATCCGGAGCGCGTGGGGCGCGAGGCGCCGACGGTGTGGCCGCGATTGGGGACGGATACGTGGGTGCTGATGTATGACGTGTTTGGGGTCCGGCCGAACAACATGGGATTCAGTGAGACGAAGGATTTTAAGACGTTCACGAACATTCATCGGTTCAACGAGGCGGAGAGTCCGATGAAGGCGACAAATTTTTCTTCGCCGAAGCATGGGGCGGTGATGGGGATTACGGAGGCGGAGGCGAAGGGGCTGGCGGCACACTGGAAACTGGATTACGAGTCGCTGAAGCATTGAGCGAGCATCGCTCGGGTGAGCATGGGCGAGTGCGGGGGGAAGGGCGCGAACCGGTATTTGTGCGCAGGGGCAAGTGCGCGGCGATGCAGGGGGGAAGCAGTTCGCGTTATGATATAGGGATGCGTGGAAATATCGGGTTTGGCCGGCGATGCGGATGTGGTCGCGAGGCGGCCGCCTGTGCGCTGCATGATGGAAGCGCGAAACGACGTCGTCATTAGAAGGGACGCGGGATGAGCGTGCGAATATTCGTATTGATCGTACTGACGGGCATGATTGGCGCCGGCGGGTGCACGGAGACATCCGGGGGCGGGCCAACATTGCGGGGCGCGCCGGCGGCGGTGACGACGAAGAAGATCGATCCGCAACAGGTGCAGGGATCGCTTATGAGCTTTGCGGAGCGTTACGTGGTATCGATCGCGGATGTGAGCGATCGCGGGCGGATGAATGCCACGACGCCGGAGGGGAGAGGCGCTGTTCTCCGAATGCGGCTGCTTGGGGGCATGGGTGCGATGGGGAACGCGGTGAATCCCAATCCGATCGTAGGATTGATGGACATGGCGATCATGACCACGCTGACGCGTGAGAGCCTGGAAATTCCGTCGCTGAAGCAGGCGATTGGTCCGCAGAATTATGAACTGTTTGCGCAAACACTGACCGCACAGGAGGCGGACATCTGGGGGATCGCAGGAGATTACCTGTCGCAGGGCCAGATCGAGGAACTCCGGGCGGCTGCGAAAAGATGGCAGGAAGCGCATCCCAACCAGGAATTTATCGGGGGGGCACGGCTGGCGGATTTTCCCGAGAGCAAGGAGACAAAGAACGCCGGGCGGCAGATCGCGGACAGCATCTTCGGGCTGGTAAGGCTGGATCCTTTTACCGGTCTGGATCCTGCGGTGCGGCAGGTGGAGGAATCGCGCATTTTGGCGGAGCGGATGTTTTTTTATGTGCAATACATGCCGATGCTGTTGTCCTGGCAGACGGACCTTTTGTACAACCAGATGATAGCGCAGCCAGAGATGTCGCAGTTATTGAAGGACACTTCGCTGGTGTCAGCGAATACGACGGGGTTTACGAAGGCGTCGCATGACTTTGCAGAGGCGTGCACAGAGTTTGCGAAGACGATTGAGAACTTTCGGAAGGAATTGCCGGAACAGCAGGCGACACTTGTGAAACAGGTGAACGATATGCTGTCGCAGCAGCTGGATGCGACGCTGAAGCAGACGAACAAGGATGTAGCGGCACTGCGAGATACAACCGTGCAGCAGTTGAATGACGCGTTGGCGACGCAGCGTGATGCGACACTCAAGCAGTCGAGCGCAGAGATCGGAGTGCAGCGGGATGCGGCGATCAAACAACTTTCCGAGGCAGTCACGGCGCAGCAAAGCCTCCTGGCTAAGAATACACAGGCGATGATGGATAGCTCGATTGACCGGCTTTATGGACGGCTGCGGAACCTGGTGCTGCTGGCGGCGGGAGCGCTGTTCGTGGTGCTGGTGGCGTTTCGGGTGGTGAGCCGGTACTGGCTGACGGGGAAAGTTATCGAGCGCTTGCCGGGGGAGGTGGCGGCTTCTAAAGTGCGGGAATGAAGATCTGCACGTACAACCTATTGGAGAGCGGGCTGGGGCGGATTGATCCATTGGCAGAGGTGATTCGGCTGTCGGGGGCGGAAGTGGTGGTGGTGCAGGAGTGCTGGGACTCGGGGTTAATGCGGAAGCTGGCGGAACGGGTGGGGATGGACTGGTTTGTGGCCGAGAATCCGAAGAATGAGGAAGGGGCGACGGGGGTGATGACGAAATGGGAGATAAGGGAGGCCGTGAATTATGCGCTGGCGGAGCCTCGGCTGACGCGGTCGGCGTTTCATGTGGTGTTGAGGGAGAAGTCGGAGCAGAGACGTGAGAAATCAGAAGTGGGAAGTGAGAAGATTGTCGGGACGGAGTGGATTGTTGTGGGGTTGCATCTGCATGCGCGGGAGACGGTGGCGGATGAGGAGGTGCGGCTTTCGGAGTTGCCGGCGGTGTTGGAGATTGGGGAGAAGCTGAAAGCGCGCGGGGAGGTGGTGATTTGTGGGGATTTTAATACGTCGCATCCGGGGCAGGTGATTGATCTTGAGACGTTGCGACCTTCGGCGCGGGAGCGGGCGATGGCGCAGGGAGGTGTTGTGCCGCGGGAGGTGATTTCGCGGATGCTTTCAGCGGGGTGGGTGGATGCGCATGCGATTGGGAGGAGGGTGGAGGCGTTTGGGACGAGTTTTACGACTTCGGCGCCAGGGACTCGGGTGGATTTTATTTTTATTTCGGCAGGGTTGGTTGGAAGGGTGAGGAGTTGCGAGGTGTTTAAGCCGGAGATGGCGAGATTTGCGTCGGATCATTTTCCGGTGGTGGCGGAAATTGATTGAGGGGAAGTTAAAGGTGTTAAATTTAAAAGTTAAAAGTGGGTTGGGCGGGGTAGGGATTACGTTGAAGATGAAGAGCGGGGAGGGAGGCTGATGGGGTTTCGGGAAGTGGGGGGCGTGTGCGGGTGACAAGTGGGGGTGGATGGTCTAGCATGCTGGGTTCTTCCGGTGACATTGATGAGGAATGAGCGATGGCTTTGAAGCACTATGTGTTGATGGCGGTGGTGGTAGCGGGGATGTCTGGTGCTGCAGTGGGGCAGGGGCAGTTGATTGTGCCCGGGCCACCGAGCGGGCAGGCGGCGACGTCGGGGCCGGCGGCAGGGCATGGAGATTATTCGGAGCCGCGGAAGGCGCTGGCGAGTTTTATGAAGGCGGAGGATGAGGCGGCGATGCGGGAGGCGCTGATTGTGGATCCCGGGTCGAAGGGGGCAGAGGATGCGTTTCTGGGGGTGATGGTGGCGACGATACAGGTGCAAAAGGAGGCACAGGCTCAGTATGGGACGGCGGCAGCGCCGTATTTCTCGAAGGCGACCGATGCGCAGATCCAGGCGAAGCTGAGGCTGGTGGCTTCGGCGCCGGTGGATGTGCAGGGCGATCGAGCCACGGTGCACCTGCCTGAGGATAGGGCGGCGCGGCAGGCGGCTACGGATGTGAAGCTGCGGAAGGTGGGAAGCGATTGGAGAATTGAGGCGGCGTCGCTGTTTAATATTGAGGGTACGCCCGCGGAGGTCACCGCACAGCGTGTGAAGCAGGCGGAGGCGATCCGGAAAGTGTCTGACGAGATGGTAAAGGAGATTGCCGCGCGAAAGTATCCATCGGCGGGGGATGCGTATCGAGCGTACATGACGCGGTCGAACGAGGCGATTAAGCCGTTTGTGCCGACGACGCGGGCGCAGTGAGTTTGAGGGTTTCTAGAAGCAAAGTGGGATTAGACGCATGAATGTGATTCGGACGGAGATTCCTGAGGTTCTGATTCTTGAGCCGAAGGTGTTTGGGGACGCGCGGGGTTTTTTTTATGAGTCGTTTAATGCGAAGACGTTTGAGGCCGATACCGGCGTGAAGACGGAGTTTGTGCAGGACAACCATTCACGCTCAGCGAAAGGGGTGCTGCGCGGGTTGCATTACCAGGTGGTGCAGCCGCAGGGGAAGCTGGTGCGGGTTTCGAGCGGGGAAGTATTTGATGTTGCCGTGGATCTGCGGAAAAGTTCGCCGACGTTTAAAAAGTGGGTGGGTGTGCGGCTGTCTGAAGAGAACAAGCGGCTGCTGTGGATACCGCCGGGGTTTGGGCATGGGTTTCTGGTGATCTCAGCGTCGGCGGACTTTTTGTATAAGACCACGCAGTATTATCATCAGCCGGGGGATCGGAGTTTGAAGTGGGATGATGCGGGGATCGGGGTGGAGTGGCCGCTGGGGGAGATTGGGGGGGTGCCGGTATTGAGTGAGAAGGATTTGAAGGGGAAGGGGCTGGGGGAGGCGGATTTGTTTGAGTGAGGGAAGTCGGAGATCTTCTATGAATTCCTTTTGGTTCCTACGAAGTTCGAATGTTATAATGTGAGCATGGTTCGTGATGTTGATGCCATATTCACGCAGGGTGCCTTTCAGCCGGTCGAGCCGCTCATGTTACCGGAAGGGACGAGGGTTCGACTGCGCGTTGAGGATCAATTGAGAAATCAACCCGAGAAACCTCCTTCCAAATTGAATTCGCCCAGGTTAGCGGATCCGAAACAGATAGCTGATTTTGCGATGGAAGTGCGGGAGATCGACGATGCAGGCGTATGAGGCGGTACGGTTCGATCCGCCAGCGCCCCTAGCACTCGTGAGCGTCAAATCCAGTCATTTGGGAATAGAAGTTCACAACGTTCCGATGCTCATTGACACGGGAGCGGATGTGTCACTGTTGCCACGTTCCCATGTGGAATCTTTCATCACATCAGATGCGACGGAGTATACGCTGGAAGCATTCGATGGATCGAAGAGTGTTGCTCCTGCGATCACTGCCGAACTCCTATTGCTTGGAAAATCGTTTCGTGGTCAGTTTCTGCTCGTGGATGGGTGGCACGGTGTGCTTGGCCGGAACGTGCTAAACAGCTTAAAACTGCTGTTTGATGGTCCAAATGCGCACAGGGGAGAGGAACGATAAAGTAGGACTCGCCGCCAGGAGAATAGATCGATGGCTTGGGGTGTGAATTATTATGGGAAGAAGGCAGCGCAGCTCCTTAAGCACGACCGAGAGCTCTTCGTTTCCCTCCAAACCAACGGTGATGCCGATAAGGTTCTCAAGGCTGCCGAGGAAGTTCGCGCGGCACACATCCGAGTTCTTAAATCGGAGGTAGCGCGGCTTACACCGTGTGAGAAGAACGCGCAGACGCTTGCGAAGCTGGAGACGGATATGGCGCAATGGAACGCCGTTTCCGTTGAGGAAATCATTGAAGAGTGTCGCAAGAAGGGCGCCCAAGGTCATTTTTCGTCAGGTCCGATTCGGCGGTACAAACGGGGAGCATTCTGAAAAGAATCACTCAATCGCGTCAAGATGCGCGGACTTTTTGGATGAGGTGATTGAGAGAGTCGGTGGTGTGGAGGGCGAAGAACCATTCGCGCCACAGGAGGACTTTGTTTTGGGTAAGGGCTTGGGCGGCGGTGGTGAGTTGATAGTCGAGGTTTTGGAGGATGCGGGGGGATTTGGTGTGGAGTTGTTCGTTGAGGGTGTGGAGGTGGTGGAAGAGGGCTGTGCGCTGTTGTCGGGCTATTGGATCTTTGCGGGCGGTTTGCAGGCTGGTGGTGAGTTGTTCGATGGTGTCTTTGCGGGCTTTGATGAGTTCGGCAACCTCGGTTTTCACGGCGGTGAAGGGGTCGATGGCGAGTTGGGGGTTGTGTTGGACGTGGTGGCGACGGGACTTGAGGGCGGCGAGGTCTTCGTCGGTGGTGATTTCTTTGCCGAGAGGGAGGAGCCAGGCAGCGGAGACGCAGGTGTAGGGAGGCACGTGGTGAAAGAGGTCTTGCAGGATGCCGTCGGTGATCTGGTCGTAGAGGGCACCACCGATGCCGTGGATGAAGAGGTCGGCGAGGAAGAGGCGGACGAACATGGTGAAGGAGAGGGCGCGGGGGCGGATGTGGAGTTGTTGGTTTTGGAGCGCGGTCGCGAGATCAAGTTCCTGGTTCTGGAAGAGGATGGCGGGCTGGTTGTTGGCGACGCGGATACGCACGCGGTCGCGGGGTTCGCCTTCTTTGTAGATCCAGAAGGGGAGTTCGTAGGTGCCCCCCCCGCCGCTGGCGAGTTCTCGGTCGAGGTCGGGCATGGGGTGGTGGGTGGATTTGATGTTCTGGCGGCGGCGGTATTCTGCGAGATGGTGGTTGTAGCGGGCGGAGAGTTGTTCGGCGTGGTGGATCCAGCCGGAGACGAAAGCGTCCCAGGCTGGGCCGGTACAGACCATAGTGGCGGGGACGTGGGGGACCTTGAGTTCCATGGAATTTTCGAAGCGGGTGCGGGCGCGGGACATCCAGCGGACGTAGGGCTCGCGGGCGGAGGGGACGCTGGAGGAACGTTCGCGCGGCGTGGGGCGAAGGGAGGCGAGGAAGAAGGCGAGGGAGTCGGTCTGGGCGGAGGGATGTGCGGCGAGGCGCGCATCCCATTGGTCGAACTGGGCGAGCGAGGGGGCTTTGAGGGATTCGGCGGGGAGCGGTTGGGCTGGTGCGAATTCTTCGGGCAGTTTGCACCAGGAGGTGTCTTCGTTTTGTGCCGGGACGTCGAAGCCGAGGTGATCGACGAGGTCGTGGTCGACGAGGAGGTCGATGGCTTGTGCGTTGGGGATGCGGCGGGCGAGTTCGTCGGCGGCAATCACTTTGGCCCAGACGCCGGGGTGGTAGAACTCGACCTGGTGGCCGGTGAGGATGAGAGGCTGATCAGGCGAGATTTCGGGTGGGGGTTCGCCGATGTTTTGGGCATGCTGGTGGAGGGCGTTGATGAGAGTTTGGCGGGCAGAGGTGCGGAGGGTGGTGTCCTGGGTGTTGAAAAGAGTTGCGATGTTTTCGCGATCTTTGTTGGGCGGGAGGCGCTGGGCTTTGGCGATCTCAGCGAGCGGGGGCTCGATGAGGAGTTCGGCGTGTTTGCGGGGAACGATGATTTTGGCGGGGTTGGGGGTCATGTAGTGTGATTGTCGCGTCGGGGGGCTCCGGTGCAAGGTGTTGAGTGTGGGCACACTAGGTATGCCTATGTCGCCGAAGTTTGGTTTGGCGTTGTTGGGAGGATCGATGGCGGCGACATAGGCATGGCACCCATTGCTTTTGTCACCCCGCGTTTTTTATTCGGAGAGGACTTCGCACTCGGAGGGGTGGGTGGTGGATTCGCGGGCGAGTTTGATTTCGGTGGTGAGGACTTCGAGGTAGTGCTGGAGACGGACGGAGGGGTCGTCGAGCATGCCGCCGAAGTGGCGGGTCGCATCTTTGTAGATGAGTTTGACGGGCATCTCTCGGATGCGGAGCTTGAGGGCGTCGGCTTGGACCCAGAACTGCATGGGGAAGGCGTAGCCGGGGATGGTGAGGTTCATGCGGTTCATGGCGGCGGTGCGGTGGGCCTTGAAGCCGCAGAAGGCGTCGGTGAGACCTGTGCCGCTGCCGGGCGGAACGTGCGTGACATGGAGGTGGAGCGTGGCGTTCAACAGCTCGGTGATGAGGCGGTTGATGTTGCGGCGATCCGGGGGAGGAGCGCCGAGGCCGGCGGCATCGAGCTGAAGATAGCGGGAGCCGGAGATGATGTCGGCATCATCCTTGACGCATTCGCGGACGAAGAGGGGGATGCGGCAGGGTTCGTGTTGTTCATCACAGTCGAGGGTGATGACCCAGTCGTAGTTGTGTTTGTCGGCGTGGGTGAAGGCGTCGATGAGGGATTGGCCGTAGCCGCGGTTTTCGGGATGGGTGATGAGGTCGATGTGGCCGAGTTTATGGAGTTCTTGAAGGACGGCGGGGGTATTGTCGGTGGAACCGTCGTCGACGACGAGGACGCGGATATCCACATTCTCCGACAGGGCACTGGCGCGGGCGTACTTGCGGATTTCGCGCAGGACGGGGGCGACGTAGCGTTCTTCGTTGAAGACGGGGACGGCAACAAGGAGTTTCATTCACTTCACCTTTGATGGAGCCCCCCTACCGGATACTTGCGCGCGGGGCGACAGGGAATGCTAGCCGGGGGTTGGGGGATGTCAAGAGAGTATTGATGGGGCTCAATACTGTTTTCGGACCTCCTTGCAGATGTGACGAAAGTTAAAAGTCAAAAAGTCAAAGGTTAAAAGGGGATTGGAGGCCCGCGTTACTTTGCGGCTGGGGTGAGCCATTTGTGCCTTGTCATCCAGGCAAGGGCGAGGTCGGGCCATTGTTTGAGGGCGGGGTCATTAGGGCCGAGGCCGAAGCCGTGGGGACCGTTTTCGAAAATGTGCATTTCAACCGGGACGCTGTTTTTGAGGCAGGCCTCGTAGAAAAGAACGGAGTTCATGACGGGGACGGTGCGGTCGTTTGTGCCGTGGACGAGGAAGATGGGGGGCGTCTCTTTGGTGACGCGGGTCTGCATGGAGTATTGCTCGTAGAGGGATTTGTCGTTGTTGGTGAGCTGGGAGCGGCTGCCGCCGTGGGCGACTTTGTCGTCGGACATGTCGATGACGGGGTAGATGAGGAAGGCGAAGTCTGGGCGGGCGGATTGCTGGTCGATGGCATCTGGGGCATCGGATTTGGGGCCGTCGTTGAAGAGGGTGGCGACGCAGGCGGCGAGGTGGCCGCCGGCGGAGAAGCCCAGGACGCCGATGCGATTGGTGTCGAGATGATATTCCTGGGCGCGGGAGCGGACGGTGCGGAGGGCACGCTGGGCGTCGAGGAGGGGGAGTGGCTGGTGGTAGCGCGGGCCGTGGCGGTAACGGACGACGAAGGCGGCGACGTTGTGGCTTTGGAAGAATTTGCCGACGTCTGCGCCTTCGTGGCCCATGGCGAGGTTGGAGTAGCCGCCGCCGGGGAGGACGATGACGGCGGTGCCGGTGGCTTTGTCGGGTGGCGGGAGGTAGAGGTCCATGGTGGGTTCGGTGGGGTTGGCGTCGGTTTCGGGGCCTTCGACGACGAGTGGGGTTTTTTCCCAGAGTTTGAGGCGCTGGATGCCTTCAGGGGGGCCGTTGGGGACGGGTCGCGCGGCGGGGCGGGAGGTTTGGGAATTGGCAGTCGTGGCGAGGGCGAGAAGGGTGAGGATTGCGACGGATTTGATGTGCATAACGTGTCTCCGGGGATGAGAGGACGACGGATGATAACCGGAATTCTTTTGGGCGAACAAAGGTGCGCTCATACGCAACGGGTATAGGCGAGGGTTCTTTACGGGCGGACGCAGCCTAAAGGCTGTACTCCGTGCCGGGTGTGGTAGAATGCGCGGCGTGATTTTGAAAGGTCAGGGATGACAGTTTGTACTTCGGTGACATCCTATAAGCGGAAGAAGTGGGTGGTGGCGGGGGATGGGGGGGAGGCGGCGGTGCGGCTTTCGAATGAGTTGAAGGTGCCGGGGGTGGTGGCGCGGTTGCTGGTGAATCGGGGGATGGGGGATGCGGGTGCGGCGAGTGGGTTTCTGGAGCCGCGGTTTCGGGATCTTTATTCGCCTTGGCTGTTGCCGAATATGGAGGCGGGGGCGGAGCGGATTGCGCGGGCGGTGAAGGCGGGGGAGAAGATTACGTTGTATGGGGATTACGATGTGGATGGGATCACGGGGACGGCGATGCTGTGGCATACACTGAAGACGGCGGGGGCACATGTGGAATATTACATTCCGCACCGGGTGGATGAAGGGTATGGGCTGAATGTGGAGGCGGTGGAGGGGTTGATCAAGGGGGGGACGCAGCTGTTGGTGACGGTGGATTGTGGGTGTTCGGCGGTGGGGCCAATTGCGCGGGCCCGCGAATTGGGCGTGGACGTTGTCGTGTCGGATCATCACGAGTTTGGATCTACGTTGCCGCCGGCGGTGGCGATTGTGCATCCACGGGCGGGGGAAACGCAGAACTCGGAACGCGGAACGCTGAATGGGGAGGGGGAATCTGAAATTCCAGATTTGAAATCTCAGATTTCAGATTTGAAAGCTGAGAAAGGGATGTATCCGAATCCGGATCTTTGTGGGGCGGGGGTGGCGTTTAAGTTGGCTTGGGCGGTGGCGCAGAAGATTTGTGGGACGGAGAAGGTGACGGAGGTGTATCGGAATCTGCTGGTGGAGTTTTCGGCGCTGGTGGGGTTGGGGACGATTGCGGATGTGGTGCCACTGGTGGGGGAAAATCGGATTTTAGTGAAGTATGGGCTGGGGCAGCTGGGGCGGACGAAGTTTGAGGGGTTGAGAGCGCTGATTCACGCGGCGGGATATGGAAATGGAGAGCGGAAGATTGATTGCACGGCAGTCGGATTCACGCTGGGGCCCCGACTGAATGCGGCGGGGCGGATGGGGCATGCGCGCGAGGCAGTGGAGCTGCTCACCACGGCGACCGGGGCGCGGGCGGAGGAGATTGCGACTTGGCTGGAGGCGCAGAATCGAGAGCGGCAGAACACCGAGAAGAAGATGGTGGAGATTGCGAAGAAGCAGGTGGTGGGTGAGGGTGAGGAAGAGCGGGAGCTTCCGCATGTGATTGTGGTGGCGCATGAATCGTTTCATGCGGGGGTGGTGGGGATCGTGGCGTCGCGTCTGGTGGACACGTATCACCGGCCAGCGTTTGTTTTGGCTAAAAATGGAGCGGAGGCACACGGATCGGCACGGTCGATTCATGGGTTTGAGCTGCATCATGCGATTGAGCATGTGCGGGATATTCTGACTAGCGGCGGCGGGCATGCGATGGCCGGTGGGGTCCGGATGCCTTTAGAGAAACTGGAGGAGTTTCGGGAGCGGGTGAATGCGTACGCGCGGGAGAAGTTGACGGAGGAGCAGTTAGTACCGGCTATGCCGGTAGATGGAGTGCTCGAGTTGTCGGATTGCAACACGCGTGTTGTATCGATGATTGAGAAGCTGGAGCCCTTTGGGCGGGGGAATCCGACGCCGCGGTTTCTGGTGGAGAAAGTTCGCATCACGGCACCCCCCCGCCGGGTGGGCGCGACGGGGAGCCATCTGCAGCTGATGGTGGCGAAGGCGCCGCATGTGGTGAAGTGCATTGCGTTTCGGATGGGGGAAATTGAGCCGCAGTTGCCGGTGGGGACGGATTTGAATTTGATAGTGGAGCCGAAGGTGGATTGCTGGGAGGGACGGGAGCGCGTGGATCTGGTGGTGGTGGATGTGGCGAAGTGCGATGAGGAGCCGCTGGGGGCCGCATAAAACGACCACAAATGCGCACAAATCTTCACAAATAATTCAGGAAGGCTCGAGGAGGCGGCGGAGCATTCGGCCGTAGTAGACGACGCGGCGGATGACTTCGTCGGTGGGTTCTTTGACGAGGAGGCGCTCGCCGGTGGTAAGGGTGACGAGCGTGTCAGGGGTGGACTCGATGTACTTGATCAAGTCGGCGTTGACGACGAAGGCTTGGTTGTTGAGTTTTGTCAATGCGACCATTGGCACACAACCTTAAGGGATCGAGGAATCCATCATTGTTCAACGTGCCGCCGAGAGCAACTCTTGAAGCATCTGATTCGATGTCGTGATGACGCGGGAGCTGGCGGAGAAGCCGGTGCTGGCGCTAATCAGCTGGACGAATTCGGAGGAGAGGTCGACGTTGGAGAGTTCGAGGGCGCCGGCGACGATCTTGCCGGCGGTGAAGTCGCCGGGGGCGGAGATGACGGCATTGCCGGAGTTGGCGCCTTCCTGGAAGAGATTGGAGCCTTTGTCGACGAGGCCCTGGTTGTTTTTGAAGGTGGCGAGTGCGACCTGGCCCAGCGTGCGCTTGAGGCCGTTGTCAAAGCTGCCGGTGATGATGCCGGTATCGCCGATGGAGAAGTCGGCGAGGGTGCCCTTCTGGGTGCCATCGACCTTGCTGGCGGCCCAGTTGGATTGGCTGGTGTCGGCAAGCGCGGAGACACCGGAGAAATCGAGGTTGAAGGTGAGGTTGGGATTGGCGCCGGTGTTGGAGCGGTCAATCGTGACGGTGGGCGTGGTAGTGGAGACGAGGTGGCCCTGGGTATCGAAGTTTAGCAGGCCGGTGCCAACGACAGTTTGCGTGTTAATGCCGGTGGAGCTGGTGTCGGGAGAGGTGGCGAAGAAGCGCCAGGTGCTTCCGGTGGAGGTTTTGCTGACGAGGGAAGCGGTGAGATTGACGTTGAGCTGGGTGCCCAGGGAGTCGTAGACATTGGTGGTGGTGGCGATGGATTCGCCGTCGGCGGTGGCGTTCTGGGTCCAGGCGAAAGGCTGGCTGGTGGTGGAGCCGGAGGTCACACCGAGGGATTGCGGATCGAGGACGATGTTGTTGGCCGAGCCTGGATTGCCGTTGACGCCAAGGGTGATGGCGCCGGCGGGCGTGGTGCCGGTGGCGGCAAGGTACGCGCCCGGGGTGGTGGCAATGCTTCCGTTGGCACCGGCAGACGTGTTGATGCCGATGGTGCCGTTAATGAAGTTCATGAGGTCGCCAAGGGTGGCGGTGCCGACGGGAAGGGTCTTGGTAGTGACGGAGGCGCCGCCGACCTTGCCTTTGAGGGTGATGGTGTCGGTCGGGTTGAAATAGGCGGTGCCGGTGGCGTCGGTGAGGAGAGAGAGGGCGGTGGCGGCAGTTGGGGCGGTACCGGTAACGCCGCCGGCGCCATTGCTAACGAAGAAAGGCTGATTCAGTGTGAGGTTGGAGACGGTGGTGGGAAGCGGCCCATTGGCGTTGAGGTTGCCCTGCATGGTGGCATTCTGGGTGGCCTCGGCCACGGTGAGGGAGCCGACGGGGATATTGATGTTCTGCAGGACGCCGGGGATTACATTGAAGCTGGAATCGATGCCGAAGCCCTGGACGTGGAGGCCATCGGAGTTGACAAGGTCGTTGGCGGAATTGGTTTTGAAGCTGCCGTCACGGGTGTAAAACTGGCCGCTGCTGTCCTTGACGACGAAGAAGCCGTCGCCATCAATGGCAAGATTGGTATTGACGCCAGTGACTTCGGACTGACCGGGGGCGAAGTTGCGGGAGACTGCTCCCTGAGTGACGCCCATGCCGACCTGCATGGGGTTGGTGCCGCCGAGGTCGCCATCGGGAGCGGAGCCGTAGGAGAAGGTCTGGGAGAACTGGGACTTGAAATCGAGGCGGGAGGACTTGAAGCCGACGGTGTTGACGTTGGCGATGTTGTTGCCGACGACGTCGAGCTTGGACTGGTTGGCGGAGAGGCCGGAGAGACCAGTCATGAGGGAAGAGGTAATGCCCATGAGACCTCCGTGTGGTGTATGTCGGCCTTGCGATGCAATGGACCTGCAGCGCGAGGGGTGATGTTAAACACGACGTGATCGAGCGGACTCCGCCGCTCTGATGGATCACGCCGCGCACGAGATTGGGGGCGGCACTCCTTGCTGCCCGTGGATTACTTAAGCACCTGCGGCGGATGCGAGTTGTGCAAGGGCCGAGGTATTACCGCCGTTGGCGGAGAGGTATTGCTGAAGCATTGGGAGATACTGGGAAAGGGCGGAGGCGCTGTAGCCGCTGCTGCCGGCGATGTTCTGCAGGTATTGCTGGAGATTGGGGAGCGCGGCGGCGATGGCGTCGTTGGCGCCGGTGGTGGCGGCAACATTGGTGAGGTTCTTCATGGGGAGCGTTTTGCCGGAATCTGTTTCGAGATAGACGGTGGAGTTTTCAACACGAACACTGGTGACGATGCCTTTGAGTTTGTCGCCGTTGGCGTCGATGCCTTCAACGGATTTCCCGATGAGGTTGCCGGCGGCACCGATGGACTGCTGGAGCGTGAGGGATTTGAGGCTGTCGGCCATGGTGGTGTTGGACTGAAGGTTGGAGATCTGTGACATCTGGGTGAGCAGCTGGTTGGAGTCGGTGGGATTCATGGGATCCTGCTGCTGGAGCTGGGTGATCATGAGGTTGAGGAAATCACTGGCGCCCAGGCCCTTGAGGTTGCTGGAGGAGGAGCCGCTGGGAGTGGTCGGTGTGAAGCCGGAGATTGCGGAGGCCATGAGTCACCTTTCTGTACGAGGCAGTGCCTTTGGTGTTAAGCGACGAGGTCGACGGGCGGCTGTGCCGCGGATTTTTTGAAGAGCGATGCGAAGGTGCCATCACCGGGGCGGCCGTTGCGCGAGCGCGGGTCCTGTTGATGCTGGCCGGCGCTTCGGCCGTCGTGGGCGGCGTTGCCTGAGCTGTTTTGCTGCTGGGCGGACGGCGCCGAGGTGACGGCATCCCGTGGGGCTTCGACGGCGAGACGATCGACGGCGACGCCGCGGGATTCAAGGACACTCTTCAATTGATCCATGTGTTCTTTGAGCAAGCCACGTACCAGATCAGAAGAGCTTTGAAAGTTGGCGCTGAGGCTCCCATTTTCGAGGGACATGGAGACGCGAACGGTGCCGAGATTTGGCGGATCCAGGCGAATTTCGGCCTTGCCGGCGCGGGGATCGAATTTGCCGCGGAGGCCGAGGACGACCTGGTCAAAGGTTTGCTGGGGGTCCGGGGCGGGCGTTTCCTGCGCGGGGCGGGCGGTTTCTGCGCCGGCGGTGGCGGGTTGCTGAGGGTGAGGTGTGGGTTGGGCGGTGATGGGCGTGGAAGCGTTGGAGGCGGGGGCAGGGTCGTCCTGGCGCGGGATTGCAGGGGAGAATGTGGCGGTTACGGTCGAAGGGATTTCGGCGAGGGCGGGCGCGGGGAGGGGTGCCGCGAGGGGTTTGGGTTCGGAGGCCTTTTCGGCGGTAGCGGTGGGTGCGGAGGAGTGGGCAGTTGGTTTAGCTGTGGGTGCTTGGAGTTTAGGGGTGGGGAGTGAAGGTGTGGGTTGCGATGCTTCTGGCGTGGGAGTTTCGGGGTTTTGCGATTGGGCGATTGCCGGGTTTGGAACGTCGGGCTTTTTTGTTGGGGGTGTTTCTTGGGGAAGGGGATTCAGATCAGCCGTCGGCTGTTGTTTTGGGGCGGACGCGTCAGGAGTTGGGGTGGGAGTGGATTGAGCGGGTGCTTCAGCGGGTTGGGGTGTGAGTTCTGCGGTCCGCACTTTGGAAATGGGTGCGGGGGGCTGTTGATCCCCGTGGGTGGGAGGCTGATTGGTGGCAGTGGCTGCAGCTTGAGGGGTGATCGTGGTTTGTGTGGTCTGAGTCGGTTCAGGAGTGGCGGAGGTGTGGATTGGAGTGATTACAGTGATCGTCGCTTCGATTGGATCAATGGCGTTTGTCGCATCCTCGGTGTCTGAGGGTTCTTGAGCGACTGAAGTTGCGGTTTCGTCGGCGCAGGCATCTGCCGAAGGCTGGGGTTCCGCGGGCTCATTGGAAGCTGCGCGGGCGTCGAGCTCGGAGGGTTCAGAGTGATCGTCGGTTGACGTTTTTTCTGGTTTGTCGGTCCGGCGCTTCGTTTTGGGAGTGGCTTTTTCGGCGGTGGGCTGTGGTTTTGGCGCTGGCTGGGCGTCGGGCTTCTGCAACTTCGCTTTGGTTGCGGATTGAAGGGCTTCATCAAAAGTGGGGGCTTGCGGCGCGTCGACGCCGGAGGTGGTGTCGGCGGCGGGGGACTTTCTGGATTGGGCGCGGGTGCCGCGGGCGGAGAGGAGGGAGGACTTGGATGTGGATTCCGCGGTGTGCTGGACGGATGGCATGTGGACCTCAGATCAGACTTCAGATCAGGGGGCCACAGCTCCCTTAGCGTTGGAGCCGGTGGCGGACGCGGGCGCGGGGGATGCAGGGGCACTGGGCGCGGCGGGCGTCGTGGGAGGTGCTGATGCAGCGCTTGTGCCAGTCTCGCGGAGGCGTTTCAACACCAGGCCGATCTGCTGTTTTTCAGACTCAGTTTTGAATTCGGAAATGATCTTGGCCGCGCGTTCCGGTTCCATGGCGCCAAGGTATTTTGCGGCCTCTTCCGCAGAAGTGGGAGGCATGAACAGGTCCTTGAGCTGCTTGGGTTTAAGTTCATCGTAGAGGGCCATGGTGCGGGTAAAAGCTTCCTCATTCCCCTTCGCGGTGGTTTGCGAGACGGAGGCATCGAAAGTTTTTTTGTCTTCGTCTACCCTCTTCCGGTCTGCATCGATTTTGGCCTGCAGGCGTTCGAGCAATTCATGCTCGTGACGCAGATTTTGCCGCTCTGCATCGAGACGGAGACGCTCCTGTTCCATGGCCTGGCGGGCGAAGTCGATGCGTTCTTCGGCGGTGGCAGGACCGGCTTCGGCGAGAGAGACACCTGGCCGCGAGGCGGGGCCTGTGGCGGGTGCCGTGGCCGGACCGGGCATGAGGATTTCAGCGACCTGTGTGCGGAGGTCTTTGGGAGTGCCGGGGTGGCGCAGGAGATCGGAGATGACGAGCGCCTTGGGCTTGTCGAGGCGGCCGGTCGCCAGGAGATAGCCGACGAGGCCGGCGGCGGCGAAAAGGTTGAGCAGGACGATCATCATGATGAAGGTGAAGAGTTTTTTCATGATGGGGACTCCGTGCTTGCGGATTCGATCGATTCTGATGCATAGGCGAGTTCGGCCATTTCGCGTTCGGCAGATTCGGCGGCATGGCGGAGTGAGAGTTGGGTGCCGATTTCATCCATGAGGGCGGCCTCTTTCCTGTCCTGGGCGTCCTTCCAGCGTTGATGCTGCTTTTCCTTGAGCTTTTCGATCACGCGGCGGTCTTTGGCGGCGACGAGGAGCTCCGCGCGAGCCGCGGCGAGCTTGGATTCAAGGGCGGCGAGTTTCTGCATGGCGAGGATGATGCGGACGTGGAGGTTCCCGACGTAGCGCTTTTCGTAGGAGATGTACTGCATGTCGAGGGTGCCGGTGAGCTGATTGGCGGAGAGGGCGCGGTTTTCGGCAGAGATTCTGGCGTGGGTGTCGTGGATCTGCTGCGTGAGCTGCTGGATCTCGGCCTGGACCTGGGCGAGCTTGAGCTGTTTCTCCTTTTCCACGTGCAGACGGTGGGTAAGGAGGGCTTCGAGGGGGAAGTGGAATTTGGCTACGGCCATTGGGTTTGCTCTTACGGACTACGGTGACGTAAATTAGCCACGGATGCACACGGATTCACACGGATGGGCTTTGCTAATTCTTATTTTTTCGGGGCTGCCTGTGCAGGACGGCGTTGTTGTTGTTCGATGGTTTTGGATTCGCGTTCGATGGTGTTGTATAGCTCAAGGAGTTGAGTTTTAGCTTGATCCAGAGTTGTGGGGGCGGTGGTTGCCTGCTTAAGGAACTCCAGGATCTTTGAATTCATGCGAACCGCGAGATCGTTAGTGGGATTGGCGCCCGGGGTGTAGGCGCCGATGTTGACGAGGTCTTCCAGCTCGGCATAGGTCGCGAGAATCTGGCAGACGCGGGCGGTCATCCTTTGGTGGTCTTTGTCGGTGACTTCGGGGCGGACGCGGGAGATAGATTGCAGGACGTCGATGGCAGGGAAGTGACCGCGGTTGGCCAGGCGGCGATCCAGCCAGAGGTGGCCGTCGGTAATGCCTTTGACGGCATCGGCGACTGGCTCGGTGAAATCATCGCCTTCCACAAGGATCGTGTAGAAACCAGTGATGGAGCCTTTGTCCGCGCGGCCGGCGCGTTCGAGCACCTCGGGCAGGAGGCCGAAGACGGAGGGGGTGTAGCCTTTTGTGGCGGGCGGCTCGCCGACGGAGAGGCCGATCTGGCGCTGGGCGTGGGCCATGCGGGTGAGGGAGTCTACGAGGAGCAGGACGTTCAAGCCTTCATCGCGGAAATATTCGGAGATGGTGGAGGCCGCACGGGCGGCGCGGACGCGGAGGATGGGAGGATCGTCGGCGGTGGAGACGACGACAATTGCGCGGCGAAGGCCTTCTTCACCCAAGGAATGCTGGAGGAAGTCCTGCACTTCGCGGCCACGTTCGCCAATTAAGGCGATGACCGAAATATCTGCGGAGGTGTTTTTGGAGATCATTGACATGAGCGTGGATTTGCCGACGCCAGGGCCGGCAAAGATGCCCATGCGCTGGCCCATGCCGCAGGTGATGAGGGCATCGATGGCGCGGATGCCGGTGCCCAGGGGTTGGTCAATGGGGACGCGGCGCATCGCGTCGATGGAGCGGACGTTGACGGCACGGGGTTCGGCGAGCTTGATGGGACCTTTGCCGTCGAGAGGATTGCCCAGGGCATCGATGACGCGGCCAACAAGCAACGGCGAGCAGACAATGCGCTGGGCGGTGGATTTGGCGATGACCGTGTCGCCGGGAGAGATACCTTGAAGAGAGCCCAGCGCCATGACGACAGCATGGTGCTTGTCGAAGCCAACGACCTGGCCGAGGATCTTGATGCCTCGCGGGGTGTGGACTTCGACGGTGGAATCGACGGGAGCGGGGAAGTCCTGGACGCGGATGGTGAGGCCGCGGACGGACTCGACCTGGCCGCGGATGGACTTGGGTTCGAGGGTGTGAAGTTGTTGGACGTAGGTGTCGAGGAGCGTCATACGTTGCTCCTGAAGTTCTTTGCCACAGAGTCACAGAGACACAGAGTTACGGCCAGAGGGACCAGTACATAGGGAGCAGCAGTAACTGCAACAACAATTACCTCTGTGGGTCCTCGGTGACTCTGTGGTTGAAGGGCAGTCATGACTGCGTGGATTCTCCGAGAAGTTCCTCGGCGATGCGATCGAGTTGCGTTTCGAGGGTGGCGTTAATCTCGCCGGCGCCAAAACGGAGGATGCAGCCGCCGGGGCCGACGGTTTCGTCGGGGGTGAGTTGGATAGATTCGATGGAGCGCAGGCGCGTGAGCAGGTCGGGAAGGTAGGTTTCGAGGGCGTCCATTTCCACGGGGTCGACATGGAGGGAGACGAGGCGTGCGGCACCGATCATGCGGAGAGTTTCTTCGGCGAGCGCAGGCGCGATGGCGCGGTTCTTCAGGGCCTCCTGCCTGGTAACACGCGAGGCGATGCCCACGGAGAGTCTGATCAGATCGGTGCGGGCGTCGGCAACGTGAACGGGCATGTGCTGCTGGAGCAAATCGAGCGTCTGCGACCAACGGCCGGCGAGTTCGGCAAGGCGAGCCTGGGTTTGTGCGAGGGCTTCATCGTGGCCCTGCTGGCGACCCTCGGCAAGGCCCTGCTGGCGACCCTCCTCCTGGCCGGCGAGACGGGCTTCCTCGCGGATTCGGATGGTCTCGCGCTGGGCATCGGCGTGGGCGTCGGTAAGGAGTTTCTCAGCCTGGGCGCGGGCACGTTGGACGATCGTGGCGGCTTCACGTTCGAGGTCGGAAAGGTCCATGACAATGGCGCTTTCCGGAAGCTTGCGCGAGGCGTTTTGGGCTTTGAGGAGAGGCATATGTTGAAGTTAAAAAGGGTAAAGTTAGAAGTTAAAGGGCTAGGGCCCGGCACCTCGTCTACTTTTAACTTTTTACCTTTAACTTTCCTTATACAACGAGGTCTTTTTCGCCGCCGCGGCCGCTGATGATGATTTCGCCTGATTCTTCGAGGCGGCGCACGACATCGACGATCTTCTGCTGGGCGGCTTCCACGTCGCTGACGCGCACCGGGCCCATGTATTCCATGTCTTCCTTGATCAATTGTGCGGCACGTTCGGACATATTCTTGAAAATCTTGTCCTTGAGTTCCTGCGAGGCGGTCTTGAGCGCCAGCGCCAGGTCGTCGTTGTCGACTTCCTTGAGCATCGATTGAATGCCCTTGTCGTTGACCATCATGATGTCTTCGAAGACGAACATCAGGCGACGGATCTGCTCGACAAGATCCGGGTCCTCGGCTTCCAGGCCCTCCATGATCGACTTCTCGGTGGCGCGGTCGGCGAGGTTGAGCATCTCGGCAACGGTGTCGACGCCGCCGGCTTTTTCGAAGGTCTGTGTGATCATGGCGGAGAGGCGGTGTTCAAGGCCGCGCTCCACTTCCTTGATGACCTCCGGGTTGGTCTGTTCCATATTGGCGATGCGCTTCACCACTTCCACCTGCTTCTGGCCGGGAAGACCGACGAGGACCTCGGAAGCCTGACTGGGCTTGAGGTGGGCGAGAATGAGGGCAATCGTCTGCGGGTGTTCATCCTGGATGAATGTCAGCAGGTTTTCGCTTTCGGCTTTCTGCAGGAAGGAAAAGGGCGTGCTCTGAATCGTCTGATTGACCTGGTCGATGATCTTGCGCGCCTGGCCATCGGGAAGGCTCTTGGCGAGGAGGTTCTTGGCGTATTCCCAGCCACCTTCATCAGCATACGAGCGTGCGAGAGCTAGCTGGTAGAACTCACTGACCACCTCATCGCGCATGGCCTGGGTGACGCCGCCGAGGCCGGCGATCTCACGGGAGATCTCCTCAATCTGCACTTCATCGAGATGCTTGAGAATCTCGGCGGCAACGTTCTGCTCCAGCGTGAGCACCAGGATGGCCGCCTTGCGGGTTCCGCTGATTTCCTTCTGTTCCGGCATCGATCACCTTTGAGGGGCCCCACCGCGAGGGGCAACATGCTATTGAGAGAACTGATAAATGGCCACGAAAGACACGAAGCAGTTGAACTTGTTACTTGCCTTTGGTCATCCAGCGCTTGACGAGCGCGGCAGCATTTTCCGGGTTTTCTTTGACCATGGTGGAGACTTCATCAACCATCTTGCGGCTCTGAACGTCTTCATCATTAAGTTCGATGCCCGTGAGAACGGCCTCGCCTTCGTTGGCTTCGCCGAAGACGTCATCGCCGGAGTCGAGCTGGCCCACTTCGCCCTTGCGGCGCTTGCCACCCGCGCCGGCAGCACCGGAGAAGAAGACGCCAGGGTCAAGGTCACCACTGTCAGCGGTCGGCACGGCCTGCTTGACCATGCGAATCATCATGGTGAGCACGCTGGCGGCGACGACCAGCAGGAAGGCGGTTTTGCCCCACTGCGTAGCGATCGATTTGACATCGCCTGTGAAGCCCGTCGCAGCGAGGGCGACCACTTCCGGCCGCATAATGATGGTGTCGTCGTACCAATCACATCGGATCTGATCGGGGGACTTTGCGCCGATGGAATTCATCGCAGTTTCCCGGCAACTCTTTAGTCTGTCTTCCAGGATGGGATTGAGCTCGGCGTCGGTAGGCTCCAGCGCTTTGCCATCGGTTCCCTGCGAGCGGTTGTTTTTCTGCCAGACTGCCACGAAGTAGGAGCGAGGGAATGAAAGGCTTGCAGTGAGCTGTTTGAGCTCGGTGCCAGAGGCGATGGTCTGGCGTTCGCGAACGGAGCCAACCTTTACGACACTGCTGACAGAATTGTCCTTGGTAGAAGAACTCTGGCGGCGATTGTTCGTGTTCGCATCAGCGAGCGAAATGCTGGTGTTGGGAGGCACGCCCGGCTGCCCCTCGGCACCGGCACCCTCCGAAGACTCTACTTCACGCGAGGTTGTCTGCTGGTCACGAACCACGGTGGTTTTCGGGTCAAACGATTCAGTGTCGCGAACGCGGTTGGAATAATCGGGCATGACGTTGACGGCAATCTTCACGTCGCCGTAGTGGTTGAACATGTTGAAGAGCTTCTGGGTGTAATCCTCTTCCATGTTGCGCTTATATTCGATGAGCTCCGTAGGCATGGGCATATCGCTGGATTGCACGTGGTACGCGCGCTGCCCGTCGACGACGTGAACATCTTCGCGCCGCATGCCGGCGACAGCACCGGAGACCATTTCTGCAATGGAACGTACCTGGCTTGCGGTGAGCGTGGCGCTGTTCTTCACCTTGACGGTAACAGTCGCAGTTGAAGGAAGGGCGGGTTTTCCCAGGCCGGCGGGCTGGCCGTGGGCAATGATGACAGAGCCATATTCGATATACGGGAAGCCGCAGAGAAAGCGGGTGAGTTCCTCCTGGAGCGCATTATTCCAGGCCCGTGTGTTCATTTCAGAGGTGGCAAACGGGCTGGAGTTGGCGATGACATGCGTAAAGGCGGTGGAGAGATCCTTGGGGAGGGCCTGTTCAGAGGCGAGCGCCCCGCGGATGGCATACGCCTGTTCGGCAGGCACGAGCACCTTGTCTCCGGCGACCTGGTACGTGTATTTCTCTTTGATCGCCATCTCGACGCGATTGATCTCCTCCGGCGTCATCGACTGGGCGATGAGCGGAACCATCGTGGGCTTGGCAGAGAAAACAACCGTAAAAAAGATGGTGGCGAGCATCACGATCACGAGGAGCCCGATCAGGAGCTTCTGGCTGATGGTGAGGCCGACGAGGCGCGATTTGATTTGAACGAGATACTTGCGAACGATTTCCATGGCATCCTGCCTCGCAAAAGACCAAAGGTCTTCCAGATGGGACGGACCGGCTCCGCGGTCCTCATCGTCTCATCGGTAGGAAGGAGGAAAGTTCATCAGGGAATTCAGGCGCGCATGTGCGGAAACCGCCTGGCTGCGCAATTGTTGCGCTTAGGACGGCTTTTGGCGGGAGCAGTGGAAGTTAAAAGTGCCAAGGGTAAAAGTTAAAAGGTGGCCACGTCAGATCCGCAGATTTTTCACTTCGTCGTAGGCGTCTTGAAGCTTATTGCGGATCTGCGTCAGCATGGAGAACGCCATGCTGGCTTTCTGGCTGGCGGAGATCACTTCGGACATGTTCTGGGTTTTGCCTGTGACGAAGTCTTCGAGCGACTTGTCGGCATCCTGCTGAAGCTGATTCACCTCATTGAGGTTCTTCATCAGGACGTCTTTAAAGCTGACGGTGCCTGCCGGAGTTTCGGTGTTGCAGGTGGCGTTCTGGTTGGTGCCAACTTGATTGCCGCCGACTCGCAGATTGTTGAGTCCGTTCAGTGCGTCCACGGTTGTGTCCTTTTATGGGAGCGACGGGTGAGCGTCGGTTGAGGTCATTTTACCTGATCAGGCCAGCACACGGAGAGTAGCGGCCATCATGGATTTCGTCGTTTCAATGGCGGTGATGTTGGCTTCGTACGCGCGGGTGGTCTCCAGGGCATTGATGTACTCGGTAGAGAGGTTGACGTTGGGGTATTTCACGTAGCCGTCCTTGTCGGCGGCAGCGGTGTTCCAGGGTTCGTAGCGGCGAATGAAGGGGGAGGAATCCTGTTTGATCTGGGTGACTTTGACGCCCGAGCCGGATTGACCGGAGGCGTCGGAGCCCTGGGCCTGGAAGATCGGATAAAGGCGGCGATAAGGAGAGGCTTTGCCTTCAGGGGAGAGAATGGAGTCGACGTTGGCAATGTTGGAAGCGATGGTCTCCAGGCGCGTCCGCTGGGCGGAGAGGGCAGAGGTGGAGATGTCGAAAGCGCCGAACATTGATTACCAGGTTAAAAGTAAAAAGTTAAAGGTTAAAAGGTGTTGCGAGCAGTTAAACCTTCATGGAAATCGCTTTGGAAATCGTATCATATCTGTTGCGGAGAAGTTGGGCGGTCATGTTGTGGGCGAGGGCATTGTCAGCAAGCTGGCTCATGAGGAATTCGGCACTGCGGATCCCCCGGTCGTGGAAAACGACGCTGTTCACTGATTCCTGAGGGTGAAGTGTGAGATTAGAGGAGCGGGAGTCAAAGGTGATCTGATTCGAGGATTGAGGGTCGTAGGTATCGTTGACACTGGCGCGGCGCTCCTCAACGGCCTGGCGAAGGGTGGCCTGGAAACTCTCCACCGGCACGTCCTTCTGCACGTAGCCGGGGGTGGAGACATTGGCGATGTTGTCGAGGAGGAGGTTGTGACGCTGCTCGGTAAAGCTGAGCGTCTGCTCCAGCATGCGGGTGGTGGGAGAGGATAAAAGGGTGTCAATCAAGTCAGATTCCAAGGTCTAGGGCTCAGGGGTACTAGTGCAAGGGTCGTGCCCAAGGTGTTGGATGCTGGAAAGCTACGCCAATGAGAGATGTTGCCATACGTGACGCGCAAAGCTTGCGCGATTATTGCGCGTCACGCGCAGCGGATGCGCACCCATCACGTTTCAACGAGGATGCCTTCATCCTTGTACTTCTTGAGTTTCATGCCCAGGGTCCGCAGGCCGATCCCCAGTTCCTTGGCGGTGCGGAGGCGGTGGCCGTTGTGCTTGTCGAGCACCTTCATGATGGTGCGGCGTTCGAGTTCTTCCAATACGCCCCCGGTGCTGGCGGAGTCACCGTTCATCGCGACGATCACATCCTCGTTGACGCCCATGGTGGAGAGCCAGGGGCCGATGGTGTTGGCACGGATGGTTTCGCCGATTTCGAGAACGACGGAGCGTTCGCAGATGTTTTCCAGTTCGCGAACGTTGCCCGGCCAGGAATAACGCTGGAGCAGGTCCATCGCACGCGATTCAAACGTGCGGGCCGGGCGGCCATCGCGGGCGGCAATGCGGGCGAGGAAGTGTTCGCACAGGGCGGGAACATCTTCAATGCGTTCACGCAACGGCGGCAGGGCGATGGGGACGACGTTCAGTCGGTAATAAAGGTCTTCTCGGAACTTGCCCTGACGGGCCCAGTCGTGAAGGTTGCGATTGGTGGTGGCGATGACGCGAACATCGACCTGCTGCGTGACGCTGCCTCCGACGCGTTCGAAGGCACGCTCCTGCAACACGCGGAGGAGTTTGGCCTGGATGCCCAGGTCGATCTCGGAGATTTCATCAAGGAGCAGCGCCGAGCCGTCGGCAAGTTCAAAGCGGCCCTTGCGGAGCTTGTCGGCACCGGTGAAGGCGCCTTTTTCATGGCCGAACAGTTCTGATTCCAGCAGGTTGGCAGGAAGGGCGGCACAATTCAGGCAGACCATCGGGCGGCTGGCGCGGCCCGATTGCGAGTGAATCACCTGGGCAACGTTTTCTTTGCCGGTGCCGGATTCGCCGGAGATCAGCACGGTGGCCGACGAGGAAGCGGCAACCTGGGCGATGCGGGCGCGGATGTCCTGCATCTGGCGGCTGGAGCCCACGAGAACCTTGGGAGGCGTGGCCTCGGCATTGGCGCGGAAGGCCTGATTGTCGGCGACGAGTTTCTGGTGCTCAATGGCGCGCTCGACGATGACCAGGATTTCATCGCTCTCGAAGGGCTTTTGCACATAGTCAAATGCGCCCAGCCGCATCGCCTGCACGGCGGTGGAGATGGTGGCGAACGCGGTCATGAGGACCACGGGGGTGTCGGGGGATTCTGCGCGGATTTTTTGAAGGAGCTCGATGCCATCCATCTTGGGCATCTTGAGATCGGTGATGACACAGGCGGGTCGATGCTGGCGGACCAGCGCCTGAGCTTCTGACGGGTCGCCGGTGGTGACGGCCTTGTGGCCGGCGCGGGCGAGCGCGAGGGAGAGAGAGTCGCGCATCATGTCTTTGTCATCGATGACGAGAATGGTGGCCATCCTTGGCTACTCCTTGGTTAGTACTTCTGGATTGAGCGTCAGCATGCGAGGGGCCTTTTGCCACAGAGTCACAGAGACACAGAGAATTTCACAGAGGTACGTGGGAATGCTGCCACGGATGCACACGGATTTGTTGAAAACATCGGGCATTTCTCTGTGTAGTCCTCTGTGTCTCTGTGACTCTGTGGCAAAAAGCGGTTCGATTTACAACGAAATTCGAAAAATGGCGCCGTGGTCTGGCGCGAGACGATTCGATGCGGTGATGCGCCCGCCGTGGGCTTCGATGATCCGGTGAACGATGGCAAGTCCCAGTCCGGTACCCGTGTGCTTGGTGGTAAAGAAGGGGTCGAAGATGCGTTCGAGCATGTCTGCCGGGATGCCCGGGCCGTTGTCGTCGACGGTGACCTCGGTCCGGTTATTGATCGTGGTGGCGGAGAGGGTGATTGTTCCCGCACTGATGCCGGAGTCGCCGATTGCGTCGGCGGCATTCAGAATGAGGTTGAGAAGGACGCGTTGGAGGAGCCGGGCGTCAGTCGTGATGGTGACGTTGACGGAGTTTTCGATGCGGGCGGTAATATTACGTTCGAGGAGGGACGGCCTGGCGAGCTCGACAGCACTTTCGACAATGTCCGCAAGGTGCTCTTCGCGCTTTGCCAGTTGCAGGTCGCGCGTGAATGTGAGCATGTCGGAGACAAGCGCGTTGAGGCCCTTCACGCCGGTGGAGATCTTTTTGACAAGCTCGGCGGCAAGGGGCCGATCGGCAACTTCGCCGGCGAGCGTAGAGGCGTAGAGCTGAATGCCTCCGAGCGGGTTGCGGATTTCATGGGCGATTCCCGCCGCCATTTCGCCAAGAGCAGCAAGGCGCTTTTTCAGTTCCAGCTCGCGGTTCTTCTCTTCGAGCTGTTCGCGCAGGCGGACAACTTCCCCCTCCAGGCGCTCGTGGCTGATCTGCAGCCGCTCCGTAACCTGATTGTACATCTGCAGCAGGTCGTGCAGATCTTCGAGGCTGCGGGCGTTTGTCGCGGCGGAGTTGTCGGTGTCGGTCGGCATGGTTTGCTTTGAGGCGATCCGGTAGTTCACACAGAGGCTTTAGAGGACGCAGAGAGCACAGAGGGCGACTTTCTATCGGGAGATGCCGGGGGCTTTGCCATAGGCGCGGGCCACAGCGGTGCCGCTGACGGTGCGATTGATTTCGACACCGATGTCGGACTTCTGGCGGACGAGCGATTCCTTATCGCGTTCGTCCTGGGCAAGGATGTCGCTCAGGAGTTTTTGCACTTCCTGCAGGAGGCCGCCCACGATTTTGCGGTCAGCGGTGGGGAGCGCATCCAGGACTTCCTGCCAGCGGCCTTTATAGGGTTGAAGCTCGCGATCAAGGGGGACGACCTGTTCGATCAGACGCGAGCGAGCGGAAAGGACGCTCATCAGCGATTCACTTTCGCCGGTGGCGACGTACGTGGACTGCTGGCGGGCAAGGGTGAGTATCTGTTCATAGAGTGATTTTTGCGCGGTCAGGGCACGCACCACGATGGGGGTGGTTGCCCCCCCACCGACCGGCGCAGCCGCCTTGAGCGTGTTCATCATTCCCATCATGTGTGGCATAGCGAAGATCTTCCTTTGCGAGCAACGCGTAGATGCATGGATCAGTTGTTGGCCATGGCAAGGAGCCGGTCGTAATAGGCCCGTGCATTGGACGCGCGGGGCGACGGATTGGTGTTGTCGGTTGCGAATGCTTCATCAGGGATGCGCTTCAAAATCCATTGACCGCGCTTGGCCGCAGCCTGCGCTTGGGTCGGTTCCTTCAGCGCGAGATACGCGTTGACGATCTGTACGCAGGCCCGCACGGCAAGCGGTTCTTCGGAAAAACGCGTGGCGGCTTCATCATAGAGTTTCACTGCAGCAGCGTAATCGCCGCGGTCGTACAGGCACTGGGCGCGGTTCATATAGCTGCGGCGGATATAAGTGGCTTCGAGCGGATTGGCCGGTGCCGCGGGTGCCAGCCCAGCGGTGCCGTCTGACTGCGGATCAAGAATGGCGATGACGCGGCCGAAAATCGCTGCCGCCTGGGCAAGGCGATCGGCGCGGGCGTTTTCGAGTACATCGCGCCCGACAATTGCGGGATCTTTCTTTATTGCCTCCGCGATATCGGCCGCGCTGTTGCGATAACTCTCGGCAAGCATGAAGAGGGCCCGCGGCCTGCCCGGGTCCTGCGGGTAACGCTGGCAGGCTTCTTCGAGGCGAAGGATCGCATCCGCCCAGCGGCCGTTGCGGTGATACAGTTCACCCAGCGTGAAAAGGCTGATGCGGAATTCATTGGCTTCGGGGCGAAGGTCCGCGCTATTCTGCACAAGCGACAACAGGGCCGCCTCGGCTTTGTCGAAGTACTCCTTCTTTCGTGGGTTTTCCACGACGGGCTGCGTGGCCTGACCGGTAGCGGGTGCGGTGGCCGCCACGGTCTCCGGCGTGGCATCTGCAAGCGCCATGTAGCAACGGGCAAGATTCACGGCAGACGTGTAGCCGGCGGGCGTGTGGGAATTATTCCTGCTCGTAAGATTCAGCTGGTAGGCGGCGATGGCTTTTTCAAACAGGCCCGCGGATTGATAAAGGCGACCTGTAAAGAGAATCGCTTCGGGAATACGAGGATCCCGTGGGCGCTCACGCGAGAATTGTTCGTAGAGTGCCACCGATTTCATCGGTTCGCCCGCCTTGTCAAACAGCTGGGCGGCTTTCCAGAGACTTTCGCCGGAGAGGTCATCATCAAGCGTGGCCAGGCGGGCGTGTTTTTGATAGTCCAGCGCGGCGGCAGCGCACATGGCGCGTGCTTCCGCTTCGCGCTCCAGCCGTGCCTGGCCGGTGAGCTTGAAGGCTTCAGCAAAGAGCTCTTCCGCGCGATGCTGGCGCGTGGTGGCAAGGCGGAAGGACATCGCCTCAGTATCCGTTACGCCGAGTTCCTGCTGTAAATCGAGGTATTTCAAAGCAGACCGATAATCCTCGTCTGCGAATGCACGCTCATAATCCTGCAGGAGCGTTGCGCCCACGGTTTCGTGGGTGATCAGTTCCACAGGATTTTCGATTTCGCCACCTGTCTCGTGGACAGCAGCAATCGCAAACCGATAGTCCGCAAGTTCGCTTTCCCCAACGGCCTCTTCCTGACCCTTGGCTCGCTTCGCGTGAACGTCTGAACGGCCCAGCCGTGCGGCGGCCCACACTGGCGTGCCTGAATGTGCTTCCACCACCTCGGCATAGAGCTTGGCGGCGGTCTCAAGATCGCCCTTCGCCTCGGAAATACGTGCCAGCAGCACAGCAGCCCTGCCGTCATCAATGTTGTGTGAGATAAAGCGGCCCCGGGCACCACGGAGATCCTCCTGGGCCTGGTTTACGTTGCCCCGCTGGAGTTCGCCGCGGCCAATCCAGGTCAGCACGCGCCCGCCGGGTTCCTGTTCAGGAATCGCCTTCAGAGCCTCGCGGGCCTGCGTGATCCCACGGGCCAGCGCCTCGCCTCCGTTGGGCTGGCCGGCCGAGGTGGCGATGGCCAGTTCAATTTCTTTGCAGAGCGCCCAGACGCGATTGTCAACTTCTTCGGCATGAGAAGTGGACGACTCGTGCTCGGTTTCATGACCAGGCTCCAGCGAAAGCCCGGCAAGGAGACGACTAAGAATCGACTGCGCTTTCTCCACCTGGTGGTTGCCCGCGTAGGCATTGACCAGCTCCCGGGCATGCAGACGGAGGAGGGCAGGGTTCTGCGAAATAGCGGCTTCCAGTTTCTCCACGGCAAGGCCGGGTTCTCCCAGCACCAGTGCCGAGATCCCCCAGCGCTCGTTCATAGCAGCATCGGGCGTAATGCCCAGTTCCACAGCTTTTGCATAATGTTTCAGCACACGCTCATAGTTGTCGCGCACGGGAGGCTGGCCGCGCTGGATGAGGTAATGGGCGTCTCCGGAGAGAATCTGGAGCGCGCCCTGCTGCTTATGTTCGTGGTAATACTCGCCAAGGCGGTTGATCTCAGAAATCGCCTTGTCGTAATTTTCGCCCTGCAAGAGCGCCCGGATGCCCGTGACCTGCTGCTCGAAGGGGACCGGTTTAATTGTTTTGATGAACGCCTTAACGCCCATGCCAAAAAGGGCAAGCCCGGCCAATAGCAGTGGCACCTGCCATAGGCGGCGCCACGGATTGGCGTTGCTGCGCGCGTGGCCGCCCATGGAGGGGGAGGGGTTGCCGAACGAGGCATTCTCTTTGGCTGCAACGGTCATACGGCTCCGCCGTGTGAACAGGATGCGAGCGCCAGTCTCCGACCGGCAAACCATTGGCGCGGACACCGCGCAATTTTCGCACCTTCATCGCCTATCGGCTGGGGTGGGCATCACCCTGCAAAAATTGCGTGGTGGAGGGAGTCAGCCGCACCTTCTGCGCTCTCGACAATGAGCCGAATGACGGAACATCCCCTGAATGAGGAAATGGGCAGTTTCGGCGGAGATCTGAGTGATAGGCTGGGCGGATTAACGCGGGGGCAGAAGCCGCCCTTCGGCCCCGCCGATGGCCGCCGTGTCCTCAAAGTTCACCAGCTGATCAACGATATACAACGGCCGCCCCTGGACTTGTTCATAGGTCCGGGCAAGGTACTCGCCGATCAACCCCATCAGGAAAATCTGGACACCCCCCAATAGCAGGATCGCAATGGAGAGGAACGTGAACCCGGCAGGCCGATACGCCGTGCCGTCGGTATTCCTCCAGAAGAAGAACTGGTAGATCACCACGAATACCCACGCCACCGCACCCAGCGCGATAAACATTCCCAGCCAGGTGGCGAGCTTCAGCGGCGCCGTCGTGAACCCGGTGATCGAGTCAATCGCAAGCCGTACCAGCTTCATATAGTTGTACTTGGTCTTGCCCGCGAAACGGGCCGCACGGTCAAACGGAACGCCGGCCGTCTTGAAGCCGGTCCAGCAGACCATTCCCCGCACAAAACGATTGCGCTCCGGCAGGGCGTTGAAAGCATCAACCACCTTCCGATCCATTAGCCGGAAATCACCGGTATCTCTTGGCAAGTCGATTTTTGCCATCTTTCTCATCAGGCGATAGAAAAACCAGCTTGTTACCTTCTTCAGAATCGGCTCGCTGGCGCGCTTCGAACGCACCCCGTAGACAATCTGAAATCCCTCACGCCATTTGGCGAGCATCTGCGGAATAACACTGGGCGGGTCCTGCAAATCGGAGTCGATAAGCACCACGGCATTGCCGCCGGCGTAGCGGAGGCCCGCAGTGGAGGCCGCCTCATGACCGAAGTTGCGGGAGAACGAGACGATCCGAATCACCACATCGGCCACGGCAAGGTCCGAAGCAACCTGCAGTGACGCATCGCGCGAACCATCGTTGACCAAGATCAGTTCCCAGGGAACCTGCAGCGGATCGATTGCCTCATGCACCGCCCGGACAAACGCAGCGATGCCTTCGGCCTCGTTGTACATGGGGCTGACGATCGATAACTGGGGTTGCATGGCGGGCATCCTACGGGCTTGCGTGCACGCTGACCAGCGGCACTCCATGCACGTATCGGCACGCTGGCGTCAGGAGGCACACCAGCGCTGCCACATCTCCCGATAAGCGGCTTCAACCGCGTGTGCGAAGCGCCTGCCATCGATCAGCGGGCTCTTGCGCATGCGTTCGCGCAAACCGGTGCGCAGCGCAGCAAGGCGCGGAAGATCCTGCGCAAGTGCAACAGCGATCTGTTCGAACTGCTCCGGCGTGCGAGCGATCATATCTGTCAGGCCGAGATTGGTCAGTTGGCTCACACCCGCGCGGCCGACGACTGTGGCATCCGGCGGGCAGAACGTGATGACCGGCACGCCCATCCAGAAGGAATCGAGGCTGGTGGTGTGGCCGTTGTAGGGCAAGGTGTCGAGGCCGATATCAATCTGGCGATAAAGCTCCAGGTATTCGATGCGAGGGCGGTACCGTTCGAATGAGATCCGCTCCCCGGAAATGCCATGGGATTCAAAGACCCTGCGGGTACGTTCGCGATGGCTTCCTTCGCCGGTCAGAAGCATGAGCCTGGAGTCAGGCAGCGCCTTCAATACCCGCGACCAGAGCGCAACCACGCCAGGGTTGATTTTGCAGAAGTTGTTCAGGCAGCCGAACGTGACATTGCCGCCCACCAGCGCGGGCAGGTCGTTCACCGGAAATGCATGCGCGAGCGGATCGTAGCACCAGAAGGTCTCGGGCAGACGCCAGGACTTCTCGGCATAGCAACCTGGGCCCCTTTCGGGTGGATCGAGGTGCGGATCCGTCAGCCGGTAGTCGATGGTCGAAAGCCCGGTGGTGCCCGGATAACCGGCAAACGTCACCTGCACGGGGGCGGGCTTTCGAGCAAAGACCAGCATGCGATTGCCCGCAGTATGTAGGGCAAGATCGACGAAGATGTCGATGCCGTCGGCGCGGACGAGGCCGGTGACTTCTTCATCCGACTGGCCCAGCACATTACGCCAGTGATCGCTGAGACGCTGAAATTCCAGCGTGACCTCATCGGGCGTCGGCTCCTGGGCGTAGCAGAAGATTTCGAAGGAGGAACGGTTCCGTTCACGAAATAAGGGCAGCAGGTTGAACGCCACGGGGTGGCCGTGAAAATCCGGAGAGGCATAACCGATCCGCAGGCGACGGTGGGGATTGCGCTCATTGGCATGCTGCGGATGCGCCGGATACAGAGGCTCGGCAAAGCGCCTGGCCCAGTCCTTCGCGGCATTGCACAGGGCCTGCTGATCGAACCGCGGCGAGTAGTGGATGGTCGCGGGAACACTGCTGGCGAGAACGGAGTCATCGGGTTGAAGCGCATTGACTCGTTGCTGTGATGCGATTGCCTCATCAATGTCCCCCATTGCCGTGAGCACATAAACCCTGCACTGATGCCCGCCAATGTAATCAGGCTTCATGCTCAGAGCAGTATTGACGGCAGCCAGCGCGTCATCAAGTCTGCCTGCCACTTTCAATGTCGAAGCAAGACCGCCATACGCCTCCGGGTCTGTGGGGCGCAAACGTACCGCCTGCTGGAATGCTTCGAGTGCTTCGGTCAGCTTTTCCTGTTGAAGCAGGCTGTTGCCGAGATCTTTGTAAAGCTCCGATCGCCCAGGCTCCAAGGCCAGGGCCTCGCGATAGCTTTGTGCCGCAAGCCCATAGTTGCCCATCGCGGCAAGTGCACAGGCGCGATTGATCGTGGCGGCAATCTTTCCAGCACATTGGGATCCTAAGCTTAGAATTCCACGTGGACAAGTTGTCGCG
>JADMIO011020005.1_pt1 | contig 55921 bp, 49 predicted proteins | sample 8958161 | NCBI WGS metagenome assembly JADMIO01 (sample SAMN16585339, study PRJNA669376) | soil metagenome | isolation source: Crop rotation soil | place: USA: Cullars Rotation, Alabama | collected 2011
GCATCGGCACGATCGAGGAGGCCCTGCTTCCATAATCGCAGGAAAATCACGCGCAGAGTCGCAATCAGCGGAATGGAGAAAAAGATTCCAGGAATGCCGCCTAACTCGCCGCCCGCGAGAATTCCGAAAATGATCAGCAGCGGATGGATGCGCATTCCGGAACTGAGCAGTAGCGGCTGCAGAATGTAATCCTGCGCCACGCGGTAAACCACCAGGAAGAGCAGCAGGAGGAACCAATGCGTGTAGCCGCTGAAAAGGCCCACGGCTCCAATGATCACCATGGCGATGAAGGGCCCGACCGCGGGGATAAATTCCAGGACCCCTGCGACTCCTGCCAGCAGCACGGCGTAAGGCGCGCCGGTGAGGCTGAGAAATATCGCATAGAACGCGAAGGCGACCCACGACAGAATGAGCAGCGCGCGCAGGTACTGGGAGAGCACGCGGTGCAGATCCTGCAGAATCTGATGGACCATAAACTGATGCTTCCGGGGGACGCTATGAATAAAGTCGTCGCGCAGTTTCTTGCCGTCCTTGATGAAAAAGAATGCCAGTATGGGCACGAGTACGGCGCCGACGGCGGCCCCCAATTTCGTGAAGAGCTGCTGCAGGGCTTGGCCGGTGAGTGCGAGCGCATTATTGCCGAGCTTGTCAAACTGATCGTGCATCCAGTAGGCCAGCCGTTCGCGCGACGAATCGAGCCAGGCCGGCAAAGGAATGCCGCCGAGCGGATCGCTGCGCAAGGCGTCCGGGAGACGTGCGGAAAGAGAGCGAGCATCGACCGCCACCGCGGAAGCAATGCCCATGAGAACAGCCGCGAAGGCGCCGATCATCAGGAAATAAACGACGGTCAGGGCTACGGTTCGGGGAACCCGCACGGAAGTGGCATGATCGACGAGCGTGACGAGCGGCGAGAGCAGCAGCGCCAGAAATATCGCCAGGGTAAATATGATCAGGGCGTCGCGGATGGCGTAGATCAATGCGACCGCCGCAGCGAACAAGAACACCGTCCACACGATCTTCAAGACGCGCTGGTCGACACCTAACATTTCGGCACCCGCATGGCCTATAGAATAAACGAAGTGGCTACAGCGGAAAATCACATGCGCGGTCTGGTGGCGGAGCTGCAGAATCTGGAAGAGAAACTGCGCCTGGGCGGCGGTCCCGCGAAAATCGCGAAACAGCACCAGGCCGGGAAGCTGACGGCTCGCGAACGGGTAGCCAAGTTGATCGACGCCGGGACGATGTTTCTCGAAATCGGCCTGCTGGTGGCCTACGACAAGTACGACGGCCAGGCGCCCGCGGCCGGGGTGATCACGGGAGTTGGGCTGGTGGAGGGCCGCGCCGCCGTGATCGTCGCGAACGATGCCACGGTGAAAGCCGGTGCGTGGTGGCCGGAGACGATTCCGAAGATTCTGCGCGCGCAGGAAATCGCCATGCGCAACCGCCTGCCGATTGTCTACCTGGTGGATTCGGCGGGGATCAACCTGCCGTATCAGGGCAGCATTTTTCCTGGGCAATACGGTGCGGCGCGAATTTTCTATTACAACTCGCTGATGCGGCGCAACCTGAAAGTGCCGCAGATCGCGGCGGTGATGGGCATGTGCATCGCGGGAGGCGCGTATCTGCCGGCGCTTTCCGACGTCATCATCATGGTGGAAGGCACCAGCTTCATGGGACTCGGCGGCCCGAACCTGGTGAAAGGCGCGGTGGGGCAAGTGGTGTCGGCAGAGGCGCTGGGCGGAGCGTCACTACACACCGAGACCAGCGGGGTCGCGCATTACAAAGCGAAGGACGATGCGGACGCGCTCGCGATTATCAAAACAAAGTTGCGGGAATTGCCGGCATCGGCCGCAAACATTTCTAAAGGCACGGCGCCGGCCAAGCCCGCTGAGGGGCTTTACGATCTGCTCCCCGCCGATCACCGGCTGCCTTACAACGTAGAAGAAGTGATCGCGCGCATTGTGGATGCGGATGAGTATCTGGAATTCCAACCCGAGTACGCGCCTGAAATGTTGTGTGCGCATGCACGTTTGCAAGGGCGCGTGATCGGGGTGATCGCGAACCGCCGCGGTTTTCTGAAGACCTCGGCTGGACCGCGGATCGGCGGCATCGTGTACGCGGAATCGGCGCGTAAGGTCGCGTATTTTGTAGAAAATGCTCAGCGGCGTGGACTGCCTCTGCTGTATCTGCAGGATGTCTCCGGATTTATGGTGGGGACCGAGGCTGAGTCCGAAGGCATTATCCGTGCGGGCGCAGAGATGGTGGAGAGCATGGCCTGCGCCACCGTACCCAAAATTATCCTCACGCTGAATCACGCGAGCGGCGCGGGCTATTACGCGATGGCAAGCCAGGGCTTCGATCCGCATTTTGCTTTCGCATGGCCTACGGCGCGCATCGGCGTGATGGAGGGCGATGCCGCAGTGCAGGCGGTGCACGGCCCGGAGCTTGAGAAACTGAAGGCCAGCGGCACGGCGGTTCCGGAGGAACTTCAGCAGCGGATGTCGCAAACTCGCGCGGATTACGAGCGCTGGCTGGATGCGCGCTATGCGGCGGCTCGGGGGCAGGTGGACGCATTGCTCGATCCGCTCGCAACGCGCAGGGTATTGGCATTCGCTTTCGACGCGGCGTGCTCCCAAGGCCATCGCGAGCATCTGGTACTGGAGACTCTTTGAACCTGCGCATCGAACAAGACGGACGCTTGCGGCGCATCGCACTGGCGGCGCCGGAAAAGCGGAATGTGCTGGACACGGCGATGTGCCAGGACCTGCTGCGTGAACTGCGCGATGCCGTCGCCGACGACACCGTGGGCGCGATTCTGCTGGAAGCGGACGGGCCGATATTCTGTGGAGGTGTCGATTTGGTGGGGGGCGAAGAACTGTTCACGATTGGCCGCAGAATGGCGAAGCCGCTGGTATCGGCCGTGCAGGGAGTAGCGATCTCAGGTGGCGTGGCGCTGCTCGCCAATTCGCATGTGGTGCTGGCAGCGCAAGGATCCAGCTTCGGGCTGACCGACATTCGCGAAGGCAAATGGAATGAGGCGGTCTATTGGGCGGTGGCCGGGGCAATCGGTGAACGGCGGACGCTGGAGTTGTGTCTCACGGGCCGCATCTTCTCGACGCCGGACGCGTTGGCGTGGGGCTTGGTGCACCAAGTAGCTCCGGCATTTGAGCTCGACGATCGCGCGAGTGAGGTCGCCGGAGCGTTAGCGAATGCGAATCCGGACGCGGTGCGCGCAGCGCTGCGCAGGCGGTGATTCCTAGCGGTCTTCCAAATGCTTTAAGCGGGCATCCAGGACTTCTTCGACACGGTGCAGCTCGGTACGCCACATTTCTTTCATCTCTTCGAATCGTCGGTCGACGCCATCGAACCGGCGGTCCACGTCATTGAATCGCGAGTCCATATGGGAGCGAAGCTCTCCCAAGCGTGAGTTCACGTCGCTCAAACGAGCGTTATTCAGCAGAATGCCGATGAGCACGGTCAGCATCGTGGGCACGGATGCGAGCGCGATCGTAAGAATTTGGGTATCGTTCATGAGGCTCCGAATACCTGGTATCAGCATAGCGGGTTTCCTCTCAGGGAAAATTCCGCTATCCCGAACGCCGCGCCAATGCCTTCAAACGCTCTTTGCGGACGGGCTTGGCAAAATAACGCAGCATGCGGTCACTGCCATCGGAGAACAGCGCGGCCAGGCGGATGTCGGTAAAGCGCAGCGTCTCCAGATCGCGGGCGATCGTGCGATGCAAGCGCTCGGCGGTGGCGCGGTTCCAGGCCTTGTCCCCGGCCTTGGCGTAAGCCCGCAGAGCCCGCGTCCCCATCGCCTCCACTGCGCCGACCGCTTCACCGCGCGAGAAGCCCGCGGCGCGAAAACTTTCCGCGGCGCCTGCAATCCAGGGCATCAAGAGTTCCGATCCCAGGTATGCGCCCGCAAAGTATAAAGGCTTGGTGGCCGGAAGCAACTCGATCAGCTTGCGGCCGTCAAGCGCCAACAGCTTCCGCAATTCAGCGACTGCGGCGGGGTTTCCCTCGGCGACGAATTTGCGCTCAGCGGATTCCGGCAGGCAATTCAAAGTGGCTACCCGCGCCCCCGCCGCCCGCAAAGGGCTAGGGCGAAGGCTGTCGCGCAGCGCATCGCACAGCACCACAGTCTTCCCCTCCATCGGCACCGAGGCTGCGAGTTCGGCGGTGATAAAATCCAGCGTAGTTTCCGGCGCCTGTATCCAGATTAAGCCGCACGAATGCAACGCCTGATAGTCGTCTACGCCAAAACCAGCGCGGAGCCCATTGGCGATGCGGCGGGAAACTCGAAGGGACGAACCTTTGACTGGCCCAAGTTGCTGAAGGGCGGCCGGCAAGCGGGCCAGGAATGATTGATTCACGCCACCAGCGCCAATCAGTCCCGCCGGTTTTTGAAATCTCATGTCATCGATGGGTCAGCCGTTATTCCAATCAGCACCTTGCTCTTCAACTCTTTGATGCGGTCGCGAAAAGCGGCAGCCTGCTTGAAATCGAATCGCTGAGCGGCGGCGCGCATCTTGGCTTCGAGTTCGGTGAGGTATTGATCCAGTTGTTCCGGCGGAACCGCGCCCGCGTCGTCCTCCGCGGTATCAAGCGGTATGGTCACGTAATCCCCTTCCGCGATCGCCACCAAATTCAGGTCGATCGGCTTAATGATGGATTGTGGCACAATTCCGTTGGCTTCGTTAAAGGCCCGCTGAAGCGTGCGACGGCGAGTGGTTTCCTCGATCGCGCGCCGCATGGAATCGGTCATTACATCAGCGTAGAGAATCGCTTGGCCTTCTAAGTGACGCGCGGCGCGGCCCATAGTCTGAATCAGCGATCCGGTGGAACGCAAAAATCCTTCTTTATCGGCATCGAGGATGGCAACCAGTGAAACTTCCGGCAGGTCCAAACCTTCGCGGAGCAGATTGACGCCGATCAAAGCATCGAAGGTGCCGCGGCGGAGATCGCGCAGAATCTTGACGCGATCGAGCGTCGACACTTCCGAGTGCAAGTAGGCGCACTTCACGCCGGCTTCCGAATAATGTTCCGAGAGGTCCTCGGCCATGCGTTTCGTGAGCGTGGTGACCAACACGCGCTGGTCGCGTTCCGTGCGCAAGCGGATCTCATGCAGTAAATCGTCCACCTGTCCGCGGATAGGGCGGATCGTGACTTCGGGATCGACCAAGCCTGTAGGACGCAAAATTTGTTCGATCACCGCACCGCCTGTCTTGGTGAGTTCGTAGGGTCCAGGCGTGGCGGAGACGTAGATTGCCTGATGCACGCGGTTTTCGAATTCTTCGAAAGTCAGCGGGCGATTGTCGAGAGCGCTTGGCAGCCGGAATCCATACTTAACCAGCTGCTCCTTGCGCGAGCGGTCGCCATGGTACATGCCTTGGAGCTGCGGAATGGTCTGGTGGCTTTCGTCCAGGAACATCAGCGCATCGTGCGGCAAATAATCCAGCAGCGTCGGCGGAGCCTGTCCCGGCAAGCGGCCGGTAAAGTGCCGCGAGTAGTTCTCGATTCCATGGCAGTAGCCGATCTGTTGGATCATTTCCAAGTCGAACTTGGTGCGCTGCCATAAGCGCTGCGCCTCGATTCGCTTGCCCTCTTTTTCGAGCTCGCCCTTCCACCACTGCAATTCGTTCTCGATGCTGCGCAGAGCTTTGTCGCGCGTTTCCGGCTGCATCACGTAGTGTGTCTTGGGATAGATGGGCAGCCGCAAGTAGCTCTGCTTCACTTGCCCAGTGAGTGGATCGATCTGCTCCAGCGATTCGATTTCATCGCCCCACATGTTGATGCGGTAGGCGGAGTCATCATACGTCGGGAACAGCTCAATCACGTCCCCGCGGACCCGAAACGCTCCGCGCCTGAAGTCGCCTTCATTGCGCTCATAAAGAATGCTGACCAGATGCGCCGTGATCTCTTCGCGCGCGATCTTCTGCCCTTTTTCGAGCATCATCAGCATCCCGTAGTACGCTTCGGGCGAGCCGATGCCGTAAATGCAGCTCACGCTGGCGATGATGATGCAGTCGCGCCGCTCGAAGAGCGAACGGGTTGCCGAAAGCCGCAGCTTATCCAGTTCATCGTTGATGGTGGCTTCTTTTTCGATATAGACGTCGCCAGCCGGAATGTAGGCTTCCGGTTGGTAGTAGTCGTAGTAGCTGACGAAATACTCGACCGCGTTGGAAGGGAAGTAACTCTTGAACTCCTGGTAAAGCTGCGCCGCGAGGGTCTTGTTATGCGCCAACACCAACGCCGGCCGGCCGCTGGCCTCAATAACTTTGGCCATCGTGAAGGTTTTGCCGGAGCCCGTGACACCCAGCAGAACCTGGTTCTGATCGCCGTCGCGCAAACCGCGCAGCAGCGCGTCGATAGCGGCAGGTTGGTCGCCTTTCGGCTGATAGTCGATCCCGAGCCGGAAAGCCATCTTCTCATTATAAAAGATGCATCCAAATCACCCGTCGCTGCGGCGCGCGTGTTAAGGTTTCGAAAGTGGGGGCGACCTTCGATTTATATCCGCTGCGCTTTCGTTTCGAAACATGCAAGCTGCGGGATTTTTCGGCGAATACTCTGCGCGGCGCGTTTGGGAGAGCTCTGAAAAGGATAGACGCGGATGCATACGAGCGACTTTTCGCTCCCAAGAGAATCGGGCGCTTCGGTCCGAGCGGGCTTGCCGATCCGCCGCGTCCTTTCGTATTCCGTATGCTCGGTCCGCTCGAAGTGGGAATGAACTTATTCTTAACGCGCGAGCCGCCGATTGAATTATTCACGCACGTGATGGCAGAACTCGGAAAGTTAAGCTCGTTTCCGGGTACGGAACCTCTACGTTTGCCGCTATGCGCTGCGGGCACGCCGATTCATCGTGTCCGCGTACATTTCATAACGCCGACGGAACTTAAGGGCGCTGAGCGACCCGAGTTCGGGATCTTGCTGGCGCGTATCCGCGATCGCGTCAGCACACTGCGTGAATTGTACGGGGATGGGCCTCTAGCGATCGACTTCAAGGCTTTTGGTGAGCGCGCATGCGGCGTCTCGACGACACGCTGCGAATTGGTTCCAGTCGCAGCTGAACGTACCAGCCGCGGCACAGGACAAACTCATTCGCTGGGTGGATTTACGGGCATTGCCGAATACGAAGGCGACCTTGCAGAGTTCCTGCCGTATCTTGAAATCGCACGTTGGACCGGCGTCGGACGCCAGACCGTCTGGGGCAAAGGAGAGATCGCTTACGAAACGCTTTGAGCGCGAATTGATCCGAGGATGGCTGCATGAGCCTCAGGCAAATGCATCCGGCAAGGGCTTGGTCATCACGCATGGCGCGGGATCGAACTGCGAGTCGCCACTATTGCGCGCGGTTGCGGAGACTTTCGCCGGCGCGGGATTTCACGTTCTGCGCTGCGATCTTCCGTATCGCCAGGTGCGCCCCACCGGTCCGCCCTTCCCGGGGGCGGCCGCGCGCGATCGCGAAGGATTGCAGCTTGCGGCCGACGCAATGCGCGAGATCGCGCCGGGTTACGTTCTGCTGGGCGGGCATTCTTACGGGGGGCGTCAGGCCACTTTGCTCGCTGCGGAAGCTCCCGGGGTTGCCGATGCCCTGCTGCTGCTATCCTACCCGCTGCACCCGCCACGTAAGCCGGAGCAACTCCGCACGCAGCATTTTCCTCAATTACAAACCTCGGCGCTGTTCATCCACGGGACACGCGATCCCTTCGGCTCCATCGAAGAAATGACGGCCGCGCTCACTGCCGTTCCGGCACGGCATCACTTGGTCGCAATAGAAAAGGTGGGGCACGAATTGGGCGCGGCGGCAGCGGCGGTTATACTGCGAGAAGCAGAGTGCTTCGAGAACGCCTGAATCAAGTCGAGGAACGCATCGACAACGCTATAGCCCGTGCGGGACGGAACCGTTCTGACGTGACCCTAATCGCAGTCACCAAGAAATTCTCCGCGAGCGTGACGCTGGAGGCTTACGCGCTCGGCCTGCGCCATTTCGGTGAAAACTACGTGCAGGAATTCGAGGCAAAGCATGCCGCCCTCGCCAGTCTGACCGCACCCGGTGCTGACGCGGTGTTCCATTTAATCGGCCACCTGCAGAGCAACAAGACTCGCATCGCCGCGGAATTATTTCACGTGATCGAAACAGTGGACTCCGAAAAACTCGCCCGCCGGCTGGATCAGTCCGGCACGCCGCTTGAAGTGATGATCGAAGTGAAATTGAGTGAGGAAGAGTCAAAGGCGGGGGCTGCTCCGGAAACGCTGCCAGGTCTCATCGATGCCATTCGCAATTGCCCCAACCTTCAACTCACCGGCCTGATGACGATGCCGCCGTGGAGCGACGATCCCGAACAGACTCGCCCGTATTTTCGCAAGCTGGCAGCTCTGGCGCGTACGCACGGCCTTGCGAAATTATCGATGGGTATGTCGCACGACCTGGAAGCAGCTATCGAAGAAGGCGCCACGCACATCCGCGTCGGCACAGCACTGTTCGGAGCGCGCCCCAAAGCGACGCCTTAAAACGGCGAGGCTGGGCGGGTCTCGGTGCCAGTCCACAGCGTCGGCGTTACGTATTCCCACGGCGGGAGAGAAACCAGATGGGGCTTCAATACGATCAACGTCTCGTTCCGATCATGCGCATGCACATGATGCGTAAACAGGTTGCCGATCCAGGGCAGATCGGATAACCATGCGATTCCGGTTGGTGTTTCCGCATCAGTGGTCGATAGCATTCCGGCGACCACCGCCCATTCGCCATCCTTCAAACGGACTTTGCCTTGATACTGGCGGCTATCGATCACCGGAATTCCGTCGAATGTTCCGCTGCCCAGAGCCTTGAACTCGGCGTCCACGTCCAGCGTCACTTCCATGTCCTCGTGAACCGTGGGCGTGACCTTAAGCACCAGCCCCAGATCGACGAATTGAGTGGTCGGGGCGAAAGCGGTGGCCTGCGCCGTTCCCGCGGTACCCGCAAAACTCGATGTAATGATGGGATAGCGGTCGCCTACATGCAGCGTCGCGGCCTGACCATCCAGCGCGACGATCTGCGAATTGAGCACCGTGTCCGATTTCGAGTCGCTCAGCGTTGCGAAAAACGTGGAGTTGACGATGCCCAGGCCCATCAACGTGGCTCCTCCGCCGAAAGTGAAGAAGCTTCCCCCGAGCGCAGCCGGCACCACGTTCTGAAACGACCTAGTCAAGGGGACGATGGGAATCGAGACTTGCGGAAGCGACAGCCCATAGCTGAGGTTGGACGTTTTTCCTACTGACACCAGCTCGACGTCCACTTCAATTTGAGCGCGCCCGCGCGAGAGATTCGAAAACATCTCCCGAGCCGCCAACGCTTTGGGAACGATATCGCGAAAATAAACCACGCGCTTCGCCGCGTCCAGGCTAATGCGCCGGATCTCGAGCGTCTGCTGCACGGCGGTCGAAATCTCCTGCGCCTCTTGCACCGACATACGCTCGGGTATGGGCGCCGCCATTGCCATCACTGGCATCAGCTCGGTGCGTTTCTGCGGATTGTCGCGCGCCACAAGGATGGAGTGGGCGCTCACCGGGATCAGGAAAGAGTCCGTCGCGGCCTCCAGGGCGCGCAGTGCCTCGGCGGCGGTGGCATCGGTAATCCGAAATGTTACTGGAGTTGGGAGAGGCGCGTACCCGGCATCCAACACTACTTGGACGCCATAAGCTCCGGCGACTTTCTCAAACAACGACTGAGCAGCGTCTTTCAGATCGAAGTCGTGCTTGCCGGGAGACGGCTGGAGAACCGGCGGAGGCTCCGCCACCGCTACGACACTCTCCACAATTCCTTCAGCTTGAAGCTGGGCTGCCACGGTTTCTATCGCGGAATCGGGGGCCAGCACGGCAGGCCGGGTTAAAGGTGCAGCGTTGCGCAGCGCCGCCTGCTTGCGGGCATAGAGGCCATTCGAGGGTTCCAGACGCGCCGCTTGGGAATACAGCAGATACGCTTGTAAGCTGTCTCCGGCATGGGCGGCTCTTTCGCCGGCCGCGAACAGCCAAGCCGCGTCATCCTCGGCCGCGCAGAAAGCCGTGGCGGTAAGTACAAGACACAGAATCTGAAGGCACTTCAGCATTTCAAACGCAGCTTTACACAGTATGACGCGAAACGAAACCGGAACGAGTAGAGCCAGTCAAGCTTTAGTAAAGAATGATCGCCCGACGAGGGTTAAACTCCGTCTGCTCTCCTGCCGATAGTCCCCTTAAGGAGTCCTCTGACCATGGCTACGTTTGCACCGGTTCGAACCGCTTTCAGTCCCGCGATCCCGCAGACCTTCGCGGAGCTGGGGATCTCCGAAAGCCTGGTGCTGGATCTTATGCTCCGGCGCATGTCAATCGAGGGCAATTGCACCCTAGCAAGCCTGGGCCGTTCGCTGCGCTTGGCGGTACCGATCGTCGATGTCGCGTTCAAGCATATGCGGCAGCAGCAGCTGGTGGAAGTGAAGGGCATGTCCGGCAACGACTATAATTTCGTGCTCTCGCAAGCCGGCAAGCAGTTGGCCAACGAACGCTTCCAGGTTTCGCAATACGCCGGCGCGTGCCCGGTTTCGATCAAGGATTACGGCAACGCCGTGCGCGCTCAATCCGCGAAGGTCAATGTCGACCGCGAGATTCTGCGTAACGCGTTTTCAGACCTGGTGGTGTCGGACCACATGCTCGACCAGATGGGCCCGGCGATTATCTCGCAAAGCTCCATCTTTATTTACGGCCCTACCGGCAACGGTAAAACCAGCCTTGCTGAACGCATGCTGCGGGTTTACAAGGACGCGATTCTGATTCCCTACGCGGTGGAAGTCGACAACCAGATCATCAGTCTTTATGATCCGGTGGTGCACCAACCGCTGGATCACGATGAGAGTGATATCGACCCGCGCTGGGTCGTGTGCAAGCGGCCCTGCATTCTGGTGGGCGGAGAGCTAGTTCCCAGCATGCTGGAACTGCGCCTCGACGATTCGTCCTGCATCTATGCCGCGCCCCTGCAAATGAAGGCCAACAACGGCATTCTGCTGATCGACGATTTCGGACGCCAGTTGATGTCGCCGCGCGACCTGCTGAACCGGTGGATCGTGCCGCTCGACCGCCGCGTGGATTACCTCACGCTTCGCTACGGCGTGAAATTCCAAATCCCGTTTGAAACCATGGTGGTGTTTTCGACCAACCTGGAACCTTCCGACCTGGCCGACGAAGCCTTCCTGCGCCGTATTCAGAATAAAATTCTGGTGGAGGCAGTGGACGCACAATCCTTCGACCAGATTTTTGACCGCGTGGTGAAGGCTCGCCGCATCGAGGCCGAGCACGATAGCGCGGAGTACCTGCGTAAGCTTTGCCTGCGCCAGGGACGCACCGAACTGCGTGCCTGCTATCCCTCCGATATCTGTACGATCCTGACATCGATCGGCCGCTACGAAGGCCGCGGCCCGGTGATGTCGAAATCCGAACTCGAACGCGCTACAGCGTTGTATTTCGCCAAGGGCTAAGCGCCTTTTTTTACTGCTGCGGCTGGACCGCCGGCGGGGGATCAACCGTCTCACTCGCTGTGGGCGCAGCTTGTGCCGACGCCACGCCGCGTTTCGGTCCCAAGCCCAGGGCAATCAGCGAGAGCGAGCCGATCTTGCCGTCGGGATCGAGGTTCTGGTCCTTCTGGAAGCGCTTCAGAGCATCGACTGATCCCGGACTCCAGGTTCCGTCGACAGGTCCTTGGAAATACCCTTTATCCGCGAGCGCCTGTTGAATTTCCTTATAGCGATCCGCAGTCGGCTGGAGTTGTGTTGGTGGGCGGCGCGCGACTACCACAGCCCTGCGGGATTTCGTGGCGGTCTTAGACCCGGTCTTTGAAGTTGCTGGTCTGCTCGCTACAGATTTTGTCGTAGACTTCGAGGCGGACGCCTTCGCGGCTCCCGTCTTCGACGACGCTGCCGCATGAGGCACAACCTTTGCTTTTGTCTTGGCGACAGTTGCAGCTTTCTTCTTCGATGCCGGAGCCGGCTGGCCGAATGCCGCCGCTGCCAGCGCAAGCGCCGTTATGGTAACCACAAGCAAACGCAATTTTTCGGTACCGTTCTAGTTCTGCGGCAAAGTACCGCTTAAGAACATAGTCGCGGTCCGCGCCGGCGAGCCTTTAGTCCGCGCGCCCGGAATCGGACGAACCACACGGAACGCCACCGGATCGCCAGGTTTTAACGTCCCCTGGACCTTGCGAATGTCGTCCACCGAAGTGATTGGTTGGCGATTGATAGCGGTAATGATGTCTTTTTCCATCAGTCCGATATCATCCGCGAAAGAACCGCTCTCGACTCGAGTCACGGCAATGCCGCGCTTATCCGGAGTACTCTCCTTCTCCTCATCGCTGGTCCCGCGGACGCTGATGCCGAACTTGACCTGGGTCGATTCTTCCTTGCTCGGGGACGTGTCGCTCGGATTGACTTCTCCCACCACACGCGGGTCGTCGGCAAACACTTTGGCGCGATCCTGAATGGTGAGTTTCATATCCATCTTCTTGCCGTCGCGGTCTACGGTCAGGCTCGCCGTTGTGCCCACGGGGATATCGGCTACGCGCGCCACCAGTTCATCACCGTTCTTAATCGCCTGGCCATTGATCCCTAGGATGATGTCATCCGCCTTGATCCCGGCTTTGTCCGCCGGACCGCCCTTTTTCACTTCGCCGACAATCACGCCGTGATCTTCGCCGAGTGCGCGCAGCGTATCGGTCTTGGTGCCGGGAGCCCAGGAAATGCCAATGGAACCGCGCGTCACCCGGCCGTCGCGAATGACGTCGTTGTAAACGCGCACGACGGTATTGATGGGCAGCGCAAAACCGATTCCCTGCGACCCGCCGCTCTGCGTGGCGATCATGGTGTTAACGCCGATCACCTCGCCTTTGATGTTCAGCAGCGGACCGCCGCTGTTGCCGGGGTTGATCGCGGCATCGGTCTGGATGAAGTGTTGGAATTGCTGGCCGACGCTGGTCCGGTCGGTGGCGCTGATGATACCCATGGTGACCGAAGCTTCCAGGCCAAACGGCGAGCCAATCGCCACCGCCCAATCGCCGACCTGAACGCTGTCGGAGTTCGCGATGGTCACAGGCGCCAGCGGGTGCTTGGCATCGATCTTGATCACGGCGAGATCGGTTTCGCGATCGGTGCCGATCAGCCGAGCCTTGTATTCAGTTTCGTCTCCGTGCAATTTGACTTTAATGCGGTCAACGCCTTCGACCACGTGATTATTGGTAACGATGTAGCCGTTCTTGTCGACCACGAATCCGGTCCCGGACTGCTCTCGGCGCTGGGATTGCGGCGAGGAATCGCCACCGCCGCCCGGGCCACCAAAGAACCGGCGGAACAGGTCGCTCGAGTCGTCATCGCCCTGGTCGTCGTCGTCATTGCCCTTTTTTCGATTCTTGCCGCCTGCCTGCAGCTTCGGCGTGTAATCGGCGGTGATGTTGACGACGCTCGGCTCCAGCATCTTGGCCAGCTTGGTGAACTCGTTGCCGGCCTGCGCCGCCTTGGGGACCACCAGCGGTGTAGCGTCGGGCGCCGCCGCTCCGCTGCGCTGCGCGTGAACGCCGGTATTGACCAGTGTGCCGATCACAATTCCAATGGAAAGCGTGACCAGCAGTAGCGTAGTGGACAACAGCTTTTGCTGGCGCATCTTTTCGAGCAGTTTCATGAATTCCTACCTCGCCTCAGGCAGACGCCTTCTTTTCGATTATACGTGCTAAGTGGTGAGACGAAAAGGCCCGGGAATTGTTACTCGTTTGTGAGCAGCAAGCACACCGTTAGCAGAATCCGGCGTAATGCCAGATCGCGGCCTTCCGGCAGATACCATTCTGCGGGCGTGTGGGCTCCGGCGCCCTGTCCTCCGGCTCCAATCGATACGGCCTGCAGTCCCAGTGAGAGCGGAATGTTGGCGTCGGTGGAGGAGCAATCCAGGCGGCTGCGGATGCCCATGTGCGCATCGACGGCCCGGACGGCTTCGAGCAACGGTGCGCTCTCCGGCAATTCGCCGCTGGGACGCGAGCCGATCTCTTTGATGCGCGCCGCGATTCGGGGCCCGGCGCCGCGAGTATTCTCCGCTTCCACCGCTTGGTCAACCGCAGCCGTCAGCAGCGCCGCCATTTTATCGATGCGCTCCAGGCTCTCCGAACGCAGGTCGATTTTGGCGCGAGCTTCCGTGGGAATAGAGTTGATGCTGGATCCGCCCTCGAAAATCCCAAAATTGAAGCTGCTCCGCGGCCCGCTCGCCGAACTTGGAAGTGATCCGGCGTGGTCCGTGAACAAGGTCACTGCGCGGCTCAGCGCGTGCACCGGATTGCCGTGCGCGGAGTCCCGCCAGCTATGGCCGCCCGGACCACTGATCGTGACCTCGAAGCGTTGGCTGGCGAGCGCACGCGAAGTGATGTGATCCGTGCCGGGGCCGTCGAGCACCAGGAAGACCTGCGGCTGGCCGGGCGCGGCGCGGCAGAAGTAACGCATGCCACTGAGGTTGCCCTCGCCCTCCTCTCCGACATTCGCGACCAGAACCGGCGCAGCCGCCGAATCTTCTAGCGGAGGCGCCGCCTTCCAGGCCGCGGCCAAAGCCAGCAGCGCGGCGAGTCCGGCGCCATTGTCGGCTATCCCCGGGCCAGCCATGCGCCCGTCGCGCAGCGTCTTGATGTCGTCGGGAGTGCGCGGCGCCAGAACCGTATCGAGATGGGCCGTCACAGCCAATGAAGGCGCGCTCGCTCCCGGCCAGGTCGCGACAACATTGCCCGCACGGTCCAGGCGGGCCTCCCAGCCCAGCGCCTGAAACTGCTCCGCCATCCAGACAGCGCGCTTTTCCTCAAAGAAGGTGGGCGCCGGGATGCGGCACAGCTTAAGATGCTGCTCGTTAATCCAATTGCGCTCGCGGCGGAACCATTCGAGGCACACGCGCCCTGTAGGAGACACTACAAAGTCGGCGACGGATCGAGCCAGTCCAGGCAAGCTTCAGTCTACCGCAGGGGGCAACGGCCAGGACCGCCTGGCTAGATTTTGGCCTTGGGATAGCGTACACGCATCCACGCAACGAAATTTTCGGGGGCGGCCATAGTGGAGAGCCGGCCTTGGCGCACCAGGGCCCAATCGTCGAATTTTCCGGATTGCTTGATTTCTGCCAGCGTGGTGGGCGGATCCAGCCGGCCGGTGAATTCGAGGTCTGCGACAGCAGATTTCGGATTCTTTGGATCGGCGCGTCCCTCCGTCAGGACTTTAGCCAGCCCCACCACGCCCGAACCTTCCGCCTTCCCTCCGCTGTGATAAATAAAAACTTTATCGCCCGGCCGCATGGTAAGGATATTTTTCACGGCCTGCGGATTAGTTACGCCATCCCACAAAGTCCGCTTTTCGCGCTCGAAGTCATTGAGAGAATAGGTCTCTGGGTCGGTCTTAGCTAGAAAATAAGTCATCGTCGGATTCCTTGGCAACGATTCGGGTGGAACAATCGTCCTCTCTGGTGGATCACCAGCCCAGTACTATGGTCCCTAGCGCGCCACGCATAGGCTTGTTATACCAAGATATAGTGAAGATAGCACCCGAGTTCTGCCGATGGATGAGGGTGCGAAAGGATTTGCCAACCGTGGTCAGAAAAGACGTTTCTCTAGTACTTTCTGTGATGAGCGGCTTGTGTTTGGCGTGGTTGACGGTGGCCCCGGCACTCGCGCAGAAAGAGGCGCCCCCCGCGCAGGCGGCCGGATCGGCGGCTCCTGGCCGTAACGATGCATCTACCGCCCCGATCAAGTCCGATTCCAACGTGGCGGTCGACCCCAAAACCTATGTGATCGGAGCGCAAGACGTCTTGTCGATCAAAGTCTGGCGCGAACAGGATTTCACAGGGTCATATACGGTGCGTCCGGACGGAAAGATTACGCTGCCTCTGATTGGCGATGTGCAAGCCGGCGGCCTCACGCCGGAACGCCTCGGCGAGCAGTTAAAGCAAGGTCTATCGAATTTCATCAATAGCCCGGACGTCAGCGTGAGCCTGCAGACCGTCGGCAGCAAGAAGTTTTACATCACCGGCGAAGTGAATCGTCCTGGAGAATACATACTGGCGATTCCCACTAAAGTATTCGATGCGCTATCCAACTCGGGTGGCTTTCGCGATTTCGCCAACAAGAAGAAAATTGTCATTATTCGCGGTACGGACCGCCTGAAGTTTAACTATCAGGACATTCTTAAAGGTAAGAATCTGGAGCAGAATATCTTCCTTGAGAACGGCGATACCGTAGTGGTTCCCTAAGCGGAGGAATTGGATGCAGCCGAACGAAAATTACAGCACTCCCAGAAGGTCGCTCGACCTCGAAGATTACATTGACATCGTACGCCGTCACAAGGGATGGATCTTCGGACCCTTCCTGTTCACGTTGGTGGCGAGCGTGGTGGGTGTTTACCTCTACCCCGACAGTTACGTTTCGCAGGCGGTAGTGAAAATCGTGCCGCAGCAAGTGCCGCAGAACATGGTGCAATCGGCCATCAACCAGCAGATGAGCGACCGCATCAATTCCATGGCGCAGACGATTTTGAGCCGCAGCGTTCTGACCACGATCATTAACTCCTTCGATCTTTATAAGCGCGAGCGCAGCCGGATGCCCATCGAAGACGTAGTCGAGCAGATGAAGAGTGCGATCCAAATTCAACCGGTGGCCTCTCCCACCGGCACCGCGGATCGCATTCCGGCATTCGCCGTCTCGTTCTCCTATGACAACCGGCTGACGGCCCAGCGCGTCGTGCAGGACCTGGTAAGCCGCTTCATCGATGAGAACATCCGTAATCGTTCCAACGCGACCTTCCAGACCACGCAGTTCATGAAGGATCAGCTCGATGACGCCAAAAAACAACTGGATGCCGCGGAGGATAAGCTAGCCGCCTACCGCATGCAGAACAACGGCAGGCTGCCCGACCAGATGGACTCCAATATGCGCCAGCTTTCAGCCCTGCAGTCGCAGGCCAGCTACTTGAGCGCTCGCATCAGCTCCGGGAATCAAGAGAAGCTGCAGATGGAATCCAACGTCCGAATTTTCAAAGATCAGCTGGCGAATCTCAACAAAGATGCCTCACAGGTCCAGCCCGAGCATAAAAGCCCGGAACTGTTGGAGGCCGAGAAGGACCTGAGCAATTCACAAGACCAACTGACGGTGCTGCGGCAGCACTATAAGGACACGTTCCCGGATGTCCAGATTGCCATCGCCAGGGTAGAGGGCGCGCGCAAGAAGGTACAGGATATCCAAGCCGCCGACGCCAGCAAGAAGCCAGACGCAGTCCCCACGACTGCGGCAGGCCAACAGGCTGTCCGCGAGACTCGCGATATTGAAGCCAGCATCAAGCGCTTTCAAAGCGCTCTTGAAGCCCGCGAACTGGATATCGCGGAAAATACCAAGCAGCTTAAAGAAGTCAACGATGCCATCAAGGGATTTGAAGGACGCATGTCGACCATCCCCATGGGCGAGAAGCAGTACGCCGACCTGTTGCGCGATCGCGATCTGGTCAAGGTCAGATTCGTCGACTTGAGCGAGAAATTGAGCCGGGCCGAAATAGCCCAGGACATGGAAGGCCGCAAACAGGGTGAAACTTTGGAGCTGCTCGATCCAGCTTCGCTGCCCACCACTCCTACTGAACCCAAGCGCCCCATGGTGATCGGAATGGGGGCAGGCTTGGGCTTAGTGCTGGGGATCATTATCGCCGGTGTCCGCGAAATGAAAGATACTTCGCTGAAGAATCTAAAGGATGTGCGGGCCTATACCCAGATGTCGATCCTAGGCAGCGTCCCGCTGCTTGAGAACGATTTTGTGGTGCGCCGCCGGCGGCGGCTGGCATGGCTCAGCTGGACTACGGCGTCTCTTGCGGCAGCGGTCGTGATGTCGGGCTCAGTAGTCTATTACTACATGAGCAAAGCCTGACCGGGCCTGATGTGCGTCGATATTTCTGTCGATAGTTTCTGGCGTCGATGGTTTATTTCAACTGTATAGCGATGACTAACTAGTGGTGGGAGAGAAAACGAATGAGCCGAGTTCATGATGCCTTGCGCCGAGCCCAGCAATCGGGGGTCGCGTCACCGCCAGTTCAGCGGCCGGCCGCACCCGCCGGGTACGCAGTGTCCACGCCGGTGCTCGAGCCGAGCGTCAATAATCTGGAGGGGCTCCTCGAGTTGGTGCAGGAAGTTCCGTTCCGCGCCGCCACCGATTCCTTATTGATCGACGTATCGCGCCCCCACGAGGCGCCCATGGAAGAATTCCGCACCTTGCGTACGCGCCTCAATCACTTGAAGACGCTGCAGCCGATTCACTCGATCGTGATCACCAGCGCGTCCCCGGCCGAAGGAAAATCGCTCTCCGCCGCTAACCTGGCTCTCGCGGAAGCCCACCTCGCGGGAAACACAACGTTACTGGCTGACTTCGATTTCCGCCGTCCGATCGTCCACACCCTGTTTGGCGTGGATCGCAGCCCTGGTATCACCGACTACCTGATGGGCAAGTGCCAGCTGCACGAGGCCATGCGCAAAATCGCCGGCACGAATCTGTATATCATGCCCGCCGGTGAAGCGGTCATCAATCCGTTGGAATTGCTCAATTTGCCGGAAGTCAAAGTCATGATGGACCGGCTGCCGGAGTTATTCAACTGGATCATCCTCGACAGTCCTCCTCTGCTTTTCGCTGCGGACGCCAGTTTGCTTGGGACGTTGTGCCATGGCACCTTGCTGGTCGTGCGCATCGGCCATACCACCATTGACTCGGTTACACGCGCCACGCAATCCCTGTGCAACAACAACGTCCTTGGGATCCTGGTCAACGGAGCTCGCCGCGGCGAGCTGTACAGTAAATACACTTACTATCACTCCTACTACACCGCTAAGGACGACAGCCAGACCGAAGCATCCGGCGAGACTGTCGGAGTGGCTGCGGGCGAATCCGATCTTCGCGACGAGTAACTTCCGGCCGGGCTGGCGAATTCCTGGGCCACCCGCGTCCTCACATTCAGTCTAGGCGCGAGCCAAGCGCGGCCTCGCGGAAACTTGCCGGGACCTGCCCGAAGTGCGCTAAACTAAAATCTTCGCGATTACACCGCTCCGACGGGACAACCTTGCGCTGCAAATCCCACTAGCAGTTACGGATGGCAGTAAGACTGTGGTTGAATGAAACCCCCGTCATCGGGCCAACGTCAGAAGGGGAACGCAGCGTGGAAAGGAATCCGGACTAGATGATTGTGTTCAGGCCAGGATGCCTGCGTTTTCTCGCGGCAACCTTGCTCGGTTCGATTCCAGTGGTGGCCCAAGTCGGCGCACCCGGAAATGGCGCGGCGCAGCCGCAAACGGTGGCACAAGCTGCGGCGCCAGCAGGCCAACCGCCGCAAGCCGCGCCCGCGAAGCCACCAGCCACCCAACCTCCCAAGAACAATCCGTTTGAAACCATTCCAGAGGCGACGGAGCCTGCCCCGCCTCCGGCTGCCGCTCCCGCTCCTCCCGCCGCTGGACAACCGCCGGCCGCTCCCGCCAAACCCGGACTCGAAACCCCGCAGCCTTTTGAGGACGTAATCGAATCCATCGAATTCCGCGGCGTGCGCCGGGTTCCGCAAGACACTTTGCGCGCCCTAATTTTCACCAAGCGTGGAGACAAGCTGGACGAAGAATCCATACATCGCGACTTTATGGCGCTATGGAACACCGGCCGCTTCGACGATATTCGCGTGGAGCGCGAAGCCGGCAAGACCGGATGGATCCTGCGTTTCATCATGGCCGAGCGCAGAGTAATCCGCGCCATCAAATACGACGGCAACAAGTCGATTACCAACTCCGAGATCCTGGATCGCTTCAAAGAACGGAAGGTCGGCTTGAGTGTAGAGTCGCAATACGATCCCAACAAAGTGCAGCGCGCGCGAAACGTATTGCAGGATTACCTGGCAGAGCGAGGACGGCAATTTGCGACCGTGGAAACAGAGTTGCGCCAAGTGCCGCCTTCTTCGCTCGAGCTGACATTTAAAATCGACGAGGGGCCGAAGGTGAAAGTCGGCACCATCAGTTTCATGGGCAATGAGACCTACAGCGCCCTGATCGTACGGCGCGCCATGAAAAATCTGCGGCCGTATGGAATTCCCAAGTCCATCTTCTTCGAGAACCTGTTGCCCTCGACCTACGATTCGACCAAGCTCGACGAGGATCAAGAGCGGATCGAGATGTTCTACAAGGACAACGGTTACTTCCAGGCGCGCGTTACAGACCATACCGTCGATATCGTCGACGTTGGCGGCGGAAAATTCAAACTGCCCTTGATTCACCCCAACAAGCCCGGCAAATCCGCCAACATTACGCTCACCATTGAAGAAGGCCGGCTGTACCGCCTGAATACCATTAATTTCGTCGGCGTGAAGCTGTTCCGCACGCCGGAAACCCTGATGCGCCCGATTTTCGGCATGCAGCAGGGCGACGTGTTCTCGACCGCGAAACTGCGTAAGGGGTTCGAAGATCTGCGCAAATTATACGGGCAATTCGGCTACATCGATTTCGTATCCGAACCCGATATCCAGACTGTGCCCGGCACCGACAAGGTGGACCTAACCCTGAACTTTGACGAAGGCAAACAGTTCTTCGTGCGGCGCATCGACTTTTCAGGCAACACCACCACTCGCGACAAAGTGATCCGCCGCGAGCTGCTGATCGACGAAGGCGATGTGTATAACACACGCCTGTGGGAACTCAGCATCCTACGTCTGAACCAGTTGGGATACTTCGAAGCGTTGAAGGCCGAAGACGCGGCCGATGTGAAGCGCGACACCAAGACCAACACCGTGGACCTTACGCTGAAAGTCAAAGAGCGCGGCAAGAACTCTATTCAGTTGAACGGCGGTGTGTCCGGAATCTCCGGCAGCTTCCTGGGCTTCGGCTACTCGACAAACAATCTCGTGGGGTTGGGCGAAACGCTAAGCCTGCAGGCTACGCTAGGCACTGTCCAGGACAACGTGACCTTGGGTTTCACTGAACCGTACTTGTTCGACAAGCCATTGCAGGCTGGTTTTACAGTATTCTTTTCGCGATTCGACTACAATCAGGCACGCCAGGCGTCGATTCTTTCCGGCAGAGACCTCACCGCGCTCTACCAACAATTGGGCCAGCAGAATCTGCTGAACTATACCAGCAATTCAAAGGGCTTCACCACCTTCCTGAGCTATCCCCTGAAGCGCAGCTTTGCCCGGCTGGGCCTCAGCTACGGCTATAGTATCCAGAGCGTAAACACACTGACGGACGCCGCGACATCTTATTACAAGTACCTGAACTTCCTGAATATTAATGGGCCGAATCAGTTGGATGGAATCAGATCCTCGTCGATCACGCCGAGCTTCACTTATAACACTGTGAATCATCCGATTACGCCAACCGCCGGCAAAGAGCTTTCGGCTTCTATTCAGTTCACAGGAAGCTTCCTGGGCGGCAATGTAAACCAGATTGAACCGGTGATCGACGCCAAGTATTTCCGCCGCGGGTTAGGCAAGACTCACGTGATTGGATTGCATTTCTCGGGGCGCTACATCACCGGCTTTGGGGGCAAGACAGCCGCGCCTTTCAACCGCTTTTTCATCGGCGGCGAAAACGATGTACGCGGATTCGACTTCTATGCGATCACCCCCATCGCGTTCGTGCCGATCGAAGCCAGCGTACCCTTGCTCAATAACGACGGTACGCCCCGCCAGCAGAGGGTGATCAATAGCAGCGGATTTCCGGTATTTGTGAATTCCTCAAAGGCGGTTCCTTCCTACCAACTGGTGACACCCGGCGGCGATACCGCATTGATAGCCAATGCCGAATATCGCATTCCGATCTTTGGGCCGGTGACTTTGGCGGCGTTCTTTGACGCGGGTCTGAATCGCCTGCTCAACACGAGCCAGTTGAACATCAATCCGGAACGAATCCAGCAATTGAATGGCGAATTCCCCAGCGCCAGTTTCCCAAGCAAGGCGGTGGTTGCGGCTGGAACACAGCCGATTCGTGCGTCAACCGGGCTGGAATTGCAGGTCTTGATGCCAGTGGTGAACGCCCCCTTCCGTATTTACTGGGCCTACAATCCGTGGATTGTAAATCAGTTTGTGCAGGCGCCCATCGTCACCGACCGCAGCTTCTTCCCCAATGAGGCGTCATTCAAGAATGGATTGGCGCAGGTTGGCCAACTATTTCCATACGTCGAAAAACGCACCATGTTCCGCTTCACGGTGGGCCGGACGTTCTAGGCGGATGGGCGCACGTGCTAGCATAAGAGAAAATTATTTCAGGAGTTTGGCTGTGACCAAGAATTTGTTTGTGATGACGATGGTAGGCGCTGGAATGGCGCTGGCGCAAGCCCCAGCTGCGGCTCCGGCGGCTGCTTCCGCCCCGCCGACCAAGGTGGCGGTGATTCAGATCCAGGCAGCGTTGGCGGCTACTAAGGAAGGACAGAAAGCCGCGGCGGATCTGGAGGTCAAGCTCTCTCCCCGCAAAAAGGATCTGGACGGCAAGCAGGCTGAAATCAAAGAACTGCAGGAACGGCTGCAGCGCGGCGGCAACACGCTCTCCGACAGCGCGAAGGAAGACCTGACGCGCAACATCGACACCAAGACGAAGAGCTACAACCGCGAGCTCGAAGACGCGCAGGCCGAGCTTGAACAGGAACAGCAGAAAGTCGTTGGAACGCTAGGCCAGAAGATGATGGCTGTGATCGATAAGTATGCCCAACAGAACGGCTTTGCAATTGTCCTGGATGTAAGCAGCCAGAACACGCCGGTGTTATACGCCTCGAATACCGTGGACATCACCAAGGAAGTGATTGACCTGTACGATAAGACGGTGTTCACGCCGACAGCCGCCCCGGCAACGTCCGGCGCCGCGGCACGCCCTGCACCGGCGGCGGCTCGTCCAGCTCCAGCGGCGGCCGCGCCCAAACCTGCGGCGGCGCCTCCCGCTGCTGCTCCCGCTAAGAAGCAATAGCGCCTCGAAGGAGGAAGTTAGAGCACTTCCTCGCTCCAGTTTTCCAGGATCGACTTCACCTTCTGCGTGAACTGATCCCCCAGTGCGCCATCGATCAGGCGATGATCGAAGGTTAGCGCCAGATAGCACACAGAGCGGATCGCAATGGCGTCGTCGACCACCACCGGCACCTTCTCAACCGTGCCCACGCCCAAAATCGCCACCTGCGGCTGGTTGATGACCGGCGTCGCAAAGACGCTGCCGAAGCTGCCGAAATTGGTGATGGAAAAAGTCCCCGCCTGCACTTCATCAGGCCGGAGTTGGCGTGACCGCGCGCGTGAAGCCAAGTCGGCGATGGAACGTTGTAGACCGACCACGTTCTTTTCGTCGGCATTGCGAATCACCGGCACGATCAAGCCGTTTTCGAGCGCCACCGCCATCCCCAAATTGATATCGCGGTGGAAGATGATGTTCGTGCCGTCGATCGAGCTGTTGAGCAGAGGGTAGGCCTGCAGCGCGGCAGTCGTCGCGCGCATCACGAAAGGCAAGAAAGTGAGGCTGAAGCCGTGGCGAGCCTGGAATTCGCCTTTCACGCGGTCGCGCATTTTCGCGATGCGGGTCATGTCGACTTTGTGCACCGTGGTCACGTGCGCCGACGTACGCTTGCTGAAAACCATGTGCTCGGCGATCTTCTGGCGCATGGTGCTCATCGGCTCCACGCGGGCTGCGGGAGCTTCACCGCGGAAGTGAGCTTGCTCTTGAACTGGCGCTACGGCCTGGGATCGCGGCGGAGGCGGCGCCTGCTGAGCAGGCGGAGCTTGCGGAACCATTGCTTGAGGTGGTGCTTGAGGTGGTGCCTGGGGCGCTGCTTGTGGCGCTTGTGGCGGCGGTGGGGGTGGAGGCGGCGGTGCGGAGTACACCGGCTGCGCGGGAGCCTGCGCGGGTGCAGCCGAACGCCCGTCGATGAACGCTTCCAGATCCTGCTTGGTGATGCGGCCACCGGCGCCAGTGCCTCTCACCTGGCCTAAGTCGATGCCGTTCTCGCGCGCCATCTTCCGCACCAGCGGCGAGAGCGGCGCGGTTTCGTCGGGTATCGCCCCATGATCTACGGTTACCGGCACGGGAGCGGCCGCGGGAGGAGGCGGAGCAGCAGCGGGCGCGGGCGCAGAAGCTTGGGCAGCCTGCGGCGGCGGGGCGGCAGCAGCGGGGGCCGCTACGGGCGCGCCAGCGCCATCGTTGATCCTTCCCACCACGGTGTTGATTCCGACAGTGGTCCCTTCCTGCACCAAAATCTCGCCGAGCGTTCCCGCCACTGGCGAAGGAATCTCGGTATCCACTTTATCGGTGGAGATCTCGAACAGCGGCTCGTCGCGCTCGACCGTCTCACCGGGCTTCTTCAGCCATTTCGTCAGGGTTCCTTCGACAATGCTCTCGCCCATTTGGGGCATGATGACGTCAATCATAAATTCTCCAATTCCTGGCCGAACACTTCCCGGTCAAAGACGCGCGCGAAACTGCGGGCGATGGCGGCAACAACCTGCTCGCGATCCGCCCGGCACCCGAGCGCCTGCATCGAGGTCACCGGTTTCGTTAAACCGCACGGCACGATGTACCGGAAATAACTCAAATCCGTATCGACGTTCAACGCGAAACCGTGGGATGTGACCCAGCGGCTGATGTGTACACCGATCGCCGCGATCTTGCCCCGCTCGGTCCAGACGCCGGTGCAGCCGGCTTCGCGCCCGGCGGCGATTCCAAATTCCGACAGCGCGTCGATCAACACCTGTTCGAGCGCGCGGACGTACGCCATCACGTCGCGCTTCCATTCTCGCAAATCGACGATTGGATAACCCACAATCTGTCCCGGCCCATGATAGGTGACGTCGCCGCCGCGATCCGTGCGATGCAACTCGATGCCGGCGCGGTCGAGCAACTCGGGCGCGCAGAGCAAATTCTCGTCATGGCTGGTGCGTCCCATGGTGACTACATGCGGATGCTCCACGATCAACAGCTGATCGGGTATCTCGCCGCGCTTGCGGCGCTCGACGAACCGCTGCTGCAACGCAAACGCGTCGGCGTAGCGCATGCTACCCAAGTCGCGCAGCTCGCATGCGGCCGCGGCTATTGCCAGCTCAGGCATTGAGGGCTTGTCCGTATACCGCGTTGAACGCCTCGCCCACGGCTTCGTAAATGGTGGGATGCGCGTGAATTGTGTTGCGAAGCGTTTCGACCGTAGCCTCGGCTTCCATGGCAAGAACGCCTTCACCGATCAGCTCAAAGGCCTCGGGACCAATAATATGGACGCCCAGAATTTCGCCATACTTGGCGTCGGCAACAATCTTAACGAAGCCGTCGTGCTGTCCCAGGATACTGGCTTTGCTATTGGCCGCGAAGGGAAACTTGCCGACCCTGAGGTCGTAACCCTTCGCCCGCGCCTGCGCTTCAGTGAGCCCTACGCTGCCGATACCTGGCTCCGTATAAGTCGCCCCGGGAATCCGCAGCTTGTTAACGGGAGTAACCGGTTTGCCGGCGATGTGCGCGATCGCAACCATGCCTTCAGCCGTCGCCACGTGCGCCAATTGCGGTGTACCCGCAACAATGTCGCCGATGGCGTAAACGCCCGGCTCGCCCGTGCGTTGGAAGGGGTCTACCTTAATGAAGCCCCGGTCTAGTTCGACGCGTGTGCCTTCCAGGCCGATGTTTTCGGTGTTCGGTTTGCGCCCGATGGCGACTAACAACGCCTCGGCTTCCACCGTTTCGTCCTTGCCGTTCGCCAGAGTCGCCGTGAAGCGCACGCCGCTATCGCTAGTCTGGACGTTGCTCACTTTCGCGCCGGTTTCGACGCGAATGCCGCTTTTTTTGAAGTAGCGTTCGAGGTCCTTTGAGACATCCTCATCTTCGACCGGCACAATCCGCGGCAGCATTTCAAACACGCTGACTTTGGATCCAAAGCGATGGAAGCAAGATGCGAACTCGACGCCCACCGCACCCGCACCCAAAATCGCCAGCGACTTGGGAACGTAGTTTAGATCCAGAATCTCGATGTTAGTGAGAATGCGATTGGCGTCCGGCTTCAGCCCGGGAAGCATGCGCGCTTCGGAGCCCGTAGCCAGCACAATGTTCTTGAATTCGAAGATTTTCGTGCCCGCGTCGGACGTCACTTCCAGCTTGCCGGGGCCAGCCAGGCGGCCGTAACCTTTGATGACGTCGACCTTGTTCTTCTTCATCAGATAGTCGACGCCTTTGGCGTGCTTGGCGACGATATTGTTTTTGCGTTGGAGTACCAGCGGGAAATCCAGCCGCGGATTTTCGCAGTGGATGCCTTCCTCAACCGAATTCTGGAAATGCTCCCAGACATCCGCCGTATGCAAGAAGGACTTGGCGGGGATACAGCCTACATGCAGGCAACAGCCGCCTAGCTTCGCGCTTTTTTCAACTACCGCCACCTTGAGGCCGTACTGCCCCGCACGAATGGCTGCTGAGTAACCCCCGGGACCGCTCCCAAGGACAAGCACATCATATGTCATGGATTTTCTTTTAGTGTAGCAGGACGGATTTTTTGCGGACAGGTCAGGGACCTGTCTGTAACCGTCCACCCTGAATGGCGTCATTGCATGTATGCGCTTACGCATTGCAATTTCGCTCGCGGCCGCGCTGTCGGCGCCGCCGCTCTGGGCTCAAAACCCTGCAGCTCCCCGGTCGAGTGCGGGACCTCTTGCCGCGTTCAGCCAGTCGCTCGAAACTCTAGCGGCGCGCGTCGGGCCGGCCGTGGTGCAGATTGTCTCCACCGGTCTTGGCCGCGGCGACTCGGCGGAGCAGGGCGCCAGCAGCCGGCTCACCCGCCAGCGCAGCACCGGATCCGGCGTCATTCTGTCGGACGACGGATTCATCGTCACCAATTATCACGTGGTGCAAGCGGCTCACAAAATCGAGGTGCGACTGGTGGCAGACGGGTCAACAGTCCCTGCGGAACCTACCCTATTGGCGAAGATAGTTGGTTTCGATCGGGAAACCGACTTGGCCGTCATCGAGATCGAGCGGACCGGGCTGCCGCACCTTACCTTCGGCGATCCCAAAGACGTTCACGTGGGTCAAGTGGTGATGGCCTTCGGCAGTCCCTTGGGCTTGGCCGGCTCGATGAGTATGGGCGTGGTCAGCTCCACTGCCCGGCAAGTGCACGAGGACGACTCCATCGCCTACCTGCAGACCGACGCGCCTATTAATCCCGGCAACAGCGGCGGTCCGCTGGTCGATACCGATGGGCGAGTGGTAGGGATCAATACTTTCATCCTGACGCAATCCGGCGGTAGCGAAGGCTTGGGTTTCGCGATCCCGAGCGATGTGGTGGGTAGCGTTTACAGCCAGATTCGAAAGTACGGGCATGTGCATCGCGGCCAGTTAGGAATCGTGGCGCAGGATATTTCGCCGGAAATGGTAAAGGCGTTGAAACTGCCCCAGCAATCGGGCGCTATCGCCGGAGATGTCTTGCCCGGCGGCCCGGCGGATGAGGCAGGCTTGAAGATCGAAGATATCATCGTGAACGTCAACGGTAGCCAGATCAAGCGTGCACGGGATCTGCAGAGCTTTATCTATGGCCAGGCGTTGGATAACGAAGTCACGATGAAGGTTCGCCGCGGCGACCAGATGCTCGATCTGAAAATGAAAGTGATTGACCGCGCGGATGACCCACAGCGCTTCGCCGACATGGTGGATCCGGAGAAGAACGTGATTCCGCAGTTAGGCGTGCTCGTAGTGGAGGTGAATGAAAAGACGCAAGAGCTGCTACCGGGATTACGGCACAGCTTCGGGCTTGTGATCGCCGCGGAGAGCTCCGATGCGCCATATTCCGGCGAAAGCTTGCGGGTTGGAGACGTGATCTACGAGGTAAATCACGTTCCCGCAGTCACCATCCGTGCCGTTACTTCGACGCTGGCAGCCTTGAAGTCCGGCGACCCGGTTGTGATCCAAGTGGAGCGCGACGGCAAGCTCATGTACGTAACTTTGGAGCTTGAGTAGGACAGGCCCATGGCCTGTCACTCCTAACAACGACAGGTCATGGACCTGTCCTACTTTCTGGAACTATTTCACCGCCAATCGGAATTCCTAACAGACAATGGGAAACGCATGACAAGCGATGAGGACTTGCTGGAGGCGGCGCTACACGGCGACGAAGCCGCGTTCACGGCCTTGTACCATCGCAGGCAGGGCGCGGTGTATCGCTTTGCGCTTCACATGTCGGGCGAAGCCGGCGTTTCCGAAGATGTAACCCAGGAAGTCTTCATGGCGCTGCTTCAAAGCGGCGGCCGGTTCGATCCCGCACGCGCGACGTTGCTTTCGTTTCTGTATGGCATCGCACGGAATCTGCTTCTGCGGCGGCTAGCGAAGAAGCGCCCAGAAGATGCGTTAGCGGACGAATTGGCCGCAGACGAGGATGTGCTAGACGACCTGACCCGGCGCGAGACCATTGCGACCGTGCGCAGCGCCGTGTTGAGTCTGCCTGCGCCGTATCGCGAAGCCGTGGTTCTGTGCGATCTCGAAAATGCCAGTTATGAGGACGCCGCCGCGGCGCTGGATTGCCCGGTGGGAACGGTGCGGTCCCGGCTCAGCCGTGGGCGGGCCATGCTGGGGCAGAAACTAGCAGTGAAGACCGTGAGGAGCATGTCATGAGAGAAGAACTTAAAGAAGACTACGTTCTTCGGGCATTGGCAGCGTTGGCGGAGAACGATCGTGAGAAGGAAGCTCCGCCTGAGGTAGAGATTCGGCTGCTGGACGCATTTCGCACGCGCCGGCGTCCCGGGCGGAGATGGATGGCAATCGCGGCGCTGGCGGCCGGTCTCGTGATCACACTTCTGCTGTGGCCGATTCATCCGCCCAAGCCGTTAGTGAGCGCGGTACCAGCGGTTTTGCAGGCACCCGAGGTGGCGCGACCCACTCCCTTTCCGGAGGTGGAACTCAAGGCCGCGCGAAAACCTCGCAAGTTGGTTCGTAAATTCGCAGCCGCGCGGGAGCCTGAAACCCGCGAAGTTGTTACCGATTTCTTCCCACTGATGAATCCGGCGCCCTCGTTCGGACGCGGACAGATGTTGCGAGTGCAGCTCCCCGCCGCGGCAATGCAGACGGTTGGATTACCGGTGCAGGCAGGACACATGAACGACCCGGTCCAGGCCGACGTGTTGGTGGGCGAAGAAGGCATGCCGAGAGCCATTCGCTTCGTGAGATTTGATGTCAAATAGAAAAGGAGCAAGAGACATGAAGACCGTTCAACAAGCCACACTGCTATTCGCCTGCGGAGCCGCGCTGCTGGCGCAGCAGCAAGATGTGTTTTTCACGTCGGCAGCCCCTGTGGGAATGCCGGGTATGGCAGGACCGCATACTTTCGCCTTCGTTGCGGGCGAACTCGTGGGAGGGAACCCGGTCAAAGGCGCGCCCTACTCTGCCAACGCCGTGACCGACACCACGCAGACTCTGGCGGACGGCAACCGCATCGTGAATCACACCACGGCGGCGGTTTACCGGGATGGCGAAGGACGCGAGCGGCGCGAGCAATCAATCCCGAATATCGGGCCCTTCGCAGCGCAAGGCGCGCCACCGATGACCATTTTCATTTCGGATCCGGTCGCCGGCGTGAATTATTCCTTGAATCCGGGCACCAAGACCGCTATCAGGATGCCCGTGCCGCCGATGCCTCCGGGAATGCCGGGAGTTCCGATGCCACCCATGCCGCCGGGAGCGCAAGCGGGCCTGATGATACAGCGTATCGGTGTAGCCGGAGGGACCGCGACCGCTACCATCGCGCCGCCGCCGGGTCCCCCGAATGTCGTGATGTACAGTAAAACCACGGCGCTGGGGAATCCGCCGGACGTGCAGCAACTCGGAACGAAGGTGGTCGAAGGAGTCCAGGCCGATGGCACGCGGAGCACGATAACCATTCCCGCGGGACAAATCGGCAACGTGAATCCGATCCAGATCGTGGATGAAATGTGGCGCTCGCCGGATCTGCAGGTGATCGTACACTCCGAACATAGCGATCCCCGCATGGGCACCACGGTTTATTCGCTGCAGAACATTTCGCGCAGCGATCCCTCGCCGTCGCTGTTCCAAGTTCCCGCGGACTATACGGTGACCGACCCGCCAGTGTTCCAGAAGACTCTGCCGGCTCCAGCGCAATAACGAAACCCCACCGCCGGGAGCCGCGTAGAATTGTACATATGCGTGCGTGGCTCCTCAGCGCGGTTCTTTTGCCCTGCCTGACCTTCGCGCAATCCCCTGCCGCCCCGTATCCCCTGACTAAACTGACCATACGCGGAAATAAGCGCTTCACCCCGGAACAGCTTACCGCGGCCGCCGGCCTCAAGATCGGCCAATCCGTCAACAAAGATGTTTTCGACGCCGCCCGGGCCCGCCTGCTCGCGAGCGGCGCTTTCGAAAGCGTGGGCTACGAGTTTAAGCCCGATGCTGCGAAGGCCGGCTACGACGCGACATTCGATGTGGCCGAGGTCGCGCTGCTTTACCCGTACCGCTTTGAGGACCTCCCCGCCCCCGACGCGACTTTGCGGGCGGCGCTTGCTCAGCAGTCCACTTTGTTACACGACTTGCTCCCCGCCACCCGCGAAGTGCTCGACCGCTACCAGTATGTCCTGGCCAAGGTGCTCGACAACCGCGTCACCGTCGAAGGCAAACTGAATTACGACCTGCCCGGCGAGCCGACGATTCTATTCCGTCCCGCTGGTGATCGGCCGCATATCTCGGAAGTTCACTTCACCGGCAACGAATCCGTTCCCGCCACCCAGTTGCTGAACACGTTCGCCGATGTAGCCGTCGGCACGGAATTCACAGAACCTGCCGTTCGGCGCCTGCTCGACGCCAGCATCCGGCCTCTCTATGAAGCGCGCGGGAAGGTACGCGTGGCGTTCACCAAAATCGAAACGGAGCCCTCGAAGCATCCCGACGTGGTGGGCGTGTCGCTAACCGTCACCGTGGAAGAGGGGCCAGTCTACAAACTTGGCGCCGTGCGTTTCACGGGAGCAGCCGCCCGCCAAGCCAAGGAGCTCGAAGACCTGGTCAAGTGGCGCAAGGACGAGACCATCAACGTCGACGAGATCAAGACCGGCTTGGCCCGCATCGTCAAGCGCTATAAAAACACCGGCTATTTACACGCAGTCGCGCGCGCCGACCGCACCATCGACGATAAGGAACACACCGTCGATCTGGCGGTGAACGTCGACGCCGGACAAGAGTACAAGTACGGCGCGCTCGAAATCCGCGGCCTGGACCTGAACAGCGAGCCGGCCATCCGCAAAATGTGGGGCGCCCGCGAAGGGAAGCCCTTCGACGCGGAGGCTCCCGATGCGTTTCTGAAAGACATCCGCGACCAGGGCCTCTTCGACAACCTGGGCGACACCAGCGCGCAGACCAAGGTGAACGAGGATCGCAAGACCGTCGATGTTACGCTGATCTTCCTGGGCTCCAAGCCCGCCGACGCGGGACGGAAACGCCTGGGCGCGCAGCCCTGAGGCGTGCGCTTAATCCAGTAAAGAAGCCACCGGATTCCGCCGATAGGTCGTTTGCCGTGCGTTTCTGTCTCAAAAACGCGTCCCTACGCTTTCTGATCGTCGTGTGTGTGGTTGCGGGTTCACCGCTGCCGGCTAAGAATCTCATCAAAGTGGAAATCGGTGGCCGCTCGTTTGTACTCGACATCGACAGCTCCGACGTTCAGAAGAACCTGAAGCCGGCGAATCCGCAAGCTGGCCTAAGTAAGCTGCCGTCATGGTTGTCTCCGTCGCCGGGCCAAGCGCCTCTTCGCGATAATTTCGATGTGAATTCGGGCATCGCGTCCGCTACCTTCGCGGCGGGCGGAACCGTGGATCAGGTGGTCGCCTATTACGCTCAACTGCTCGCCTCGAAGGGATTTCTCACGAGTGCGCCCCTTGGGCAGCCCAATAGCAAGATCGTCTCAGGAAAGAACGCCTCCGCCACCGTTTCCGTGATCGTCAACACACCGTTTCGGAATCCAACCGGTGGAACCGAAATCATGGTGACCTACGCGCCCTCGAAAAAGAATGCGGCCGGAAAATTCGAGACTGCCTGGCTCGACGATGCGCGCGGGATCCTGTGCCTGCGCGACGTGGGCACCGGCGAAGAATACTATCTGGACGCGCGAAGCATCGCGGAAGCCAACTTGAACCGCCCGGGGGCTGTGAAATCCGAAGGAGTGGCATACCCGTCCTGGTTTCCGATTTATCCCGGAGCGCGGAGAGGCAAAGCCAACGTGATCTGGGCGTACGATCCCACCGCAACTTTCCAAACGCGGGATTCGATCCGCGCCGTTTACGAATACTATCTTGCCGCGCTTGCGAACGCCGGCGCCAAAATTATTTCGAATGGCATAGTGAAATCCGGCACGCCGTCAAAGGACTTCAGCGCGCAGATTGTGGCGCAACTGGGTGACGATGTCGTCGATGTTCGTACGGGCGAGATCGTGAACCTCAACCCGTTTCCGGGGCTGTCAAAGGAAAAGCCGTTTGAGGGCACCGGAATCGGCGTTCGATACCTTGTTCCGCAACGATAGGCCGAATCAGCCCCGTGCGTGCCCGATATCGAGGAACTCAAAGCTTCCCGATTTCGCGGCGCTAATCGCAGCCATGATATCGGGCATGTTCGCCTTCACCACACCCCAGTTGTTGGTACTCAACACGACCAACGCTATTTTGCGGTCGATCAGGTTCTGCTGATAACTAAGTTCTTGATCCGCGGTGACGAAAAGATCGAATCCCGCCTCTTCAGCGGCGGTCAATAGGGCGCCGTTTTTAAGCCCCGACCATCCCTGGAACCAAGTCGTTACCACCTCATGACTTCTTTCGATCAGGAGCCGCAGTTTTTGTGGCACACTCTCATCGAGGATGATCTTCATCAGACGTGCAAAGATTCGAGCGGCGTTTGTGCACTCTTTGCGGCGAAGTCCAGCACCGTCTGAATCTGATCTCGCGTAACGTGGAAATTTTCAAGAACCTCTTCGATGGGCGAGGTCTTGAGATTTTCAAAGATTGCCGCCACGGGAACACGGGTACCGCGAAACACCCACGCGCCACTAACTTTGCCCGGAATACTTTCAACGGCCGGACATTGTGACCAATCCAGAGCTGCCATACAATTCCCTGCTTCTATCGTAAGACACGGAGGGCTTGATCGGACAGCCCGCACAGGACGGGCCGCAACCGCTAGCGCTCGCTTCCGCCTCCCGCATGCTAACCTGAGATATTGCGTTTAGTCTATGCCTGCGCGGGTAAGCGATACCTTCGTCCTGCGCACATACCCTTTCCGGGAAGCGGACCTGATCGTCAGTTTTCTAACCCGTGATCTGGGGAAATTGCGTGGAGTGGCCCGGCGGGCGCGCCGGCCGAAGAGTCCTTTCGGCTCGGGGCTGGAGCGGCTGTCGCAGGTCCGCATGGCGTACTTCCAGAAGGAGAATGCCGAGCTGGTCAGCCTGAACGGCTGCGAGCTGATCGAGTCGCAGTTCGGTTTGCAGTCCGAGTATGCGTTGAGTGTGGTATTGGATTATTTCACTGAGGTCGCCGAACAATTGTTGCCCGCGCATGAACCGAACGAAAAGTTCTTCCGCCTGATGGTGGCGATGCTGGCGCATCTGCGTTCCGGTGGAGACACCTGGGCCGCCGTGACCTACTTTACGGTCTGGACCGTACGCCTCCTCGGCCTCTGGCCCGAAGCCCGCGTCAGCGACGAGACCGTCGAAATCGTTCACGAAATGTTCGAGCAGCCGATCAACGCGCTCGCCCCGCGTGAGTGGTCGAAGAGCACTGCCGCCGATCTGCGCCGCGTCCTGATCCGCACCATGGAACAACACGCCGAGCGCCGCTTCCTGACTGTCCCCTTGCTGGAGGCCCTGTAGTCACCTTTCTCATGGATTCCTTTCAGCAGACTCTTTTCAAATTGAAGCGCTACTGGGATGAGCGCGGCGCGATTATTCAGGAGCCCTACGACGTCGAAGTCGGCGCCGGAACCATGTGTCCGGAAACGTTCCTGCGCGTGCTGGGCCCCAAGCCCTATCGCGTCGCCTACGTGCAGCCCAGCCGCCGCCCCGCCGACGGCCGCTACGGCGAAAATCCCAACCGCCTGTACAAGCACATGCAGTTGCAGGTGATCCTGAAGCCGTCGCCCGACGACATCCTGGATCAATATTTAGGCAGCCTCGAAGCTATTGGGCTAGATCTCTCGAAGCACGATATTAAATTCGAAGAAGACAACTGGGAATCGCCCACGCTCGGAGCCTGGGGCATCGGCTGGCAGGTGATGTTGGACGGCCAGGAAATCACGCAGTTCACTTACTTCCAGCAATGCGGCGGCATCGATCTGGATCTGGTTCCGGCCGAAATCACTTACGGCTTGGAGCGGCTGGTGGCGTTCCTGCAGGGCGTCGAGAGCGTCTACGACATCGAGTGGACTAAGGGCGTAAAATACGCCGACGTCCGCCTCGCCGACGAATTGCAGTTTTCGGTCTACAACTTTGAGATGGCGAATGTCGACCGCCTGTGGCGCCTCCTCGGCGAATACGAAGCCGAGTGCAAGGAGTTGCTGGCGAAGTACGGGGACTATCCCGACAAACATCGCTTCCCGGTGTTGGCGACTTACGACCAGGTGTTGAAATGCTCGCACATATTTAACCTGCTCGACGCCCGCGGCGCGATTTCGGTGACCGAACGAGTCGGCGTCATCAAACGCGTGCGTGATCTGGCGGTGGGGACAGCGAAATTGTGGGCGGATCAGCAGCAGGAGGTTGCGTGAACTTCCTGCTCGAGATCGGTACTGAAGAAATTCCCCACTGGATGATTCCGGGCGCGCTAAAGCAACTGGCGGCGATCAATCTTTTTGGCGCGACCCCACAAGTAGACGCAACCGCTCGCCGTCTGGTGGTGCGCGCCGATGGTCTGCCGGAGCGAACTCCAGACGAAGAACAGATCGTCAAAGGTCCGCCAATCTCCGCTGGTGACAAGGCCGCTGCCGGTTTTGCGAAGAAGCAGGGCGTTGAACTCGCGGCGATGACCAAGGTCGGCGACTACTACGAACTCCGCAAACAAATCGCCGGCCGAGCCGTGCGCGACATCCTTGCCGAGACGTTACCTGCGACCATCCTCGGCATCCAGTGGCCGAAGACCATGTACTGGACCGGAGGCAAAACCGGCCCACGCTTCATCCGCCCCATCCGCTGGATCGTGGCTCTGCTCGATGACCAAATCATCCCGTTCGAAATTGCTGGTGTGAAAAGCGGCAACATTACCCGGGGCCATCGCATTCTGGGATCGCCTTCCATTCCTGTCACGTTTGGCACTTACGAACCCGAACTCCGCCAGAACTTCGTAATCCTGTCCGCCGACGAGCGCCGCCAAAAGATCGTCACCGAAATCACACAATTGGGTGCGAAACTGGATGCCGATCTGATCGAGACGCTAACCTTCATTACCGAATATCCCACCGCCATCCGCGGCGACTTCGACCCCGCATTCCTCGAACTGCCAGCCGAAGTCCTGACGACGGTGATGCGGCACCACCAGAAGTATTTCTCCGTCGAATCCGCCCCCGGCAAACTCGCGCCCCACTTCGTCGCGGTGATGAATACCAGCGGCGATCCCGAAGGTCTTGTGAAACGCGGCAATGAACGAGTCCTAAAAGCCCGCTTCAATGACGCCCGTTTCTTCTGGGATGTCGATCAGCACAAGAAACTCGCCCACCGCGTTGCAGATCTCAGCCACGTCACGTTTCAAGCCAAGCTGGGTTCGTATCTCGAAAAGACCGAGCGCATCGTCAAACTAGTGGACGAGCTCGGCGGCAACGCCCACGCCCAGCGCGCAGCCTACCTATGCAAGGCCGACCTAACCACCGAAATGGTGAAGGAGTTTACCGATCTGCAAGGCCAGGTCGGCGGCCTCTACGCGCGACATCAAAGCGAACCTGAGGCAGTCGCCAAGGCCGTCTACGATCACTACAAACCGCTCAGCATGGAAGGCGAGATCCCATCCACTCACGAAGGCCAACTGGTCGCGCTAGCCGACAAGCTGGACACGCTACGCGGATGCTTCGCCGTCGGCCTCGTCCCCACCGGCTCGAAAGACCCCTTCGCTCTCCGCCGCGCCGCCCAAGGTGTCGTCAAGATTCTGGTCGAAGCGAAACTCGACTACAAACTCGACGACCTCGTCAAAGGCGACCTGCGTGAGTTCCTGCTTGATCGCATCAAGTATTTCTTCCGCGAGATTCGCGGTTTCAAGTACGACGAAGTGAATGCCGTGCTCGCCTCCAGTTGCGGCACACTGGCCGATGTAGAAGCCCGCCTCGCCGCCCTCGCAGCCGTCCGCCCCACCGAAGATTTCGAACCACTCGCCGCCAGTTTCAAACGCATCCAGAACATCCTTAAGCAAGCCGAATTTGAACCGAGCGACGTACTGGACCAGTCGCTGCTCGAAGACGGCCCCGAACGCGCGCTCCACGCCGATTTCGTTCGCGTCCGCGAAGCCGCGAAAGTCGAAACCTATCCCAAGGCCCTGGAGCAAATCGCTTCCCTACGCCCGCGCGTCGACCTTTTCTTTGACAAAGTGCTGGTGAATGCCAAGGACGAACGTGTCCGCAACAATCGCCTCACTTTACTGCACAGCCTTTTAACCGAATTTTCGACGATCGCCGATTTCTCGGAAATCGTCACCTCAGGAGACCACAAATAAAATCATGAAGAACTACGTTTACAGCTTTGGCGGCGGCACAGCCGACGGCGACGGCAAGATGAAAGATGTCCTCGGCGGCAAAGGCGCCGGGCTCGCGGAGATGTGCCGCGCGGGAGTGCCCGTGCCTCCCGGCTTCACCATTTCCACCGAAGTCTGCAACATCTATTTCGAGAACAAGAACAGCGTCCCCGCCGAGATCAACCAGCAGGTTCTCAACGCGCTGACCAAGCTCGAAGGCCAGATCGGCAAGAAGCTCGGCGATCCCAAGAATCCGCTGCTGGTCAGCGTCCGCTCCGGCGCGCGCTTCTCCATGCCGGGCATGATGAACACGATCCTGAACCTCGGCTTGAACGACGCGACTACCGAAGGCCTGGCCACGCTCACCGGCAATCCGCGCTTCGCTTACGATTCCTACCGCCGCTTCATTCAGATGTTCGGCGAAGTGGCTCTAGATATCGATATGGAAAAGTTCGATCACATTTTCGACGCGCGCAAAGCCAAAGCCAAGGTCAAGCTCGATACCGATCTCACGGCCGCCGATCTCCAGGCCATCATCGAGGACTACAAGAAGCTAGTGCAGAAGGAAACCAAGAAGCCTTTCCCGCAGGACGCCCATCAGCAGCTCGCCATGTCGCGCGACGCCGTGTTCCGGTCATGGTGGAATCCCAAAGCCTCCTACTATCGCAAAATGGAAAAGATCCCGGATGAAATCGGCACCGCCGCCAACGTGCAAGCCATGGTGTTCGGCAATCTGGGTGACACTTCCGCCACCGGCGTCGGCTTCACGCGCGACCCCGCCACCGGCGAAAAGGTCTTCTACGGCGAGTTCCTGGTCAACGCGCAAGGCGAAGACGTGGTCGCCGGCATCCGCACCCCGCTTCCGATTCACGATCTCGAAAAGATCATGCCGGCCGCCTACAAGCAGCTGCGCGATATCACCGACAGCCTGGAAAAGCATTATCGCGACATGCAGGATTTCGAGTTCACCATCGAAGACGGGACGCTTTACATGTTGCAAACCCGCAACGGCAAGCGCACCGGCCCCGCCGCCGTTCGCGTTGCCGTCGAGATGGCTGAGGAAGGCATGATCGATAAGAAGGAAGCCGTGCTGCGCGTGGCTCCCAATCAGCTCGATCAGCTTCTGCACCCCGTGTTCGACATGCCTTCGTTGAAGAAGTTGACTCTTGTGGCGAACGGCATCGCAGCATCGCCCGGCGCCGCCGTGGGACGCTGCGCCTTCAGCGCGGATGACGCCGTGGAACTCGCGAAAAACGGTCCCGTCATCCTGGTCCGCAAGGAAACCACGCCTGACGACATTCACGGCATGGACGTCGCGAAAGGCATTCTGACCGCGGTCGGCGGCAAGTCCAGCCACGCGGCAGTCGTCGCCCGCGGCATGGGACGCCCCTGCATCGTGGGCGCCAGTTCCATCACCATCAGCGAGCGCGACAAAGCCTTCACCACCACGGTCGGCGGCAAGCCGCTCACCGTCAAAGAGGGTGACTGGATTTCCATCGATGGCACTAGTGCCAACGTGTATCTCGGCAAAGCGCAGACCAATGAGCCCGATCCCAACTCATCCTATTTTGGGAAGCTGATGAAGTGGGCCGACACTTTCCGCGGGAGCTTTGGAGTGCGCGCCAACGCCGACATCCCGCGCGATGCCAAAGCCGCCCGCCTTTTCGGCGCCGAGGGCATCGGACTCTGCCGCACCGAGCACATGTTCTTCGCCGAAGATCGCATCCCGCACGTGCAAGCCATGATTCTTGCGCGTGACGAAAAGTCCCGCCGCGCCGCGCTCAAGAAACTGCTGCCCATGCAGCGCAAAGACTTCGCCGGACTGTTCACGGCCATGGACGGATTCCCCGTGGTTATCCGTACGCTCGATCCGCCGCTGCACGAATTCCTTCCCAAGCGCGAAGACCTGATGGTCGATCTCGCCCGCTTGCCCTACGCCGACTCCAAAGCTAAGAAGGAAATGTCGGAGAAATACCGCATCTCTGTCGGCGATTTGAAAAAAGCCCTCCCACCGCTGCTGCATCGCGTGGAAGAGCTCCACGAGTTCAACCCCATGCTGGGCCATCGCGGCTGCCGTCTCGGCATCACCTATCCCGAGATCACCGAAATGCAGGCCCGCGCCATCTTCGAAGCCGTGGTGATCGTGGCCAAAAAGGGCGTGAAAGTCATTCCCGAAGTGATGATCCCACTGGTGGGTGACGCCAAGGAACTGGAACACCAGAAAGCCATCGTCAAGCGCATCGCCGACGAAGTCCTCGCGGAAGCCGGACTCAAGAAGCAGCATTACATGATCGGCACCATGATCGAGATCCCGCGCGCCGCGATAACCGCCGACAAGGTCGCCGAATTCGCCGAGTTCTTCAGCTTCGGCACCAACGATCTCACGCAGACCACCATGGGCCTCTCGCGTGACGACTATACGAAATTCTCAAAGGAATACGAGAATCTCAAGATCTTCAAGGCCGATCCCTTTGCCGCGATCGATCAGGAAGGTGTGGGCCAGTTGATCGAGATGGCCATCAAGCTAGGCCGCAAGACTCGTCCGGATCTCGAAATCGGCATCTGCGGAGAGCATGGCGGCGAACCTAGCTCGGTCGAATTCTGTTACCGCGTGGGCATGAACTACGTTTCGTGCTCACCCTACCGCGTGCCGATCGCGCGCCTGGCAGCGGCGCAGGCTGCGATTTCCGGTAATGACAAATCGGAGAGTATGCGAACCGCATAGCTACGATCACATTGGTTGACTAAGGGGACAGCGGCGAAATGCCGGCTGTCCCCTTTTGGTTAGCGTTTCGCGCTCAGCGAAGTATTGATGATCGAAGCCTTCTGCGGTCCCGCAAGCAGATCCGTAACCTTGCGCGCGTCCTGTTGGGCACCGGCATTATCGCCTTTGTGGCGCCGCGCCGAAGCGCGATTCTCGTAGGCGTTCAGGAAGTTGGGCTGCAGCCGGATAGCCTCGCTGCAATCCGCGATAGCTTGATCGAAGTGGAACAAGCGCAGATGCGCATAACCTCGTAAATTGTAGGCCGGCGCGGACCACGGATCGGTATCGATAGCGCGGTCGAGCGGGCTCATCGCTTCCGTGAACCGGTCCTTCTGAATCAGCTCGCGCCCCTGCTGAACGTACTGCTGTGCACTTGCCTGCTGCGCCGCGGAAGGAGCGGGACGCTGCACGCGAACGGGAACCGTCACGGGTCTCGCAATACTGGCAGGCTTCGGTGCCACCGGCTGCGGAGCGATGGGTAATGGAACAGGCGTCTGCGCCACCACCGCCGCCGTCGTCTGCGTCACGACCGGATTTTGTGCGACGACCGGATTTTGTGTGACGACCGAATTTTGTGTCACGACAGGCTGTGCCGCAATCGGCGCGACGGCTGGCGGAACTGGCGCTGCCGCATTCACCGGCGCCGTAGTCACCGATGCGGCAGCCGATTCCTGCAGCGCCTGCGCGAGCGCCCCTGCCAATGGCAGTGGCTGGTTGAAAGTCTGCGCCGTCACCACCGCGTGATTCACGTCCTCCATCGCGCGGTCCGCCAGCTTCATCTTCAAGTACGATTCGGCACGGCACAGATATCCCGCCGCGGAGTTGGGATTGATGCGCACCGCGTTTTGACAATCGTTCAACGCTTGCTCCGGCTGGCCGTCGGATTCCAAAACATCCGCCCGGCTCAGGTACGCCTTCTCGGATTGCGGCGCGACCGACACCGCTTTATTGAAGTCCGCCGATGCCAGCTCACGATTGCCCTGCTGTTGATACAAACGCCCGCGTAGCAAGTATGCATCCAGAAATTGCGGATCTCGGCGCAAAGCCTCGCTGGAATCGGTGAGTGCGTTCTCATTTTGTCCGCTCGAAGCCAACGCAAGAGCGCGAGCCAGATAGGCGCGTGAACTATTCGGCTGCAGCGCCAGCGATTGCGTTAAATCCGAAACCGCACCGGCGTAATCGCCGAGTTGGAAGAGGCAATTGCCGCGATGCAGAAAAGCTGTATCGCTCTTGGGATCGAATTGAACCGCTTTGCTGTAAGCCTCGATCGCCAGCCGGTATTGCCGCTGCTCTTCTAACTGCTTTCCGTGTTTGTAAGCTTCCAGTGCATTGCGCCAATTCGCCTGCACGGCGACCGTGGCTGTTTCCGGACTCGCCGCAGTATTGGCCTCACCCTTATTGTTCTTCGCGTCTTTCATCAGCCGCTGAACGGTGCCGCGCAGCGCCTTGACGTCATTCTGCAGACCCTTCAGAGTGTCCAAAAGTTGTTGCAGAGTATTTGGTAGATTTTCCTGCGAGAACAATGCAGTGACCGGAAGCAAGGTCGCAATCGCGACGGCGGAAAGCAATACAAGTCGCCGTGACATATTAACATAAGGGTATCGCAGGTTGTAGCTCCGCGGGGCGCTGGGTCCTACAGTACCCGCAACTCCCTTCATTCCTGGTATCTCACGTGCATATACACAGCCGTGGGCTTGACGGAATCAATCAGTTGCGGGGAGAAACCGAAAAAAATCCCCATTTTGTCAAGAAGGTTTTACCGGCTTCCGGGAGGCACAAGCGGCCTGTCGGAACGGCGGGAGCCCGTCACGCCGCCTTCATTAGGAAGAGGACACGCTTGATTAAAAGGAGACTACAAATGAAAACTACACTTCTAACGGTGGGCGCGCTCGGAATGAGCCTTCTGGGCACGGGATGCGTTGCAACCCATAAATATGTCGCGAAAACAGTCGCTCCGGTGGAAACGCGCGTAGGTTCGACGGAAGCAAAGAACACCGATCAGGATAAAGAGCTCGCAACTCACACCACTGAGATTGCGGACCTCGACAAGGACGCTTCACAGACCAAAGAAAAGTTGCGCGACACCGATGCCAAAGCAACCCAGGCCGGTGAAGCCGCTAAGATGGCGGATCAGAAAGCTGGCGCTGCCCAGCAGGCCGCTGATAGCGCGAAGACCGCCGCCGATGGCGCGCGCACTTTCGCCGAGCAGGGCCTGAATAAACTGGATATGTCGATGCAGGCGATGAACAAATTCCAGGTCGCCAAGGAAGACGCGGTTTTGTTTGGCTTCAACCAGGACAAGCTCACCGCAGACGCCAAAGCGAAGTTGGATGAGATCGCGCAGCAGGCCTCCGGTATGGATCGCTATGTCATCGAGCTGCAAGGCTTCACGGACAAGAGCGGTTCGCCCACCTTTAACGAAACCCTGAGCGAAGCCCGCGTGCAAGCCGTGGCGCGCTACCTGGCCAATGAGCATAAGATCCCGGTGCGCAGCATTTCGATGCTGGGTGCGGGTTATGCCCGCCCTGTTGCGGACGACAAAACGCGTGAAGGCCGCAAGATGAACCGTCGCGTGGAAATCCGGCTCTGGGTTCCGGAAAGCCAGAGCAAGACCGTCGCTTCGACTGGCGGCGCGCAGTAACTTTCCTTCGGCAGAGCGGTCGCACGAAGCGGCCGCTCTGCCAATACCTCTCTGCCCCTCTGCTTTTTCGTTACTCTCTCCAATCACTTCGCGTTTCGCCTAACCTAGTCTTTCCTAAAACATCCTCTACTCTGAGCACGTAAGCATCGGATACACCCACTGGAAGTCCGGTCGCAACATTACGGAGTCTCGAGCACCTCCGTAGTCTGCAGGGCAGTGTGGCGGGAGCGGACTACCGTAAAGCCGCTTGGGCGCGCCCTAAATTAGAATTCGCGATGAGGATGAGAACGACGGAAGGCAGCAAAGCGCAGGCCACAGTTAAATCTCGGACTTCGATCAATCGATGAGGTGTAATAGTGCGCGTTCTCATCCTCTATGGAATTGCTACGCAGCGCGACTCGTCTCCACGCGCTTGATCAGCTTCGCGATCTCGCCAGGAGTCGCTCCAATAGCCAACAGCGACCGTACCATTAAGTCGACGCTAACCGAGCGGTCCGCCGCTTCCATCTTGGCAACACGCGATTGGCTGGAACCCAACTGCGCCGCCAGAGCGGCTTGAGTCATTCCATGTTGCTCCCGCAGTTGCCGGACCCCAGTAGCAAGCGCCAGCTTCAATTCAACGAATTGGGCTTCCTGCAGATTCAGGTTGAGGAACTCAGCCGTGTCCCCAACAGTCCACCCCTTCCGTTCCAATCGTGCCTTCTTTAAGCTGTTCATTTTCGCTTCCTTTCCCCGCCCAAAGCTACGCGGATGTAAGCTGCCAGGCGTCTTCTGCAATTCGTCAATACCTCGTTTGGTGTCGCAGCGGTTTTCTTGCTGAACACTTCGAGGATCACCACGGCGTCGGTAGCAACGTAGTAAACAATCCGCCAAGTCTGATTCTGATCGTTGACACGGAGTTCATGACATTGGGGGCCAACCGATGGCATTGGCCGTGAATGCGGCAGACCAAGGCTCTCCCCTTTCTGTAATCTGCGCAGCATAAATCCGGTCTCGACCCGAGCCTCGGCACTGAAAGGCGGCGTCTTCACCTCACCTTTCAACCAAACCAGCGGCTTATTCAGCGTACGAGCCACAATCTATTATGTCTAATATGACATAAATACATCCTCCCCGCCGCTCTTTTCCATTGACTTTTTTAGCCGCCTCTCGCACAATGATTAGGCGAACAAAAAGCGAATATGGAAGCCCTCCCGAAAGGCGCGATCAGCGAAATATTTGGCTGTGTTTCATCCGGCAAAACACTGGTATTACAGGAGTTACTAGCCTCCGCCAGTGCTCGCGGCGAGTTCTGCGCCGTGGTGGATTCCTCTAGCGCTTTCGATCCCCTTTCCGCATCTCGCGCAGGTATGGATCTGCGGCGTTTATTGTGGGTTCGCGCCGGCCATCGCGCCGATCATAGAATCGATCGCGCCTTCAAAGCGGCCGACATGATTCTGCACGCCGGCGGTTTCGGCGTGGTGGTGCTGGATCTGTGCGACCTTCCTCTGCGCGATCTCAACAGCATCCCGCTGTCTTATTGGTATCGCTTCCGCCTCGCAGTTGAAAACACGCCCACCAGTTTGATCGTCACCGGCGATCAGCCGCTAGTGAAATCCTGCGCGCGCGTGCAGCTCGAAGTGAAACGCGAGTGCCTGCTGTGGCGCGGCCCCGTCTTCGAAGGCATCGATTTCGAAATCATTCCGCGTAAGGCGCGCATCGCCATGGCAAACCAAAATCTGCGAATGGCGGGATGAACATGTTCGCTTGTGTGTACGCGCCGTCTAGTGAGCAGGCGACTCTGCTCGCGCTGGCATCTTCGTTTTCGCCGTTGGTCGAAGACTCCGCGCCCGGCATGGTGATCTTCTCCATCGTAGGCCTGGGACGTTTGATCGGCACGCCCCAAGAAATCGCCGCCACCGTCGCGCGCCGAGGCGCTGAAGCGGGCATCCAAGCCAACCTCGCGATCTCGGCCGATCCCGACACCGCCATGCTCGCGGCCCGCCACTTCCGCGGCATTACACTGATTCCTCCTGATCGTGAAGCCGAGCGCTTGGGCGCTCTTCCAGTGCACGTGTTACCGGCCGAACCCGAATTAATTGAAACGCTAGACCGCTGGGGCATCCGCACCTTGGCGGAACTCGCCGCACTACCGGAGTTGGGCTTCATCGCGCGCTTTGGCGAGGCAGGCGAGCGGCTCATGCGCCTGGCGCACGGCGAAACGCATCGGTCGCTGCGTGTAATGACGGCTCCTGAAAACTATCAGCGCCGCATTGAACTGGAGCATCCGCAGCGCCTCCTCGAACCGCTGCTGTTCGTGATTTCGTCGCTCTTGAACGAGTTAATGCAGGGGCTGTCGTTCAATCGAGTGACTCTCAAATTGAATGACGTTCCCCGCACGCTCGAATTTCCGGTTCCGGTGCGCGAATCGAAAGTGATCCTGAAGCAATTGCAATTCGATCTGGAAGCCCATCCGCCGCAATCAGCCATCGTCAGTGTTGAAGTGCAGTTGAATCCCACCGAGGCACGAGTGTTGCAGCATGGCCTGTTCATCCCCCAAGCCCCTGCGCCTGAAAAATTGCAATTGACGCTGGCGCGCTTGACCGCGCTGCTGGGCGAGGGCAACGTCGGCTCGCCCGAACTGCTCGACACCCATCGCCCCGATGCTTTCGTGATGCGCGCGTTTTCTGCTGAAGCCGCCGCGGCCCCGGCTCAACCCACAGCCCTTCGTTTCGCCTTTCGCTATTACCGCCCCCCCATCGCCGCGCAGGTGCGTGTGAAAGCCGAGCGTCCGATTTCCGTGAACGCCCAACCGATCCTCACCGCCGCCGGACCCTGGCGCGCTTCCGGCGATTGGTGGACCACCGCGCCTTGGGATCGCGAAGAGTGGGACGTCGAGTTAACCAATGGCGGCCTGTATCGCGTGTACCAAGCATCGCAGCGCTGGTTCTTAGAAGGAATGTATGACTAGCAGCACCTACATCGAACTCCACGCCCGCTCCGCTTTTAGTTTTCTCGAAGGCGCGTCGCTGCCCGAAGCCTTGATCGCACGAGCGGCCGAACTTGGCTCGCCCGCCATGGCCTTGCTCGACCGCAACAGTCTTTCGGGCGTCGTGCGTTTCCACAAGCAGGCGCAAAAATCCAACGTGCGCGCGATCATCGGCGCCGAAGTGGTCGCGGCCGAAGGTTTTCGATACGCATTGCTAGCCGAATCGCGCCAGGGTTACCAAAATCTGTGCCGCCTCCTCACCAAAATTAAGCTGCGCACCGGACATGGCGATCAGGAAAGCGCCGTCGCCACCGCTGAAGACGTCGCCGAACACGCCGCGGGTCTGGTTTGTCTCACCAGTGAACGAGTGCAACAGATGGCCGATATTTTCGGCCGGCACAATGTCTTCGTCGAACTCCAGCGCCACTACGATCGCGATGAGGAACATCGCAACCAAGCCGCCATCGCAAGGGCCCGCAAGCTGCAATTGCCGCTGCTGGCCACCAACGGCGTCTCGCATGCCATGGAAGACGAGCGCGACCTGCTCGACGCCCTCACCTGCGTCCACCATAAAACCACTATTTTTGAAGCCGGCAAGCTGCTCGCGAAAAACGCCGAGCGCCATCTCAAGAGCGCCGCGCAGATGCAGCAACTTTTCGCCGATCTGCCCGAGGCCATCGCCAACACGCAGAACCTCGCCGCGCGGTTGCAATTTACGCTCGGCGACCTGGGCTATAAATTCCCCGCGTATCCCGTCCCGCCCGGCGAGACCATGAATTCGTATCTGCGCCAGCTCGCCGATAAAGGCGCGCGCCAGCGTTACCAGCCGTATTACGAAAAAGCCCAGCGCCAGATTGAGCGCGAGCTCGCCATGATCGAAAAACTCAACTTGGCGGGATACTTCCTGATCGTCTGGGACATCGTTCGCTTCTGCAAAGAGAAAGGTTTGTTGGTGCAGGGGCGCGGCTCAGCCGCCAACAGCGCCGTCTGCTATGCGCTCGAAATCACCGCCGTCGACCCAGTCGGAATGAATCTGCTCTTCGAGCGTTTTCTGTCCGAAGAACGCGGCGAGTGGCCCGATATCGATCTCGATCTCGCCAGCGGTGACGAACGCGAGAGCGCCATTCAATACGTCTACCAGCGCTACGGACAACTCGGCGCCGCCATGACAGCCAATGTCATCACCTACCGCGGCCGCTCCGCCGCGCGCGACATCGGCAAGGTGCTGGGCTTCGATGATGAAACCCTCGGGCGCCTCGCGAAAGTGGTCCCGCATTGGGGATTCCATGACGCAGCCGACACCTCCGAGCGCCAGTTCAACGAAGCCGGCGTCGATCTCCAGCAGCCGCTGGTGCAAAAGTTTCTTTCGCTCTATGAGCGCGTGCAGGATCTCCCGCGGCATCTGGGACAGCATTCTGGCGGCATGGTGATCTGCCAGGGCCAGCTCGATTCCATCGTTCCCATGCAGCCCGCCACCATGCCAGGCCGCTTCGTCGTGCAGTGGGATAAAGAAGATTGCGCCGACATGGGCATCGTCAAAGTGGACCTACTGGGGCTCGGCATGATGGCCGTGATGAAAGAATCCATCGGGCTGATTCATGATCATTACGGCGAAAAAGTCGACTTAGCGCATCTGCCGGAGAACGACCCGCAAGTGTACGCCGCTTTGCAAAAAGCCGACACCATCGGCATGTTCCAGGTGGAGAGCCGCGCGCAGATGTCGTTTCTGCCCAGCCTGCGTCCCGACAAATTTTACGACATGGTGGTGCAGGTGGCCATCATCCGCCCGGGACCGATTGTCGGAAAAATGCTGCATCCCTATCTGCGCCGCCGCCAAGGAATGGAAGCCGTCTCCTATCCGCATCCCGCTTTGCAACCGGTGCTGCAACGCACGCTTGGAGTCCCGTTATTTCAAGAACAGCTCTTGAGCATGGCCATGATTGTCGCGGGATTCACCGGAGGCCAGGCCGAAGAGTTGCGCCGTGCGATGGGATTCAAGCGCTCCGAAAAACGCATGAAGGAAATCGAAGGCAAACTGCGCGACGGCATGACGCGCAACGGCATTGCTGTGGATGTTCAGGATCTGATCGTGCGCTCTATCGGATCGTTCGCGGCGTACGGCTTCCCCGAATCGCACGCCGCGAGCTTTGCGCTGCTAGCTTACGCCAGCGCCTATTTGAAGTGCCATTACCTGGCCGCCTTCACCGCCGCCATGCTCAACAATCAGCCGATGGGTTTTTATCACCCGGCCACGCTGGTGAAAGATGCCCAGCGCCACGGCCTGCACTTCAAGCCCATCGATGTGGCGCGTTCGGAATGGAAGTGCACGCTGGAGCGGCAGGCAGGCCCCTGGCTCGTGCGCCTGGGTTTCAACTATCTCAAAGGCCTGCGCCGCGATATCGCCGCCAGCATTATCGAAGAGCGAACCCGCGCGCCGTTCGCAAGCATCCGCGATCTGGTGCGCCGCGTGCCCGCAATCCGCAAAGAAGAGTTGAACTCACTGGCACAAGCCGGAGCGTTGAATTTCATCCGCGCCGAGCCCAGCCACCGCCGCGAAGCCCTGTGGGATTCCGAACTCGCCGCGCGACCCGTGGGCGAGCTCCTCGAAGTCACAACGGCCGAACCAGACTCGTCGCCGCTCACCCCGATGCAACCCGAAGAGCGCCTATTCGCCGACTACACTTCAACCGGCCTCACCATCGGCATGCACCCCATGCGCCTGCATCGCGAACACATGAATGGTCTCGGCGTGATCCCTGCATCGAGCCTCGGCCGCATCCCCGACGGAGTCCTGGTCCGCATCGCCGGTAGCGTTATCTGCCGCCAGCGCCCCGGCACCGCGCGCGGTTTTCTATTTGTCAGTTTGGAGGATGAAACTGGTGTTTCCAACGCCATCATCCTGCCGGATTTATTTACAACTCACCGGCTGACTATCGTCGAAGAGCCGTTTCTACTGATCGAAGGCATCCTGCAAAACCAGCGCGGCTCAGTGTCGGTGAAAGCCTCGCGCGTGGAAGCATTACGCGTCGACGCCGCCGCCGGCGTCTCACACGACTTTCATTGACGCGGCCGGCCTAAAATCGTTCGCGATGAATCCGGCAGTAAGCCAGCCACTTGGACATGGAATTTGACGAATTCCGAGCTGTCGGCTGCATACCCGCCGGACGGCTCAGGCTCCGCTTCTAAGACCACTCGCAGTTTCAACAAATCCTCCGCGACAATAGCCTTCGACCACCGTTGATTCTCATAAGAGATTTTCGAAAACACATCCAGCATTGCAGCCGGATCGTAGTGAGACGCCTTCATAAAGCCGAGCGCACGCTGCGTTGCCAGCCGTTCCGATTCACGCGGGTTGCGCTGCACCGGCAAATACCCCACCGCAAGAACACATTGCTGAAACGGTGCGACGGATTTCTCGCTTCCATGCCCCAACTCATGTGCCAGTAGACCAACCAGCTCCGCTTCGCTCGATACGCGCCCCAGCAGACCCTCGCTGATATACAGCACCTCTCCCGGCAGGCGAAACCCATACCACTTGGCCCCTCGCGTGATCCGAATCTCGCTGGGCGTCACGCCGGCTGCCGTGGCAACTCGATCCTCAACCCGCTGCACATAATCTCCGAGAAGGTCCTCTCGCGGATCTATATGTTCAACGTGCATTACGAATGGATCCAGTTGATCGGCGAGGCTGCGGCCCACTTCCCATGTCTTACTGACTTGCGATGTTTGACCGCTCGCAGAAAGCGCGAGCCCCATGAGGGAGAGTGCACAACCGGCGAAACTCATCCGGAAACGCATGCATTAGAACCGCTAACAAAAATTCTACCAAGGCGCGCGGTTTTGATGAAGCCCCACACGGCTGCTAGCATCGTTTTGATGGATGAAACGGAAGTGTTTGCCGCGGTGGGCGAAGAAGGCTTCGCCCGCTTGGTCGCGGCGTTTTATAAACAGGTGCCCGGCGACACTATTCTCGGTCCCATGTATCCCAAAGACGACCTGCCCGGCGCCGAGCAGCGCCTGCGCCATTACTTGATCTACCGCTTCGGCGGTCCACCAAGGTATATCGAAGAACGCGGCCATCCCCGCTTGCGCATGCGTCATATTCCCTTCGCCGTAACGCAGTCCGCGCGCGACCGTTGGATGCTCCTGATGGACATCGCGCTGAAGCAAACCGCTCTCCCGCCCGAAGCCGAGCAGCACGTCCGCCATTTCTTCGATGGCATGTCGACCTTCATGATCAATCGCGCGGAATGATCGTCATGGCGAACCTAACTGGGAAGGTCGCTATCATTACCGGCGCGAGCCGCGGCATCGGCCGCGCTATCGCTCTGCGTCTCGCGAAAGAAGGCGCGCTTGTGATCCTTTGTGCGCGCAACGAGAAGGATCTCGACCAAACTGTGAAGGAAATCGCCGATATGGGCGGACTTGCAACTTCGATTCCGCTCGACCTACGTGTCCCGGAAAATCCCGCGAAGCTGGTGGACTTCGCCTTGAAGGTTCACCAGGGTATCGACATCGTAGTCAACAACGCGGGCGCCACCAAGCGCGCCGCGTTCCTCCAACTCACCGACGACGATTGGCTCGACGGCTTCGCCCTCAAGTTCTTTGGAGCCGTTCGCCTAACCCGCGCCGCCTGGCCGCATCTCAAAGCGTCGCGCGGATCAGTGATCAACATCTCGGGAGCGGGCGGACGTACGCCCGGAGCGGAGTTTGCCATCGGGGGCTCCGTCAACGCTGCGATGCAATCGTTCACCAAAGCCATCGCGGAACTGGGCATCGCCGACGGCGTGCAAGTAAATGTCATCAATCCCGGATCGATCCGCACGGGGCGCTTGCAGAAGCGCCTGGAAGCCCTCGCCGCGGAGAATAGCACCGACCTCGCCACGGCCGAACGCCAGATGGTCGCCTCGTCGAAAACCACGCGCATTGGCGAGCCGGAAGACATTGCCGCGCTGGTCGCGTTTATCGCGGGACCTGAAGGACGATTCTTGCAAGGCTCCATGATCGACATGGACGGAGGCGCTACCAAAACACTATGAGTGAATCTCAGTCTAATAAAGTCGCAGTGGTTACGGGAGCCGGCAGCGGCATCGGGCGCGCGGTTGCTCTCGGCCTCAGAGGCGAAGGCTGGTCTGTCGCGATCGCCGGCCGCCGCGCCGAAGAACTGCGCAAGACTGCATCCATCTCCTGCGGGGGCCCGGAAATGCTGGTGGTCCCCACCGACGTCGGCCAGCCGGAAGCGGTGCGCGCTTTATTCGCACGCGTCCATTCGACGTTCGGCCGCCTCGACCTGCTGTTCAACAACGCCGGTACCGGCGCCCCCGCGATCCCGATGGAAGACCTGACGTACGAGCAATGGAACAACGTCGTAGCTGTCAATCTTACCGGCTGTTTTCTGTGCGCGCAGGAGGCTATCAAGATCATGAAGTCGCAGCAGCCGCGCGGCGGACGCATCGTGAATAACGGCTCCATCTCCGCGCACGCGCCACGTCCTTACACGGTCGCTTACACCGCCACCAAACACGCGATCACCGGGCTCACCAAGTCGATTTCGCTCGACTGCCGGGCTTACGATATCGCGTGCGGGCAAATAGACATCGGCAACGCCGCGACGCCCATGACGGAGCGCATGGCTACAGGCATTCTTCAGCCTTACGGAGCCGTAGTGCCGGAGCCGCGTCTCGATGTGCGCCACGTGGTGGACGCGGTGCTCTATATGTCGCGACTGCCACTCGACGCCAACGTGCAGTTCATGACGTTGATGGCAACCACAATGCCATTCATCGGCCGCGGCTAGTCGCGTTAGCCCTTCAGCGCGGCCACCGTCTCCGTGGCCTTCTCCAGCATGAAGCCGATTTCGCTGTTGCAGCTGAGGAAGAGCATGCCATGGTCGCGCCAATACTGCACCAGCTTGAGCGAGCGCATGTGTATTCCCGGCGCGATGCCGTGACGGATGCAAGCGTCGCGAATTTTCTCGATTGCCGCGACCAGTGTCGGGTGTTCGAACTGCCCTGCGACACCGAGTGAAATCGAAAGATCCGCCGGACCGATCATCACCGCGTCGATCTTGGGCACGGACAGCAATTCGTCGATGCGTTCAATCGCAGCCTTGGTCTCGATCTGCAGCGCCACCATCGTATTCGCGTTCGAATGTGCGATGATGTCCGGCATGCCGACCGCCTCATAACCCACGTGGGTCGGCTGCAAGCCGTATCCGCGGACGCCTTCCGGAGGGAAGCGTGTCCAACTGATAGCCTTCTCCAGCAGCTCGGGCGACTCCACGCGCGGAAACAGAACGCCCTGTGCGCCGCAATCCAGAGCCCGCGCGACCAACGGATATTGCAAGTCGGCCACGCGCACGATGGGGCAGAGGCCCGCCTCATTCGCGGAGCGTATCAGGTCCTGTAGCGTTTCGAGATCGAAGCCGCCATGTTCGGAATCGAGGTAGCTCCAATGCAGACCGGCCGCTGCTAGAATCCGCGGAACCTCGGGAGAGCGCAACATCGAAGTGTTGCACCCGAATTGAGCCTTGCCCTCCTTGAGGGCTCGTTTAACAGTGTTGATTCGCATGAATTGGTGGGTAGCAACTCATTGTGCCACGGCTTAGCCCTTGATCTCTACTATTGCTTCACCCGAGGCCAGAATTTCGCATGCTTTCTCGAAGGTCGCACCCAGCCCTCTCATCATTTCGTCATTGGACGTATTGCCGCAGGTGATCCAAATTACCTGCGGCGGAGTTCCGCGGCGATGAACCAACTCGACAAAATCGCGATCCTTTGTAAGAATGACAGCGTCCACGCTTCGGGCAAGGTCGAAAATCGCGGGATCGGATGCGTTTACCAGATTCAGCTCGCTGACATGCACCGCTTCAACACCGAATCGGCCAACCAACCATTGAGCTAGAGCCGGCGATAACTGCGCGTCGATCCAGATCTTGACGCCTTCCGCCATTTCACCGCGAAACGAGGACCGGGTGGTCGATCTCGCGAGCGGCATACTGCAAGCACGCCTGCAGGTCCTCCGCCTCCAGATACGGCAGTTGCTCGAGAACGTCCTTACTCGTCAGCGCTGCAGCGAAAAGATCGAGAACATCGGAGACCCGAACCCGCATTCCACGAATGCAGGGACGCCCGCCGCACTGGTCGGGGTTGACAGTGATTCTGGACGTCAGGTCCACCATGCCCTCAGTGTAGCGCGGAAGGCTGGTTAAATCGTATAAACGCGATGATCGGGACACATAGGCTCGACCGCATCCGTGAGCCGGTCGATCAAGTCCAGGCCATGCTGCGCGAGGAACGGCAGGATCGAATAGAACCGTTCCTGCGGATGACGGTGAGGATAAAGCATCGCGGCTAGATGGCGCGTGTCAGCCAGTGCACGCTCGTCGCGGCGCAAGGTCTCGCGCGCAGTCTTCTTCCCCAGCTTTTCCATCTGATACAAAATCTTCGCGCGGCTCTTGCCAGCCGACGCGGCTAACGTAGGATCGAACGCTACCAGTTCCGCGTGTAACCGATCGACCTGCCGCGCAACTTCCGCAGTTGCAGCTTCGATCGACCGCCCCACGGATTGCGGCACCAGCGCCGATGCGATTCGCTCCTGCAACCCGCCTTCGTGCGTCATCACCTGCGCTACCGTCATGCGGTAGCGCTCCAGCAATTTCCGCGAGCGTGTGTCAAGGATCGTGAATCCACTACGCGCCATTGCCACCGGCATGCGGCCCAACAATAACCGATACGCAACCTGCGACTGCGCCAGATACGCCAACTCGCCCGGGCCGCCGACGTAGGCAATTGTGGGCAGCAAATAATCCTGCCACACCGGCCGCAGCAGCGCGTTCGGCGAAACTTGTTCGGCGCGGGCGGCAAGTTCCGCGAAGTCGGAATCTTTACGCCGCAACGTAGCGCGCTCACCCTTGTCGAGCAGGAAAAAGAGCGACGTCTTCGCGTCCACGTGGACTTGCGCGTGATATCCGGCGTCGGTCAATTCTTTGTTACGCGCCAGGAAACCAGCTTTCAATTCCGGCACCGCGTGCAATGCCTCTACGAGAAACGGCGCGCCAATTTTACGCACCGCCGGATCCAGCGGATCGAGATACAACAGATCGAGTTTTGCCAACAGCGCTTTGAGCAGCGCGCGGAATCCCGAGCCCATGGTAGCTCCGGGACGGTAGGCTTGATCGACCAGCCCCATCACGTCGTCAATAAACGGAAGTCCCGCTAAAGCCGCCCGCAATTCCTTTAAAGGAGGCTGTGCGATGGGAATGCCACCGACTGGTCTGGGCTTACCGGCGAATTCCGCAGGAGCTTCGACGCGAACCGCAGTAGGTTCGTCCGCCGCCCCGAACATCCAAGCGTGATTCACTTCTGCGAAGTCGTGATCCTCAGTCGCGAGCCAAAAAACCGGAACCGCCGGGATGCCGCGCGCCGTGAGTTGCCGGGCTACGTGCGCCGCCGCGATGGCTTTATAAATCGTGTACGCGGGACCCGAAAACAAACCCACCTGCTGCCCGGTTACCACCGCCACCGTCCCCGGCTGCGCCAGGCGTCTCAGCGAATCGCTATCGCCGTTCTGCGCCCGCAGCGCCTCGACCATCGCCCGACGCCGGTCATCCGGGTAATCGATCTCCGCCGCCGCCCGTGCGAAAGATTCCGGATCGTGGGGATCATGCTGATAAAACCGGGCAACGCGGTCAAAATGATATGCGAAATCTGCGAAAAGGCGGGACGTCCCAGGCAGATCGGTGTGGCGGATACAGGCGGGCTGCATGAAACTGTTAGATGCTACGCACGCCCAAGGGTAACAGATTTGTTGCGCGCTATGCTGGTACAGTACTCCCCAAAAACCCATGGACGAACAAGAGTTTAAGAACCGCGCCGATCAGGCCCTGGATGACCTCTACAAGCGCCTTTTAACGGCGAGTGAGCGCCACGATTTTGAAGCAGACTTCGGCGGCGGAGCCCTGGTGATCGAATTCGAAGCGCCCCCCGCCAAGTTCGTGGTCAGCCCCAATGCACCGGTCAGCCAAGTGTGGGTTTCCGCACAAATGAAGAGCTTTAAGCTAGATTGGAACCCCGCAAAGAACGCCTTCGTAGTGCCCGATTCCGGCGAGACCTTGGTTGCGCTGGTCGCCGGTGCAGTCGGCCGTCAATTGGGAGAAGACGTGAGCCTTTAAGGTGGCAGGAGTCTACATTTCGTACCCGTTTTGTGCGCAGAAATGCACCTACTGCAACTTCGCATCAGGCGTGTTCCCGCGTGAACTCGAAGATCGCTACCTCGGCGTGCTGCTATCCGAGTTGCGTTCGACCGAGTGGCCGTGGACGCCCGAAACCGTGTATCTCGGCGGCGGCACGCCCAGCCAGATGCCGGCGGAGTCGCTGGCTTCGATCCTCGCGGCGATTCCGGGAAGACCTTGGGGCGAATCCACGATGGAAGCCGCGCCTGGCGGCCTCAGTCGTGAAAAAATCGCAGCCTGGCGCGACGCGGGCATTAATCGGGTGAGCCTGGGAGTTCAGTCGTTCGTTCAGAACGAGCTGTCGCGCACCGGCAGGCGCCATACGGCGGCGATTGTCGAACATGAAATCGCGTTACTGCGCGCGGCGGGGATCGAGTCGATCAGCGTCGATCTGATCGCCGGCTTGCCAGGTCAAACCGCGGCGAGTTGGAGCGAGTCGCTCGATTGGATCGCGCGCCTCGGCGTCCCGCACGTATCGGTCTACATGCTGGAAGTGGACGAGGACAGCCGCCTGGGCCGCGAGCTTCTTGTGCTCGGCTCGCGCTATGGCGCAGGCGACGTTCCGTCCGAAGACGCCATCGCCGATTTCTATGAGACTGCGGTGGAACACCTCGCCGGCCTGGGTCTGGAGCGCTATGAGATTTCGAACTTCGCGCGTCCGGGGTTCGAATCGCGCCACAACCTGAAGTACTGGAAGCGCGAGCCGTATCTCGGCTTCGGCGCGGATGCCCACTCCTTTGACGGCACTCTGCGCTGGCAGAATCCTGAATCCGCCGCGGATTACGTCGCTGCCCCCGCGGCTCTCGATCGTGTAGCCGCCGAGCCGCTATCGGAATCTTTCTTTCTGGGGCTGCGCCTGCGCGAAGGTGTCGAAGGCGGCGCCTTCACCGATGTAATCGAAAAGTTCGTGCACGACGGCTTGCTGGAACGCGCCGGCGCGCGAGTGCGGCTTACGCCGCGCGGCGTGCTGCTTTCGAACGAAGTATTCGCGTCAGTGATATCCTCGAAATAAGCCTCCGCGAATTGAGCCCAGCGGTTCCTATGCGCCCCGAAACCTACTCCACACCGAGCGGCATTGCCGTTACGCGCACCATTTCCAACTTGTCCTACGGTCGTGGCTTGAAGTGGCTGCTCAAAAAAATGGACACCCAGCGCGGGATCTATCTCTCATCGGGCTACGAGTTCCCCGGCCGCTATTCGCGCTGGGATGTCGGCGCGGTCGCTCCGCCGGTTGAGATCATCGCGCGCGGCCGCGACATCGTCATCCGGCCTCTCAGCCCGCGCGGCCAGGCACTCACGCAGATTCTGGAACCGGTGCTGGCGCCGCACCCGCATTGGGAGAGCTTCACAAACGAAGGTGGCGTGCTGCACGGCTACCTGAAACCACTCCCGGCTTTGTTCTCTGAGGAAGAGCGCAGCAAGCAGCCGTCCGCGTTTTCAGTAGTGCGCGCGCTGCTGAAGGAGTTTCATCATCCGTTATCGTCGCGACTCGCACTGGTGGGCGCGTTCGGTTACGATCTGCTGCTGCAGTTCGATCCCATCGAGCGCAAACTCCCGCGCCACGACCTTTCCAGCACAGTGGGATCCGAAGCTTGGAATTCACGTGACTTGAAGTCGCGGC
>JADMIO011281646.1_pt1 | contig 55921 bp, 53 predicted proteins | sample 8958161 | NCBI WGS metagenome assembly JADMIO01 (sample SAMN16585339, study PRJNA669376) | soil metagenome | isolation source: Crop rotation soil | place: USA: Cullars Rotation, Alabama | collected 2011
GGCTCGACCTGTTCAGCCCGGCGCTCGACGCCAGTCTCATGCACTCCCGGTACCGCACCGCCGTGATCTCGGGATTCGTGGATGAGCAGTGGTCCCCGTCCCGCCGGGTCCTCCTGCGTCCGGGCGTGCGGGTCGAGCACGTCCCGCAGGCCGGGTTCACCGGTTTCTCCCCCCGCGTGGCTGCAAAGTTTTTCCTGACGAAAGACATGGCCATCACGGGGTCGGCGGGGCGCTATTTCCAGCCGGTGCACTCCATTCGCGACCAGGAGTTTCCCATCACCATCTGGGAGTCGTGGATCAGCGCCGACCGCAACGTAGCCGTGGCAAAGTCGGATCACGTCGTCCTGGGTATCGAGGCCTGGTTTGCGCGGGACATCCAGGTGACGCTGGAAGGCTACCGGAAGACGTTTGCCAACCTCGCCAGCCCCAACCCGGTCCAGGACCTGCGCAAGCAGGGTGACGAATTCGATCCGGCGACCGGCGTGTCGTCGGGCTTCGACTTTCTCCTGCGCAAGCATGCCGGGCTGGTCCGGGGGTGGGTTGCCTACACGTTCGGGACCGCCCGGCGCACGGTGGGGGATCTCACGTATCCGCCCGCGCACGACCGGCGCCACACGCTGAACATCGTGGTCCAGATGCCCGGGCCGCTCCGGAGCGCAATGGCGGTGCGGTGGGGATATGGATCGCCACTGCCGTACACCGCGTTCGTAGGTGAGTGGGAGCACCGCCGGTATAATCCGATCACGCACGCGTTCGACGATTCCAATGACGAACCCGTGGCCGGGCCGCGAAATGGCTCCCGCTATCCGTACTATACGCGCCTCGACGCGGGGCTGCGCTGGACATTCAGGAAATGGGGAGTGACCTGGGAGCCGTACCTCCAGGCGGTCAATCTCTACAACCGCCGGAACGTCTTCCTGTATTTCTTCGATTACAAGGGGATTCCGCCGACCCGTACCGGCCTGTCCCAGATGCCGCTCCTGCCCACGTTTGGTCTGGAGCTGCGGTTTTGAGGATCGCGCCCATTGTTTTATGCCTGGCGCTGGCGGGATGCGAGCTGACCGAGGTTACGCTCAATGCCGGGGAGCGCACCGTCGCGGTCCATGGAATACTGGATCGAAACAATGCGCAGCCGGTGTTCATCGTCGAGTATTCCTTCAATGGGGATACGACCGGACGCGGGACAGCGAGGGGGGAGGGACGGCCACAGTTCCCAATCGACAACGCCACGGTGACCTTGAGCTACCCCGGCCCGGGACCGTGTACCGGCCGGACTGATACGCTGCCCGCGCGGGCGGGGTCTCCGGGCTTCTACAGCGGCGTTCCTTGCAGGATGGACCCCGGCGAGCGGGCCCTGCTGAGAGTGGAGACGCGGGACGGCCAGGTTGTCACCGGTGAAACGGTCATGCCGGGGATCATCTCGCCACAGGTCACGACGAAGCAGGGTGGCCCGGTCGGCGATACGCTCCTCAACCTGTTCCGCGAGACCGATACCGTCCGGATCGACCTGGGCTCGAGCATCGGGCGCGGTATCGAGGTTGAAGCGCGCCGGCAGGAGAACGCGACCGACCTGGAGCTTTTCCTGTTCAATGACTCGCTGGGCATGTCGATCGCGGGGTCAGTGCTCAATCCATTCGATAACGAGGGCACATTCATTTTCCGCCCGGGCCGTTACTATCGCCTGGCCGTGGCCCTTGGAGATACCAACTATTTCGATTATGTCCGCTCCGTCGGCGACCCCATCACCGGGAGAGGCTACCTGAATCATCTCAAGGGTGGCATAGGCGTGTTTGGTAGTGTCGATGTCCGGGAATACCTGCTCAAGGTGGGAGGGAGGCAGACCGACCCTCGCGAAGGGCTGTACACGATCGATGGCACCGTTCGGAGCTTGTCATTTCATATCACTCTTGAGCTTTATATCGACCGTGACCCCGGTTTTACACTGACCAGCGATCCGCTATTCGGGTTCGTGCAAGGTGATGTGGTCGACTTCACGAGCATGCTCAATCCGGCCCAGTCGATCGGTAGAAGTGTTGATCAGAGCGGCGATGGAGTGTTCGGGTCGGCACCGGGTGTCTCCGGGTTCAATCCACAGGCATTCCAGTTTTCCTTCCTGGCAACATCAGGCACGTTGTCATTGCCGCACCGATTCAACATCAGTGGGGTCCGGAATCCCACCATGGGGCAGCCCTTCCCGGTGACGGTACGGGTACCGGTTGGTAACGGTGGGAACAATCTCCAAGGCTATCCCGCCACCCTGACCGCGGTACAGATTCGGGGGCCGCGGTCCTCGCCAGCGGTCTCCAGCCAAATCGAAAGGGCACAATGATGCGACGGGTAACGGCTTTCCTGGGACTCCTGCTGATCGGTGCTTCGACACGGGCCGCCGCGCAGGCCAAGCCCGACGCGGGAACAGATGAGAAGGTCATTCGCGAGGTCGTGGGGAGCTATCTCCATGGCCTCAAGTTCAACGACGTCGAAAGCCTGAAGAAGGCCTTCTGGCCCCAGGCCAAGCTCTTTTTCGTCGGCCGGGATGGAAAGCTCGGTGAGTACACCCAAGAGAGCTGGTACAAGGGGTTTGTGGCCAATGCTGGAAAGGAGGAGGCAGGCAACCTCAGGATTTCGTCTGTCGAAGTGACCAACAACGCCGCATCGGTTAAGGTCGTGGAGGACTACCCTGGTAACCCTCCGACACGCTATACCGATTACCTGTCTCTGCTGAAGCTGGAGGGGAGATGGTGGATCGTTAACAAGATCTACACCGTCGAACGGCGATAAGGGGTTGCGTCACAACTGCTTGAGTTGTGATCATTCTTTCCACAATCCTTGCAAGTCATTGAATATGAAGTAGTTATACAGCGCTTGCTGCACATTGCGTTCATTGGCGCCGCTGCGATGAGGGAATCGAACGCTCCGTGTCTACGACGATACCGTGGCGTATTCGGTAAATAGATTGTACCGTATCGTCCGTGAACAGCGATCCAGTCCCCAATCTGATAGTTGAACTCCCGCGTGCCGCCAAACAGGCAGTCCAGGAGCGCCTGCTCAAGGCGGCGCGGGAGCTTGCCGCGACGCATCCGCTGGAGGCGGTAACCCTGTCCGAGGTTGCCCGACGGGCGAAAGTCAGCTGGCCGACCGCGCGACGGTACCTTGGGAGCAAAGAAAAGCTCCACGCCCTTCTCCAGCATGAAAACCTCGGTCAGATCCCAAGCGAGCCGGGCACCCGCGCCCTGATCCTGGACGCCGCGGCGCGCGTCTTTGCCCGCCGGGGCTACAACGGTGCGACCCTCGATGAGGTCGGGACCGAGGCCGGAATGACCAAGGGTGCGGTCTACTGGCACTTCGCCAACAAGTCGGAGCTCTTCCTGGCATTGGCGCGGGTCCGCGCCCCGGGTCTTCTCGAGGGAATGCCGGAACGTGTGGAAGCAGCCCTCGATATGCCCGATGCCCGCGAGGGACTGGCGCGCATCCTTGCGCTCCAGCTGCTTGCCGTCAAATCCGACCCCGACATGGCGCGCCTGGTCCTGGAGTTCTTTGCGGAATCACGCGACTCCGCCATCCGGGAGCCGCTCGCGCAGGCCTACCGTCATGCCCATACCACGACGGCGGATTTGACGCAAAATCTCCGCAAACAGGGGCGGGTGAGCGAGAAAGCGGAGCCTGTGGCATTTGCGGTTTTGTGGAGTGCGCTGCTGGACGGGCTGGCGCTACTTTCTCTGGTCGATCCCGACCGGGTCGACCCGGAGACGCTCGCACCGCAGCTCGTCGAGGTGCTATGGAATGGCATGAAGCGTCGTTACGGGGGGCTCTGATCATGAGGTTCGCATGAGACTCGTCTACCTGCTGTTGCTCTTCCTCGCGTTACCCGCCGTGGTTCCAGCTCAGCAGTTCAGTCCTTCGACGTATGGTGAGATGCGGTGGCGGGGGATCGGTCCCCACCGGGCAAGCCGGACCAAGGCCGCCGCCGGCGTACCCAGCCAGCCGAATGTCTTCTATATGGGTGCGGTGAACGGTGGCGTCTGGAAAACCACCGACTACGGGCGGACCTGGATCCCGATCTTCGACGATCAACCCACGGGCTCGATCGGCGCGATCGCGGTCGCGCCCTCGGCGCCGGAGGTGGTGTACGTCGGCAGCGGTGAAGGACTTCAGCGTCCCGATCTATCTACCGGCGACGGTATCTACAAGTCTAGCGACGCGGGCAGGACGTGGACTCACCTGGGACTGCGTGACGGCCAGCAGATACCCGAGATCATCGTCGATCCGGGAAATCCGAACCGGTTGTTCGTTGCGGTGCTCGGGCATCCGTATGGTCCCAACGCCGAACGCGGGATCTTTCGCTCAACGGATGGAGGGCAGTCTTTCGAGAAGGTCCTCTACAAGGACGAGAACACCGGGGGCTCGGACCTGCTTTTCGACCCACGGGATCCCAACACGCTGTACGCAACGCTCTGGGAGTCGAGGCAGGGGCCCTGGGAGAATGGCGCCTGGAATGGGGCCGGCAGCGGCTTCTACAAGTCCACCGATGGCGGAACGACGTGGCGGCAGCTCGGCAATGGGTTGCCATCATACAGGGACGGGCTTGGCCGTATCGGCATCGGCATTGCGCCGAGTGATCCGCGCCGCCTGTACGCCATTGTGGAAGCGCGTGGAGCGGCCGGCGGCATTTACCGGTCCGACGACGCGGGAGAGAACTGGGTCAAGACCAACGCGGACAGCCGGGCATCCACCCGGCCCACCGACGCCTCGGAAATCGTGGTCGACCCCCGGAATCCCGATATCGCCTATTCCATCACGATCGTCAGCTGGAAGACCACGGATGGCGGAAGGACCTGGACCGGCTGGAAGGGCGCACCCGGTGGAGACGACTACCAGAAGGCGTGGATCAATCCGAACAACGGCGACATCATGTTGCTGACGTCGGACCAGGGAGCGGTGGTCACCGTGAACGGCGGTCAGAGCTGGAGCTCATGGTACAACCAGCCCACCGCGGCTTTTTATCACGTGACCGCCGACAATGCCTTCCCCTACCGGCTCTGTTCCGGACAGCAGGAGAGCGGCTCGGCGTGCGTGCCCAGCAGGGGCGATGATGGGCAGATCACCTTCCGGGAGTGGCACCCGGTTGCGGCGTCGGAATACAGCTATGTGGCGCCTGACCCGCTGAACCCCGACATCATCTACGGCGGTACCGTCTCGCGGTATGATCGTCGCACCGGCCAGGAGCAGAACGTCAGCCCCAAGCCCTTACGGGGTGGCACCGACTACCGGACCCTGCGAACAGCGCCGATCCTGTTCTCACCGGTCGATCCCCATACGCTCTTCTTCGCCACGAATCACCTCTGGAAGACGATAGACGGCGGCAACAGCTGGGCCCGCATCAGCCCGGACCTTACGCGCACCGATTCGATCATTCCCCCCAACGTCGGTGTTTATGCGGCAACGGCTACGGCCCGCGCCCGCCATCCCGGTGTCATTTACACGGTGGCGCCCTCCTATCGATCGGCGGGCACGATCTGGGTCGGGAGCGATGACGGGCTGATTCATGTGACACACAATGGCGGGCGGACCTGGAAGGACGTCACGCCGGCGGGACTGCCCCCCTGGGCCAAGGTCTCGATCATGGATGCGGGCCATTATGACACCCTCACCGCGTACGCCGCGATCAACACACTCAGGCTGGACGACCTCAAGCCTCACATCTACCGGACCCATGACGGCGGCAGGTCATGGACTCACATAACGGCCGGGATGCCTGACGGGGGAGTCGTCAACGTCGTGCGGGAGGATCCCCGCCGCAGGGGACTGTTGTTCGCGGGGACCGAGCAGAGCGTCTACGTGTCGTTTGACGATGGTGACCACTGGCAGTCTCTTCGGATGAACCTGCCGCCGACGTCGATCCGTGACCTCATCATCAAGGACGATGACGTTGCGGTAGGAACTCACGGTCGCAGCTTCTGGATTCTCGATGACATCACGCCGCTTCGGCAGATCACCGACTCCGTTACCCGGGCGGAGGCGTTCCTGTTTCGCCCCCAGGTCGCGACGCGATTCAGATGGGACAAGTGGTCGGATACGCCGTTGCCTCCCGAAGAACCCGCTGGACAGAACCCGCCCGACGGCGCAATCATCGACTATTACATCGGCGCCGCGGTCCAGGGACCCGTCACTCTCGAGATCACCGATCCCGCGGGGAAGGTTATCCGGCGCTTCTCGAGCAGTGACGCACCCGAGCAGCCGGTAGAGGGGCGGAACATTCCGGACTACTGGATCCGGCCACCGCAAATCCTTTCCGCCGCTCCCGGCATGCACCGCTTCGTATGGGATCTGCATTACCCCCCGCCGGCGGTGTTGCAGTACACCTATCCCATATCCGCGATTTACCGGAACACACCCCGGCTGCCGCTGGGGCCCTGGATTACACCGGGGACATACCGCGTCACGCTCACGGTGGGGGGGAAGGGTCATGCACAGCCATTGATCGTCCGGATGGATCCACGGGTGAAGGTGCCGGTCACGGTCCTCGCCAGGCAGCTCGCGCTCTCGATGGTGGCGTACAATGGTCTCCGCCAGGACTATGATGCGCTCCGGGAAGTGAGAGCCATGCGGACGCAGCTGGCCCAGTTGAAGGAACGCGCAGGAGCGGGTAGGGTCGCCGATTCGATCACGGCGCTGGACCGCAGGGCGGGCGCATTGGAGGGCGGTGCCGGTGGTGCGGGAGGTGGTGGCAGAGGGGGCGGCGCGCGGCAGGAGACTCTGGTCGAGGTGAATGGATCGCTCGCCTCGGTGCTCGGACTGATCCAGGGAACGGACGTCGTGCCGACTACCCAGGCGCTCGCCGCGGTGACCGAAGTCCGCCAGGAGCTCGCGGAAGTGCTGGAGCGGTGGCGTGGAATGCGCTCCCGGGATGTGGACCGGCTCAACGCGATCCTGCGTGAGTCCAACCTCCCACCAGTGGACCCCGCGTCGTGGAAGCAGGCCCGCGTGGACATGGGAGAAGAGGAGGTCATAGCCGGAGAGGATGAACAGGAGGAGGAGGTTCCCTGATGGGGCGTTTCGTCAAGCTTGTGCTTATCCTGGCGTTCATTGCCGCTCTGTTATACGCGGGATCGTACGCCGGCTCCCGGGCGACCGTGGGCAAGTTCCTCGGCTCGCCGTCACCCGAGATGGGCGCTCGTACGACCCATCTCGCGCTCGGTGGCATCAAGGACCTTCCCGGTAATCCCCGGGGATGGGAATTCAACTATTCGCGCGTGGCGGTCAACGGGAACCGGCCCGGAAAAATCTTCGTGACGCTCAAGGGGAAAATCATTTCCACCGTCCCGAGGGACCTGGATCGGCGTCTCGACGCATGGCGCAAGACCCGGGAGATTCAGTAGATGCGGCAGCGGTTCGGGATCGGGTACGATTCGCATACCTTCGGCGCCAAGCGACCACTGGTCCTGGGCGGTGTCACCATCGAGCACACCTCGGGACTCGCCGGCCATTCGGACGGAGACGCCGTGGCACACGCCGTAATCGATGCGCTGCTGGGTGCGGCGGCCATGGGTGACATTGGGCGGCTTTTCCCCGATACCGATGAGCGATGGAAAGACGCCGACTCCCTCAAGATGCTGGGTGAAGTGAAGCGCCGGCTCCTCGCCGCGAGCTACAGCCTGGTCAACGTCGATGTCACGATTATCACCGAAGAGCCGAGGCTGGCCCCCCACATCGACGAAATGCGGAAGAACCTCGCGCTGGTACTCGGTCTCGGTATCAACGCGGTGTCGGTGAAGGCAAAAACGAACGAAGGAATGGATTCGGTGGGAAAGGGGAAGGGGCTCCAGGTGTTCGCGGTGGCCTCCATCGGGGGCGCCTGACCCGGACTCCATGGGCGTAAAGGACGACCTGTGGGTCCGGGCCTTTCACCTGGAGGCCTTCGAGGACTACCTCTCCCTCGAGGCCGGGACCGCGAAGAACACGGTCGAGAGCTACCTCCGCGACATCCACCGTCTCGCGTCATTCCTGGTCTCCCGAAGTGTCTCCGACGCTGGAACGGTCGATCCGGGTCTCCTGCGTTCGTTCGTTTTTCATCTGAAGGACCTGGGACTCGCCGCGACCAGCATCCGCCGGCAGATATCGGCAACGCGGATGTACTTCCACTTCCTTGCGGCGGAGGGGCTTATCTCGAACGATCCCACCACCGAGCTGGAGATCCCCAAGACATGGCGCAAGCTGCCGGCCGTCCTTGCCGTCTCGGAGATCGAAGCCCTCCTTGCGGCTCCCGATCCGGATGAGCGCCTGGCGTGGCGCGATCGCGCCATGCTCGAAGTCGCCTACGGTACCGGTGTCCGGGTCTCGGAGCTGGTGGGACTGACGCTCAACGACCTGCTCCTGGACGAGGGGCTGGTCCGGGTGATCGGCAAGGGGTCGAAGGAGCGACTCATTCCCATTGGGCGGCGTGCGATCGGAGCGGCATCCATCTACCTCCGCGACACGCGACCCGTGCTCGACCGCGGGCAGACGAAGCGTCGCTTCCTGCTCAACGCACGCGGGCAACCCCTGTCACGGGTGGGGGCGTGGGGGGTCATCCGGAAATGCGCGCGACGGGCTTCGATCCAGAAGCGTGTCACCCCGCACACGCTGCGGCACACCTTTGCCACCCATCTCCTCGAGGGTGGCGCGGATCTCCGGGCGGTCCAGGAGATGCTAGGGCATGCCGACCTCTCGACCACCCAGCTTTACACCCACGTGGACCGCGACTATCTCCGGAGCGTCCACCGGAGTTTTCATCCCCGTGCATGACGAGTAAATTCAGCGAGTGATCCTCGTTCTCGACAACTACGACTCCTTCACCTACAACCTCGTCCAGTACCTGGGTGAGCTTGGGGCGGAGCCGGTCGTCTATCGAAACGACGCGGTGTCGCTGGAGGAGATCGAACGCCTGGCCCCGGCGGGCGTCGTGATCTCGCCGGGTCCAGGGACCCCGGCCGCTGCGGGGGTGAGTGTGCCGCTCATCCGCCAGTTTGTGGACAAGCTTCCTATTCTTGGCGTTTGTCTCGGTCACCAGGCCCTGGGCGAAGCCTTCGGGGCAACGATCGTTCGCGCCGAACGCCTCATGCACGGGAAGACCTCGCCAGTGGAGCACACTGGAGAGGGGATCTTCCAGGGGCTTCCCTCACCCCTGACCGCAATGCGGTACCACTCGCTGGTAGTGAGCCCGCCTACCATCCCTCAAGAGCTTGCGGTTACCGCCTGGACCGCCGACCGCCCCCGCGGATCGGAAATCATGGGTCTCCAGCATCGAACGAGACCCGTCTTCGGTGTACAGTTTCACCCCGAATCCATCGGTACCGATGCCGGGAAGAACCTGATCAGGAATTTCCTTTCGGTCGTGGGGGCTTCGCGGGGAAAACGGAAGCAGCACGCTGCCGTTTCGTGACCATAAGGTCCCCCGGCGGCTGACCTCTTAGTTATTGTGCCTCTTGGTCTTACGCAGCTTATCGTAGCGGCAGCGCAACTATGGCATGCCTTTTGACAGATCAGCTGGTCGCTGTTACCTTCTGCCATGCCGCTCCTGTGTGTGATTCCAGCTCGCATCGGCTCCACACGCCTCGCCGAAAAACCCCTCAGACAAATCGCCGGCATCCCCCTCATCAGCCTGGTGGCAGGTCGAGCGAAGTCATTGGATTTGGGGATGAGAATCGTGGTTGCGACCGATGACCGTCGGATATTGGCTACCGCGGCAGCGGCGGGCGTGGAAGCGGTACTGACCGATCCCCGCCACCGGTCGGGAACGGAGCGTGTCGCCGAAGTGGTCGCCCTCCCCGCTTACGCTGGCACCGACATCGTGCTCAACCTGCAGGGTGACGAGCCGTTCATCGCGAGCGAGGCAGTGCACGGGGCGCTCGGGCGAGTGCACGCCGGCGATCCCATTGGCACCGCGGCGGCGCGGCTCCCCGCCGAGAAGGCCGGTGATGGCAACAGGGTAAAGGTCACGCTCGACCGAAACGGCCACGCCCTGGCGTTCTCACGGGCACCGGTATTGGCGAGGCTGGACGAAGGGCCGGGATACCTGCAGCACCTCGGCGTGTACGCGTACACCCGCCAGGCGCTGCTGGAATGGGTAGCGGGGCCGCCGGTGGCGGCGGAGCAGGCGGAGCGGCTGGAGCAGCTCCGTCCATTATCGCATGGAGTGCAGATCGGGGTGGCCGTGATTGCCGAAGAGGCACGGCCTGGCATCGATACCGAAGACGACGTGGCGTGCGCCGAAGCTTTTCTCCGCGGGCGGGAGGTAACTGCATGAGCACGAAGTACATCTTCGTCACGGGAGGCGTCGTCTCTTCCCTGGGCAAGGGAATTACCGCCGCCTCGCTGGGACGCCTGCTGGTCGAGCGCGGTCTCAAGGTGACCATCCAGAAATTCGACCCGTACATCAACGTGGACCCCGGCACCATGTCGCCGTTCCAGCACGGCGAGGTCTACGTAACCGACGACGGCGCGGAGACAGACCTGGATCTGGGTCACTACGAGCGGTTCATCGACCGGTCGCTCTCCCAGGTCAACAACGTGACCACCGGCCGTATTTACCTCTCCGTGATCACCAAGGAGCGCCGGGGCGAGTACCTGGGCAGCACGGTGCAGGTCATCCCGCATATCACCGATGAGATCAAGGCCGCGATCCGGCGGCTGGCACCCGATCACGACGTGGTCATCACCGAGATCGGTGGAACGGTGGGCGACATCGAGTCCCAGCCGTTTCTCGAAGCCATCCGCCAGTTCCGGCAGGAAGTGGGGCGCGACAATGCGCTCTTCATTCATGTCACGCTGGTCCCGTACATCGGCGCGGCGGGCGAAGTAAAGACCAAGCCGACCCAGCACTCGGTGCGCGAGCTCATGGAAATCGGGATCCAGCCCGACATGCTGATTTGCCGGTCCGAGCAGCCGTTGACCGAATCCATCAAGCGCAAGATTGCCCTGTTCTGTAACGTGGACTTCGGCTGCGTCATCGAGGCGCGGAACGTGCCGACGACGTACCAGGTGCCGTTACTGCTCCACGAGCAGGGAATGGACAAGGAGGTCTGCCGACGGTTGGGACTGGATCATGTGAAGGATCCCGACCTGCGTCAGTGGGGGGCCATGGTGAAGCGCGTCCTGGAGCCCACCAGCCGGGTCACGATCGGGGTGGTCGGCAAGTACACCGACCTCGCCGATTCGTACACCTCCATCCGCGAAGCGCTGATCCATGGCGGGATCGCGAATGACGCCGGCGTCCAGCTGGAGTGGATTGCCAGCGATCTTCTGACCGACCAGGCCGCGGCGGGGGAGCTGCTGGCCCGGGTCGACGGGTTGCTGGTTCCCGGCGGGTTCGGCGTGCGTGGAGTCGAGGGTATGGTAGAGGCGATCCGGTGGGCCCGGGAGAACAAGCTGCCGTTCTTCGGCATCTGCCTCGGACTCCAGGTGGCCATCATCGAGTATGCGAGAAACGTGTGCGGCCTGCCGGCCACGAATTCCTCGGAGTTCGAGGCCGAGTGCGCGAACCCGGTGATTTCGCTGATGAATTCCCAGCGCGATGTCCAGGACCTGGGAGGCACCATGCGACTGGGCGCGTATCCCTGCAAGCTTCGCGCGGGATCACGCGTGGCCCAGATCTACGGCGCCGACGAAGTGAGCGAGCGTCACCGTCACCGCTACGAAGTGAACAACAGCTATCGCGACCTGCTCGCGGAGTTTGGCCTGCGCTGTACCGGGCTCTCCCCGGACGGTTCCCTGGTGGAAATGATCGAGCTGCCCGAGCATCCCTGGTACGTGGGATGCCAGTTCCATCCCGAGCTGCGCTCCCGTCCCACCAGGCCGCATCCGTTGTTTGCCAGCTTCGTGACCGCCGCCCTGGCCCGCCAGCGCAAGATGCGAGCGGACTCGGCGTCCGCCGAAAGCGCGTTCGCCTCCACCAGGGGGTAGCATGAGCGGCTTCTGGTCCCCCTTCCCGGTGCTCGTCGCCGGGCCCTGTGCCCTGGAGCACGACAAGACCAACCTGGCGATCGCCGAATCATTGGCCGGCATTCGTGATCGCCTCGGAATCCGGGTCATTTTCAAAGGGAGCTTCGACAAGGCCAATCGCGCACGCCCCGGTTCGGCTCGCGGGATCGGTCTCGAGCGCGGGCTCGCCGCGCTCGCGCGAGTCAGGGAGGAGTCCGGTCTCCCGGTCCTCACCGATGTCCACGAAACGTCGCAGGTGGGGATTGTCGCTGCGACGGTCGATGCGGTGCAAATCCCCGCGTTGCTCGCCCGCCAGACCGACCTGCTGGTCGCTGCCGGGCGGGCAGGGAAGCCGGTAAACGTGAAGAAGGGACAATCCATGGCTCCCGGCGACATGACGGGAGCGGTGGAAAAAGTACGGAATGGCGGCCCGGTGGACACGATTGTGACCGAGCGCGGAACGTTCTTCGGATACGGCGACCTGGTCGTGGACATGCGGAACTTCAGCCGGCTCCGTGCGGCTACAGGATGCCCCGTCCTCTTTGATGCGACGCACGCGGTGCAGCAACCTGGTCGCGGACCGGGAGGGAGCAGCGGAGGGGTACGGGACCAGGTACCCGGATTGCTGAATGCCGCAGCCGCTGCCGGGGCCGACGGCTTCTTTCTCGAGACCCATCCCGATCCCTCGGCTGCAACCAGTGACGGCGCTACCACCTGGCCGCTGAATGGGCTGGAGTCGCTCATCGAACGGGCGATGGACGTGCGTGCCAGGGCCGTGGAGGGAGCCGTTCATGCTTGAGCCACTGCTGGCCCGCCGCATCCGGGTCGCCGCTTTCGAGTCGACGGCGTCATGACGGACGGTTCCGTCTACTTCGGCGCGCTGAATGGCGAACCGGTGGAAATGAAGCGTTTCTCGGCCCAGGACGGTCTAGGAGTGGTGCTTCTTCGGGCGGCAGGAATCAAGGTCGTGGCGGTGAGTGGCCGGCAATCGGAGGCGACCCGGCTGCGAATGTCGGCGCTGGGAGTAGATGAGATCCTGGAAGACGCCCAAGGCAGGAGTCTTCCCGCGTTCGAGGGGGCCCTGATCCGGCTGGGTCTCAGGATGGATGACGTCGCGTACATGGGCGACGACTTGGCGGATCTTCCCCTGCTTCGCCGGGTCGGCCTGCCGGTCGCCGTACCGAACGCGGTCGAGGAAGTGCGGAAGGTCGCCCGCGTGGTCACGACGGCCGCCGGCGGCCAGGGCGCCGTGCGTGAGCTGGCGGAACTGATTCTCCGGGCACGCGGGGTCTGGGAAGAGACGGTCCAGGGGTATCTCACCGAGCGCGGCGACCCGGCACCAAGGCACAGCCGTGTACGCTAGGCTCTTGGCAACGGCCCTGGGGCTGGCGGTCGCGGTGACGGCAAGCTGCACCGGGCCGGAACCTCCTCCCACCGCCCTGACCCAGGCCGACAGCGCGGACCAGGTCGTATTCGGATTGAAACACCAGCTCACCATGGAGGGCGTTCTGCGCGCGCGCGTGGAGGCCGACACCGCGTACTTCTACCAGATGTCCCAGAAAGTCTTCATGCGGCACATTAGGGTCACGTTCTACTCGGCCCAGGGAGTGGAGACGTCGACGCTCACCGCCAATGGAGGCATTTACGAGTGGCGAACCCAGAACATGGAAGCGAGCGGTAACGTCGTCGCCGTGACCCCGGATCGCCGCCGGCTCACCACCTCCGCATTGACGTACGAGCGCGCCACCCAGCAGATCATTGGCCCCGCCGCCTTTATCTTCGACTCGCCGGACCGCCACCTGGAAGGTGACGGCTTCACATCCGATCCCGACTTCAAGAATGTCGTTACCCAGCGGCCCCGGCGGGGTACGCTCGGCAAGGTCCAGATCGAGCCATGAAGGTCTCCGTCGCCGTAGCCCTGCTCGTTATCGGGTCGCCGTTGGAGGCGCAGGAGGGGAAGCTTTGCGTCGTCGTGCTGGACGAGGGAGGCGCGACCGGAACCAGCCGCGAGATCCGTCCGGGTATCCATCATACATTCGGCTCGGGTGGTATCGTGGCGCATTGCCAGGATCAGCCGATTCGCATGAAATCCGACAGCGTGGCGTACTACGAAGACCGCGAGCGGGTCGACCTGGTTGGACGGGTTCGTTTCTCGGACTCTACGGTCACGCTGAACGCGGGGCGGGCCTCCTATTTCCTCCGTGACGAGCACCTGGAGGCTTACACCAATGTCGAGCTGACCAATCTCAAGAGTGGGTCGACGCTCAAAGGGCCGAGCCTGATCTACAACCGCCGCTCGCCTCCGCTTCGTGATACGACGGAAATGTTCGCGTCGGGGCGGCCCACGGTCGCTTACCGTTCGGAGACCGATACCGCCGGCGCCGAGCCGTATGTCATCGTGGGCGAACGGATCAGGTTGAAGGGAAACAGCCAGGCCTGGGCGGCCGGGACCGTGACGATCGACCGGAGCGATTTCAGCGCCAGGGCCGACAGTGCGCTGCTCGACCTGGAGGGCGGGAAGGGGGAGCTCATCAATCACGCCCAGGTCGGCGGGCGCGAGGCAAACGCGTATAAGCTCGAAGGCCGAACGATCCTGTACCGGATGAAAGACCGAAAGCTCAACTGGGTGCAGGCGCGCGGTCGGGCGGAGGCAACCAGTGCGGAGTGGCGGTTGCTCTCGGACACGGTGGAATTCGACGTGGCCGAGAACCGCATCCAGGGTGGCCGCGCGTGGACTGACACGACGCGGGCACGGGCGGTGTCGGCGACGTACACCATCCTGGCTGACTCCCTGGCCCTCGACGCGCCGGGCCAGCGTCTCACCGAGCTGCGCGCGTTCCGCCGGGCCCATGCCGCCTCGAAGACGGATTCACTCCAGCTCGAGGCGGACTGGATGGACGGCGACACCCTGGTCGCGAGGTTCGACACCACCGCGCTCGGCGCACGCATTCTTTCCCGCCTCACCGCGCGCGGAAACGCCCGTGCGTACTATCACGTACCCGACGCCGACCATCCGAAGAACACGCCCGGGGTCAGCTACTCGCGGGGGAAGCAAATCGCCGCGCGCTTCACATTGGTGGGGCTGGACCGGGTGGACGTCATCGGGCAGAGCGATGGTATTTACCTGGAGCCCGGGGGGGCGACGACGGTCACGCCCGCGGATAGTGCACGGGCACCGGCTCCGGTGCCTCCTCCTGCGGCGTCGCCCCCCGGAACGCAGCCATCCCCGCCGGGAGATTCTCCGTGATTGATCGTATGCGCGCCCTCCTGGAGGCCCGCGATCCGTCACTGCCGCTCGCGGTCGCGGCACTGGTGTCTTCGCCGCTGGGGAACGGCTCAGCGTCGTTCGGCGCCCACGCGATTGCCTACCGCGAAGCGCATCTCGAGCTGCACCGGCGCGAGTTCGGCGAGGGAGGGCAGGCGGGACAGCTCTCCGTGGACGAGGTTCGTCGCTACCTCGAGGGGTCGGTTCTTCCCCGCCTGGTCACGGGGGACGTGCTCGAGTCGTTTACCACGCCGCTGGACGATTCCACGCCGTTGCGGCTGCGGGCGGAGGTCTGGAGCGAGGCGTCGGCCGATCCGCAGGGCGCGCATCGGCTCCTGGTGGAAATGGCGGCCCAGGCCTTGCGACAGGCAGAACCGGCGGGTGCGGCCCCGGTGAACGGCGGGTCGGTGCTCTCCGGAAAAGCACTTACCAAGATTTACCGTCGTCGTCCCGTCGTGAACGAGGTGGATCTGGCGTTACGGCAAGGCGAGATCGTCGGGCTGCTGGGCCCCAACGGGGCGGGGAAGACGACCACGTTTTACATGATCGTCGGTCTTGTGCGACCCGACCAGGGACGGATCTTCGTGGACGACGAGGATATCTCCGGCATGCCGATGTACCGCCGGGCACGGAAGGGAATCGGCTATCTCTCCCAGGAGCCGTCGGTATTCCGCAAGCTGACCGTGGAGCAGAACGTTCTGGCGATCCTCGAGACCCAGCCCCTGTCTCCGGCCGAGCGGGAAGAACGGCTGGAGACTTTGCTGGACGAGCTCTCGATCAAGCATCTCAGGCGAATGCCGGCCTACCAGCTGTCCGGCGGCGAGCGGCGCCGGCTGGAGATCACCCGGGCGCTGGTGAGCGAGCCACGGTTCATGCTGCTCGACGAGCCGTTCGCCGGCGTCGATCCCATCGCGGTGCACGACATCCAGACGATCGTCGCCTCGCTGCGGCGCCGGGGGATCGGCGTCCTCATTACCGACCACAACGTGGAACAGACACTCGACATCGTGGATCGCGCATACATACTCTTCGAAGGGCGGGTGCAGGTAGCCGGTTCTGTCCGGGAGCTGGTGTATGACGACCGGGTCGCCAATCTCTATCTCGGACCGACGTTGACGGCGCGCCTCCGCCAGCGACTTGGAGCAGCCGCGTGAAGACTTCGCTTCAGCAGAGCGCCGTACTCCGGCAGGACCTGCGGATGAATCCTCGCCTCTACCAGGCGATGGATCTCCTGTACATGCCCCTGCTCGATCTCCAGCAGCACCTCAAGACCGAGCTCGAAACCAATCCCTTCCTGGACCTGCAGGAGCCGGAGGAAGAGGAAGCCGCGCCCGAGACCACGGCCGAAAAAAAGCAGGAAGCGGCCGCGGACGACGAGCAGGCGGAAAACGACTGGGAAAAGATCATCCTCGATGGCTTCCAGGTGGGAGCCTCGCGCGGTGAGTACGAAGAAAGCGAGTTCTCCGAGCGGGTGCGCGTGCAGGCGACCGGTCTTGACGACCACCTGCGGGACCAGCTCCAGATGCTCGACCTGACCGACCGGCAGCGCCTGCTGGCGGAGGAGTTCATCGGCAATGTGGGCGAGGACGGGTACCTGCACGCGAGCCTGGAAGAGATCATCGGCGGCGTGAACAAGGTCCTGGAAGAGCACCGGGCCCGCTCCGAGGAGGAGAATGGCGGACCGCCCGAAACGGTCCCCCCGTTCACCACGGCCGAGGCTGAGGAAATGCTTCGGGTGATCCAGCAGCTCGATCCCCCGGGAATCGGGGCGCGTGACCTCCGCGAGTGCCTCGTGCTGCAGCTGGAAGAAGCGGGGCAGCAGGACACCCTCACCTATCGCCTGGTCAAGGAAGCGTTCGACGACCTCATTGCGCACCGCTGGAGCGAGCTCGCCCGGCGTTACGGACTGGATCCCCGGGCGGTGCAGGACGCGGCCGACTCGCTGGCGAAACTCGATCCCAAGCCCGGTCTCCGTTTCCTTCCCGCCGACGACAACTATGTCATGCCCGACCTGGTGGTCCAGAAAATCGAGGGGGAGTACCGCGTATTCCTCAACGATACCGCCATGCCGAGACTCCGGATCAGCAAGGTGTACCAGGAGCTGGCGGGCGACAAGAAAAAATTTGTGGGTGAGAACCGTGACTTCGTCACGCAGAAGCTGAACAGCGCGAGCTGGCTGATCCAGGCCATCGAGCAGCGGCGCCAGACCATGCTCAAGGTCATGAATTTCATCGTCGACCGGCAACGCGAGTTTTTCGACAAGGGCGTGGAATTCCTGAAGCCCCTCACGCTCCGGGAGGTTGCCGATGTCATCCACATGCACGAGTCCACGGTCAGCCGGGTGACCAACCAGAAATACGTCCAGACGCCCCGCGGCGTCCTCCCGCTCAAGTTTTTCTTTTCGAGCAGCCTGGGAACCACCACCGGGGAGGATGCCAGCGCGCGGGCGGTCAAGGCGCAGATCGGCAAGCTGGTGGGAGACGAAAGCCCGGGTACCCCGTTGACCGATTCCGAGATCGTGGCGGCCCTGAAAAGCAAAGGCATCCAGATTGCCCGCCGGACCGTGGCCAAGTACCGCGACCAGCTTGGCATCCTGCCGGCCCGAATGCGGAAACGAGTATGACCCTGGCCACGCACACCGGCGAAGTCGACGTCAGCGTGCTGGTTCCGGCAAAAGATGAAGCAGAGAATCTCGAAGAGTTCCTGAAGCAGAGTCGTGAAGCGCTGGCCCCCCTCCCGTACACATGTGAAGTCGTCATCGTCAATGATGGTAGCGAAGATGGAAGCGCCGACACGCTGGGCCGCCTGGCCGCGTCGTCCGGTGGCTTTCTGCAGGTCGTCACCCACCGGGCCCAGCGCGGCATCGCCGAGGCACTCCGTTCCGCGGCGGATGTGGCCCGCGGCCGGATCTTCGTGTTCTATCCCGCCGACTTGCAGTTTCTTCCGAGTGAGATCCCCAGCCTGGTGGACCCGATTCGCTCCCGTGATGCCGACATCGTCACGGGCACGAAGCAGGGCACCTACGACAAGGCATTCGTCTCGGGGATCTACAACTGGCTCTGCCGGAGGCTGTTTGGTGTGCGGGTGACCGACCTGAACGCCGTCAAGGCGTATCGGCGGGAGGTCATGGATGCGGTACCGTCCCGACCGGACTGGCATCGGTTCATGGTGGTCATCGCGGCGGCCGATGGGTTCCGGATTACCGAGCGCCCGGTCACGCTGCAGCCACGACGTGCGGGCAAGTCGAAGTTCGGCCTGGGTCGCATCCCGGTAGGAGTTCTGGACCTGCTGTCGGTGTGGTTCCAGCTGCGGTTCGGGCGGAAGCCCATGCTGTTCTTCGGGCTGTCAGGCGGCATTCTCTTCGCGCTGGGGTTGTTCGTCGGCATTTTCGCGCTTGTGCTGCGGTTCGGCTTCGACCTCGGCCTTCGACCGCTGCTCTACCTCGTCATCGTGCTGGTCCTGGCAGGCATTGCCCTGTTCGGGTTTGGTTTCGTGGGGGAGATGGTGGCGGGGGGCAGGGAAGAGACCCGGTCGCTGGCGCGCGCGGTCGAGCGCCTCGCCGATGACCTGGAGCAGCGGGGAAAGCGCTAGCCCGCGGCGTGGTCGCGCGGCAACCGGATCCCGTACCGCCCAAGAAACTGCGCCAGCTCCTCCGTCAGCGGCGATCCGTCCCGGCTGCGCGACCACCCGCCCAGGTCCAGCCAGTAGACTCGCCGTGTCCGGTAATCCTCTTTTTCCTGCCCCGTCAACGCTCCTTCGGTCATCACCGTGTCACCCGCCGCCGCGGCGTCTGCGGTGCTGCCAACCGGGCGCCAATGGAGCCGCCAGTCGCGCCCCCGATAACGGTAGGTCCGGAGGGTCCCTTCGATCCTGGTCGCGACATCCTGGTCCCCGGCGAAGCGGTCGAACTCCGCCATGATCTCGCGAACCAGCGCCGCGCGCTCGGCGGCGGTCGGGGTCTTCGGGAAGTCGGGCGCGGAGCGGATCACCCTCGCTGGAGACCCGACCGCAAGGCTGCGGGGCGGAACGGTGCCGGAGACCAGGGAATTGGCCCCGATCACGGTTCCGTCGCCGATCGTCGTGCCCGGCATGACGAACACTCGCCAGGGGAGCCAGACCCCGCTGCCCAGCGTGACTGGCTCGTATGTCACCGGGTACCCCTCCAGGGCATTGGCCCAAGCACCGTGGGTGAAGATGAGGCAGTGTCCGCCGATGCCGGTGTCATCGCCGATCGTCACCGGCTTGGTCGGATTGATCGAGGTGAGCTGGAGAATGATGGTCCGGCTGCCCAGGGTGAACCGCGATTCGGGGAGCTGTGGTCCGCCGACCCAGACCTGTTCCCGGATCTTGGCGTCCTCGCCGATCTCGATGGTAGCGCAGGACAGGTAGCTCATCATGCCCACGCTCGAGTGCCGGCCGATCCTGATGCTGCGCCCCTGGACGACCGCGAGCAGGCCAATCTCGACGTCGTCGCCAAGGTCAACCGACTTGCCGACGACGGCCGCGCCCAGGCCGATCCGCACCCGACGGCCGACCTTGTACCCCAGGAACCACCGGTACACGAGGACCTTGAGCGCGCTGGGAAGCCAGCCGAAGGCCAGGAGATGACCCAGCGGCAGGCGGCTCTTGGGCAGAAGCGTTCTGGTCATGGAGTGCCTCTCGAGACGCGGGGAAGATAATCGTTCGCGACCATCCCGCGCGAAGCGCGGTATATTGCCCGTCCGACCACATGATTGTGCTCCCCTCCATCGCACACCTGTCCGGCATCGAACGCTTCGGCCTGGATCGGCTCGTGGATCTTTCCAGGCTGGTTCCGGCGCCGTTAGGGATCGGTGATGGCCTGGTCCGGCTCGAGATCGCTGGTGAGAGTCCACCAAGGCTCGACCCCGCCACCTGCATCGCCCGCGACTGGTATCTCCATCGTGGCGAAGGGGTGATCACGGTCCCCAGGCCCGTCCTCGGGGTGATTGGTGCGATCGCCGCCGGTGTGGCCGAGCAGCAGTCACCCGAGAAGGATCGCCATGGCCGGGTTCCGGCCGGCGAGAACCGGCTCGTACAGTCGGGGCTCGAGCGACATCCGGTCGTTTCCCAGGCGGCGAGAACACTGCGCGAGGCCGCCATAGCGGTCGCGGGTCCGCGGCCGGTAAGGTTCGTCACGCCCTGGCCGGAGGGGCGTCGCTGGGCGGCTGCGCTCACGCACGACCTGGACCTGGTGAGATTGTGGCCCGCGGCTGTCTTGTCACGACTGGCCGAGCTGGCACGGAAGGGCAGGCTGGGGATAGCGGCGAGTGCCGCCGCCCGCGCCCTTCTTTCGGTGGGGCGGAACCCGGTCTGGCGAGGGGTGCAGGCGGTCCTCGACCCCGAGGCCCAGCTCTACGTGCGGTCCACGTGGTTCATCATCTGCGAAACACCGACGCTCGCCTCGATGCTCGCCGGTGACGTGACGTACCGTCCCGAGTCTCCCGCGGCTCATCGGATCCTGCGCGACCTCGGCGCCCGGGGCTGTGAGATCGCGCTCCATGGAAGCTTCGTGACCGCCGAGCAGGAAGGGGCGCTCGAGTTGCAGAGGGAGCGGCTCGCCGCCATCTCGTCGACGGCGCCCATCGGCGTTCGGCAGCATTTTCTCCGCATGCGGCCCGCCGAGACGCCCGGATGGATGCGCGATGCCGGCTTCCAGTACGACTCGACGTGGGGGTTCCACGACCGGAACGGCTTTCGCCTGGGGGTCGCCGATGTGCTTCCCTTGTGGGATGCGGCGGCGGACCGTGAGGTCACCCTGGAAGAAGCGCCGTTCTGCTGGATGGACCGGGCGCTGAGCAAGTATCGCGGTATCGAGTCCCCGGGGGCCTGGGTGGATGATGGTTTGGCGCTCGCTGCGGAGTGTGAAGCGGTTGATGGTTTGTGGGTCGGCGTCTGGCACCCCAACATGCATCCCGGGCTGGGTTTCCCCGGTGCCACAGCGTCGTTCGAGCGGCTGGTGGGAGATCTTGCGGCTCGGCGCCCGTTCTTCGGATCGCTCTCCACGATGGTTCGGTGGCGAACGGGCCGCCGGGGGATCTCCGCGGTGGGAATCCAGCCCGACGGCACGGTGGACGCCGTAGCGAGTACCTCTGGCGGCTATCCCTTTCTGCTGGAAAGCGCAAAGGGGCGACCCATGGAGAAGGTCCGGGTCGCGCTCCCGTGAGGGTCCTGTTCCTGGCCCATTCGTTTCCACGCACGGTGACGGACCCGGTTGGCTCTTTTATTCTCCGTCTTGCGGTCGCATTGCGCGATGCCGGAGTCGCGGTGCAGGTGGTGGCGCCCTCGGGCCCGGGCCTCGCTTCCAGGGAAGAGCTTGAAGGAATCCCGGTCGAGCGGTTTCGTTACGCCCCCAGGTCCCTCGAAACCCTGGCCTATGCCGGCACAATGAAAGACCAGGTGCGAGACTCGTGGTCCGCCCGTTTTGCGCTCGGCACGTTGGTCGCCGCGAATGTGAGCGCCCTCGTCTCGGCGGCCCGGAGGTTCCGGCCGGACCTGGTTCATGCGCACTGGTGGTTCCCATCCGGCCTCGTGGCCAGCTGGGCACGTCCCGTGACCCGCCTTCCCCAGGTCACGACGCTCCACGGATCTGATCTGCGTCTCGTGCAGCAATCGACCCTTGCCCGCCGGCTGGCGCGGGGGGTACTCCGCAGGTCAGCGCGCGTGACCACCGTGTCGAAATGGCTCGCGGACGAGACGACCCGCCTGGTTCCAGGCGTGGAGCCACTCGTGGCGCCGATGCCGGTGGTAGCCGGCCTGTTCCGCCCGGGGTCGGAACGGCAACGCGATCGGCTCCTGTTCGTGGGGAAACTGAACGAGCAGAAGGGCATTGGTCATCTCCTCAAGGCGCTGGCGCTGATGCGCCACCGGGCTATGCTCGACATCGTGGTTGGCGTGGGGAGCGACGAAGCAACCACGAAAACTCTGGCCGTTTCGCTTGGTGTAGCGGACCGGCTCCAGTGGCACCCGCTGCTTTCGCAGGTGGATCTCGCGGGGATGTATCGCCGCGCGACGGCATTGGTCGTCCCTTCTGTGGACGAGGGCCTTGGGCTCGTGGCGGTCGAAGCGCTTCTCACGGAGACACCGGTGATTGCCTTTGATTCCGGGGGCCTTCCCGACGTGGTGATCCCGGGCCGTACCGGCACACTCGTCCCGCCGGGAGATCCACGCCAGCTTGCAGCGGCGCTGGACCAGCTTCTGGAGCTGCCTGACCAGGGGGCGTCGCTGGGCAAGGCGGGTCGCACGCACGCGATCGCCACATTCAGCCCCGCCGCCGTCGCCCACCGCTACCGGGATGTGTATGACTCGATCGTCCGGTAGTCGACGTGCGCTCCTCATCGCGGTGCAGGTCGCGGTGGGTGCCGCGTTCCTGTGGTATGCAGGAACCGCCCTGTATGGTCAATGGGCCGCGGTGCGGGATCGCGTAGCCGCCATCGATGTGCACTGGGGGTTGGTGACCGGATCCGCCCTGCTCGTACTTGGGGCGTACGCCGTGCTGATCCAGACGTGGCGATTCATGCTCCACCTCTGGGATGCCCAGCTCGAGATGGTGGCGGCAGCGCGGATCTGGTTCGTCTCCAACCTGGGCCGTTACGTGCCGGGCAAGGTCTGGCAGGTCAGTGCGATGGGGGTCATGGCCCACCGGCGCGGGGTTTCCGCGGTGGCCGCGACCGGGTCGTCCATTATCGTCAACCTCGCCAACATCATATCCGGGGCGCTGGTGGTATTTGCGACCGGGGCCACGGTGCTCGACGTCGCCGCACGCTCGGGCCAGGTCGTCGCGGCGGGACTGATCGTGCTTTCCCTGGCCGTGCTGCTTCTCACTCCCCGATTGTTACCGTGGATCGCGCGCAGAGCAGAGACCCTCACGGGACGCCAGCTGGCGGTGCCGCGCTCGCTTACGCCAAGGCTGGTGATGGTGGCAGTGTCGGGGACCGCGGCCGCATGGATACTGTACGGGTTCGCGTTCCAGCTTTTTGCGCGCGGGGTCCTGGGCGGTGCAGCTGGGGGGAGGAGTGCCGACTACATTGCTGTCTACACCGCGTCGTACCTGGTGGGGTATCTCGCGTTGTTCGCGCCCGGAGGGATCGGTGTGCGCGAGGCCATGCTGGTGATCGCCCTGGGAATGACCGGTGTGACGAGCGAGCCCAACGGGTGGATACTCGCCCTCTCCTCCCGGCTCTGGCTCACCGCCCTGGAAGTCCTTCCGGGCGCCCTGTTCCTGCTGGCCGGTGTGCGACCCCGCGCCGGGGAGACCAATGCAAGCTCCTGACGAGCCAGGCTGGACCCCCCGCCATCCTTTCGCCTGGGCGGCGGCCGCGTGTGCAATTGCCACGCTGGCGCTGGCTTTTCCGGCGTTGGGGGGCGGCTTCCTGGTAAACCCCATGAGCGACCAGTACCTGGGCGGGTACCCGGTACGCGAGTTTGCCGCCCAGGTGTTCCGAGCTACCCACGATTTCCCGCAGTGGAGCCCCTACTTGTATGGCGGAATGCCGTATGTCGCCGCCATGCACGGTGACATTTTCTACCCGACGTTCCTTCTCCGGCTCGTCCTGGGCACGGACGTGGGGATGACCTGGTCATTCGTCGTGCACGTCTTCCTGGCGGGCTTCCTCACGTTCGGCTTTCTGCGGGCCTGCCGGTTGAGCTTTTCGGCCTCGCTCGTCGGCGGCCTGGCGTACATGATGGGCGGCAACATCGCGGGGCTGGTGGGACCGGGTCACGACGGCAAGCTCTACGTCAGTGCCTTGCTCGCCGCCACGCTTTGGCTCCTCGTGCTGGGTGTGCGGGAGGGAAGGCCGTGGGTATGGGGCCTCCTGTGCCTGGTGGTGGGTCTCGCCGTTCTCAGCCCCCACCCCCAGGCGCTGCAGTACATGCTCCTATGGGCTGGTGGCTTCGCGCTGTACCTGGGGTTTGGGACGTGGTCGGGGGAACGCCTGCCGCGCAATGTTGCGCTGAAGCGCCTGGCCTTCGGTCTCGGGGCGGTCGTGGTAGGAGCGGCCATCGGGGCGATCCAGTACCTCCCGGTGGCTGAATACGTGTCATGGTCGCCCCGGTCGACGGGTGTCGGGGGCTACGAGGTCGCAACCTCTTTTTCGTTTCCGCCTGAAGAGCTGCTCAACGCGTACTTGCCCCAGTTCTCCGGCATACTGTTTTCCTACTGGGGTCGTAACGGGTTCCACTTTCACAGCGATTACATCGGGGCGACCGTCCTGCTTCTGGCGGGTGCGGCTTTCGCCGCGAGGCCGCGGGTGGGGCGGGGATTCGTCTGGTTCTGGATTGGCGCCCTCATTTTGAGTCTCCTCTGGGCGATGGGCGGGTTTACGCCCTTCTTCCGGCTGGTCTATCTATTAGTCCCGGGTACCCGGTTCTTCCGTGCGCCCAGCACCATTCTCTTCGTCGTGGCGTTCTGCTTCTCGGTCCTGGCCGCTCTCGGGTCGGAACGTCTTTTCAGCCGAAGCGTACGTGAACGGTACCTTTTGGGCTGGGTGATTGCCGCCGCCGCCGTCGCACTCCTGGCACCCGCTGGATTTTTCACCGGGCTGGCCAATTTGATTTCCCCCAACCAGGCAGACCGGATCCGCGCCAACGCCAGTGCGGTGACGCTCGGCGCGCTGCGCTCGTTCGGGTTTATCGCATTGACGGCGGCGGTCCTGTTCGCCGGCCTGCGCCAGAAGCTCCGTCCACCACTGGTCCTTGCCGGTGTGGCCGTATTGCTCGTCGCGGACCTCTGGAGCGTCGTCAGGCAGTACTGGGTGTTTTCGCCTCCGGGTCCGGCGCTATACGCGAGCGACGCGACCATCGACTACGTGCGAAAGCAGCCCCAGCCGGGGCGGGTGCTTCCGCTCCTCACTTCGGGCGAAAACGTCGCCTACCACGACCCGTACCTCCAGGGCGACGGGCTCATGGTGCACGGAATCCGCAACGCCCGGGGATATCACGGCAATCACATTGCCCGGTATGGGGAGCTGGGGGCGGACAACGACCAACTCGTCCTGAGTGGCAGGTTCTGGCAGCTCGCCAACATCAAGTACCTGCTCACCAACGACGGAAAACTCGCCGAGCAGGGACTGAAGTTGGCGGTCGGGCCGGTAAAGAACGTCGCCGGGTCTACGGTCTATCTGTATGAGCTCCCGGGGGAGAACCCCCTGGCCTGGGTGACCGCCGCAATCGTAAAGGCGGGTGATGAGGCTACGTTCAAGACCCTCTACCACCCACAATTTGACCTTCGAACTGCGGCTCTATTCGACACCTCTGCCGCGGTCACCGCGCGCACGGACCTCAAGGCCGTTCCCGTAGCGCCCACCGTCAAAGTGTCCGTGCGTTCCTTCGAGGCGGGGCACATCCGGCTGGACTTCGACCAGCCCGTCCCGGCGGGGTCCGCCGTGGTGGTATCGGAGAACTACTACCCGGGCTGGCAGGCCACGGTTGGAGGCAAGCCGGTTCCCATCGGCCGGGCCGACCTCTCGCTGATCGGGGTCGAGCTCCCTGAAGGTGCCCGAGAGGTGGAACTGTCCTTTTCCAATGCTTCCTACCGGCGGGGAAAGGCCATTACACTGGCCGCGCTGATTCTCTCGGTGGTCCTCGCCGGGGTCGGGGCAGTGGGGGGGCGAAGGGGGAGGAATGAGTGAACGGGGGGTCGTGATCATCCCCACGTATAACGAGTCGACCAACCTCCCTCTGATCGTGCCACAGGTCCTCGCGCAGGACCCCTCGCTGGACGTCCTCGTGGTGGATGACAATTCCCCTGATGGCACCGGCCGGATCGCGGACGAGATGGCGGCTCGTGACCCCCGGATCCATGTTCTTCACCGTCCCGGGAAGCAGGGCCTCGGACGCGCGTACCGGGCAGGGTTCCACTGGGCCCTGGAGCGGGAGTACGAATACATCCTGGAGATGGACGCCGACTTCTCGCACGATCCCAAGTACCTGCCGCACTTCCTGGCTGCCGCCCGTGACGCCGACCTCGTGCTGGGGTCGCGCTACCTCCATCGGCGCGCCAGCGTGGTCAATTGGCCTATCGGCCGGCTCATCCTGAGCTACCTGGCCAACATTTATGCGCGGGTGGTGACCGGGCTCAAGGTTTCAGACTCTACGGGGGGGTTCAAGCTTTTCCGCCGGCGCGTCCTCGAGGCCGTCGATCTCGACCGGGTCCACTCCAACGGCTACGCCTTCCAGATCGAGATGAGCTTTCGAGCCTGGAGGAAGAAGTTCCGGATCGTTGAAATCCCCATCGTTTTTACGGACCGGGTGGATGGGAGCAGTAAGATGTCGGGGGCGATTGTCCGCGAGGCGGTCTGGCTGGTCTGGAGGCTGCGGATACTGTCAATCATAGGACGGGTGTAAGGATCAGCCACGACTCTGAAAATCATCTTCTGGCGGCCTTTTGGGCACGCTTCTGCAAATCGTTGTCGCGGAAAGACATCTGCCTGTCGGGCGGGGCAGGATCGGCAAGTTATCCACAGCAATCGTAACGTTAAGTTAACATAACATATCTTATACGACCTTTATGTGACGTAATGATGGGCGGTTGGTGTGCTTCACTGCTGCCAGGCTAGCGTTGATTCAGAGGCGTTTTCCGGAGTTCCTGGAGCCTGACCTGGGCCTCCACTGCGGCGCCTTGAGTCTTGTAATCGCGGATGACCCGCTCATACAGAGTGGCGGCGTGGGCAGTATCCCTGGCGGTTGCATAGGTCCTGGCGGCGTCGATGAGATACTGCGCCTGGATCCCTTTGTACGGCGTCGCGGCGGCCGCGGCTTCGTATTCCCTGGCGGCTTCGGCGGGCTGTCCGGCTTCCTCGAGAGCTCCCGCAAGCAGGAAGTGTCCCGGGCCCCGGAATTCCGGCCGCGGTCCTGACGATAGGAACTTTCGAAGGTCCCCGACGGCGACCGCCGATTGATTCTGCAGGAGCCGAACCTGGGCCAGGAGCAGGCTGGCCTCCTGAGCGGCCCGGGTTCCGCCGTACGTGCTGACCAGCCGTGCGAGGTCGCTGGACGCAAGCGGAAGGTTGCCGACCTCGGCTGATGCACGAGCCGAGTTCAACGCGCGCTCCGCGAAATCCTCGCGACGAGCGCGGGCGCTCATCCAGAACCAGACCGCGAGGGCGAGCAGTACGACGCCTCCGCCGATCATCATTGCCGTGCGCCTGTTCTCCCTGAACCACTGGGAAATTCGGACGTCGAGAGGCCTTTCTACTCGCTGTGCTGTTGCCACGTTTCTCCTGATCCTGATCCGTAGATCCCATTGTTGAGGCCCCATGCCCCTGGCGTGACTCGAACACGCGGCCAACGGTTTAGGAAACCGCTGCTCTATCCACCTGAGCTACAGGGGCTCGGCGCGGAAGGAAACTAAGGCCTAAGCGTTCCGGGGATAAGTGAGGAGGCTTTCCACCCTGGACCCTCCCAGCCGCTTCCGGCCCTCCAGGACGGACAACTCGATGAGGAAACTCAGGCCCACCAGGTCCCCGCCCGCCTGCTCCACCGCCCTCATCGCCGCGGCAGCCGTTCCACCAGTTGCCAGGACGTCGTCGACCACCAGGACCCGGTGTCCATCGCCAATCGCATCCTCGTGCACTTCGATCGCGTCAGTTCCGTATTCCAGCTCGTACTCGACCCGGTGCCGCTTCCACGGGAGCTTGCCCGGCTTCCTGGCTGGCACCAGGGCGGCTTCCAATGCCAGAGCGATCGGGGCTCCGAGGATGAATCCCCGGGACTCGACGGCAAGCACTCGGTCGACACGCTCGTTCGCGAATGGGGCCGCCATCTGTTTGATGGCCTTCTTGAAGAGTTTCGGGTCCAGAAGCATCGGGGTGATATCGCGGAAAAGGATGCCCGGCTTCGGGAAATCCGGGACATCTCGAACCGCCAGATAGAACTGGTCTAAGGTGTTTCTGGACACTGGTCCACCCTCTCTAGCTAGCGTATTTCAAAGGGTTTAGCAGGTACCGCCTGATGTGGAATGTCCGACTTTTCCACAGTTTCAACATGGGCGTGGGATGGTCCCCTGCTGATGGCCTGCTCAAGAGACCCAAGCTGAGGTTCTGGACCGCGGGCCACAACTTCGACGCGTCCGTCGGGAAGATTGGTCACCCATCCAGAGAGATCCAGCGAGCGTGCAACGCCCGCCGCAAACCAGCGAAAACCTACTCCCTGCACCCTCCCGCTGACTAGCCACCGCCTCGCTTGCTCTTCTTTCGACGCCGTCACACCGGGTTCGAACCCCGGCGCCGCTGGACGTAAACGTATAGGGCCACCACGACGAACAGGATGGGCAGCATTACGAGGACGGCCCTGGTGCTGTACCGGCGGAAATCCTCGTTCCCAAGAGCCTCCGCGCGCGAGCCGAGGTACCAGCCTATCGCGGTCAGGATCGAGCACCAGATCCCGGCCCCGACGCCGGTATACAGGCTGAACCGCCCCAGCGGCATCCGCGATATTCCGGCCGGCAATGAAATCAGGTGTCGAATGACGGGCAACAGCCGTCCGACGAACGTGCTGATCTCCCCGTGTTTTCGGAAGAATGCCTCGGTGCGATCCAGGGAAGCTTCACGAACCAGGAAGTACTTCGCATACCGGTGCAGGAGCGGCCTGCCGAGCCAGCCGGCGAGGGCGTAGTTGGCCAGGGCACCCAGGACACTGCCGAGCGTTCCGCACAGGACCACCAGCACGGCGCTCATCCGTCCCTGCGCGACGAGGACCCCCGCAGGGGGAATGACGATCTCGCTGGGGAGCGGAAACACCGATGACTCGATCGCCATCAGGAGCACGATCCCCGGGTATCCCATGGTGGAAATCGTCTCGATGAGCCATTGGATCGCTGACTCAATCATTGACCGAATCCGTGCTTGGACCGAATCCGTGCTTGCCGATCAGGGGAACGAATCGCGCGTCGCCCAGGCGTTCCTTCACAGCGTCGCTTCCCCGGCGGGTGACGCGCCACAGCTCCTGGCGACCTCCCCCGACGTCGAGGGGGATGATCATTCGCCCTCCCTCGGCGAGCTGCGATACCAGCGGGGCGGGTATCTCCGGGCCTGCCGCGGCGACCACGATCCCGTCATACGGCGCGAGGGGTGCCCAGCCGAGCGAGCCGTCGCCGACGATAAGCGTGACTCCGGCCACGCCCGCCGCGCGCAAAGCCTGGCGAGCCTCGTCCGCGAGGGCTGGTACCCGCTCGAGCGATATGACCTGCGCGGCCACCATCGCCAGGAGAGCCGTCTGGTAACCCGACCCGGTGCCGATCTCCAGCACCCGCTCGGTCCCTTTCAGCTCCAGCGCCTCGAGGAATCGCGCCTGCGTGCTCGGTTGGGAGATGGTCTGGCCATTCCCGATGGGCAGGGCCCGGTCCTCGTACGCCTGATGGCGGACCGCCTCGGGGACGAACAGGTGTCGCGGGGTTTCGCCGACGGCGCGCAGTACGGCCAGGTCCCGGATTCCGGCGCTGCGGAGGTGTTCGACCAGCCGGCTACGGTATCCGCCGTAGCTGTCGCCTACTGCCCGAGCTGCCACGACCGGACGTCTTCCAAAAGGCGATAGTTGGTGAGGTCGACATGGAGAGGGGTGACCGAGATGTGCCCGTCGGCAATCGCCTGGAAATCGGAGTCCTGTCCCCCCGACCAGGTGTAATGACCTCCACCGATCCAGTACATCTTCCGGTTCCACGGGTCCTTCGTCTCGGTAATCGATTCCGAAAAGACCCGCTTGCCCAGTGTCGTGACCCGGATCCCCCGGATCGCATCACCCGGCAGTGGCGGGAGGTTCACGTTGAGCAGCGTTTCCCGGGGGAATTCCTTCACCGCGACGATCCCGGAGAGCAGGCGTTTCAGCCAGGGCCGCTGGCTGTCGAGGTGCGCTTCGCGCTCCACCCGGTTCCCCGCGAACGAGATCGCGAGCCCGGGGATGCCAAGCGAGAGTCCCTCCATCGCCGCCGCCACGGTTCCCGAGTAGAGAACGTCCTCTCCCATGTTGGGTCCGTGGTTGATCCCGGAGACGACGAATGCCGGCTTGTCGGGAAGGAGGGCGCCGAGCGCCAGCAGGACACAGTCGGTCGGGGTGCCATCCACCTGGTAGGCCCCGTCGGTGGTCCGCTCCGCGCGGATGGGACGGTTCAGGGTGAGCGAATGACTCGCGCCGCTTTGCTCGCGGTCGGGTGCGACCACCACCACTTCGCCGACATGCCGGCACGCTTCCGCCAGCACCGCAAGACCGTCCGCCAGGATGCCGTCGTCGTTACTGACCAGGATCTTCAATGGGTTTCTTGCCGTCCAGGATATCGAGAATCGCGTTCAGCGCCGAGCGCAGGTTTTCAATGGTCTCGCGCTCGAGGGCATGACGCGCTTCGGTCTTGAGGGCCCCGGTCCGGCGATACTGTTCAATTCGCTGGCGGGCGCCATCGATGGTGAATTTCTCAGTGTACAGCAGGTGCTTGACCAGCATGATGAGCTCGATTTCGCGCCGCTGGTATACCCGGTTCCCCGACCGGTTTTTGGCCGGGTTGAGGAACCGGAACTGGCTTTCCCAGTAGCGCAGGACGTGCGGCTTGAGATCGGTCAGCTGGCAGACGTCGCCGATGGAGAAGAACTCCTGGAGCGGGTGCGACACCGTCATCGCCACTGCTCGGACTTGAGTTCCCGTTCCATGAGGTCGCGGATCGCCTGCCGCGGAGACTTCCCCTCGAAAAGAATCCGCGCGACTTCCCCGGCAATTGGAAGCTCGACGCCGGAGCGCTCGCCCAGCTCTACCGCTGAGCGGGCAGTCGTGACGCCTTCCGCAACGGTGCGTCGCTCCGCCATTATCTCACCCAGGGACCGCCCTCGGCCCAGGTCCATGCCCAGGGAGCGGTTTCTCGACAGCGCGCCCGTGGCGGTAAGCACGAGGTCGCCCATGCCGGCCAGGCCGGCAAAGGTAAGGGGGTCGGCCCCCAGCACCGCACCCAGGCGCGCGATTTCGGCCAGCCCCCGGGTGATCAGGGCGGCTCGCGAATTGTTGCCCAGGCCGAGTCCCTCGAGGATCCCTGCCGCTATGGCGATGACGTTCTTGAGCGCGCCGCCCAGCTGGATGCCGATGACGTCGGCGCTCCGGTAGACCCGGAAATACCCGTTCGCGAACGCCTGCTGGATCAATTCGGCTGCCCGGGGATCGCGGGAGGCGGCCACGACGGCGGTCGGCTGTCGCTGGTAGACCTCCTGGGCGAAACTGGGACCCGACAGGGCGGCCACCGAGGTCGCCGGAAGCGCGTCCTCCAGCACCTCGGTCATCGTCGCCAGGGACTCAGGCTCCAGCCCCTTGGACACGCTGACCACAACCGGGGTGGCCCTATCGAGGCTTCTCCCCATCTCCGCTGCCACCGGCTTCATGACGTGCGAGGGGACCGCCACGACCACCAATTCCGCCCCGCGCACGGTGTCCGGGATGGCGCCTTCCGCCCGGAGGGTGTCGTGCAGGGGAGATCCGGGGAGGAATACCGTGTTCACGTGCGACGTGGTGATCGCATCGACCACTTCGGATTCCCTGGCCCAGAGCGCGACATCGTGCCCGTTTCTCGCCAGCAGATCGGCGAGCGTGGTTCCCCACCCCCCCGCCCCGACCACGCCGATCCTCATCAGGCTGGCTTCTTGCCCCGGTTACCGATGCGTGCCTCGGTCCCGGAGAGTAACCGGCGAATGTTGGACCGGTGGGTATACACGATCAGGAGGGCGAGCACCACGCCGGCACCGAACGAATAGAGGTCCCCGGGATTGACCATCCGGCAGACTGCCGGAAAAGCGAGTGAGGCCAGGACTGAAGCGAGCGAGACGAGGCCACTGGCCAGGACGACCACGATCCAGATCCCGACACTGATGCCGATCGCCACGGGTGCCACCCCAATCATCACCCCAGCCGCGGTCGCCACTCCCTTGCCGCCCTTGAAACGCAGGAACACGGTGTACACGTGCCCCACCACGGCGGCAGTTCCGAGGAGGAACGGCGCCCACGGCTCCGGGCCCACCCAGCGGGCCAGGACCACGGCGGCTACCAGCCCCTTCCCCGCGTCGAGCAGCAAAACCGGTACCGCATACTTCCAGCCGAGCACGCGAAAAACGTTGGTTGCCCCCAGGTTCTTGCTTCCATGCTCGCGCAAGTCGATCCCCGCGGCCAGCTTCCCTGCCAGGAAACTGGTGGGAATGGACCCGACGAGGTATGCCGCGAGCAGTGCGAAAGCGAGGTTCATAACCTCACATAGTACTTTCGGTGCCTGTTCGTAAATCAACTAGGGGGCAGAAGTTGTGCAGCGGGGGATAATACCGCAAGGGGAGCCGGCCGGAACGGGAGGCCTGGCGCTAACTTCTTCCCCGTTTTCTCCGCAGCTTGAGCTTTATGGGGGTGCCGGTGAAGCGCCATTCCTCCCGGAACCCGTTCACCAGATAGCGCTGATAGGACTCGGCGACGGCTTCGGGGCGGTTCGTCACCACCGCGAAGGTTGGCGGGGCGGTCGCGATCTGCGAGGCGTAGAGAAGTTTGACCTCCGGTCCTCCCGCCTGGGGAGGCTGGTTGCGGTCGACGAGCAGGCGCAGGGCCCGGTTGACGTCATGCGTCGAGATTCTCTGCTTGCGGGCTTCCGCCACCTCCAGAATGAGGTCGAGAAGCTTCCGTACCCGCTGGCCCGTGAGCGCCGAGAGGTAGAGAAACGGGGCCGCCTCGAGAAACGGGGCTCGGCCAACGACCTCGTTCTGGCCGTGAACGGCGGTGTTGGACTCTTTCTCCTCGATCAGGTCCCATTTGTTGACTGCTACGATCAGCCCGGCGCCCTTCTCCCATGCCGTTTCCGCGATCCTGATATCCTGGGTATGCACGCCATCAGCGGCATCGACCACGAGCACGCAGACATCCGCCTCTTCGATGGCCCGTTCGGTCCGGAGCGTGGAGTAGAACTCGACATCCTCGTCGACCTTGGACCGCTTCCGGAGACCCGCGGTATCGATGAAGTTGAACGTCGAGCCGTGGTACGCGAGGGGAGAATCGATTGCATCCCGCGTGGTACCCGCCTCGGGGGTCACCACCGCCCGCTCCTCCCCCAGCAGCTTGTTCATCAGGGAGGACTTTCCCACGTTGGGGCGCCCCACCACGGCCACCTGGATGGCCTCCTCGTCGCCCTGGGGGCCTTCTGACAGGCGTTCGACCACCAAGTCGAGCAGATCGCCGCTGCTCTTCCCGATCGCTGCCGATACGGGAAACGGCTCGCCCAGCCCAAGGGCATGGAACGCGTGGTAGTCGGTGTTATGGGGGAGGTCGTCGGCCTTATTGGCCACCAGGACCACGCGCTCCAGGTGGCGGCGTAGCAGCTCCGCCATCTCCTGGTCGGCAGGGTGGATCCCTTCCCTCGTGTCCACCACGAAAAGCACCAATTCGGCTTCGTCGATGGCCAGCTGGACCTGCCGGCGGATGGCCTGGTTCAGGGCGTCGTTGGCGCCCCCGATCCACCCACCCGTGTCGACCAGCCAGAATCGCCGGCCGCCCCATTCCGCGCGGGCAAAGTGCCGATCCCGCGTGCTGCCGGGAAGCTCGTGGACGATGGCTTTTCGGCCCCCCACCAGGCGATTGAAGAGCGTGGATTTGCCCACATTGGGACGTCCGACGATCGCGACGGTCCCGCGCTTCATTCGCCCGGGTCCAGCGGAAGGGCATCCGCGAAGTCATGTGACAGGCGGACGTCCACGGGTGACATCGCCTCAAGCTCGGCGAATGCCATGTCATCAATGAAACGGCCATCGTCGTTGACCGCCTCGGCCGGGAGGAGCGCGAGGTCGACCGGACCGGCGCCCGCGAGGGCCCGTTGAAAGGCACTCCCCGGCAGCAGGGCGGCCGTCGTCACCGAGGGACCGAACAGGTTGTTTTCCAGGACGGAAAGCTCAAAGCGTGCGCCGGTCGCAGTCGCGAGCGTCTTCAGCACCTCGGGCATGAGCCGCCCCATGGCGGTCCCGGTGAAAACCGCGATCCGCCGGCCCGACAGATCGGGAAGCGTGCCAGCTCCTTCATCGATGCGTTTCTGGAGGAACCGGACGCTCCCGACCCCGTTTTCCACCTGGTCGAAGTCCTCGTACTCCTCCGTTCCCGGGAGCTCGATCCCGGCGACAAGGTAGAGCTCGTCGGATCCGTGCACCCATCGCGTCCCCCGCTCGACGAGCGCCCGCCGCGCAAATGATCGAACGGTGTCTACGGCCGCGCCGCATTCTTCGCGGGTGGGCTGCCGCGAGGCCCCGTGATCGCTGTGTGCCGTGAGTCCAACAGGCACCACGGCCGCGCTCAGAACCACGTCGCCCAGCGCGTAGAGATCCTCGAGGCTCTGCCGCAGGACGGGCCCGTCATTGACTCCCGGCTGAAGCACGATCTGGGTGTGGAACCGGATGCCGCCGGCCGCGAAGTCGCGCAGCTGCGCCAGGATGTCGGGAGCGCGGGGGTTTCGCAGGACTCGCCGCCGGATGACGGGATCAGTGGCGTGGACGGAGACGTAGAGGGGCGAGAGGTGGTACTCCAGGATGCGGGAAACGTCGGCCGGCTTGAGGTTGGTCAGCGTCGCGAAGTTGCCATAGCGGAACGACAGACGGTAGTCGTCGTCACGGATATAGAGTCCCTCGCGGAGGCCTGCCGGGAGGCCCTCCACGAAGCAGAAATCGCAGTGATTGGCGCACCGCCGGATGCGAGGGGCTTCCAGCTTGACGCCGGTGGGAAGATCTTCGGGGCGCTCGATGTCGAACTCGACCATTTCGCCGCCCGGCAGCTGAGCCAGGAGCACGAACTGTTCGTCGGCCGTGAGAAACTCCCAGTCGAGGAAGTCGTGCAGCTCCCTCCCGTTGACCGAGATCAGATCGGTCCCGGGAACGATCTCGAGCTCGGAGCCGAGGGAGTCGGGGGCGACGGCGGTGACACGAATCATGACGGCGGTGAGGGGACTTCGATCCTCCAGAGAGCGGGCGACCGGATTCGAACCGGCGACGTCCAGCTTGGGAAGCTGGCATTCTACCCCTGAATTACGCCCGCGAAATCGACCGGCACCCTCGCGGGTGCCGGTCGGAGCTTATCAGCCACCCACCTTGTAGCGCCAGCCCGCGATACCTGTTCCGACCGCGGTAAGATCGAAGTCCTTGGTCCCCTCGGGTGCCACCGAGCTCTCCGGTACGGTCTGGGACGCGACCACCTGTCCGGTCGCGTTCAGGAATTCGAAGGTGATCGGGGGAATCCGGACCGGCGCCGCCTTCAGCTGATCCACCTGCGCCGCCAGGGTCTTCTGTTTGTCCTGGAGGTCGGCTTGCTGCTTTTCGAGCACCGGGATTCGGCCCGCCAGCGCTTTCTTGACGTCGGCGGGGTACAGTTTGCCCGTCTTGGCGTCCTTGCCGGTGGCCACCGCCTTCTTGACGTCGGCAATGGTCGCGGCCAGCCGGGGCAGCGAATCGGTGGCTTCCTTGAGGGACGCGCGGGCGGTCTTGAGCTGCTGGGTTTCGAACGCCGCGACGGTGCCGCGGATCTGGTGCCCGTTCTCCACCTCCTGGAACGAGGATACGGACACCTCGAACGGGAGCTCTTCGGCGCGTGTGAGGGCGGCCAGGATCGAGTCCTGGTTACCGGAGTACTGGTAGGCCATGGCCAGCATCCGGAGGGAGTTGCGGTTGTAACCGTCGATCTCCACCATCCGCCGCGCAATCGGCAGCATCTTTTCGCCGACCTGCTTGGTCATAGCGTCGCGCTGCGACTGGGGAATGGAGGTGTCCTTCACCGAGCTCATCGACAGGTACGTCGAGGCGAGGTTGTAGAGCGCATCGCGGTAATAGGGACTCTTTTTCAGGACCGCCTGGAACGCGTCAGCCGCCTTGTTGTACTGCCCCGCCTTGAACAGCGAAATGCCGGTGCTGAACAGGTCGACCAGCGGCACCGCGTCCGCCTGGCGGAGGATGTCATCATAGAGCTGGCTCGCCTTGACCGTGTCACCGGATTCCTGGTACACGGTGGCCAGGCCGGCCAGCGCCTGCATGTCGGTGGGCTTGTCCTGCCGGTACTTCTGGTACCACATGGCCGCGGAATCCCACTTCTGCTGCTGGTGATACAGCCGCGCCAGGTTGAATACCGACGTCTCATAGGTCTCGCGCTGCGTGGTGTCGGCCTTGTTGGACAGCTGGACGGTGCGGCCGTAATAGTGCGTGGCGCTGTCGAGCTGGCCCTGGTTGGTGAAGACGTTCGCCAGGTAGTAGAAGCCGATCGGATCACCCTGGTAGATGGCGTTCGCCTTCCGGAAATGCACCTTGGCGTTTTCGAGGTCGTTCTTGTTCAGCGCATCCGCCGCGGCCTGGACTTCGGGCACCCAAGCCTGCCGGCGATAGGTATCGATATCGTCCTTGCAGTCGGCCTGGGTCCTGAGCGTCCGGGCGAACGCGGTATCGGCCCCCTGCATGTCCTCGACCATCAGGTAGTAGCGGCCGAAGAAGTACCAGACCGCGGGGTTCTCAGCCTGCCCCTCGTTGACCGCCTGGGTCAGGACCCGGTTTGCGTCCCGGAGGTTGGTGGCGCGCTGGTCGGGCGACTTGGCGCCGACGGCGTTCTTGAGATACAGCTGCGCGCTGTTCACCAGGAAATGCTTGGTATTCAGCTTGCACGCCGGGGGGATCCACACGTTCAGCTGCGCGTGCGCGTCCCCAGCGCCCAGCGCGACCGCGGTGAATCCGACGAGGATAGCGAGCCTGTTCATCATTTCTCCTTGGGTTGTCTGGGCTTCCGCCTGGAAGCCGCTTCGGTGACAGCCGCCTCGGCGGCGATCTGCGCGCGACGGGCTACTTCTACGGCCGGAAGCCGCAACGCCGCGGCCGCCTTGATCACATCATCGAACTCCGGCTTCAACCGGGCACCCGCCGGTCCCTCGAGCACCTTGGTGCGCACGACCACCGACGGAGCGATCTCCACCGCGATCTCGCGACGCGCCAGAGTGGAGCGCACCGCGCTCCAGCGACGCACCCCGCCGGTGCTACTATGCGCGAACAGTGCCTCGACCACGCGCTCGGCAGTCCCCGGAGCGGTTTGGGCCTCCAGTCGGAAGCCCACCCTGCCCTTCTTCCCCGCGGTGGTCCATACCACGCAATCCAGGGCGCCCGCGGCGAACAGCGCCTCCCGCAGGGGCTCAACGTACTCCGGCTGCATGTCATCGAGATCGGTCGCGATGACTTCGACTACCCCGGCCTCGGCCGCGGGTTCAGCCAGGATCAAGCGCAGCGCATTCGGGTACTCTGCGGGGTTCCGCTCTCCGGCACCCCAGGCGCTTCCCGTCATGCGCCAGCGGTCCGGCGGGTTCCCCCGGGACAGCACCCGGAGCAGCGTCGCGCCGGTCGGTGTGGTGGCCTCCCCCTTGATGGGTCCACCATTAACGAGCTCGATCCCTTCCAGCAGCACCGCGGTGGCGGGCGCAGGCACCGGCAAACGTCCGTGCGCCGCCTCGACCCATCCACTGCCCACCGCGACCGGAAGGTTGAAGATCTCTTCCACTCCGATCTGTTCGAACCCCTCGATCCCGCCGACGATGTCGAGTACCGCGTCTATCGCGCCGACTTCGTGGAGATGCACGGCCTCGGGCGGGACGCCGTGAACCCGGCCTTCTGCCGTCCCCAGCAGCTCGAACGCGCGGACACTTTGCGTCTTTACCCGGGGCGAGAGCGGAGCCCGGCGCACGATTTCAATCAGCTCTCCGACGTGGCGGCCGTGCCCATTGTCATGCGCGTGAACGTGATCGGTGGCGTGGTCGTGCGCCGGAATTTCGAAATCGACCTTGGTCGACTGGATCCCACCCCTCGTAACCGTCCGGATGCGCACCTTCACATCGGGAAACCCGAGCCGGGACGGCAGTCCTTCCAGCCAGGACCGGTCAGCGCCCGCGCCGAGGAGCGCTCCCAGCATCATGTCCCCACTGATCCCCGCGGAGGGGTCAAGAATCGCTAAACGCATTTCTCCCTTTAGGCTTAGCCCCTCAATTTATTTCGTACCGGGTCCTAAAGCCACCCTTCACCCACGTGAATCAGGGCCTGCAAGGGCATAAAGCAAGCTTGCTTGCGGAGAGATCACGCTCCCTACCGATAGAGCCAGCCGGCCCCCGTATTGAAGAGCACGACGGTGTCGTCCCGCCCGATCTGCTTGTTCTTTACCAGCCGTTCCAGGGCAGCCGCGGTCGCCCCTCCCTCCGGGCTGGCATCCATCCCGCCCGCGGCGAGCTTGGCCTGTGCTTCGGTCAGTTCCGCGTCGCTCACCGCCACCGCGCTTCCTCCGCTTTCGCGCAGCGCCCGCAGCATGAGGCGACCGCCGAGTGGCGCCGGAACCCGCAAGCCGCTGGCAACGGTCTCAGGATCGGGCCATGCCTCGGTCTTTTCCTGCCCCGTGTGGAATGCCCTCACGACCGGCGCGCATCCCGTCGACTGTACGGCGTAGAAGCGCGGCATGGCGTCCTTGAGCCATGCCGCATCCTTCAGCTCGTTGAATGCCTTCCACATTCCGATCAGGCCGGTCCCGCCACCCGCGGGGTAGATGATCGCCGTGGGGAGTCGCCATCCCAGCTGCTCGGCGAGCTCCAGTCCCATCGTCTTCTTCCCCTCGATACGATACGGCTCCCTGAGCGTCGAGACGTCGAAGGCGCCTTTCTCGGCGGCGAGCTGCCTCGCGGCCTTGCCGCAGTCACCGATGTGACCGTCGAGCAGCACGAGGTGCGCCCCGAAGGAGCGGATTTGCCGGAGAATGGTGGCGGGGGTGCTCCTGGGCGCGAAGACGTGGACCGGGAGGCCTGCTCGGCGTGCGTACGCCGACAACGCCACGCCCGCGTTTCCCGCGGTAGGGATCGTGAACTCCTTCGCCTGCCCGCGCACCGCTCCAGTGACCGCCGCGGAAAGACCCCGCGCCTTGAAGGAGCCAGTCGGATTCTGGGACTCATCCTTGATCCAGACCGTCCGGAGTCCGAGGTCGCGCTCAAGCTCCGGCCACCTCAGGAGGGGGGTCATCCCTTCCCCGAGGGTGACCGGCTCTTCGCCATCAAGGAGCGGGAGCCACTCGCGGTAGCGCCACATGTTCCAGGGGCGGTCCTGGATCGCCTGCCTGGTCGAGGGACGCGGAGGATGCTCGTATCGCACCAGCCACGGCTCGGAACACTTCGGGCACACGGTGGGAAGACCATCGGCGGGGTTTGTGTTCCCGCAATGCGAACACACGAGGGACCAGGGTAGAGTCATCATTTCAGGTGGTTGAGGATGCGGTCGGCGAGTCGGGTCGAGAAACCAGGCAACGAGGCGATCTCCTCGGGTGTAGCGAGTCTCACTCCCGCGAGGCTGCCGAAGCGCTCGAGCAGCACGCGCCGGCGCGAGGGCCCGACGCCGGGAATGTTCAGCAGCTCGGAGGTCACGGTACGGCGTTTCCGCCTCGCGCGGTTGAACGTAACCGCAAAGCGATGGGCTTCATCCCGTGCCCGCTGCAGCAGTTTCAGCGACGGCGCCCGCCGCGCCAGGCGGAGGCTCTCCGAGGCGCCGGGCCGGAAGACCTCTTCCTCGCGCTTGGCGAGACTGACGATCGGGAGAGCTGTCAGTCCCAGGCTCGTCAGCGCCTCGACCGCCGAGCCGAGCTGTCCCTTGCCGCCATCGATGACGACGAGATCGGGCAATGGCTTTCCCTCGGCCTGCCGGCGGGAAAAGTAACGGGTGACCACTTCCCGGACCGCGGCGAAGTCATCCGGCTGGCCGATTACGTCCGCGGGTGGGGCCTCCTGTCCCTCAGGTCCCTTTTCGCCCTTTATCTTGAACTTCCGGTACTCGCTCTTCTTTGGTCTTCCCGATTCGAACCAGACCAGCGATCCGACCGTGTCCCGGCCCTGGCTGGTCGAGATATCGATGCAGATGAAGCTTCTCGGCACGACCGTAAGGCCGAGGTCCCGTCCCAGCGCGTAGACCGGATCCTCGACCCGTTCATCCGTCTCGAACGACTCCAGCCGGAAGCTTTCGAGCAGGTGCCGGGCATTCTGGTCGGCGAGCTCTACCAGCCGGCTGTTCACGCCCCGTTGCGGAACGGCCCACGACGTGTCCGGGGCCAGGAGCGCGATCGAGTCGAGCTCCGAGGGGGCGAACGGCAGGACGACCCGCCTTGCGCGGGTGGGTCGAGGCAGGTAGTGCTGGACCAGGAACGCTTCGAGGATGGCTTCGTCCGGTTCTTCGGCAAGGTTCTCCAGGAACCGGTGGTCGCGGGACACGACCCGGCCCTCCCGCACGGACAGAATGACGCCCACCGCGTCGTCGCCATCGCGGGCGTACCCGACGGCGTCGGAGTCGCCTCCACCTACCATCTCCACGGTCTGCGGCCGCTCCAGCTGGTCCAGCCAGCGAATCGAATTCCGGATGTCCGCCGCGCGCTCGTAGTCCAGCCGGCCGGCTGCTTCGTCCATGCGAGCGCGCAACCGCCCCCGGACGTCGACCGTGCGGCCTTCGAGAAACGCCAGGACATCATCGATCATCGCGCGATACTCGAGCTGCCCCTGCAAACCGACGCAGGGAGCGAGGCAACGATTGATGTGGTATTCCAGGCAGGGACGGTCAGGCGCGTCCTCCGGGAGCCCATACTGGCACGTCCGCACGGTGAACAGCCGCCGTATGATCCGCAGCGTGCGCCGCAGCATGCCGACGTCGGTGTAGGGACCAAAGTAGCGCGCCCTGGGAATGTCGGGCCGCCGAATGACCAGGACGCGGGGGAACGGCTCGCCCACGGTGACGACGATGGAGGGATAGCTCTTGTCGTCCCGGAGCGCGACGTTGAACCGGGGGTGATGCTCCTTGATGAGGTTGTTCTCGAGCAGCAGTGCCTGCGGCTCCGACGGTACCACGATGGTCTCCAGGTCCGCGATCGTCCGGCGAAGCAGGCGGTTCTTGGGACTGTCGGTGAAATCGGCCGTGAAGTAATTGCGCACGCGTTGCTTCAGCCGCTTGGCCTTCCCGACGTACAGTACGTTTCCCTCTGCGTCCTTCCAGAGATACACGCCGGGTTGGTCAGGCAGGCCGGCGAGCCGACGCTCGACGGCGGGAGGCGGGGTGTCTGCCATGTCAGTTACGGTGCGTGAAACGGCGCAGCAGTCCTCGCGCGTCCGGGTGCCCGAGAAGCGCCGCGCCCACCAGGTAAAATAATCCAAACACGGCCAGCGCAGCGACGGCGGCCAGCCAGATGGGCTGGCTCCTCATCAGCCAGGCAACGCCCGCGCCCGCAGCCGCCGCGATCGCCGATGCCATGCCGACGAGGGCGAGGGTCGTCGTGCCGGCCACAGGCGCCGTTCCCAGCCGCTTCTTCAGGCCGCGGAAGTGGAGACCCACGTTGACATAGGACGCGATGGAAGCCCCAAGGGCAATACCGGCCGCCCCGAGGCGCTGCATGAGCAGTGCAGCGAGGACGGCGGAGAGCACCATCGAGACCGCCGCGGCTTTCACCGGGGACCGCGTGTCGCCCATCGCGTAGAACCCGGAGGCCAGCAGCTTGACCGAGGCCTGGGCGGGGAGTCCCAGTGCGTACGCGGCCAGGACGGTTGCGACGACGCGCGTGTCGTCGGCCCCGAACTGGCCGCCCTGGAACAGCAGCCCGACGATGGGCCCCCCGAGGACCGCGCAGGCAAAGGCCGAGGGCACCACGAAGAATGCGACCCGGCGAGCTCCCTCGGCGATACGGTCCCTGAGCACCTGGGTTCCCTGCCCCGCCATCCCCCTCGACAGCTCGGGCAGGGCGGCTGCGGCGACGCTCACGCCGAACAGCGAAACCGGGAGAACGGCGATGAGCTGTGCATATCCCAGGGTGGCGACCGCACCGGTGCCCAGCAGCGAGCCGAGCTGCGTGTCGATGATACTGGATATCTGGGCCACGCCGGCCCCGAAGACGACCGGGATCCACCCGCTGATGACAGTCCGCGCTCCGGGCGTGGCGAGACTCAGGCTCCACCGGAATGCCCCGACATGGCGCAGCGCGGATGGGAGCTGGATGAGCAGCTGCAAGCCGCTCCCCGCGAGTGCCCCCCATGCGAGCGCGACCGCGAGCCGTACTCCCGAGAGGTAGGCGCCGAACCCCACCAGGGTCGCAATCTGGGCGATGTTCCAGACCGCAGGTGCGGCGTATGACAGGAAGAACCGCCGGTGGGTGTTCAGCACGCCGAGGCACCAGGCCGACAGGATGGTCAGCCCGGACATGGGGAACATGATGGCCACCAGCCAGACGGTAAGCTCCCGGGTCGGGCCCGAAAAACCGGGGGCCGCGAAATCAGTGATGATGGGCGCGAGCGCGACCCCGGCGAGCGCGGCGACAGCGGTCAGGACCAGGAGCATGCTGGCGATGGCGCCGGCCAGCACCCGGGCGGCCTCGGCCTCGCCCCGTTCGATCATGCCGGCGTAGACCGGGATGAACGAGGCGGCGAGCGTGCCTTCGCCCAGAAGGTTGCGGATGACGTTGGGAATCTTGAGGGCGGCGCGAAAGGCATCCGCCACCGGCGTGTTTCCGAAGTAATGGGCGAAGACGCGCTCCCGGACGAAGCCGAGGATCCGGGTGAGGAGCACTCCGGCGGCTACCCGTGTCGCCAGGCGGCCCGCAGAGGGGGGCATCGCGCTACTTGGGTGGTGGCGGCAGGTGTCGAGATTCAGCTCGCGATGGATTCTCCAGCAGCTGGTGCAGGAACTGGTTCTCTTCTTTCAGCGCCTCGACCGCCCGGCCGAGGTCGTCGACCTGGTCTTCCAGCAGCGAAACCTTCTTCCCCAGCTCGGCCAGCTTGCCGGGCTCGATACCGTGGCGCGATTCCATGAGGTTGCGCAGCACCGGCGCGTCGAGCACGATGGCGAGTATCGGGATCATCAGCGCGACGAACAGGATGAGAAAGACGACCGCCCATAGCATGCGCGGATTCTACGACCGGCGGTGAGCCGGTTCAAGACTGCCGGCCCGGAGGTGAATGGCGCTGCTGGCCTGGGCCAGGAATGGCGGCCCATACCGGCCGAGAAACGAGACCGTGGACAGGATCCGCTCCTGTGGTTGGCCCTGGGGAAAGAGGCTGGCCCGCGCGCGGGAAATCTGCGACGTGGTGATATCGTTGCGCTTCTTGAGGTGTGCGATGAGTCGCTTCTCGATGTCCGACACTCCCGCCAGCGCGGCGTTGCGAGCCGACTCGACGGGCTTCTGGAGCGTCGGGTCCACCTCCAGCGCGGCCGCGCCGATTGCCTGGTACTCCCGCTCGAGCTCCGAGCGCAGTCGCTGCATGGCCGCCCGGGCGCCGGCCGGGATTTCCTCCCGCAACAGGTCCGCTTCAAGACGGGCGCCTTCAGTCTCCAGCGCATCCGCCGTGATCCCCTGCTTTTCCAGGGCCCTCGCGACCCGGGCTTCGATTACTCGCCCGGACCAGCGCGGGATCCGCGCCTGCGGCGCCACGTCCAAACCCTCGTAAAGAGGATCAGCCTGTTCCAGATACGCGAGCTCGCCCGGTCCCCCGGCATATGCCAGGGTCGGAAGGATGGCCGCTTCCACCACCGGCCGGAGCAGCACGTTGGGCGAAAACCGCCCCGGGGAAGTCTCGAGGAGCCGTGCCACAGACCCGGCGTCCCAGCTTTCTCCCGAGCGGCGAGTGACGTACTGCCCATCGCGAAGCACCAGCCGGTCCCGTCCGAGCGACCCCTCGACCATGACGGTGGTGGCCCCTTCGCCCACCACGACGGGCACGTCCCGACCGAGCGCGCCGAGCTCCCGGGCGCGTGCCGCGAGCGAGCGGTCCAGATCCCCCGCTCCGGCGAGGGCGCGGCCCAGCAGCGGTGCCATGGCCCGCTTGGCACTGGGATGGTTCGCGTAAAAAACGACCAGGCCGTGCGCGCCAAGCAATTCCGCCAGCGCACCTCCGAAGGCGGATGCAAAGTCGGTCTCGGGCCGATAGTGCCGTGACAGCCACTCCAGCGCGCTGCCCTTGAACTCGGCCTCGGGCGTCAGCTCCGCGATCCGCTGGATGGCGGCCACCACGTCGGGGCCGAGCGTTTCCCGGTACAGGGGTGTGAGAGCCGCAGTGCTTGCCCGCTGCCTCAATTCCACCCGCTCCACGTCCCCTTTCGCATTCAGCACGAATACGTGGTTCGCTTCCGCAAAGTCATGGTCGTCCCCCGCAACCCAGAACACGGGAACCACCGGCCGTCCCAGCGCCGATTCCGCGTTGCGGGCCAGAGCCACGGCCGACAGCGCCTTGTACACCGTGAAGAGGGGACCCGTGAACAATCCGGGTTGCTGCCCGGTCGTTACGCAAAGAGCGCCCGCGAGCAGCCGGTCCAGGTTCGCCTGGGCGTCTCCGTTGGCGACAAATGCGGGGCGAAGACCGGCGGCCAGCGCACGCGGCTCGCGGGCCAGTGCCTGCCAATCGGGCGCCGACGGGTCGCCGAGCGGGGTCGGTTCGAAGGTGATCATCAGGGATGCTCCGCCACAAAGATAGCGCGGGGCGAAGTGGGTCCGAGTGGGCGGCCATCATAGGCACCGAATCGGTCCCGAATCACGAGTCCTGCGCCGGTCAGCAGGCTCTCGAGGTCCCGAGGCGAGAACAGGCGTACGCGCTCCATGAAGGTGCGGCCGTTTTCCGGAGTCATTTCCTTCACAACAAAACGGCCGTCATCGGAGATCCTGCGGCAGATGCGCACCGCCTTGCCGGCCATCGTGCGCGTTTCGTTCGGTACCAGCCCGGTCCGGACGAGGGCGGCGTTGAAAAAGTCGAGCACCAGGCTTCCCCCGGGAACCAGCACCCGGGCCACTTCCCGCACGACGTCCTGGTCGTCTGCATCGTCCGAGAAATAACCGAAACTGGTGAACAGGTTGACCACGATCTCGAAGGAGCCCGGCGCAAACGGGAGCCGCCGCATGTCGCCGCGCACCAGGCGTGCCCGCTGCCCGAGTCGCTCGCGGGCGTGGGCCAGGAGCGCCGCGGACAGGTCGATGCCGGTGACGCGGGCGCCCGCATCCAGGAGGGCGGACGAATGTCGCCCCGGCCCGCAGGCCAGGTCGAGGACCCGCCGGCCGCGGAGCGGGACCACGCCCGCAATCAGCTCGACGGCGCGAATCGCGTCGTCGTCATCTCTATGGGGGTAGAGTCGAAGGTAGTCCTCTCCGAACCACTCCTCGAACCACTCTTTCATCGGGGTCCCTTGTGGTAGGGCTCCCCTTTCAGGATGGTGCCGGCCCGGTAAAGCTGTTCCAGCAGGACGACCCGGGCGAGCTCGTGCGGCAGAGTCCAGGCCGCGATGCTCAGGCGACCGTCGGCGCGCTCGAGCACGGAAGGGTCGAGACCGCCCGCCCCGCCGATGACGAAGAAGACGTCGCGTGCCTCGCGTTGCCAGCGGGCCACCCGGTCGGCGAATCCAGGGCTGTCCTCGGCTTCGCCCTCGCGGGTGAGCGCGACCACGGTGGCACCGGGTGAGAGCTTCTTCAGGAGGGCCGCGCCCTCGGTCCGGCGGGCGGTCTCCGGGGAGCGTGGGTTGCGCGCCCCATCCGGGACTTCGATGATCCTCAGCTTGAAGTAGCGTTCTGCCCGAGCGCGATAGTTCTCACACGACTCGCGGAGGGCGGCATCCCGGACCCGCCCCACCGCGACGACATGAAAGATCATCAGGCATACATTCCGCGCAGCCGGTGCACTGCGGCGACCCGCTCGATGGAAAGCATATAGGCGGCGGTGCGCAGGTTGACCTGGTGCTTCTGCGAGAGCGTCAGCACGTCCTGGAAGGACTCCTGCAGGATGCGGGCCAGGCGATCGTTGACCATCTGCTCCTCCCAGAAGTATCCCATCCGGTCCTGCACCCATTCGAAGTAGCTCACCGTCACCCCGCCCGCGTTCGCCAGGATGTCGGGAATGACGAAGATCCCTTTCTCGTCCAGGATCGAGTCGGCCCCGGCCGTGGTGGGTCCGTTGGCCCCCTCGCAGATGATCTTGGCCTTGATCTTCGAGGCATTGTGCGGGGTGATCACGTTCTCGACGGCCGCGGGGACCAGCACGTCGCAATCGATCGTCAGCAGCTCGTCCTTGGACACCGCATCGCCGCCGGGAAACCCTTTCAGGAGGCGATGCTGCCTGGTCCAGGCCAGCGCCGCATCGACGTCGATGCCTTTCGGGTTGACGATCGCGGTCGAATTGTCACTCGCGGCCACGATGGTCATTCCCTCCTGGACCATGAGCTTGGCCGCCGTCGAGCCGACGTTGCCGAATCCCTGTACCGCGACGCGGGTGCCCTTCACCGGCATCTTCAGGTGATTAAGGGCCTCGCGGGTGACGATCATGCACCCGCGGCCGGTCGCGTCCTTGCGGCCAAGCGATCCGCCCATTTCCACCGGCTTGCCGGTCACGACCGCGGTCACGGAATGGCGGGTGTGCATCGAGTAGGTATCCATGATCCACGCCATCACCCGTTCGTTGGTATTCACGTCGGGTGCGGGAATGTCTGACTCGGGCCCGATGATGTCGATCAGGGCGGCCGTGTACCGGCGGGTGATGCGCTCGAGCTCGGACAGGGAGAGGACTGTCGGGTCGCAGATGACGCCGCCCTTGGCTCCGCCGAAGGGGATCTTGACGACGGCGCATTTCCAGGTCATCCACGCCGCCAGTGCCTTGACCTCGTCCAGCGTCACCTTGAGGTCGAAGCGGATTCCGCCCTTCGCCGGCCCGCGCGACGTGTTGTACAGCACCCGGTAGCCCGTGAAGACTTCGACTTCGCCGCTGTCCATCACGATCGGGATCGACACGATGATCTGCTTCTCAGGAGCGCGGAGTACCTTGTAGAGGCCCGCGTCCAGGCCAAGGAGCTCGGCGGCATGATCGAACCGCGCCATCATGTCCTCGAACGGGTTATCGTCGCTGAGGAAGCGGTCCTTGTCCCGGCCGATGACCGTTTGCCCGCTGGGTCGTGCGATGGCTGGACTGTCGCTCATGGATGGCACCGGCTTTCGCCGCCTCGAATTGACAGGGTGAGATTGGTGAGCGCGGATTCTACCTCCTCGCGCCCGCGGTCCCAACGAACGGCCAGCCCGGCAACCCAGGGCTCCGGCGTCTCCGCCGGCCAGAGCGGGCCGAGTTTCACAGCATCCTTGGCTGTGATCACCACGCGCGCGTGCCGGCCGGCGCGCGAAAGAACGTCGGCAACGTCGGAAGCCCGGTACGGATGGTGGTCCGGGAATGCCAGAACCTCCACCTCCGCTCCCAGCGCTGCGACCTGCTCGCCCAACGATGCGGGATCGCCGATCCCCGCCGCAACCAGGATGCGACTCCCGGCCAGGGCCGGAGGGAGGACGCGGCGGCCACTTCGCAGGCCATGGAATCCCGCCAGGTAAAGCTCGGCGATGGACGCGGACGAGTGGGCCGGGAGAATGTGTCGTGCGACCTGCTCGGCCTCTTCCAGGGTCGCACGCTTGCGGGTTACCACGACCAATGTGGCGCGGTCGAGGGACCGCCATCCTTCGCGCCATGGCCCCGCGGGCAGGCGCAACCGCGAGGCCGATACGGATTCAGCGGATACCAGCGCGATGTCGACGTCCCGGCGCACGTCCAGCCGCTGGTATCCGTCATCGAGGACGGCGACCTGCGCCCCCGCACGCCGCGCCGTCAGAGCACCCCGCACGCGATCCGCATCCTCGATCACGACCGCTTCCGGTACCGCATCGCGGTGCAACACGCCTTCGTCATCGCCGTAACCCCGCAGCAGGATGGCGGGCTTTACGCCGCCTGAAGCAAGGAATCGGGCGGCCCAGGAGGCGAGAGGCGTCTTTCCGGTTCCACCTACGCTGAGATTGCCGATGCAGACGCTGGGAAGGCAGAGAGACGTGCTGGAGAGCAGCCCCGCGCGATACGCGCTGGTTCGCACGGCCGACACGGCCTGGTAGCTCCAGGCGGCAGGTGCGAGGGAGAGCCGGGCAAGCCTGGCACCGGTGTCCTGTCCCGTCCAGAGCCAGTCGGTTACGCGGCGCATTCGGCCCGCGCAGTCACTGCGTCCAGGTCGGCCTGCAGGTGGGCGACGCCGCTTTCGAGCGCTGCCGCCCCCTGGGGAACCGCGAAGCCGTCACCGTACACCATGCGGACCCGCGCAAATGGCCGCGGAACGAGGAATGAATCCCAGGACCGCGCGCGCCACTGGCTCGATGCGGCCACGCCAACCGGGACGATGGTCGCCGCTCCGGCCTGTGCTGCCGCAACGACGCCCCTCTTCGCGAGCCTGGCGGGCCCGCGGGGGCCATCCGGGGTGATTGCCACGTCGCCCCCTCCCTGCAGTGTCCGGACCAGCCCGAGTAACCCCGGTCCTGCACCTCGCGTGGTAGAGCCGCGAACCACCCGGTACCCCCATGCTTCGGCGGCCATCGCGACGCGGGCTCCGTCCGCATGACGACTCACCAGGAGAGTCGTGGCTCGGCGCCGGTGTCGCCACAAGCCGGGGAGCATCGCGCCGTGCCATACCGCGTAGACCACGGGCCGACCCGCCCGCTTCAAACGCCCGATGGTCTCGTCTCCCTCGATTTCATAGCGCCAGGTCGACGCCAGCAGCTCGATGCCCCACCGCACGGCCTTCATGCGACGAGCTGGGCCGCCATCTCGGCCACCCGTTCCCCGGCCCCCGGCGTCCCGAGCCTCTCGCGGACCTCCGCAAAGGCTGACCGCTGGTCCGTGGCTGGCTGCCCCCCCGGGTCGAGCAGGGGGAGCAGGGCGACCGCCAGCTGGCGGGCCGTGGCCGCTTGCTGCAGCAGCTCGGGTGCTATGGCACGTCCCGCGACCAGGTTTACCAGGGCGATGTGAGGAACACGCACCACCCGCCGTGCCAGGGCAAAGCTCCACGGGTGCATCCGGTAGGCGACGACCATCGGGAGGTCGGCGAGAGCCGCCTCGAGCGTGGTCGTGCCGGACTTGCAGAGCCCGGCATCGGCCGCCATGAGCACATCGTCCGGTTGATCGTGATGGACGACGAAATCCGAGGAGTCTGGATAGGTGAAGCCGGAGATTCCGGCGACCACCAGCCGCAATTCGGGAATGGCGCTCCTGGCCAGCCGGGCCGCTTCCCGGAAGGCCGGCCATAACCGGGCCGTTTCCTGGGGCCGGCTGCCGGGAAAAATCCCGAGGGTCGGTTCGGAAGGAGAAAACCCCAGGCGCCGTCGTGCCTCGAGGCGCGAGGGTCGAGGGGGTCGCTCCAGTAAGGGATGTCCGACGAATGCGGCTGGTATGCCGAGCCCCCGGAAGAAGCCTTCCTCGAACGGAAGAATCACCGCGAGCTGCCGTGCCGACTGCCTGAGGGCAGCGGCCCGGCCTTCCCCCCAGGCCCAGAGCTGCGGGGCGATGTAATACAGCACCGGCACCCCCGCCCTGGCCGCGGCGGCTCCGAGACGCACGTTGAACCCCGGGTAGTCCACCGCGATGACCAGGTCGTACATGCCCGCGCGAAGCCGGCTCCGGAGGTCCGCGAACAGCCGGACATGACGGGGGATGCTGGAAAGAATCTCGGCGGCCCCCATGGCACCAAGGTGCTCGATCCGGTGCCGAATCGTCGCGCCGGCCGCAGCCAGGTGTACGCCACCCGTCGCCTCGATGGTCGCATCCGGAAACCGGCGTTGGAGCGACCGCACCACGGGCGCGGAATGGAGGTCTCCAGATGCTTCGCCCGTCGAGACGTAGATGCGGGGACCGCTCATACCAGGACGCCGCGCTCCGACTGGCCAAAGAAATCGAGCAAACGGGCGATCTCGGGGAACTCGGGGTCCTCGGCACGGAGCCGGTCCAGCGCTTCTGAGGTGGTGAGGTCGGAATTGAAAAGGAGGCGGAAGGCGCGCTTGAGGGCCGCGCGGCACCCGGGGGCCAGGCCCGCGCGGCGGAGACCCACGGCATTGATGCCGTACAGCTTGAGCGGGTTCCCCGCCGCCTTCGCGTATGGGGGAACGTCCTGCGCCACGCGTGACCCCCCGCCCACGAACGCATGCGTGCCGATGCGCGCGAACTGGTGCACTGCGCTCGCTCCGCCAATCGTTACCAGCGGCTCAAGGTGTACGTGGCCACCCAGCTGCACCGCGTTGGCCAGCGTCACCTCGTCTTCCAATACGCAATCGTGCGCGACGTGGGAATAGCTCATGATATAACAGCGGCTGCCAATGACCGTCTGGCCGGTGACGGCGGTCCCGCGGTTGACCGTGACATATTCTCGGACCTGGGTCCCGTCGCCGATCTCGACCCGGCTGGGCTCGCCCCGGTACTTCACGTCCTGTGGCGCTCCCCCGATGACCGCCCCGACTCCGATGTCGCAGCCGGTGCCGATCGTCGCGTCCCGCTCGATGACGGCGTGGGGGCGAACGATGGACCCTTCTCCCACCACCACGCCGGGACCGATGATGGCATAGGGACCGACGGTAACGCCGGCCGCGAGGTCGGCCCTGGAATCGATGACCGCGGTCGGGTGAATCAACGACGTCATCGCTGGACGATCTGAGCCATGAACTCGGCCTCGGCCGCAACCTTCCCCTCCACCAGGCCAACCCCCTTCATTTTTACCGTCTTGCCCCGGATCTGGACCGTTTCCACCTCGAACCGGATCTGGTCACCGGGTATGACGGGGCGCCGGAACTTGACCCCGTCGATCGACATGAAGTAGACGACGGTATCCTCGGGCTTCTCGATCGTGCTCATCAGCAGCATGCCGCCCACCTGCGCCATGGCCTCCACGATCAGGACCCCGGGCATGACGGGATGGCCGGGAAAGTGTCCCTGGAAAAAGGGCTCGTTGATCGTGACGTTCTTGATTCCCACGATCCGCTCGGTGCCGTGGACTTCGAGGATCCGGTCCACCAGCAGCATGGGGTAACGGTGCGGCAGTGACTTGAGAATATCCTCGATGCCCATGGCCATGGTGGTCTCGGTGGGTGTGAGACGGCGAAGTGCCCGCACCAGCGCCACGTTCCCCGCGTGGCTGGGACGGGAAGCAACGACCTCGGCATCGAGCCGGCCGCCGAGGAGCGCGAGGTCTCCGATGAGATCGACCGACTTGTGACGCACGAACTCGTCGGGCCAGCGCAACTCGCCGTCGACGATTCCCTGGTCCGACAGTAAAACCGCGCAGCCCGCTACGGCTCCCCGTACCAGCCCCTTCGCCTTCAGGCCGGCCAGCTCCGTTTCGAACCCGAATGTACGCGCGCTCGCCAGCTCCCGACGGAAGACATCCGGGGTGAGATCAAAGCAGCCAGACTGCCTGCCGATCATGGGATGGGCCCACTCGATGGTGACCGACACCCGCAGCCCCGCCCGGGGTGAGACCGCATACTTCGAATCGCGATGAACAAACGTCAGGGGAGTCATGGGGCGGTAGCGAGTTGGGTGGCCGCCCACTTCCACCGTGCCGGTGGAAGTGATGACATCGAAAAATGGCCGGGCGCTCCCGTCCATTATCGGCGCCTCCGGTCCGTCAATTTCGACCACGAGGTCGTCGATCTCGCAGGCAGAGACCGCCGCCAGCACGTGCTCGACCATTTCCACTGTGCCGGCGCCCGACCCGAGAACAGTGCGACGCTCGGTGAGTGCAACGTGATCGGGAGAAGCGGGGATGACAGGAGATCCAGGGAGGTCGGAGCGGCGGAACCTGATGCCATGGCCGGCGGGGGCAGGCAGCAGGGATAAGGTCGCGTGCCGTCCCGTATGGAGCCCTCGTCCGCTAACCAAGGCCGGGCGCGCAACCGAGCGTCTACCGGTCATCCGTTTCTTCCGCGATATGCTCGAGCTGGTCGACCAGGGGTGCCAGGCGGCGCAAGGCGGCAGCCTGGCGAAGCACTTCGCGGTGCGGGCGTGCGGGGTATCCTGAAACGGCACTGCCCGGGGCAACGTCGCCGATCACCCCGCTCTGTGCGCCCACCCGGGCTCCTTCGCCAACATGGAGATGGTCGGCCAGGCCTGCCTGGCCGGCAAGAATCACGTTGTCGTCGACGGTGGTGCTTCCCGCGATCCCAACCTGTGCCATGATGAGGCACCGGCGACCCACGCGCACGTTGTGACCGATATGAACCAGGTTATCGATCTTGGTACCGCTCCCCACGACCGTGTCCCCCACGCTGCCCCGGTCGATCGTGCTGTTGGCTCCTACCTCCACATCATCTCCGAGCTGGCATCGTCCCACATGGTCCATCCGATCATGGCTCAGGTCGGACGGCACCCATCCAAATCCGCTGCCACCCACCCGCGCACCCGGCTTCAGCACCACGTTGTTCCCCAGCTCGACGCCGGCGCCCACACGCGCATGCGTTCCGATACGGCAACGATCGCCCAGCCGGCTGCCCCGCCCTACCTCGGCGAACGGATCGATGACACAGTCTTCTCCCAGCACCACCCCCGCCCGCAGGATCGCACCCGGACCCAGGGCAATCCGTCCGTTCCAACGGCACCCTCGTTCCACCCGTGCGCTCTCGTCCACTCCCCACACGGGAGCTGCCGGCGGATACATGTCGGGAAGGAGCCGCTGGAGCGCCGCCCGCGGGTCTTCCACCACGATGCGAGTCGCGGGCCCGCCGCTCAATGCCCGGAATCCGGGGGTGAGCAAGACGGCGCCCGCGCTAGTGCGTTGAAAATACGGGAGATACCGACTCGAGGCAAGCAAAGAAAGCTCGCCGGGGCGGGCCCGGTCGAGGGGCGCCACTCCGGCGAGTCTGACATCGGCGGGGCCGTCGATTTCGCCGCCGACCAGCTGCGCGATTTCGCGTGCTGTCAGGCCGCGTGGAATCACATCGGGCCTACTGTCCCGGCGCTCGCAGTCGCAGGAGCACAGTGGGTGTCAAGTCCAGGGCCTGGTCCACTGAAACAATATTGCTGGCCTGGCTGCCCACGTCGAAAATGATGCTCAGGTTTCGCTCGGCCCGCAGGCCGTCGACCACCGCCTGGACCCGCTTGGTGATGGGACCGATGAGCTCGGCCTCGCGCTGCTGCACCCGGGTCTGGAAGTCCGTATTCCGCTGCTGCAGCTGCTGCTGCAAGGTACGAAGCTGGTTTTCCTTGGTTTGCTTGGCCGAGGGGCTGAGTACCACGGCTGACTTGTTGTAGTCCGCGAGGCTGGAGTCGAACTGCGTCTGCAGTTTTTCGAGCTCCTTCTGCATGCCCTGCGCTTCCCTGGTGAACGTCGACTCGGCCTTGGCATACTGCGGATCCGCCTGGATCGCCGCCTGCATGCTGACATACCCGATCCTGACCCCGCCGCCCCCGGCCGGTGCGGCCTGGGCGTACAGCGAAGGAGCGAGAGAGAGGGCGGCCAGGTTGAACAATCCCCAGCTAGCCCGGCGGGCCGAGATGCTTTCCTTGCGCATGGTGTGCGATCCGTGGTTGGGTATTAGAAGAACTGCCCGAGCCTGACGTGAACTTTCCATCCCGGTTTCCGGTTGCCCGCCGCATCCGTGCGGTCGAAACCCCTCGCGAGGTCGAGTCCCAGCGGCCCCAGCGGCGAGACGACGCTAATCCCGACGCCCGCGCTGCGAAAGAGGCGGGTGGGATTGTACTGGCGCGGTGTGGCCCAGGCGTTACCGGCGTCGAAGAAAGTCGAGACGTACATCATCTGGCTGATCCGTACACCCAGCTCCGTGGTCGACGTGAAGTACGCCTGGCCAAAGGCGTCGACCGTCGCCGTGTTGCTCCCCGCGTTCGGATTGAAACCCTTGGGTGTAATGGAAAACTCGTCATAACCCCGGAGGGGGATGCCGAACTGGGTGCCTCCCAGGGCGAACAGCTGCCGGAAATGGGGCCCTGGATCACCCCAGACGAAGCCCGTTTTGGCCGTGAAGCCCAGGACGAACTGGATGCCGCCGCCCAGTGACGTTCCGCCGAGCTGGGCCAGCGGAGCGTACCAGCGACCCTCGGCGTTGACCCGCCGGAAGTTGCCACTTCCCTGCAGGAAGCCGCCGTTTTGGGACGCCTCGATTTCCTGGACCGCACCGCCGGTCGCGAAGGGAAGCCCGATGCGCGTGTCGCGCTGCAGCGTCGCGCCGATCGCGGACAGCACGCAGTTCGCGCACTGGAATCGCGAGACCAGGCTGGGCGAATCGTAGTTGCTCTGTTCCAGCGTATACGAGGTATACAGCCGGGTGTACCGCGAGCCGCGCAGCGGGATGCCCAGCTGAAGTGTCCCGCCCTGGGTTCTCACCTGGCCCAGGTCGGCGACGACGTACCGGAGACGGGTATTGTGAAGGCTGAGCGTGCTGGAGAGGAGGCTCCCCCGCACGGCAGGGTCGGTATAGGAGACCTGGAAGTCGTTGATGTTCTTGCCGAACTGCCATTGGAACGAGACGCGTTTCCCGCGGCCGAACATGTTCGGTTCCTGCAGGCCGATGAAACCGCCCAGCCCTGTGCCCTGGCCGAGGGATGCGCCGAAGTTGATGGCGCCGGTGCGCTTCTCCTCCACCCGGAAGATGATGTCGATATCACCCTGGTCATTTGCCTGCCGGGTTTCCGGTGTCGGCATGGGCTGCGAGAAGAATCCCAGGTTCGAAACGGCCTGGTATGACTTGATCAGCGCGTCCTGGCGGAAGAGATCACCCGGGATCACGATGATCGCTCGCCGGATCACGTCTTCATGGGTGATCGTGTTACCGGTGATCAGGACCCGGTTCACCACCGCCGGTGAACCCTCCTGGATCTGCCACCGGAGATCGGCGATGTGCCGGCCATCCTCGGTGGTGCGGCGGCTGACTACCGGGTTTACCTGGGCGTAGATGTAGCCGTTGTTGTAATACGCCAGGCGGACCCGCTGCGTGGCGTCTTCCCAGAGTGTCTGGTTGAAGACCGCCGGCCCTTCCAGTTTGCCGCCCAGTCCCAGGAATCCCGTTGCCTGGTTGGTGAACGGAAAGAACTGCGCCAGCTGGTCGGTCGAGAAGCGCTTGTTTCCCGCGACCTCGAACTTGCCAACCTCGTAGTCGGCGCCTTCGTCCACCGAGATGATCAGCGTGCCCTTTCCGCTTTTCTCATCGACGACGAGGGTATCACGGAGGACCTCGAAATCGGGATGGCCGTGGGAGCCGAAAAACCCCGGGAGGCGCTCGCGAAGGTCGGCCTCGAGGATCTCTTCGTTGTAAGCGCCCTTGCGCCACCAGAAGAATCCCTCCGGGCGGGTCTTCATGCTGCCGACGACCTCATCATCCTTCAGGTCCTTGTTGCCTTCGACCACCACCTGGCTGATGGCGACGTGCCGTCCCTCGTCAATATCGAACAGCACCCTGATGGTGCCGTCGGTCTGGGGCTGCTCGACCAGCTTGCTGGTGGCGAAATAGAACCCGCGCTTCTTGTAGAGCGAGTCGATGGCGGACACCGACCGTCGCGCCTCGGACGGGTCGTAGGGACGCCCGTCGATCAGCGCGACTTTGCCCTTGACCGCCCCCTCCGGAACCTGGACGGCACCGCGCACAGTCCAGCCGGTCAGCAACGGGCGCTCGACGACGATGATACGGAGGATTTCCTTCCCGTTGGCGCTTCCCTGCTCGACCCGCACGTCTTCGTACTGGGCAGTGGAAAAGAGATTGGTGATGCCGCGCTGGATGTCGCGATAGCTCACCGGCCGGCCCAGGATGATGCCGAACTCGGCGGAAACGCCCGAGGGCGGAATGCGCTTGGCCCCGACCACCTCCTTTCCAGCACAGTGGGATCCGAAGCTTGGAATTCACGTGACTTGAAGTCGCGGC
>JADMIO011851748.1_pt1 | contig 55918 bp, 51 predicted proteins | sample 8958161 | NCBI WGS metagenome assembly JADMIO01 (sample SAMN16585339, study PRJNA669376) | soil metagenome | isolation source: Crop rotation soil | place: USA: Cullars Rotation, Alabama | collected 2011
CTTTCCCTGGCCAGCTCCACGTCGCCGGCCGAAATCGAGCCTGCCCCTCATCTGTCAACGCCGCGCCGGGTGAGTCGGCCCCTCAAGTGTCAACGTCCGCCCCTCATCTGTCAGTGAGGGCCAAGTTTTCCGCGAGGTATCCACAACGCCGGCGGCCGGCCGCGGTGTCTCGCACACGGCTTCGACGGCGTTTCTGGCGCGTTTGCAGGGCCATAGACGGCCGCCAGCCCAGCGGCGAGGGCAACCAGCCGAGGGCTTCGCCCTGTCGCTCGACTGCGGCGAGCACTACTGGCTGTAAAAGGACAGACCACATCATGGTTCTGTGTTCATTAGGTTGTTCTGTCCATTGCTGACATAATCCGCTCCACTTCAACGTAACACCGCACGAAGATTTCTATTGTTCCTGAAGGCATATTCAAATCGTTTTCGTTACCGCTTGCAGGCATCATGACAGAACACTACTTCCTATAAACGCTACACAGGCTCCTGAGATTAATAATGCGGATCTCTACGATAATGGGAGATTTTCCCGACTGTTTCGTTCGCTTCTCAGTGGATAACAGCCAGCTTCTCTGTTTAACAGACAAAAACAGCATATCCACTCAGTTCCACATTTCCATATAAAGGCCAAGGCATTTATTCTCAGGATAATTGTTTCAGCATCGCAACCGCATCAGACTCCGGCATCGCAAACTGCACCCGGTGCCGGGCAGCCACATCCAGCGCAAAAACCTTCGTGTAGACTTCCGTTGAACTGATGGACTTATGTCCCATCAGGCTTTGCAGAACTTTCAGCGGTATACCGGCATACAGCATGTGCATCGCATAGGAATGGCGGAACGTATGTGGTGTGACCGGAACAGAGAACGTCACACCGTCAGCAGCAGCGGCGGCAACCGCCTCCCCAATCCAGGTCCTGACCGTTCTGTCCGTCACTTCCCAGATCCGCGCTTTCTCTGTCCTTCCTGTGCGACGGTTACGCCGCTCCATGAGCTTATCGGGTCCACTCGCGAACGCAGAAAGGCCCACCCGAAGGTGAGCCAGTGTGATTACATTTGCGGCCTAACTGTGGCCAGTCCAGTTACGCTGGAGTCACTAGTATTTAGGTGACACTATAGAAGCGGCCGCGACAACTTGTCCACGTGGAATTCTAAGCTTAGGATCCCAATGTGCTGGAAAGCGTCTTTCCATTAAGGATAACCTCAAAGGAAGCATTGCTAATGCGAAGGCTATCTGCTTTAGCTGTAGATATCCACTGTTTTCCATAGTGAACACTGTCAGCCATTTGAGCAAAAGAATAATTGCCAAAAAGCATAAAAGTGAGAAGTAAGTAATTTGTAAAACCCCTGATAATATCAAGTTACAATATATTGTTCGAAAAAAAATTAGTCCTCGCTTTATAAATTGAATTAGCCAGTGTACTTGCAAATCGTCAATAAATGTTTCTTTGTTTTTTTTAGAAAGATGATTTATTTTTTAAAAAGTATTTAGCTTTATATGTATAAATTAATAATTTGATCAAATTGAAAAAACAAGAGTTAAGAAAGCGACTGTTAGAGTATAGTATAGATATGCTCAAGCCTGAAAACTTTCATGATAAACTTGCTCCTGCGGTAATGGGGTACGCAGATCTTTTATTTGAAGAATTCGGAATCGATGGTGTGGATGGAAGAGAGCATATTCAAACTTCTAATGGCAATGCAATTGGTGCTTTTTGGGCGGCGAGATGTATAAGGGAAGTTTTTAGAACCCAGCGCTTTTCAAGGGCCCTTTATTCCTCTATATTGAAATTAATAGACCAAAATAAAGGGACTATCCATGTTCTATATGCTGGAACTGGTCCATTCGCAGCACTTGCATTACCGATTATGATGATGTTGGAACCTAAAGATGTCCAATTTACCTTTCTGGAGATTAATCCTGAAAGTATTGAGATACTGGAACAGGTTATTGATTTATTCGATTTGCATACTTATGTTAAAAATGTTCATCAATGCGATGCTTCGTTGTGGGATGTGTCCTCATCTGAGATCGATATTGTGATAAGTGAGACGATGAGCCGAGCCTTGATTGCAGAGCCCCAAGTGGCAATCATGCTCAACCTTGCAAGTCAATTGCCAAAGGAGGTTGTTTTTTTACCTGAGGAAATTAAAGTCTCGCTTTGCAAGCTAAACAGAGGTTCTGGAGGACCACAAAGAATTGCTGAACTAATCAATTTTAATAAAGCATCAATGTATTCCATTATCCAAAATTCCTCGAAGAGAAACTGGAACTTTACTGATCAGAATATTCAAACTAACATATCTGAAGATGAAGAACTCTATTTTATGACAGAGATCAGGATTAATGATGGCAATATTTTAAATTTAGATGATAGCTCATTAAATCTGTTGGAGAGATTAAAGATCAGTAAAAAACAAGAAGTGTTAAACTTGAGCTTTAAATACACTCTGGATAAAAGGCCTGGTTTTACGGTAACTGAAAAATAAAGAAGATAGATAATTATTACCAGAATAGGATTTGATGTAAATTGCACAAAAATTAATTATGAGCACAATAAACGTTATTCCGGAATATAAGGATTTTAGTGAGTTTTATGTTAAAGGAGTTCTTCCATACAAAGAATTAAATCCAACCAACATTAGGCTTGATGGAAAAATGCTTGGGAGCACAAGAAATGTTTCTGCTTATTTTTGGTATTTGGGTAAAAAATGGAAAGTGGGTGCCGATACGCATATCGACCGCCTAAAACTAGCTTATGATGCGTGTAAAGCGAGTGATGAGCCTTTCGTGATAAAAAGCACAAGAGACAAAAAAGGGCAGTATTTAGAGATCAAAGGACAACCTATTAGAGATAAGAAGTTCTATGTTTATAATGCGAGCTAATAAATAGTGAGTTGTCAATTAGAAGCCTTCGGGTTTTCATTAAAAACTTCTAATTGACAACATCGCTAAAAATCGAATTATTTTAATTCATCAAGCTTTACGCTTTTCAGAAATGTCTCTAATTCCGGAAGCGTGTATCCTGTTCCATCTAAGCTTACGGAATACCTGTCTTTATAAAGAAATTTGATGGATGAGCTAACTGAGCTTTCGGATTTGGTTTCCTCTGTTATTGAGCGAATGCCATTAACGTCTGTTGTTTTAGAGACAGTTCCATTGGATTCTGATTCTCTATCCATATTTAATGTCATGGCCATTAAAGAAATAACAGCACTTCCGGATTCTCCTGCGCCATCAATGATCACAACTTTTACAGATTTAGTGTCATCGCCATATTCGGCTTCAATTGTACTCAGGCCAGTTACGGCATAACCCCCAGCGCTAAAACTCTTTCTTTTCAATCCGTCAAGTGTTTCAGGAACTGCGGCTTTAAGTTCTTCGTTTGTTAAAGGAGTTAGTTTTTTTAGCTTGGTAGACAATTCTTCCATCTTATCTGCAGATTTGACTACCTTATTCAGATTGCTAACATTGTCGATAAGATTGCCAGCGCCCGAATCACTTTCTTCTTTTTTTTGATTACCACAAGAGAGCATTAAAAATGCCATGCCTGCTATTATTGTTTTTTTCAGCATAGGGTTGGAATTAAATGTGATACAATTTAATGAATTTATAAGAATTAGTATATTAAATTTAGATGAATATTTATCGTAATTGTTTAGCTGTCAGTTGGTTTGTTTAGCTCTGTTTCGTTTGATAATCCTAGAAGATGAAAGAAATGGACAAGCTCTATAATCAGAAACAAGAATAAACTATCTGAGATTAGTTGAAATCTTTTTCAATATAATTGTTAAGTTTACTTCTAAATGGCCTGTATTGATAACCTAAACCTAGTGATTGTGAGTAGTTAACCTAAATTCCATCAGTAATTAAAACGCTCATTAATTCACGAGTTCTCCTCAAAATTCTTTCGGCTGAGAGCCACATTAACCTAATTTTTTTATGATTAAAACTAAATACTTTAAAATTTCTCTTGCTGTATTTTCAACAGTTTTTACTTCTGTTGCATTTTACGCTTGTAAAACGGTAGTACCTAAAACTCCTGCTACTCCTATTTCTGCTATTGCTACACCAGTAAAGCCAGCACGAATTCTGGTGTTTTCAAAAACCAAAGGCTTTTATCATTCTTCAATTCCGGCAGGTATTGCTGCAATACAAAAGCTTGGTAAAGAGAATAATTTTATTGTGGATACGACTAAAAACGCAGCCTACTTTGTTCAGGATAGTTTAAAAAACTATAGTGCTGTAATTTTCTTAAGCACCACTATGAATGTGTTAAACTCTGATGAGCAGGTGGCTTTTGAAAGATATATTCAATCTGGAGGTGGTTATGCAGGAATTCATGCTGCAGCCGACACGGAATACGATTGGCCTTGGTACAATAAGCTTGTTGGAGCTTATTTTAAAAGTCATCCAAGTAATTCAAATGTGCGCAAGGCAACTGTAGATGTTATTGATACAACACATTTATCTACTAAAGGCTTACCTAAAAGATGGGAGCGTACGGATGAATGGTATAATTATAAAAGCATCCAGGGAGACTTAAAGGTTGTTGCTAAACTTGATGAAAATACTTACGAAGGTGGAGAAAATGGAGATAACCATCCTATTGCATGGTATCATGAATTCGATGGGGGTCGTGCTTTTTACACTGGTGGTGGGCATACAGACGAGAGCTTTAGTGAGCCATTGTTTTTAACACACCTTCTTGGCGGTATTAAATATGCAATTGGTAATAATGTAAGGTTGGATTATTCAAAAGCATATGCCGTTAAAAAACCAGAAGATAATCGTTTTACTAAAACAGTATTATCTAACGATTTAAATGAACCGATGGAATTGTCGGTAGCTCCAGACCGAAGAGTGTTTTTTGTTGAACGTGCAGGTAATTTTTCTGTATATGATCCAACAGATGGGAAAACAACATTGGTTTATAAATTCCCGGTTAAGGCAGTAGATAAATACCTTAATGGTTTGTTGGGGATGACCATTGATCCTGATTTCGCAACGAATAACTATTTGTATTTCTTCTATACAGCTTCAACTGGAGATAAGTACAAGCAACATATTTCTCGTTTTAAAATCAATAAGGAAAATGAACTTGACCTTAAATCTGAGCAGGTTATAATAGAGATTCCAATTGACCTTGAGGTAAGTGCTCACACTGGTGGTTCTTTGGGTTGGGATAAATATAAGAACCTATATATTTCAACAGGAGATAATACAGTTCCTTTTGAATCGGATGGTTTTGCTCCTATAGACCGAATGGACAACAGGTTAGTATACAGTGCAGAACGTTCTGCTGGAAATACAAATGATCTGCGAGGTAAGATTTTGCGCATTCATCCTGAAGCAGATGGAAGTTATACTATTCCTGAAGGAAACTTATTTGCTAAAGGGACGCCGAAAACTCGCCCTGAAATTTATGTAATGGGTTGTCGCAATCCCTATAGGATGTCTGTTGATGCAGAAACGGGGATCGTATACTGGGGAGAAGTTGGACCAGATTCTGGCGAGGATGGCGTACAAGGCCCACGTGGTTATGATGAATTTAATCAGGCAAAAAAAGCAGGAAATTTTGGTTGGCCATATTTTGTAGGAGATAACAAACCTTATAAAGAACTAGACTTTGCGACAAGAGAGAAAGGAGCAACCTTGAAGGTGGGTCCGTTTTTTGATATCAATGGAGCAACAAACAATTCACCCTATAATACAGGAGCGAAAGTTCTTCCCCCGCCAACCAAAGCTATGGTGTGGTATCCTTACAACAGATCGGAAGAATTTCCTGCTTTAGGACAAGGAGGAAGATGTGCAATGGGTGGACCTGTTTATCATTATAATGCAGCGCTTAAATCTGATACGAAGTTTCCTGAGTATTATGATAAGGCTTTGTTTATGTACGATTGGATGAGAAATTGGGTGTTTGCTGTACGCCTGGATGAAAACCAAAATTATGTACGCATGGAACCTTTCATGGAAACTAACGGTGATTTCAGACGTCCCATTGATATAGAGGTTGGTCCGGAAGGATCGTTTTATATGTTAGAATATGGATCTGTTTACGGTATAGATAATGTTGACGCTCGTTTGGTTCGTATTGACTACAATGGAGGAAATCGTGCGCCTGTTGCTAAAATTGAAACTAAAGATACTATTGGAATTGCTCCTTATAAGGTTGCCTTTAACTCAAAAAGTTTTGATAATGATGACGATGATAAATTGTCGTACCAGTGGCGCTTTGAGGGAGATAAGGTAGCATCAACAGACCAAAATGTTACTTATACATTCCAAAAAAATGGCATCTATAAAGCCATTTTAAAAGTAACAGATTTAGCGGGTAAAAGTGGCCTTGATACTGTTGTAATTAAGGTTGGTAATACTATGCCTCAGGTAGCAATAAATACTGCCAGCAATAGTTCTTTCTTTTTCCCTAAGGCTACTAACTTTAATTATAAAGTTGATGTGAAGGATAATGAGGATAAGGTTATAGATGCAAAAAAAGTAAAAGTGAATCTTGACTTTATTGCCAAAGTAGAAAGCAATCAGGCGCTAATAGGTCATCAGGAGATTTCGCCAACATATAATTTCGGTAAATCATTAGTTGCTAAAAGCGATTGTAAGGCTTGTCACCAGATAAATGGTAAATCAGTTGGTCCATCATTTATGCAGGTAGCTCAACGTTATTCTGGTAACAAAGAGGCTGTAGGTCGTTTGGCTAAAAAGATTATTGTTGGAGGTGGTGGTGTTTGGGGAGAGCATGCGATGAGCGCGCACCCTCAGATCTCTAATGATGATGCAACTGAAATTGTTAAGTATATTTTAAGTTTAAATGCTAAAAAGGCTAATGTTGCATTACCACAGCAGGGAAGTGTAGCGCTAAAACAACATTTAGCTAATAAAGATCAGGGTAGATATATTTTCTCCGCTTCGTATACAGATAAAGGTGGAGCAATAACTCCGTTAACAAAAAAGGAAACGATTGTATTGCGCCCGGCAAAAGTGCAGGCAGAAGATGCTGATGTGTTTCACAATGTAGATAAAGGTGATACGTATGTTGGTAGCATCCACAATAAATCTTATTTCGTGCTAAAAAATATTGACCTAAGAAATATTAATAAGCTTACTTATTTCTATGCCTCAGCAAATCATAATGGAACTATTGAGGTGCATATTGATTCGCCAAAAGGTGAGGTGATTAGTACTGTTGATTTTACCAAAACAGGTAACTGGGAGAAGTATACGGAACTAAATGCTGCTATAAAAAATCCGGGAGGTAAGCATGATCTTTATTTCGTATTTGTAAAGAATACCCAACCAAACAGGGATTTGATAAGTGTAGATTGGATCAATTTTGAATAAGTTATTCAGCTTTGTGTTTTTATCCCTGGTGCTTATGGTTCCATACTGTAAGGCTCAACAGGTGATTCCATTATATCCAGACAAAATACTAAATTCCAGGTCTGTAAGTAATGAAGAACTGAGAACAGCTAATGGAGACGTAGATAGTTTAACTTCTAACGTCTCTATTCCTACTATTTCTGTTTTTTTGCCTCCAAAGGGTTTAGGGAATGGAACTGCGGTTATAATTTGTCCGGGTGGCGGATATCATGTGCTGCTTACAAAAAGAGAAGGCAGCGATGCAGCCAGAGCATTTGCTAAAATGGGCGTAACGGCTTTCGTATTAAAATACAGATTGCCGAGCGATAAGACAATGTTGGATAAATCTATTGGGCCATTGCAAGATGCTCAGCAGGCAATTAAAATAGTGAGGCAGAATGCTAAAGAATGGAGCGTTGATCCAAATAAAATAGGTATTCTGGGCTTTTCTGCAGGTGGACATCTTGCTGCCACTGCAGGAACTCATTTTAAAACCGCTGTTGTAGAGAACAGGAAAGGGACTAGTCTTAGGCCTGATTTTATGTTGCTTATAAATCCGGTAATTTCCTTCAGCGATAAGATTGGTCATATTGGCTCAAGAGATAATCTTCTTGGGCCTTCGCCAGCAGCAGAAAAGATAAAATTTTACTCTAATGAGCTGCAGGTAACTGCAGACACTCCCCCGGCGATCTTAATTCATTCTGATGCTGATCAGGTTGTTCCTGTAGCTAACAGTATGGAGTTTTACAGAGCTCTTAAAGAAAATAAGGTTTCGGGTGAATTGCATATTTATGCTAAAGGCGAGCATGGTTTTTTAACTGCCCCTTCTTTTGATGAATGGTTTGGACGGTGCATTTTCTGGATGAAAAGCATGTCTCTGATTTGAAACTTAAATAAGAAAAAATAATAGGATATCTTTGCCCTATGTCGTCACATCATATCATTCGCGAGAAACAAGAACCAGCACTATACATTCATCATTTAGGTGCTTTTAATGAAGAGTATCTTGGTCAGTTATTAGAGTGGAGCCCAACATTAATAGTTAGTGCTGCGGTTTATGAGAAGGTAATTAGCCTTGGTTTAAAAGTGGATATTGTGGTTAATTCAAGTGATCAGGATTTTCAGGAGAACACTAAGGTTATTCATGCCAAATCAGAGGAGTTAGATGCCGTTTTAGATTACTTGATCGCAGAGAAATATCCTGCGGTAAATATTATTGATTCAGAAAGCAACTTGAGAGAATTGGGGAGCTATATTGATGAGATAAATATTGTAGTGTTTACTGAAACGGAAAAATCATATGCTATTAAATCTGGATTTAATGTATGGAAGCCTAAAGGCAGTGTTTTTAACATTGATGTCGTTTCTTATTTTGAAACGAGTAATTTAAAGCAAACAGAAAATAACAATTTCGAGGTAATAAATGATGGATTTGTTGAGTTTACATTTAATGTACCATATTTATTTATTGGTGAAGCCTTGTAATTGGTAAAAGAAACTTCTATATGATAATTTTAAGAAAAGCTAAGGAAGAGGATATTGCTACTATTCAAGATTTGGCAGATAGAACCTGGCGAGTTACCTACGCGGAATATCTTTCAACAGAACAAATCGACTATATGTTGGAGAAAATGTATAATCGTGGGGAGTTACTTTCGCAATTGCAAAAGGGATATGCTTTTTTAATTGCTGAAGAAGATGATGTGGATCTGGGTTTTGCTAGTTTCTCTATTTTTGAGCCTGAAAATCATTCCTTTAAGTTGCATAAGTTATATGTTTTACCTCAAACGCATGGAAGAGGAGTAGGTAAGTTATTAATAAACGAGGTCTTTAATCTTGTGAAAAGGGCAGGAGCGAAATCACTGCAATTAAATGTTAACAAGAATAATAAGGCCAAGGAATTTTATGAAAGAGCAGGCTTTATAATAAAAGAAACCGTTATCCTTGATATCGGTAACGGTTTCGTAATGGACGATTATGTGATGGAAAAGACCATCCTATAATTTTAGTTGTTTTCCAGTTTAGGAATTCTTGTTGGTGTATCAATACCTTTTACGATACTTATTGCACTCTTCGCAATACCTTTTATGGTTGCAAGTATGTTTTCTGAATCTAAGGTGCTGTATTCGTCTTTTACGGTGTGATAAAACTTATCAGTATCTATTTGATCAGTACTAATGGTGTGTGCCGGAACGCCAAGTGCGGCCAAAGTTGCATTGTCACTTCTATAGAATAGATTTTGTTGTGGATATGGATCCGGATGAAAAGTGAACTCTGTTCCTTTAAGGTTTTTCTGTAAGATCGGGCCGAAATCCGATTTATCATAGCCGGTTATAAAGGCCGTATTTTTGCCAAACTTACTTTCCTTACCAATCATTTCTATATTAAACATGGCTACAACATTGTCAGGATTTAGTTTTTCTGAAAAATGTCTGGCGCCAAAACCTCCAATCTCTTCCGCTGTAAAGGCAACGAATATTAACGTACGTTCATTGTTGTTTAATTTCTTGTAGTACTTTGCCAAAGCGATCATCGCTGTTGTACCTGATGCATCATCGTCAGCACCATTTGCAATGCTATCTTGTCCATCAGCTTTAATAATACCAAGGTGATCGTAGTGACCAGAAAATATTACCAGTTCTTTGGCTTTTGATTTACCGGGGATCATGCCTGCAACATTGAATAAAGGCATTTTTGCAAAAGAGTTTTTAAGGTCTACTTTGAAATTGCTTGCAATGGTATCCTTATCGAGTACAAAAACAAGAGCGCTGGCTTTGGCATTTAAATCTTTTTCGTCCAATATGCTACCTTTCTCAAGATATCCTTTGATTCTGTTAAATGCATCGGCAAATTTTGCATCAACTAATATCAGCTGTTTCTTCCCGCTTCTGCTAATTGGTCGGAACTGATCGATGAAAGGCTTAGATGGGTCAAGTTTTATCCACCCATCACTGTTTGTGTTATCAAAAGACAAGGTTTCTGATGTATTGCCAAATACCATTATGTTTGTCTGGTCAATAGGGCTGCCATCAATTGAAACTGATGTAGCTTCAGGCTTTAGCTGATACTTGAAGAAGGATTGACGATAACCGGTTTCTCCTTCAAGAGGCTTTAAGCCAATATTTTTAAACTCAGATTCAATAAAAGTTGCAGCCTTATCAATGCCTGGGGTAAATGTTCCTCTGCCCTGCATATCATCGCTACTAAGGGTTTTGATTAGTCTATCAACGTAATCCTTTGTGATTATTTTATTGATGTCTTGTGCGGTTGCTTGTTGCGCAATTAGAAGCACAGTGAATAAGTATAGGGCCTTTCTCATATATGTTAATTTGAATTCAATGCGTTTTTTCTTCTGTTTATCTCCGTTGAAACACGTGTATCATGAACGCCATCGATAACAGTTATTTCATAGTCTTTGTCTTTATCAGATTCATACATCTGGGCAGTTTCTATATTTTCTACAGATCTGTCATATGGTCCTCTGCTGCTCATCAATTTAACAAAAACAGGTAAGCATTCAAAGAAAATAAATAACAAGCCAATAAACGTTATCGCAAGTGAAGTATTTACATCTTTTTTACCATCGGGACGAATACTCAATTGACCCAAGGCAGAGTTTCTGTCGGCGAAACCGGCAATACTGGTTAAGCTATCAAGTTGCTTGCTGGTGTATAATTTTTCGCTCATTAAACCATCAAACTGTTTTCGGCCATCTACAAAGTCTTCAAGTTTTCGCACTCCTGTTGATAGCGTGTCTAGGTCCTGTTCCCGTTGTTTCAATTCTGCTTCCTTTCTTTTGGCATAAGGGCCATACCCCATAATTCCGGATGTTTCGCTTGTTTTGTTTCCGAAAATCTCGAAGTTTAGTTTCTGCCGGTCAGTTTTTATTGCGCTCTCCATAGAATCGCGCTGAGCTTTTGCATCTTTAAGTTTAGCGAGTTCAATTTTATATTTATTGCCAAAAGCTGCATTGAGGGTATCGATTTTCGAGCGTTGATTGTTTAAATAAGTAACCTTTAGACGCTCCTTGATTTCTTTATCGAATATTTTTAATTCCAAAGGACGTGAGATGACAATCCCGATCATGATGGCCAGTAAAATACGAGGCGTTGCCTGTAGTAGCTGCTTACCTGTCGACGCACTTTTATTGATGCTGGATACAATGTAGCGGTCCATATTAAAAATGGCAAGTCCCCATATTAATCCGAAAAGAAAGGCAAAAGGAAGTGCTGTAGCGTCGCCTTTAAAAACAAAATACATAGCGTAACCGCCTGAAAGTGCCGCAAATAATCCGGTAAAGAATATAGTGGCACCTATGCCAATGTATTTATTGTGCTCTGTAGGATGTTTCTCAAGTGTAGAAATGTGTACTCCTGAACAGAACCAAAAGAAACGTGATACTGAATTCATGATGTTAAGACCAAAGTTAGCAAAGACTTACTATTAAACGCCCGACATACCCAGTTGTTACAGTGAAGTCTCTAAAATGCCATTATTCACTTTTTTGTAATGTTTCCTTTTATGCTGATGGATACTTGCGTAACTTTATCTAAGTTTGAAAAAATCAAAATGATATGATTAAGGAAATAACAGTTGAGGAGCTTAAAGCAAAGATTGATAATAAAGAAGATTTTCAATTGATCGATGTTAGAGAGCCGTTTGAATACGAAACATCAAACCTTAACGGAGAGAATATCCCTTTGGGTGGTATTTTAATTGAAGCAGATAAAATTGCTACCGATAAACCGGTAATTATGCAATGCAGAAGTGGTAAAAGAAGTGCTATGGCAGTAATGCAATTAGAACAGCAGCTTGGTTTAACCAATTTGTATAATCTTAAAGGAGGTATTCTTGCTTGGCAGGAAGCTTTTGATCCTGATATGCAAGTTTACTAGGGTATGTTTAAGAAAGTAGCTTTAAACGTTTTTTACAATCTGGGGGTTATCTTGTCTGGTTATGGGATATTTTGGGCTTTTAACAACGGGAAATATCCAATAGTGGCACTTTTTGTGGTTACTGCAGGATTCTTTCTGTATCAAAAGCTTCAACTCGTAAAGGAAATGCGTAGTACACTTAAGAACAAGTAAAAAGATCTTTAGGAATACCTTCCAGGCCAAGACCGGGAAGGTATTTTAATAAATATTTTCCATCTACCATTTCCGGGGCTTTAAACGGATTGTTTTTAGTTAACGATGGGCCATCCAAATCTGCCCAATCGCACAAAGGAGCCAGCGCGATTCCAGCCTGTGTTGCACAAGAAGTTTCGCTCATACAACCAATAAGAACCTTCATTCCAAATGAACGTGCTTTAAGAATCATTTGGTGGGCCTCATACATACCTGCACTTTTCATTAGTTTTACATTAATACCATGATAGGCGCCTTTTAATGCGTCCATGTCCGATAAACGCTGTACAGCTTCGTCAGCTATAATAGGGATTGGACTTCTGCCGGTCAGCCAGGCATTTCCATCCAGATTGGTTTTATCCATTGGCTGTTCTATCAGCAATGCTCCCTTGTCGTGTAACCAATAAATCATATCAATAGCCTCAGCTTTATCTTTCCAGCCTTGATTGGCATCAATATACAAAGGCAAATTACTTACACTTCTTATGGTATTGATAAGTTCTTTGTCGTTGTCTCTGCCTAGTTTTATTTTTAACACTTTAAAACCTTTGGCATCCGCTACTTTTTCTCTTATGACTTCAAGAGTGTCAATACCAATAGTATAAGATGTTACCGGCATTTTTAGCGGGTTGGCATCATAAATTTCATAACACGGCTTGTTTAAAATCTTGCCATTTATGTCGTTCAATGCAATGTCTATAGCCGCTTTTATAGCAGGGTGACCACTTTCAATGTCATCAAGGTATGCTATTACTTCCTTGAAATTAAAAGGGTGTGTGAATCTTTTCCAGTCTATCTTATTTAAAAAAGCTGTGGCACTTTCTAAACTTTCGCCCATATAAGGAACCATTGATGCTTCGCCATAACCTTCAACTCCTTCATAGGTAAGCTTTATCAGCATAAGAGGTGTGCTTGTTCTGGTGAATTTGGCGATGGAAAATGGATGTTTTAATTCCAGTTGATATGGTTTGGAGTTTACCCGCATGAGCTAAAAAAGCTTTAAGTAATATCAAAGTTAAAAAAATGGGTGCTGCCGCTAATGTAAAAATAATATGCCTAATATTGCGCCTAGTATGAATAGCACAATATATCAACCGTTTAAAAACTTCGATTTTAAATATAAAAACTGCTTTCTCAGTGGAGATACATTTTCTGCGCCAATAACAGAGATCGGTATTTTACCTGAATGGCTTTTAAAAGTGGCCAACTTTAGCGGAGAGGAGCAGATTAAATTGCTTGATGAAAGTATTCGCTCATACAATAGTTTAAAAGTACCATGCAGTACTGAGGTGCTCACTAATTTTATTGATCCTTTAGAGGAGAAGATTTCTAATGCTTTTTCAAGAGGCTATGAAGAAGTTTCTAAACTTGAAGAGGTGGAATTGTTTAGATGGATTGGTAAATTCATGTACAGCCTTATTTATGTAGAAATGCACGCAGCTGTTCGTCAGCAGCAATTAAGTGCTGATGGAGTAAATATGTCACAGGGATTGATGCATAAGTTTGGAAATCTGCACACGATGATCCAAGGTATTTATACTGATGTAGTATTTGAAGATTTTACACCATGGTCAATAGTTGTTGTTCCGTTGGAAAAACAGGATACGGCCTTTAGCTTTAGAGATGAAATCAATACAATGACTTTCTCCTTAAAATTAAAAGACTTTGGTATCATTGCCTGCTTGCAGGATAATGGAACAAATAAAAAATACCATCAGGAGTTGTTAGACCAGATTGGTACTTCAGCCCTTTCACCACAGCAATTTGAAGAGCTTTGTGCAAGGTTTTTTTATTCGGCTTATTTATTTAACAGATTGCCGGAATATGCGATTTTACCTGTTGAAGGTTCTGTTTATATTGATGCAATGCCATTAAGAGGGACTTTAAATAAGGCCATTTTTGATCATTGGCAGCATAAAACGTATGCTCAGGTGTTACAGGATTTCTGGAAACCATGGGATCATACGCTTTTCGAGATCATTAAAGATCCGACAAATCCAATCAGTTATTTTAATCCATCAAGTTTGCCAGCTACTACTTAGCCTATTTTTGCAATTATCTGGCTTAAGAAGTGAGGAATTGTTCCCGGAACAATTAGCACTGTAACAATTAAGCCGGCAAGGGCGCCAAAAAAGTGTGCATCATGGTTAATGTGATCTCGTGAATGTCTGGATGCGTATACACAATATACCAGGTAGAGTGGTCCAAATATTATAGCCCAAATTGGAATAGGTAGAGGGAATATCATCATGGAAGAAAACGGCTGAAATAGGATGTAGCTAAACAATACAGCGCTGATTGCTCCTGAGGCTCCTAAGCTATTGTACCACATGTCGTTTTTATGCTTTATAACTGAAGGAATATCGCTTAAGATTAAGCCCACAAAATACACCACGCCAAACTGCCATGAGCCTATCATTGCTTCAAGTTTAAAGGCAAAGAAAAAGAAGGTCATCATGTTAAAAATCAGGTGCATCCAATCCGCATGGATTAAGCCGCTTGTTATCAGGGTGTAAACTTTATGTTTGCGCGATACACTATACGGATGTAGCATAAATTTGCCAAACAAATTTGGGTCGTTAAAGGCGTATATACTCGTAATAATTGTGAAGACAAAGATTATTGAGGCTACGGGTGTATGCTGAAGGTATTCCATTCTTATTTAAGGATTAATTTAGTGTCGTTTAGTAGACGAGCTATGGGGTATCTGGAGTGCGTTTTTTCGTAATAATCAGAATTTTTATAGATAAAGTCAAGCTGTGCCTCAGCATTTTTACTTAAACCGCTGTCTTGGGCCTTCTGAGCATCAAGTTTTTTCTTTAACACAGGATTCTGCTTCAATAGTTCGGCAGCAGTATCTTCAAAAACATAGGCGCTGAAGTGTTCTTTCATCCCAAGTATTGCATCAAAGAAATTCCAGTTAAAAAAGGAATCCATAGCCTGTGGTTCCAGTGTCTCTATGATATATCTGTTAGCAGGTTGGTTTGTATAAACCACATAGTCGCCTTCGTAAAAAAGCAAAGTCTGCTTTACGGGGTTAACTTTTACTGAAGAATGCAGGTAATGTCCTTCAAATGGAGCGCTTACCGTTTTGTAATCGGCGATGTAATATGACTCAATGTCAATCGCAGTATCTTTCCCCAGTTGCTGTATTTTTACATTGTTAAGCTTTAACAGGTCGATTATTTTATCCCACGCTTTTGGAATGATATAAGCAACTGGTTTTGTAATGGTAACAGAAGGCTCATAAGTGTTCCAATATTTTATAGTCTTAGTATATGGCTCATTCCTATCATAATACAAACGATCTAGTCCACTTACCTCACTTGGTTTTTGCTTTGCCACATATCCCTTGAACTCGAGGTCATCTGAAATATTTTTATTGAGGGTCCATTCTATTGGAAATTCGATTTGTTTTGCCGTCTCTTCATCTGCCCATCGTTTATTCTCTCCAATTATCTTGGCATCACGAACTACAATGTCGATATAGATCTGCAAAAGATGATAAGTAGCATCAACTCTTTTATCATAATCTTTTAGCATATGTGTTTCGGGCATAAAGCCAATCGTATTATGGAGGGTTGTGTAACCGGTAGAATACCTTGCCGATTCCAAAAAGCCAGTAATTCCTGCATCTGGTGTTTCCTCAACAGAATTAACATAAGGGATCATTTCATATCCTACTTTTTTCATTTCCGCATACAGAGATGGCAACATCGTTTTGGTCATGTAGCCAGATAATATAGGGTTTAGCTTGTCCTTATGAGTAGGGATAAGTGTCATCACATATTGATAGTCGGCACCATTACTGGTGTGTGTATCTACAAATATCTCAGGCTGCCAGATGTTAAAAATTTCCTGAAAGGAGTGAGAGTTCTTAGAGTCTGTTTTTATGAAATCTCTATTGAGGTCGTAATTCTTACTGTTTCCCCTAAAGCCATATGCTACAGGTCCATTCTGATTTGCTCTTGATGTTCCTGTACGGTTAAAACTACCATCTATGTTATAAACAGGAATGATGCAAATTACCACGTCTTTAGGTAATAAATCCCTTTTTAATAAATCTCGGGTAAGCATCATGCTGGCATCTATGCCTTCTGGCTCTCCTGGATGTATGCCATTGTTTATTAGTAAAATACGCTTGTTGCTTTTTCTTATTGCAACGGGATCAAATACTTTATCTTTTGATAAAACCAACAAGTGTAATGGCTTGCCAAAGTCAGTATTGCCATAGTTTAGCAGCTTTGCCTGTTCATAAGTTTTATCTAAAAGTTCATAATGTTTAATGGCTTCATAATAAGTAGCGGTTTCTTTTTTGCCACTTAATTCATATGGTGTCAACTGTGCTGATGTATCCATTGTTATTAGTAAAAGTAAGATGATGAGGTAGCGCTTCATTTATGGTTGATGCTTGCTAAGGCTGACTTAATATAGTGTTTTTCTGGAAAGCCCCATTGGACCAAACTGGTACCTGATGCCTATAGAGAAATACGTGTATACATCTGTATGAAAAGTTTCTTCCCGCCCATCTATTCCTCCATCAAGACTAATAGTGCTTTGATAGTTTGCGTTAATTCCATATCTATAATACCCCGATTTGTTTGGGAAATAATAGGCATAACCAACATTAAGTGGAATAATGATGTCTTTGGTTTTAGGATGTTCAGCATCACTAACATTATTTAATATGCCACCCAACCCTGCACCTAAATAAAGCCCCTTTATGACATTAGAAAAACCATTCCTTTTATAGTCGATCACAGCCCCTAAATACAATTTGCTATTAATGGTAAATGATTTATAAGAGTTGACAAAGCTTTCTTCATCACGAATGCTGTTCTCACCTTTAATCCGACCAATCTGACCCTCGCCTCCGAGACTAATAAATGGGGTGAAAAAGAATTCGCCAACGCCGTAAAGAGTCTTTCCAAATCTGCTTTTTTCGTAATCTGTAAATGATTGGGTAAGTCCAGCACCACCGCCAAGGCTAAGTTTGTAAAAATTAGATTGTGCTGTAGCGGTTAAACAAAGTAAAAGGGCTAGGAGTGAGATAACTGTTGTTTTCAAAGTTTCTTCTTTAAGTTTCGAACCTATTTAATAATCTTATATATAACTTTGTTCTTTCTATATGAATATGCTAAAATATCAAAATAATAACAAAACACTTCAAGGTAGGTTCACAAAGTACGTGCAGATTGACACGCAATCAGATCCGTTATCTGAAACCACTCCTTCAACAGCTAAACAAAAGGACCTTGGAAAGGTGCTTGTTGCAGAGCTTTTGGAAATGGGAATTACGGATGCACATCTTGATGAATTTGGCTATGTATATGCAACCATACCTTCTACAACAGAAAAACAGGTTCCCGTAATTTGTTTCTGTTCGCACATGGATACTTCTCCTGATTGTAGTGGAAAAGATGTGAAACCTATTATTCATGTTAATTATCAAGGACAGGATTTGGTTCTTCCAGATGATGAAACAATCATCTTAAAAATGGCAGAACACCCGGATTTAAAGGATCAGATAGGGAATGATATTATTACTGCAAGCGGAACAACACTTCTTGGTGCAGATAACAAAGCGGGACTTGCAGAAATCATGGAAGCTGCTTCCTTCTTAATAGCACATCCTGAAATTAAACACGGAAAAATAAGAATCTTGTTTACTCCGGATGAAGAGATTGGACGTGGAGTAGATAAAGCAGACTTGAAAAAGCTTGGCGCCGATTTTGGTTATACAATTGATGGCGAAACTTTAGGCTCAATTGAGGATGAAACATTTTCTGCAGATGGAGCTATTTTAACTATAAATGGTGTAAGTATACATCCTGGTTTTGCAAAGGGAAAAATGGAAAGCGCAATAAAGATCTTGTCTGACGTAATCGGTGCATTACCGGCAGATTGCCTTTCTCCTGAGTCGACTGAGCTTAAAGAAGGCTTTATCCATCCGGTAACTATTGGAGGTAACGTGGAGCAAGCTGAAGCTCGTTTTATTCTTCGTGCTTTTAATGATGAAGATTTAAATGCTTACGGGGAGCTGTTAGACGCAACTGTTCAGAACATTATCGAAGATTTTCCAAACTCTACTTATGAACTGAAAATAACACCTCAGTACCGCAATATGAAGCAGGTATTAGATCAATACCCACAGGTAATTGAATATGGTGTTGAAGCCATTAAAAGGGCTGGAATTGTGCCTAAACAACAAAGTATCAGAGGAGGTACTGATGGATCTCGTCTTTCATTTATGGGTTTGCCTTGTCCCAATATTTTTGCCGGAGAGCATGCCTTTCATGGTAAACAAGAATGGGCATCAGTGCAGGACATGGAAAAAGCAGTTCAAACCATCGTAAATATTGCTTCCATTTGGGAAGAAAAAGCTTAGGCTAATGAGGTAAGCGGTTTTTCAACAATCCGTAAACAAATGTGCCCAACAGCGAACCAATTATTACTACAATCATAACCAGGTAGCCTTGTCCGAGCAGAACGAAAACTGGTCCCGGACAAGCGCCTGTTAGTGCCCATCCCAATCCAAAAATGATACCCCCAAATAAGTATCGCCGCCATGCTTTTTGTTTATCTGTAAATGAAATTGGGTCTCCTTCAACATCACGGGATTTCATCTTTTTCATTAACCAAACCGCAATTACTCCTGTAATTACTGCAGTACCTATAATGCCGAACATATGGAAGGATTGAAACCTGAACATTTCCTGGATACGATACCAGGATATGGCTTCTGATTTACTCATAATAATGCCAAACAATATGCCGGCAAGAATATATTTAACTGATTTCATCATGAGTTACTGATTAAAAGATTAATGGGAAAACTAAGTGGGTCATCACCAGTCCGCCGACAAAAAAGCCGATAACTGCAATGAGTGAAGGGATTTGTAGGTTTGACAAGCCACTGATTGCATGGCCGGATGTGCAGCCTCCTGCATAGCGGGTTCCAAATCCAATTAAGAATCCTCCCCCAAGAAAAATCAATAACCCTTTTCCTGTGGCCAGAAAATCCCAGTTAAATAATGCAGAAGGGACAATGTTTCCATCAAACGGAATATTGAGTTTTTGAAGGTCATCAATAGTAGCTTGCGATAAATTTAATGGCACATCTGATTGAAGCCAATTCGCAGAAATAAAACCACCAATTACAGATCCGACAAGGAAAAGTAAATTCCAACGTTGTGCCTTCCAATCGAAATTAAAAAAGCTTACCCATTTTCCTGCTCCAAGCATACTGCACATGGTGCGCAGGTTTGATGAAAAGCCAAAAGATTTCCCAAAAAAGATCAGAATTACCATAATAAAACTGATAGCCAGACCCGATGTATACCAAGGCCAGGGCTGTTTAATAAGTTCAAGCATAATTGTTTATTTGCTTAATGTTAATTGTGCTAAATATTGATCGTGACCGTCCTCAAAAATGATTTCAGCGTCCCAACCGGATTGTTGAGCAATATCTTTAAGGGTCTTTTGGTCTACATAAACCCATTTAAACCAATTGCCTTTAATACTTTTATATTCATACCTAAAGCTTACTTCTCCGTAATAACCATTAAGGGGAAAAGGGATTTCCTGGTATAGATAGGATAAATCCGAACTGTCAAATACCAATTGGCCACCAGGGTTTATTAGTGACTTAACGTGCTTTAAAAAAGCCTTCAGCCCGGCTATTGATCCTGTTAGGCCAATGCCATTCATCATAAACAGTAGTGTATCGTAGGTGTCTTCTTTGTAAGTAAGAATGTTTCCTTCGATAGCTTGTTTTAAGCCGCGTTGCTTCATAATCGTAACTGCAGGAGCAGAAATGTCCATGCCTGTAACATTTAACCCACGTTTTTGTAAAATGAGGGCATGACTACCTACACCGGCACCAACATCAAGTACTTTTCCCTTGCACAGCTCTAAAGCCTTAAGCTCTAGTTCTGGCATTTCATCCTCACCTCTGAAGTAAACATCTACTGGCATTTCTTCAGGTTCATCATAAGAATTATGTACCCATAAGGTTTCAGCGGGTGGTTTTGTAAATTGGTCTTTTAAAGCTTCACCGAAAACATCCATGAAGGCAAAGATAAAAACCTTTACTCGTTATAATTGAAACTCCTGATGATATTCGGGAATGTTTACATTTTTAAAACCAGCATTAAGTATACGTTGTGCAAATTTTTGCTGCACTTCATATTCTCCGTGAACAAGGAACAGCTGTTTGACTTTTGTGGGGTCTTGTACAGATAAGAACTGTAATAAATCCTCATAATCGCCATGAGCACTCATTGATTTTATGGAGCGGACCTCAGCTTGTACATCATATTCCTGACCAAATAGCCATATCCTTTTTTGTCCGGCAATTAATCTGCCAGCCAAGGAATTCGAAGTTGCGTAGCCCACCATTAAAATAGTGTTTTTCCGATCACTAATGTTATTTCTGATGTGATGCCTTACCCTTCCGCCCTCAGCCATTCCTGATGAAGATATAATCACACAAGGACGTTCATCACTGTTTAATGATTTTGATTCCTCAACGCTTTCTATAAATTTTAATCCTTTGAAATCAAAGATGTCATTGTCTACTTTGAAAACTTCTTTAACACCATTGTTATATACTTCGGGGTGATTTTTTAATACTTGAGTTGCTTCCAAAGAAAGAGGGCTGTCTACATAATAGCGAATGTCCGGCAATTGGTTTTTCAACTCCAAACCATTTAACGCATAGAGTAATTCTTGCGTACGGCCTACGCTAAAGGCAGGTATAATCACCTTTCCTTTCTTAACCTCACAGGTATCTTTAATAATTTGCAATAACATATTCTCTATAGGCTCCAAATCTGCATGCAGGGAGTCGCCATAGGTAGATTCCATGATGATATAATCTGCCTGAGGGAAGGTTTGTGGACTTTTTAAAAGCAAATCACCATATCGACCAACATCTCCGCTAAATGTAATGTGAGTTACCTTTCCGTCCTCGGTTATCTTAAGATGAACTGCTGCACTACCAACAATGTGCCCGGCATCTGTAAAGCGTAGACTTATGTTCCGGTCAATGGAAAAATCCTGATCGTAGAGAATGGTTTTAAACTGACTAAGGGTTTGAGTAACGTCTTTATCAGTATAAAGTGGCATTTCCTGGTCTTCTACCCGTTTAATTTTCTTATTTGCATATTCAGCATCCTGCATTTGTATTTTGGCTGAATCCAATAATAAAATTCTAGCCAGATCTCTGGTTGCAGGAGTACAATATATCGGGCCGTTAAAACCTTCAGAAACCAATTTTGGTAACAATCCGCAATGGTCTATGTGTGCATGAGATAAAATCATGTAAGTAACCTTTGCAGGATCAAATCCAAAAGATTCATTTAACCCTTCAGTAATATCCCCCATGCCTTGAAAAAGGCCGCAGTCTAATAAAATTTGGGTTTCGTTATTTAGGGTAATAAGGTGTTTACTACCAGTTACAGCACGTGCTGCACCATGAAAAGCAATCTTCATTAAGGATATATTATGCTCTTACTTTTGCAATGGTATCTTTTACTTTACCCGAAACATCTGCAAGTTTGTCTTTGGAAGAATCTAATAAATCGCAGAACCAATCCGTTACTTTACCTTTCATCTCGCCTTCTTTGTCAGATGATAATATTATCGCTATTGCTGTGCCAAGAGCTACTCCTGCCAATATACCTGCAATTATTTTAGTTTCTTTCTTCATAATGAGTTGTTTTATGAAAGTTAAACAAAATTAAAGCAGAATGGTTCTGTTGTTTTAACATTTTTTGTTGGCCTGTAAGCTACTGAGATTGAATTAGTATCTTTAACAGATGCTAAAATCTTTATCATTTATAAATATTGTCTTGGCTATTGTATACTTTTTGTTCTACTTGCTAAACAGTACATCTTATGCGATGATTGGAGCTTTTATAGTAATTGCTTTTAGTGCACTCACTATAAGGAATACTGAGAAAGGCATAAAACCTACAGCGATATATTTTATACTTGGATTGTCAATGTTGGTGTTTGCTGTTTTTTTGACAGTATGGACTTACAACGTGATTTTATCTTCTTTTGAACATGATTATTTTGGAAATAGCTGGCTATATATTGCGATTAGTATTTGCTTAATTGCAGGTATGATAATTCAAATTAGTGGAGTACTTATCCGCCGCCCTTAACTCTGTTCTGAATATCTTCACTTCCTGTTCTTCTATCTTTATTGTCTTGGTTTTGATTGCCAAATCGATAAGAAATAGATAGCATTACACGGCGACTATCAGGCCTTTTGTTGGTATACATATCTATATTTTGATATTTTGTTTGTTCCCTATACCTATCAGATTGGAAAATATCATTTACCATTAGCTTAATGTTCCCTTTATCTTTTAATATGGTCTTTTGTGCGCCTGTTGATATTGCGTAGCTCCCTTTGTAGGTTGATATACCGTAAACTGAGGGAGAATAATAAAACCCGCTTAACTCCATTGTATAACCCTTGCCGGCTTTAAATGAGTTTTGAGAGTTGAAGCTAAAGCTTGTCGTATTGTTGTTAAATGGGCTGTTCTGCACATTGCCTTTATACGCATTGCGGAAAACGTTGGCGAAATGTGTTCCATTCCACCAACTGAAAAATGTGGTAGACGCAGTAAAGCTGATGCCATAGTTAATTAACCTGCTTAAGTTTTGAGGAGACTCAAAAGTGGTATTCAACGAATCTATCTGGCCACTTAGCCAGGTAATGACATCGGCAGTTTGATTGTAGTTTATTGAGGTAGTGTACTTCCCCTTAAAGGAGTGACTCAACTGAAATGTATTGATCAGTTCTGGTTTTAAGAATGGGTTACCCAGATAGAAAAGTAATGGATCTCTGAACACTCTGAAGGGATTGAGATCGCCATAATCTGGCCTTTCGATTCTTCTGCTGTATGCAGCTTGAATTTGGTGGTTAGCCCCAATGGGCTTGTTAATGAAAACACTTGGGAATAGTTGGAAATAGCTGCGGGTTAGTAGAGAATCTGTAGTTATTTGGTGACCTCGAGTTCTCGTATATTCTCCTCGTAAACCTGCCTGGACACTAAAACCTTTAAAGTCTTTATTAATGTTTATGTAACCTGCGTGTATCTGTTCTTTATACTTGAAATGGTTACTTCCATTGTTATCATACTCCCAATTGCCATTGTTTAAAATATCATAACGGAGGTTGTTGTCAGAATGAATAATACTACTTTTTAGTCCACTTTCTAATTTTACGGTTTTGCTTAGAGGATCTGTATAATCTACTTTAGCCAAATAGACATCCGTTATTGCAGGTACATAACCTCGTCTGCTTGTTGTTGTTCCTGCTTGACCATTAGTGGACTGTAGTGTTGTTGTTTTTAGATTTAGATTTGAAGTAAAGCTGTTACTCGCAAAATCTGCATCAGCCGAGAGTGTTCTTCCTTCCTTTTTAAATTTATGAAGGTAGTTTGCATTATAAGTCAAATTTTTCCAGTTCTGTTGATCATAGTTGGTTGTAGCCATGTGGCTAATCATTGTTCCATCAGTTGCAATTAGTCTATTGCCGGTCTTGCTGTCGTGTGTATATTTTCCAACATTTCCATTTATAAGGAAGCCGATTGTATTGGAACTGTCTAAGTCATAGTCAAGGCCAACTCTGAAGTTATTTGTGTGTAGCGGTTCATCCGTTTCGGTGTTCTGATATGACGTTCGGTTTGGAGCAGTGCCGGAATTTCCATTATCATAAAAACGCCTCACGAAATCCAAATATTCAGTTTCACCACGATAACCGTAATCATAGCTCCCATATACGTTGACTTTGTTGCTTCTGTAGTTTAAGCTTAATGCGTTACCATAACGAGCATTTCTACTTGCTCCGCCGTTTAAAGATACCGATCCATTTAAACCTGTTTTCGTGTTTTTCTTCATCTGTATGTTGATGATGCCCCCATTTCCGGCAGCGTCATATTTTGCAGATGGGTTATTCATGATCTCTATTTTTGAAATAGAAGAAGAGTTAGTTCCTTTTAGTAATGTACTTAGCTCTTTTGGTGAGAGGTAAGTGGATTTTCCATTTATCATCACTAATACACCGGAACGGCCTTTTAATGAAATCTGTCCATCTTCGCCAACTTTAACACCTGGCGCTTTTTCAAGTAACTCTAATGCTGTATTGCCTTCAGACAAAATGCTGTTTTCTACATTGATCACTGTTTTGTCTATAGTCTGTTCTATTAGTTTTTTCTGTGCTGAAATCACTACGGCATTTAGTAGTTTGCTATCGTCCTTTAATTTTAAAAGGCCAAGGTCAACTTTTCGGTTTTCTAAGGATATTACAAGTATTTCGGTAGTAAGTGGCTGATAGCTTACTCCACTGATCTTTATAAGATATTTTCCATCAGGGATCGCCGAAAACGAGAATTTACCTGTTGAATCGCTCAACGCTCCTTTTACCATTTTTCCATCTTCATAAAGGAGACCCACAGAAATGTATTCTATTGGGACGCCTCCAGGATCAACTACCTTTCCTGATATATTGCCATTGGTTTGTGCATAGCAAGGTGTTTGAAAAGTGGCAAGAAATATCAGCAAAATAAAGGATAATAGGGCTCCTGGAGCAAGCTTTAGGCTTGCTTTATTGTGGCATGTTTTCATAGGGTCAGTTTAATAAGGTAGTGTGAGTCGTTTAATTTTTCTAGCGGCTTTTTTCTTTTTACCCCACCACACATAAAATCCGGTAATAGGTAAACTCGCACATATGAGACTGGCAAGAAAGTAAATAATTTTGGTTGGAAGTCCAGCAAATAAGCCTACGTGTAAACCGTAATTAGAGCGCCTAATCCATGACGCAAGATCTTCATCGCCTAATTTTTTATTTGATGCTGGCAATTCTTCAAGTGTATGCTGATCCAGATAAACATCCCGCCATGTCCCCCTGTACATATCTGTACAAACGTAGATTGGATCTGAGGCTTTCTCTGGAAAATGCATTAGGATATCATGACGATTATATTCCGCAATTTCGTTTATACCTTTATGCCATGCTTTATCAACCTGAGCAAGCATATTTGACTGCGGATTGCTTGTTGTATCAGATAATGCCTGTATTCGCGGTTTGTTTTCTCCTCCGGCCATCCAATATACACTTTTGTTAAACCACGTGAAGCTCATCATCAGTGCGGTAAATGCCATTATGATGGCTATAATGATTGAATAAAAACCGAGCACATTGTGTAGGTCGTAGTTTACCCGTTTAAATTTTGCGCGCCATTTTATTTTAAAACTTTGCTCACGTGTTTTTTTATTCCATTTTTTTGGCCACCATAATATAAGACCACTGATAAGGAGCAGAAAGAAAATGAATGTACCCCAGCCAACTACGTGATGCCCTATTTTTTCTGGTAGCCAGAGGTTAAAATGGCCCTCCTCAAAAAAATGAAAATTATCTTCATGATCAACCATGGCAATCACTTCTGAATTGTACGGATTTACAAAAACAATAGAGTCTGACTCATGTATCGTGAGTTGTGCGGTGCGATTTTCTCCATAATACCAAATTGACTCTGGCTGTTTGTTGGGCAACTTCTTTTGAACAGACTTGTAAAGTACAGAAGGAGGTAGGAATTTCTCGCTATCGTTTGATTTTTTAGCATGAAACCAAGGTGAGCTCAGGCTCTTGATTTCCTGTTTAAATACCAGTACACAGCCTGTAATACTTAAGATAACTACTATAATTCCTGAAGCCAGTCCCAACCATAAATGAAACCATGCGTTGATTTTTTTGAAAGTCATTTATTAAGCCAGAGTTTGTTTTTTAATTGTTAAAATGACTTTATACTCCCAGATTTAAAAGGCCCGGGAGTATAAAGTAGATGTTATTTTATTCTCTCAAGGCGGGTTAAGCCGCTAACGCCCTCTAATTTGGCACCACGGGTTACAGCGGTAGTGTTTATGTTGTATTGATAGATATAGAAGCCATCAATAGTATTAGCAGCAATTGATACATTTCCGTTTTCTACAAGGACGTTTTCTGAGAAAGAACCGCTAAGACTTTTCGGAATATTGATTTTTGTTTTGGTCTTGTTAGCAACATCAATAACATAATAATCAGTGATGTACGCATCACCATATGAGCCTGAACCTGTGATCTTTGTTTTGTCCAGAATTTTGGTAATCGCTTTCCCATTTCCAATGTAGAATAAGCCAAGTGCTTCCTCTTTATTTCTATCCGTAAGTTCATAGAAGTAATCTGGATCTATCTGAGTAGCGCCCCTTTTTACCCTGTAAATAGCGAATGGTACATTTTTGTTCGCTGTTGTCCAGATATTTGGTGAAGCTAAGAAGTAAGCTACTCCATTTTCTGTAAATGAAGCAGGCATATTCATAGTGTAATGCTGAGGCAGGGTAAAGCGGGAGTCCTGAGTAACTGTAATGTTGTTCATTGCAGGGTAATCCATAGTTGCCAGATAGGTTACCTCCTCAGAAATATCGTCGCTGTTTCTGTTTTGTGTATAGGTTAGGTAGAATTTCTCTCCAATAAAAGCCGCGTTATAGCCCCAGAAATAATGATCTGCTTTTAAGCCAGGAACATTAATTTTTCCGCTAGTTGTAATGGTCATGGTTTCAACATTCAGAATAGCATATTCAAATTGGATAGCAGAGTTACTGCTGAATAATACTAAGGTTTTATCATCTTTCCATTTGTAGAAACTTGAGTAAAATGCCCAACTGATCTGAGTGAATGGAATTTCCTTAATAATAGTATTGGTTTTATTGTTCGAAGTGTATTTAACCAGGTTACCAGAATCATTATCAATTCCATAGTAATAACCATTCTTTGTGGTCATGGTGGTTAATTTGGTTTCTACACCATTTCCTGCGGTGTTTATAGTTCCTGAAGTTATAGCGCCAGTTTGTAAAATATAAGTGGCGGCAGGAGTTCCTGATGTCACCCTTAAGCTATAAGTGCTTTCTGTTGTAGGTTCTTCAGTGGATGGTTTTTTATCATCTTTTTTGCAAGAACTAAATCCTGCTACTAATACGGCAAGGCATAGTACAGCCGTTGATTTTTTAAATGGTATAGACATAATATTGATTTTAAACTTTTATTTGAGTTATTTAATGAAGTATCTAAGTTTCATGAAGAATGATCTTCCCGGCTTTTGAAGCCTGAAATTATCGTAGGTTAACTCATCAGTAAGGTTCATACACTCTGCTGAGATGTTGTATTTTCCTTTATTGAAAGAGTAAGATAGGGCTGCGTTGTGTACAAGTTGCTGCGGAATCTTATTTTTGGATTCTTTGCTGCCGCGGCTTTCCCAGTTAAGGTAAAACCAATGAACATATTGGGTAGACCAGTTAAATTGTATTCGGGTGCCTTTTTGGAATAAGTCATTTTTACCTATCCCTATATTGGCGTTGCCATATAGCCATGGTTGATTCGGTATTCTATCTCCAAAAGTCTGATCAGGAATTGTAGTTCCAGGTTCATAATGTTGATTGTTTTTGGCAGTTTGATAACTTGCATTTATTGAGGCATCTAATAGTTGGTTGTAGGAGTACCGGACTTCGGCCTCAACACCGTTAATTTTTGCTTTGCCGATATTGTCATAGTATGAGTAGATGCCACCTGTTGGAATGAAGTAAATAAAGTCTTTTGCATTTCTGAAAAAGTAGCTTGCTTCAACAGCAAAGCGATGCTTATTGAAAACCTGATCGTAATACAGCCCTGCGTTTATATTGTCGCTTTGTTCAGGTCTTAGGTCGATGTTTGAAGAGACATCTATTCCGTTGCCAAAAAGCTCTTCAGATTCCTGTAGTCTATAGGCATGTTCATATGAAACCTTTACACCTGCATAGGGAAGGAATTTAAACCTTGTTGCCATTCCATAACCAAAATAATCTTTGCTTGAGCGGGTATCGCTCTTTACCCAGCTGTTTTCTGAACTGTAATAAACTGCATCTCTAACAAAAGAACTGAATGCGTAGTATTTGGCAAATACAGAGGTAGACAATCGGTCATCAAGAAGGTTTGATTGGTAAGCTAGTCCTACAATGTTTTTAGCGATGGTATTAGGAATGTCAAAAGTATTGCTTTGTACTTTACCTAACTCTTCTCTGCCTGTACGACCAAAATGATTAAATGTATAGTTCAGATTGATGCTTTGATTAGCATCTATAGTATAGCTGAAATTTGTTCTTATGCTTGCTGCATTATTTCTGTAGTGAAAGATGGATTTTACACCGTTCAGCTCTCCCGCAATCAGGTCTGAACGTCCTTTTCCGCCCCAACCGTAGATGTTGTTGGCTGTATCGGTAACCTGAGATTTGTTAATAGAAAGGGATGCAGTGGTGTTCATTGTCAAGCCCTTTAATAAAAAATCAGTTTTCTTGTATTTGAAACTTGGCATCAAAAAGTTCTCACGGTTGTTAACGCCTCCAAATACTTTATTTTGACTAGCACCTGTTTGTATCTCTTTATATAAAGAAGAGTAAACAAGGCCTAATGTTATTTGATCTGCCCATGATTTATTTGTTAATCCCGCATCGAATTGCCCCATTGTTGATCGATAGGCGTCATGAAAGCGTTTGGCATCTTTTTCTACAACTTGATTGTTCTCGTTTACCTTGATTGGGGCATCATATTTTGGATTGTTGCGCATCATATAGTCGTTATCCGAGTAGTTGTGAAAGCCACTTACGTTAAAGATTATGTCCGTTTTCTGATCGGTAAATCGGCTATTTAAGGCTGCTCGGCTAGTGTTAAAAGATCCATAACTGTAACTTGCGTCCAGGAATTTTTTGGTGTGTTGATCTGTAATAATGTTTACTGCTCCACCAAGTGCATCAGCGCCAAGTTCTACAGGAACGACACCTTTGTAGATATCAATCCTTTCGGCAAGGTTTACAGGGATGTTGTTAAGAGATAAAGAACTTCCAAAGTTCTCCATAGGAATACCATCTAAAAAGAAGCGGACTTGTTTGCCTGAAAGCCCATTTAAGGAAAATTTAAAATCAGAACCTAATCCACCCTGCTCTCTGATTTTTACTCCGGTGCTTCTATTTAAAATCTGATTTAGATCAGCTGTAGTATTTGCTAGTTTTCGGGTGTCAATTGTATTTATTGAAAATCCGGATTCTTTTAATTCCTGTGATTTTGTTCTTCCAATTACATCCACATTTCCAAGTTGATGAAGGTCTTTCTTTAAGAAAAAATCAATGGAAAGTTTTTGGTTTTCTTTTACTGAAATTTGTTTTGACTGGGCAATGTAACCTAAGTAGGATACAATTACTGTGTATGATCCCGGATTAATGTCAGTTAGTTCAAAATAACCGCTTGCATTTGTTAGTGTTCCGGTTTTGGTTCCTTTTAATAGTATAGATACACCAGAGATAACCTCGGTGCTGTCTTTAACATTTCCAGAAACGACTATTGAATTTTGTGCAAAAGAGTTAAGAGCGAAAGTGCTAATTATAAATGAAAAGAGGATTTTATGAAATTGCATTCGATTTTAATATTGTGTATTTATACTGTAAGTAGCATAAGCACAAGTTTCCCGAAGGTGGAAAACAAAAAATATTAAAATAATTTAATCCTAAGGATTCAGATTATCGATGCGCATAATAAAATCAGTGTTGCCAGCAAGTTCTAGGCCTTTTTTTAAACTGCCTGTTTGGATATTGTAGATCCATATAAAGTTGCCCTGAGTGCTTGAGTTTACAGAAATGTAAGCTAGGTTGTCTTTTACAATAACGCATTCTCTTCTTGTTCCTTTATCAAGCGGAAGGTTTAGTTTTTTAAGAACTTTTACTGCGGCCAGATCAAGAAGATAGAATTCAAAATGAGCGGTACTGTAATGATCACTAAGTCCTTTAAAAAGATCTTTTCTCTCACTTCTGATAATGGCCTTGTTGTTGCCAAGATACCACATGCCATAAGCATGGTTATTTATTAATGAAGAAGATATGTTGAGGAAGTAGTCCTTGTCCAGGCTTTCTTCTCCAGCTTTGATTCTAAATATTCCAGTAGGTACATCAGGACGATTGCCAAGTGCTATTCCCGGGCATGACATGAAGTAATAATTATTCTGTTCATCGTTAAAAGAATAAGACTGGACTGTGTTTATGCCTCCCGGGTAGGTTGAGCGTGTGTCCTTGTCAATCTTTAAAAGATTCATTTGGGGATATTCGAGCTCGGCAATGTAGGTAGTATCACTAGTTGTGTAATTAGAAGAGCTTAGTTGCTGGTGATATGTGTAGCCCAGGAAGAGACGGTTTTTGCGCAATTGGACAAAGCCAACTGACATAGAAGTGAACTTCCCCGAGGGTTGAGGAATAGTAAGGTTCCCGGATGAAATTAAGTTCATCTTTTTGGTTTCAATCAGAACATACTTTGCTTGCTTAAAACCATTAATATCTAATCCTGTAAGTAACAGAGAATCCGTACCTACCCAGAAATAATTTTCTATTGAAAAATCTTTTAGCGGGATAGATGCAATAGTATTTAGTGAATCATTCTGAAGATTGTATTTAGATAATGTAGCTTTCTTTCTATTTAAATGATAGTAGCTGCCATTTTTAACAATGATGTCCCTGTCTATTGCTTTTGCATCCAAAGTAGCCCCTTGCTTTTCAGGTAATATTTTTCCGCTGTCTAAGGTGTTAGTTTCAATAATATACTCTTTGCCATCTTTTCCGAGAATATACATGCTATACTTTTTGTTGACCACTGCATTGCTGTTGTCTGGTTTTTGAGAGCAGGAATAATGACAGAATGAAATGATGAGTGAGGCTAATAAGAGAACTGCCTTTTTAGCTGACCGATATATTTTTTGTTCTTGCAAGGAGGATTTAGGGTTAGATTAAATGCTGAACTGATTTGTAATCTGTTTTTGTAATACTGGAGGCAGGTCCATCAGGTTTCTTTCACTAACCACAATGATCTTATCCTCACCTGTTTTACCGTTAAGGATAATGTACGTTTGTCCCATTTTTAAAGATATTTTTTCATTACTTCCTTTAAACTTAAGTTCTACATCTTTCTTGGGCGAGATTAACATACTTCCTGAAAGATCGACAGTGCCTGTTGCGTAATTTATTTTTGCAAACGTATTTGGCCCAACGGAAATATTATAACCATTAGCATCAAGATGTTTAACATTTATTGCTGAAGTGTTATCAACGGATACAAGTTGAGGCGAATCATTCTTCGTTTTTAATATAAACTGATAAAAACCAATACCAAGTAGCCCGAAAACAAGTGAGGCAGCAACAGCGCCTTTCCAGAATGAAAATGAATGGTTTTTCGTAATGCGTTCTTTTGGAAGTGCAGGTGCTATTTCATTCCATATAGCAATCTTGTGTTCAGCCTTATTTTCGCCAATAGGAAGATCAAGCTCTTCTGCAAAATCATCTGCAAATAGCCAACCCTCTACTGCTGTGCGTTCCTCTTTGGTGCACTCATCTCTATGGTATCTCTCTATGAGTTCTTGATTGATATTCATAATGGCTTTACAGTTACCTAAACTATAGGTCTTTTTGGTAAAAGTAATATAAACTTATATAAAATTATCGCTTTAAATGTAAGTAGCATAACCCTGTAATTCCCGTAAGTCTTGTTGAAAATTAATTGTTATAGGGAGCAAGCTTAATTTTAAGTACGCTCATTGCTTTGGTAATATGGTATTCAACGGCTCGTTCTGTTATAAGAAGAGCAGAGGCAATTTCTTTATTACTAAGTCCTTGTTCACGACTCATTTTGTAAACCCTTTTGCATTGGCAGGGCAAGGTATCAACCAGTATGTTTACCTTTTCCTTAAGGTTGTTAAATAAAACATCCTCTTCAGTACAGTTACTTGATGAGCAGGAGTATTGCATTTTGATGGTTACATGCTTTTGTCTGCTCACTTTATTTCTGATGTATTCGAATGTTTTGAATTTAGCAGATCTGATTAAGTAGTTGCTTACTTTTTCGAGTTCAAGCTCATCACGGCGTTCCCAGAGTGATTTAAAGATGTCCTGCACCATCTCCTTGGCAGGTTCTATTTCCCGGATATTGTTGTAACAAACGGCATAGACTTTTTCCCAATACAGATTATATATGGTCTCGAACGCTTGTTCGTCAATCCGAAGAGGATTCATACCGTAATCTGTATTTGTTTTCTCTGACAATGTCCTGGCGTTTAGTGAGTCGGGGCAAATATAGCTTATTTAGACTTGTTATAAACAGATGGGTTGAAAATTATTTCAAGTAATAGAATAATTCATTAAAACAGAAGTATAATGCATTGTTTGGAGGATGTTAAGACACTAATTTAGATTTATGATTAAAAGTATAAATATACAGGATGCAAGGTTTCCGCTAGCCAAGGGTGCGGGCAGTGATGCCATTCATCGTGATCCCATATATTCTTATGCCGTAACCAACCTGGTTGATGATAGCGGTTTGGTAGGAACTGGTTTTGCATTTACCCTTGGCGAGGGAAACGATTTAGTATGTAAAGCTGCACAGTTTTATGCTGAGCAGCTAAAAGGAAGAGATATTGAGGAATTAATGTCTGATTTTGGAAGTGTATTTAATCAGCTTTCTAATGAGCAGCAATTTCGATGGCTTGGGCCACATAAAGGTATAGTGCATTTGGCTCTAGCCTCGGTTACTAATGCCTGCTATGATCTTTGGGCTAAAAAGAGAGGAGTACCTCTTTGGAAATTGTTAAGTGACTTATCTCCTCAGGAAATCGTTAATACGCTAGATTTATCTTATTTGGAAGATGAGCTTACTGCTAGTCAGGCTTTGCAATTGTTAACGGATAATCAGATAGGTAAAGAGGGACGTAAGCAAATTATTACTCAAGGCTATCCGGGATACGATACTTCAATAGGCTGGTTTAATTACTCGGATGAAAAGGTTCGTGAAAATTGTAAAAAAGCCATTGCTGAAGGGTTTACTGCGATGAAGCTAAAGGTAGGGAGTACAGATCCACAAAGAGATATTCGCAGATCACACATTGTGCGTGAGGTAGCAGGGGATGATGTAAAGGTGATGTTGGATGCAAATCAGCAGTGGACATTACCGCAGGCATTAAAGATATGTAAAGAGTTGCAGAGCATGAATCCTTATTGGATAGAAGAACCCACTCATCCGGACGATATACTTGCACATAAGACACTCGCTGATGCTATTGCTCCAACCAAACTTGCATTGGGAGAGCATGTGCCAAACCGAATCATTTTTAAGAATTATTTACAAACCGGATCTGCTGGTTTTATGCAGGTTGATGCAGTAAGGGTTGGTGGTGTGAGTGAGTTTATCACTATAAGCTTGCTTTGTCGCAAATATGGAGTGCCTGTGGTGCCGCATGTGGGTGATATGGGGCAACTTCATCAGCATTTGGTATTATTTAATCATATTTCAATGGGACATGAGGCTTTATTTTTGGAGCACATCCCTCATTTGCAAAAGCACTTTGTACATCCGGTAATTATAGAAGGTGGGGTTTATAAAACGCCGATGGAACCGGGCAGTAGTTGTGATTTGAAACCTTTAAATTAACCGAGAAACAATATAAGCGATGTTAAAATCATTAGACTTAAGTATTACTATTCTGTACATCTTGGGTATTTTAGCCATAGGTTTATGGGCGGGAATTAGTCACCGACGTAAAAGTAAAGCAAATGCTGCCGGAGAGTATTTCTTGGCTGGTAAGACTTTAAAATGGCCTGCAATTGGCTTGGCTCTTTTTGCCACAAATATTTCTACCGTTCATTTGGTTAGCCTGGCACAAAGTGGATTTGATAGCGGTTTGCTTAATGGAAATTTTGAATGGATGGCCGCATTTACGCTTATTCTGCTGTCGCTGTTTTTTGTCCCATTCTATATTAAATCGGGAGTAGCAACGTTACCGGATTTTCTTGAGAAGCGTTATGATCGTTCCAGTCGCGATTGGCTGGCAGTGATTTCAGTGGTATCGGCAATAATTATCCATATCGCATTCTCTATGCTGGCTGGGGGGATTGTATTGAAAACTCTGTTTGGGCTCAACATGTATGTGAGTGTGATTGTAATTTGTGTGATTACTGCTATTTATACCATTATCGGCGGACTCAAAGCGGTAGTTGTAACTGAATCTATTCAAACGGTGGTTTTGCTCGCCGGGGCGTTTATCATCAGCTATGCGGCCTTTAATAAAATGGGAGGTTGGGAGTCAATGACCGACGTGTTAAAGAGCAAAGGTGAGCTGGATAAGCTTTCTATGTTACGTCCTCATGGTGATAGTAGTGGTATGCCTTGGTATACTGTGTTTTTGGGCTATCCTATTTTGGGCATCTGGTATTGGTGCGCAGATCAAACTATTGTACAACGTGTGCTTGGTGCTAAAGATGAAAACCACGCAAGGGTAGGCCCTTTGTTTTGTGGATTTATAAAAATATTACCGGTTTTCATTTTTGTATTGCCTGGTTTGTTTGCTTATACTTTGGTGCAGTCGGGTCATTTAGATGTAAGCAGTTTAGGTCTTGATGACAAGGGAAATGTAAACTCAAAGGGGATTTATACATTGATGATTACTCAGTTGCTCCCTTCTGGATTGATTGGTGTTTTAGTGGCGGCACTTTTATCTGGTTTAATGAGCCAGGTTTCGGGAGCATTAAATTCTATTTCAACATTGGTGAGTTATGATATGTACCAACGTTATCGCCCTGAAGCATCGGATAAGCAATTAATCCGGATAGGGAAAATAGCTGCCGGGATTGCTCTCGTATTTTCATTAGGGCTGCTGCCTTTGCTAAATAGATACGAAAGCATATTTAGTGGTATCAATGACATCATTGCTCATATTGCCCCGCCAATAACCTGTGTGTTTTTGCTCGGTGTGTTTTGGAAAGGAGCATCTGCCCAATCTGCGAAATTAACCCTATGGATAGGTTCTGTTTTAGGGGTTGTGGTATTTGCTATTAACAAATTATTTCCTGAGACGCTGATTGGCCATATACCATTTATGATGATGACATTTTATCTTTTTTGCACCTGCGTGATTATTCAGGTAAGCTTTTCTTATGTCTATCCGGTGCAGCATACAGAAGAGAGTTCTCAGCTTTATTGGAAGTCGCCATTGGAGCCTTTGCAAGGGCCTGCATGGAAGGGGGTAGGAAATTATAAAGTGCTGTCGGGGTTACTTTTATTGGTTACAGGTGTATTGTATTATATATTCAGATAAAATGAAAAGATATATTCTCATTGTGTTTCTTGCTGGTATTTTTTTTACCGGATGTAAAGAAAAAGCTACCACAGTTGATGTTAAGCGATTTGGTTCTGTAACTGGTTTAAAGCCAGAAAAGCTGGATTATTATAAAAAATTACATGCGAATGCCTGGCCTTCCGTCCTGAAAAAAATAAAGGAATGTAACATCAGGAATTACTCAATCTATCTGCAAAAGATAGGTGACGCCTATTATCTGTTCAGTTATTTTGAATATGCAGGAGCTGATTTTGATGCAGATATGAAAAAGATGGCAGATGATCCTGATACCCAGAAATGGTGGAAAGAAACCGATCCATGCCAACAACCTTTGCCTGAAACAGCTGCCAAAAAGCAGATCTGGACAAATATGGAAGAGGTTTTCCATACAGATTAAAGGGAGCACCCTTTATGTAGTGAACAATAAAGATTTATAGAAAAATATTGAATATGCAATTATTATCCGGTAAAGTTATTTTCCTCACGGGAGGTTCCGCAGGGATTGGTTTTGAATGCGCAAAGGCTTATGCTGATGCCGGGGCTAATGTTGTTGTTGCAGCGGCTTCACCTAAGTCAGTTGAAGAAGCAATGGAACAATTAGGTTCTGCACACCTTGGGGTCGTATGTGATGTATCTAAGGCTCTTGATGTTGAAGCAGCTATTAAACAGACCATAGCACATTATGGAAAAATAGATGCAATACACAACAATGCAGGTGTGGCATCGCCTTCTAAACCTTTGCATGAAACAAGTGATGAGGAGTGGGATTATTTAATGAATGTGAATTTAAAAAGTGTGATGTATACTACACGATTTGGATTTGAAGCATTAAAAAAATCTAAAGGATGTATTTTGAATACAAGTAGTCTTGTGGGAGAAATAGGTCAGGAGAATCATGCCGCTTACACTGCAACTAAAGGTGGAATGAACGCCCTAACTAAGTCGATGGCATTGGATTATGCACAATATAAAATAAGGGTAAATGCGGTGCTCCCTGCTGGGGTTTGGACACCCATGCTGAGGCAGTGGAGTAAAGAACAGCTCAATTCAGCATCGATAGAGCAGTATTTAGACGATATCCATCCATTGGGTTATTGCCCTGAAGGAGATGTTATTGCTGATGCCTGTGTTTTTCTGCTTTCGGAAAAAGCCAGATTTATTACCGGTACAATTTTGCCTGTTAGTGGAGGTGCGGAACTTGGTTATAGGGCGTTAAGATAGGGTGGAAATGAAGCATTAATGCTTTTTGATGTTAAGGATGTATTTTATTGTTAGAATAATATTTCTTCAACCGTTTGACAATTAAATATATTACACTATCTTTGCAGTCCCTAAAATTTAGGGGGAATAAATAATTGTTAAACAAATTAAATACAAGCAAGTGAATACGTTAAGTTACAAAACTGTCTCTGCCAATGCAAAAACTGTTAACAAACAGTGGGTTGTTGTTGACGCACAAGGCGAGATTTTGGGGCGCTTGTCATCGAAGATCGCAATGATCATCCGTGGTAAAAACAAGCCTGAGTATACCCCACACGTAGACTGCGGTGATAACGTTATCGTTATTAATGCAGACAAGGTTAAGTTGACAGGAAATAAATTTTCAGAGAAAATTTATACTTCTTACACTGGATACCCAGGTGGTCAACGCTTCATTTCTCCAAAAGAGTTAATGGCTAAACACCCAAAACGTGTTATCGAGAAAGCTGTTCGTGGTATGTTACCTAAAACTAAACTTGGTGCTAAATTATACACCAACTTATATGTTTACGCAGGTTCAGAGCATCCGCACGAGGCACAATCACCAAAAACCATTAAACTTTAATTAAAGAAGAAATGTCAGTTACAAACACTTCAGGAAGAAGAAAAACAGCTGTTGCACGTATCTATTTAAAAGAAGGCAACGGCACTATTACCGTAAATGGTAAAGACCATAAAGTATATTTCCCAACGTTACCATTACAATACATCGTTAACCAATCGTTCGAAGTTTCTGAACTAGTTGGTCAGTATGATGTTAATGTAAATGTAGCAGGTGGTGGTGTAAAAGGTCAAGCAGAAGCAGTTCGTTTAGCTATCGCTAAAGCTATTGTTGAATTAGATGCTGAGAAAAAACCAGCATTACGTGCTAAAGGGTTAATGACCCGTGATATGCGTATGGTTGAACGTAAGAAACCAGGACGTAAAAAAGCACGTAAGAAATTCCAATTCAGTAAACGTTAATCTTAAGGAGACAAAACAATGGCAAGAACTACATATCAAGACTTATTGGATGCAGGTGTACACTTTGGTCACCTTACCCGTAAATGGAACCCAAAAATGGCGCCTTACATTTTCATGGAGCGCAATGGTATCCACATTATAGATTTAAATAAAACTTTAACTAAAACTGAAGAAGCTGCTTCAGCAATCAAACAGATCGTTAAATCTGGTCGTAAGATTCTTTTCGTAGCAACTAAGAAACAAGCTAAAGAAATCGTTGCTGAGCAAGCAAAAAAAGTAAACATGCCTTTCGTAACTGAACGTTGGTTAGGTGGTATGTTAACTAACTTTGCTACTGTGCGTAAGTCAATCAAGAAGATGGTTACCATCGATAAAATGACTAAAGACGGTACTTATTCAATCCTTTCTAAAAAGGAGCGTTTAATGATTCAGCGTGAGCGTATCAAATTAGAAAGCTTATTAGGTGGTATCGCGGATTTAAACCGTTTACCTGCTGCTATCTTTTTAATTGACGTTAAAAAAGAGCACATCGCTGTTAGCGAAGCGTTGAAATTAAACATTCCAACTTTTGCAATGGTTGATACTAACTCTGATCCTTCAAACATCGATTTCCCAATCCCTGCGAATGATGATGCAACTAAATCTATCTCTTTAATTACTGATGTTATCATCAAAGCAATTGAAGAAGGTTTAGATGAGCGCAAACGTGAAAAAGACGAGGAAACTGAAAAAGAAGCTGTAGCTGCTAAAGCTGCTGCTGATGCTCCTGAAGCTGCTGCTCCTGGTGCAAGAAGAAAAAAAGTAAGTAGCGAAGCTGAAACCGAAGAAGGTACAAGCGAAGAAGCTTAATTAATAATATAATTTGGGTTGTATGCTGTGCGTTGGAGGTTTTACTTACAACTATCACGTACAACCCATAATTTTTGATAATAACTTAAAAAGGAAATAAAATGTCTACAGTACAAATTTCTGCAGCAGATGTAAACAAATTGCGCCAACAAACCGGTGCTGGTATGATGGACTGCAAAAAAGCATTAATCGAAGCTAACGGTGATTTCGAAGCTGCGGTTGATTACTTACGTAAAAAAGGTGCTAAAGTAGCAGCTTCACGTCAGGATCGTGATTCTAACGAAGGAGTTGTTATTGCTAAAGCTACAGCTGATGGCAAACGTGGTGTTGTTGTTGAATTAAACTGCGAAACTGACTTTGTTGCTAAAAATGCTGATTTCGTTGCTTTGGCTAATAAATTTACTGATTTAGCTATCGATAAAAACCCTGCTTCATTAGAAGAGCTTTTATCTTTAGAAGTTGATGGTCAGAAAGTTTCTGATATCATTATCGAAAACACTGGTAAAATCGGTGAGAAAATCGGTATCTCTAAATTCGAAACAGTATCAGGCGAAAAAGTTGTTCCTTACATCCACGGTAACTACCGTTTAGGTGTTTTGGTTGCTTTAAACCAAGATGTTGCTGGTGTTGACGAAGCTGGTAAAGACGTTGCAATGCAAATTGCTGCTATGAACCCAGTTGCTTTAGATAAAGCTGACGTTGATGCTACTACTATTGAGCGTGAAACTGAAATCGCTAAAGAGCAAATCCGTGCTGAAGGTAAGCCTGAAGAAATGGTAGAAAAAATTGCTGCTGGTAAATTGAATAAATTCTACAAAGACAGTACTTTATTAAACCAGGAATTTGTTAAAGATTCATCTAAAGATGTTCGTAAATTCTTAAATGATACTGCTAACGGTTTAACTGTTACTGCATTTAAACGTGTACAATTAGGAGCTTAATCGCTTTTACTTTGATATATGAAAGGTTCCTTGTTTTCAAGGGACCTTTTTTGTGGACTTTTATCTAAGTTTGAGCATAATTGTATTTGTATGTTAGCTATTAAAAATTGCAAGTTCTTTGCGGATGGTCTGCTAGTTGTAGATCGTAATATTTTAATTAAAGGAAGCGAGATAGTAGAAATTAGCACCGAAAATATTCCAAATGGATATGAAATTGTAGATGCTAATGGAGACTATCTAAGTCCTGGTTTTATCGACCTGCAGATTTATGGTAGCGGAAAGGATCTTTTTTCGGCTTATCCAACAGCCGAAACATTAAGGCAAATGGATTTGGATTTGCTAAGTAAGGGGACTACTAGCTTTTTAGCCTGTGTAGCAACAAATACTCCTGAGGTAGTAAATCAGTCTATCGCTGCGGCAAAAGCGTATCGTAACGAAGCCAGAGGCTTTCTGGGACTTCATTTGGAAGGTCCTCATATTAATGCAAAACGCAGAGGGGCTCATATTGAGAAATTCATTTGTAAGGCATCTATTGATGAAATGAAAAGGTTACTTGAATATGCAGATGGTACGGTGAAAATGATGACTATAGCTGCCGAACTTCAGGATGATGAAGTAATAAATTATCTGGTAGATAATGATATTGTATTATCACTGGGGCATAGTGATGCAAATTTTGAACAAGCCACCACAGCTTACAATAATGGCTTTAAAACCACCACGCATCTGTTTAATGCGATGCCTTCAATACATCACAGATCGCCAAATTTGCCTGCAGCAGTGTTTAGTCACCCTAAAGCAATGGCAAGTATTATTGCAGATGGGAGTCATGTTGATTTTGAAATTGTAAAAATGAGCTACAAGTTGCTTAAGGAAAGAATGTTTTTGATAACTGATGCCGTTACTTCATGTGATATCGGTCCTTATCAGCATCAACTTTTGGGCGATAAATTCATCACTCCAGATGGAACTTTATCGGGTTCTAACATTACGATGCTACAAGCTGTGCAAAACTGCGTGAAGCATTGCGATATCCCTTTGTCTGATGCCTTGAATCTGGCATCACTGAACCCTGCAAAGCTTATGGGATTGGATGCAAAAATGGGTAATTTAAAGGTTGGTAGTAGAGCCGATTTGGTGATACTTTCTGAGAATTTAGACCTAATAAAAGTTTTTGCAGAGGGAGTTGAACATTTGAGCCTTATTAATTAAAACAAATAGTTATTTTTGGAGTCATGAAGTATAAACGGATCCTATTGAAATTAAGTGGCGAATCGCTAATGGGCGATAAGCAGTATGGTATTGATAATGAGGTTGTAAGGCAATATGCTGAAGACATTAAGGCAGTACATGCCAAAGGCCTTGAAATAGCAATTGTTATTGGTGGTGGAAACATTTTTAGAGGTTTAAGTGCCGAAAAATCTGGGATGGACCGTGCTCAAGCTGATTATATGGGTATGTTAGCCACTGTAATTAACAGTATGGCTTTGCAAGATGCACTTGAAAAAGTTGGTCTTAAAACAAGATTACTTACCGCAATAAAAATGGAACAAATCTGCGAGCCTTTTATTCGTAGAAGAGCAGTGCGTCACCTTGAAAAGGGACGTGTTGTAATTTTTGGTGCAGGTACCGGTAACCCATATTTTACTACAGATTCGGCAGCTGCTTTACGCGCTATCGAGATAAAAGCTGATGTTGTTTTAAAAGGAACCCGTGTTGATGGTATTTATACCGCAGATCCGGAGAAAGATCCTACAGCAACTAAATATTCAGAAATTACTTTTAAAGAAGTTTACGCTAATGGGTTAAACGTAATGGATATGACTGCGTTTACGCTTTGCGAAGAGAATAAACTTCCAATTATTGTTTTTGATATGAACAAAACAGGTAATTTTATGAAAATCGCTAATGGCGATGGCATAGGTACACTTGTTAAAAACTAATTGCAATAAATTTTATATAAGTTTGGTTAAATTTTACACATCATGAATGACCTCATAAAGAAACAATTACAAGATACTCAGGCTACCATGGATAAGGCCATTTTGCACTGCGAGTCGGAACTGACGAAAATTCGCGCAGGAAAGGCTTCGGCAGGTATGCTAGATGGTATTATGGTTGATTATTACGGAAATCCAACTCCTTTGAGCCAAGTTGCAAGTATCAATACTCCTGATGCCCGTACATTGCTTATACAGCCATGGGAAAAAGCTTTGCTAGTTCCGATTGAGCGCGCAATTATGGAAGCTAACATTGGTATTAATCCTCAAAACGATGGTATTATCATTCGTTTAGTAGTTCCTCCTTTAACTGAAGAGCGTAGAAAAGATCTGGTAAAAAAGGTTAAAGAAGAAGCAGAAAGAGGCCGTATCACTGTTCGTAACATCCGTAAAGATGCCAACGAAAAGATCAAAAAATTGAAAGGTGAGAGTGTTTCTGATGATGAGATTAAAACCGGTGAAGGCGAAGTTCAAAAAATTACCGACACTTACATTGTAAAAATCGATAAACACGCTGAAGCAAAAGAGAAAGATATCATGACTGTTTAAGTCAAGATTATAATTTATACGTAAATTAAAGGGAATGAGGTTAATGCTTCATTCCCTTTGTTTATTTTTAACAAATTTTATTTATGAAAATCTTATTCAGCTATTTAAAAAACTATAAAGGGCTAATACTTCTGGCTCTTTTTCTGGCTGCAGTTAATCAGATATTCTCTTTTCTAGATCCTTACGTTTTTCGCTTAATCATTGATAAATACGTCACTAACTATAAAAATTATAGCACCGACGAGTTTATAAAAGGAGCAGGCGTACTTATTTTATTGGCTATGGGAGCAGCAATGGTTTCTCGTATCGCTAAGAATTTTCAGGATTATTATGTGAATGTAATTACCCAAAGATTAGGTGCTAAAATATATTCTGATGGCCTTGCTCATTCCTTGGAGCTGCCTTATCAGGTTTTTGAAGATCAACGCAGTGGAGAGACCTTAGGTGTTTTACAGAAGGTTAGGTTAGATACAGAGAAACTTGTTCAGGCGGCAATAAATGTCCTGTTTACAAGTATTATCGGGATCATCTTTGTTACCGTTTACGCCATCTCTGTGTATTGGGTTATTGCGGTAGTGTATTTTTCTTCTATTCCTTTACTTGGATTTTTAAGTTCAGTTCTAAGCAAGCGTATTAAGAAAGTTCAAAAGAATATTGTAGCAGAAACAACTTCACTGGCAGGTTCAACTACAGAATCTCTACGTAATATAGAGCTGGTGAAAAGTTTGGGGCTTGCTAAACAGGAGATCAACAGACTAAATACCACAACCACCAAAATTTTAGGTTTAGAGCTTAAAAAGGTGAAATACATTCGCAGTCTAAGCTTTATTCAGGGAACATTTGTGAATTTGTTGCGAAACGGATTGCTCTTTTTGATGATGTATCTGATATTCGCAGGAAGAATTACAGTAGGTGAATTCTTTTCCTTGTTTATTTACTCCTTCTTTATTTTTGGCCCTTTACAGGAATTAGGTAACATCATTAATATTTACAGAGAAACAGAGGTGTCGCTAAATAATTTTGAGCGGATCATGTCTATTCCAAAGGATAAGAAACCTGATAATCCGACTTCAATTGCTAAAATCAAGAAATTGGAGTTTGATGAAGTTAGCTTTAAGCATCAATCGGCCTCTACAAATGCTTTAAATGGTATTAGTTTTGAAACAAATATTGGAGAAACGATTGCGTTTGTTGGGCCATCTGGTTCTGGTAAAACTACCCTTGTTAAGCTTCTGGTCGGCTTATACGAGCCTAAGGCCGGAGCAATTAAATACAATGGAGTTGTCGCTACAAACATAGATCTTGATGTTTTACGAGAGAAAATAGGTTTTGTAACGCAGGATACCCAGTTGTTTTCGGGAACTATACGCGAGAACTTACAGTTTGTAAGACCAGAAGCTACCGATGATGAGTGTATGAGGGTATTGCATCAGGCAGCTTGTCAGAATTTATTGGCAAGAGCCGATAAGGGTTTGGATACTATGATAGGTGAGGGTGGAGTTAAGGTTTCCGGTGGTGAAAAACAGCGCCTGTCTATTGCCAGAGCATTATTACGTAAACCTGATATCCTGGTTTTTGATGAAGCTACATCATCATTAGATTCTTTAACGGAAGAAGAAATTACAACAACGATTAAAGAAGTGTCTGATATAGATAACCACATGACGATATTAATAGCCCACCGTTTATCTACAATTAAACACGCAGATAGGATCTATGTATTAGAAAGAGGAAACGTTATTGAACAGGGTACTCATGATGAGTTAGTGCTTCAAAGCGGGTTATATTATGCGATGTGGAGACAGCAAGTTGGCGAAAGGTCTTCTATTGTCATTTAAACGTCATGTAAAACGGTCGAAATGACTTATTCCGTATAATTGCGTCGAATGGCGCTGTAAAACGAATGCAATCTAGCAGCGTATTTATATTTTTATGTAAGTTTAATTAAAACATCAATAGAACCCAATTGATGTTTTAATTAAATTGGAACTGCTACTTACCTAAAATCTTATTGCTCTAGTATTGAGTCCCAGTCAGGGCCTAATTACGACCTATAATATAGTCGTCTTTCGCACCACATTTAAACGGACCTGGTTCGGCCTTTGTTCGACCGGGGCCGAATGAGAGCCGAATAATATCCGACTAAAAGCCGAACCATTTTTACGAGCCAAAAAAAATTATGGAGCTTGAGTATAAGAGGGCGAATGCATAAAAAAGAGCCTTACTAACCTAATGATTTAGACTCATTATGCTCATTGATTTCCTGTAAGGTTAGTTTAGTTAAGTTTTTTGTTTTAAGGTAGGTAACACCTGCAACAAGAATGGTCATACTGCCTCCAAATACTACAGCTGGTACAGTTCTCATCAGTTTTGCTGTTAAACCTGACTCAAAGGCTCCTATTTCATTTGAAGAGCCGATAAACATACTATTTACGGCCGATACACGGCCACGCATATCGTCTGGCGTTAGCAATTGCATGATAGTTGATCTGATGATCACACTAACACTATCAAAGGCACCTTCCATAAATAGAAGGGCAAGTGTTAAGTAGAAGTTTTTAGATAGGCCATAGCAGATGATACTTGTTCCAAATCCTGTTACTGCAATTAAAAGATTTCTCCAGGGCCTATTCATAGGTGAGAAGCGGGTCATCACTAACATGGTGATAACAGCTCCACCAGAAGCAGCAGCACGCATGAATCCCAGGCCTTCTGAGCCTACTTTTAGGATGTCATTAGCAAATACAGGTAAAAGAGCCACAGCGCCGCCAAAAAACACGGAAAACAGATCAAGGCTCATTGCACCTAACATCATTTTATTTTTAAATACAAATTGCACCCCTTCGGTAAGGCTTTTTACTATGCTTTCTTTTGGAACATAGGTTGGTGGATGTGATTTTAAAAAGAAGATGCAGGTTAGTGAAATAGATATGAACAGAATGATTACAGAGTAAGTAACGGTTATGCCATAGTAAGCATAAATCAATCCACCTACTGCAGGCCCAAGTATAGATGCCAGCTGCCAGCTTGAGCTGCTCCATGTAGTTGAGTTAGGGTACAGTTTTTTTGGAATGATCTGAGCCATTAAAGAAAACGATGCCGGACTGAAAAAACCCCTCGCAATACCTACTCCAAATATCATTAAATACATAATCGGAACAACATAGCTTGTAGGAATATAGGCGTGCATTTGCTTTGCAGTGGCAATAAGCATTACTACAGAGCAAAGGAGTACTCCGAAGAATATCTTTAGCAATAGCCCTTTTTTTTCTGATTTATCTGCAACATAACCGCCATATAGTGAAATGCCAATTGCAGGAATGGCTTCGCAGAGCCCCATTAGTCCTAAAGCAAGCGGATCCTTTGTGAGGTGGTAGATATGGAAGCCAATGATAACAGCTTGCATTTGGTATGCTAAAGTAAAAAAGAAGCGCAGACCAAGGTAAGATCTGAACTCTCTATAGCGCAGGGCAGCGTATGGATCCGGTTTTTCTATGATTTTGGTATTGTCCAAAAGGAAAAATTTTTTGAACAAATGTAGTTGATAGACAAATAAATATTGAGATTATTTTTATCTCAATTACATAATCTTGTCATAAAATGTAAGATATGCTTCCCTCATGTCTTCTGCCTGATTTATTGCTGCTGATGCCGCAATTCCAAAAACACCGGTTTCCATAAGAGCTTCTATGTCATCAGAGGTAACACCACCTACAGCTAGAACAGGTAGGGAAATACCATTTTGATTTAGTGTTGCCATTGCTTTTTTATATCCCTCTATGCCAATATGAGGGGCGTTGTTGGGTTTGGTCGTGGTTTCCCTGAAAGGACCAAAACCGGCATAATCTGCACCTTCTTTGGCAAGTCTGATTAGGCCTTCTACAGTGTTTGATGAGCCACCAATGGTTACTGCTTCTCCTAATTGTTCTCTAAGCTTTGTGAAATCAGCATCCATATCTTCAATATGGAAACCTTGTATATCGGCTTTGCCATTGAGGTGAATGTGATCTGTAACGATTAAGGTAGCCCCCCAATCGTCACAGATTTCAGCAATCACATTGATATCTTCTAAAAGTTCATCATCATTCTTAGTTAAACAGCGATATTGAATCCATTTTGCTCCAGCCTCACAAGCTATTTGTGCTTGTTCGGTATGTGTTAACTGATCAATGTCGTGCGTAATAAAATGTAGTTTTTCGATGAACTTCTTCATGGTATTAAAATTTCAAATTTAGCGAAAGTAAGAAATTAGTTCCGGCTTGAGGGAAGTAAAAGTTCTCTGTAGTAGTTCCCCATGGGTAAATTGAACTGTAGGTATACCCATTACTTTCGTATTTTTTGTTTAGAATGTTATTGGCTAGTAGACCTATGTTTATGTTTTTAATTCCTTTTATACTAAAGTCATAACCTAGTCTTGCATTATTTACCCAGTAAGCATTAAGTTTACGGCTTTCGTTTTGAGTGTTATCCATATATTGTTTGCTCACATATTTGCTTTGCAAAGCAATAGCAAAACCAGCTGCTGGCTTATAAACTAACTCTCCGAATAACACCGCATTTGGTGAAAAAGAGATGTCTGGATTGGCATAATTTGTAGCCTGTACATTAATCAGGTTAAAATCATTGTCATACTCTGATACGTAATCGATGTAATTCTTGATCTTATTTCTACTTAATGCGGCATTAGCATTAACGGCAAAATGAGAGTTGATGATGTAAGAAGCATCTAATTCTAATCCAACTCTGTAACTCTTGTCAACATTTTGACGGTAGGCATCAGAGTACTCATTGATTTCGCCTGTAAAGATCAATTGATCTTTGTAGAACATCCCGTATACATTTATGCCGACATTAAAATCACTGTTTTTAAAACGATAACCCGCCTCTACATTGTTTAAGCGCTCTGGTTTAGGAACGGCCAATCCTTCTTTTAAGTTTGTGAAATCATCACGATTCGGCTCTTTGTTGGCAACACTAAACGAAGCATAAAAGTTGCTTAGATCATTTAAGAAGTAAGTAGCTCCAACTTTAGGATTAAAGAAATTGTAATTGTTCTTAAAGCCTAAATCTCTACGGTTCTTGTCTGTTCCGGATATATCATATTGTACATTTCTATATTGTACATCTGCAAACAGACTTAATTGAGATACCGGACTATAGTTTACTTTAAAGTAGCTGTTGAAATCATCTTTATTTCCTTTACCATCATAGTAATGGTAATCGTTGGTTGATGTTGAAGCATACTCGGCCCATATGATTTGTCCAAAATGTTTACCTCTATATTGATTGTAGGCTCCCCCTAGGGTGAAGTTCAAATTAGATTGGGGTTGGTAAGTAAAAGCATAAGTAACTCCGTAAAAGTCATTGTCTAACCAGCGGCGACGAATTAAATTAGTTTTTTCAATGGTTGTTCCGTCAACAACCACATTTGGCAATCCATACTTTTTAAGTTTCTGATCATTTTTATACTCTTCAAAATAGCCTTCGCCTTGAGTTAAGTGGAGAGCGCCATTGAATGAGAACTTTTCGCTAAACTGTTTTGCGTATAAAGCTTGATAATGATTTTGTTTGTAATTATCATTTTGATCCTTATAAAGGAACTGATTATATTTTCTGTTATCCGAATTGAAGAGATTTAAAGAATCGGCTTTGGTATTGTATAAATAGCCTAAATTATTTGTGTAATGTTCTTTTAAAGCTTCAATATCTCCTTTAAGTTTAGCCTCAGGAACACCATTCCAGGCTTGGTAAGTTTCTTCAGCTCCTGAAAATACATTTATGCGAAGTATATCATTTTTTCCATGATAAGCACCCGATAAGAAGTATGATTTAAGATTGGATGCAGCACGGTCGATAAAACCATCAGAGTTGATTCTTGATAAGCGACCATCAAAACTCCACTTGCCATCTATAAGACCAGTACCAACCTTAACTGTGTTTTTAAGCGTGTTGAAGCTTCCGTATGTGTTATTTATTTCTGCATAAGGATTTTCTGAACTTGATGTTGTTTGGATGTTTAAACTTCCGCCAAATGCACCAGCGCCATTTGTTGACGTACCCACGCCACGTTGGATTTGAATGTTGTCGACAGAAGAAGCAAAATCAGGCATATTTACCCAAAATGTACCTTGGCTTTCACTATCATTATAAGGGATGCCATTTACAGTAATGTTTATTCTGCTCGCATCACTGCCTCTTATTCTAATTCCTGTGTATCCTACTCCTGCTCCGGCATCAGAAGTAACAACCACACCAGGTGTATTATTTAAGATGAAAGGAAGGTCTTGTCCGAAGTTGTTTTGTTCAATGTCTGCCTTGCTTATGTTTTTATAAGTTGTTGCAGACTTTTCATTTGCCCGTGTTGCGCTTACAATAACCTCATCAGCAAGGAAAGCTGACTGAATTAAAACAAAATCGAGTATTTGATTTGAATTAATTGTAATGTTTTTTTCAATTGTTTGATACCCAAGGTAGCTTATTAGGAGTGTGTAATTTCCAGATGTTAAATCTGTTAATTGATATCTTCCTTGTTTATCGGCAGTTGTTCCGGTAGATTTATTTTTTAGCTTAATAGTAGCGCCAGGTAATGTGGCATTTGATTTTTCGGATACACTACCCGAAATGGTGAATTGCGCTTTTACCAATACTGGTAATAGCAACACAGCAAGTGCTGTGATCATTAATTTTTTCAATTTTTTGTTCCTTTTAGTTAAACCACTGCAAGTAAGGGGTACTTACAGCCCAGTTAAACTCCATAACTCCAATCCCTCCGCCGGCATTATCCGGATCAGGTGCATATATCTGTTTAAAGATATAATGGGTATGCTCTCAGCCTGTTTTTGTGTTTTTTACAAAACAAGGCACCCCCTTTTTGATGATGCAAAGGTATTGATTTTTTTTATAAGAGTTGATTTGCTTTTAATAGCAGTAGGATAAAGAGATAATTAGGTGCTTTTAAGAAATGTCTCAACTGCAGTAATTGCATTATTTAATCTATCCTCTCCCTGTCCGCTAACGGTAATGTATGTTGCGTTTAGCGCCTTAAGTTCCTGATGCCAAACTTTCATAAAGTGTTCTCTTTTATGTGGGAAATCCCTCAAGGGGTCTTCTTGCCAGGGAAGGTCAATATCCATTAGCAAGTATAAGTCGTAATTATATTTTGGGAGTGCATTCAGAACAATCTTAGGCGTTTCTCCAAAAACCTCGTCGCTCCATATTTTTACAGTAATGAAGGTTGTATCACAGAAAATCAGATCTTTTTCGGCTATTGCAAGTATAGAATCTTCGAGCGCTAATTGTCCATGAAACATATTTACCTCATCCTGTAAATTGCAAGGTTCGGTTAGAGCCGCACAATAATAACGGGCATATTCTGGCACCCATAAAGTATTATAGTGTTTAGCAAGTTGCTGGGTAATGGTTGATTTTCCGGTACTCTCCGGGCCAACAATGGCTATCTTTTTAATGGGTCTGTTCACGATAAGTTCTCCTCCAATCTAAATAGCCTACTGAGGCAATGTAAACATATAGTGCGTACATAACCGCGGTAGCGTACAAGTCTTTTGAAATGTACATGCCAACATATATGATATCAACAAAAATCCAGATTAGCCAGTTTTGTAATACCTTTCTTGCAAGAAATACTTGAGCTATTAAACTACAAGCGGTGCAAAAGCTGTCTAAAAATGGAAAAGAGGCATCAGTGTTTTTCTTAAGCATAAAGCCTAATATTACCGTAAAAACAATTACACCCAAAATAGAAAGGATAATTTCTTTTTTGGTAATAATGGCAATTGGTCTTGATGCTTCGGGATTATTTCTGTTTTTGCTCCAAAAGTACCAGCCATAAACATTCATAGCAAAGAAGTAGACTTGTAATCCCATGTCTGCATACAGCTTCGATTCGAAGAAGATGAAGATGTAGATAACAACGCTAGCTATTGCAATAGGCCAGTTGTATATATTATTTTTTGCAGCAAGCCATACACACAGTATTCCTGTGAAAACCCCAAACCACTCCAGTAAACCGGTTTGTAAAAATAGCTGAGTAAAACTGTCTCTTAAAACATCAAACATTTGCCAAAAGTAATTATCCTAAACGTATTCGCAATATTATAGCCCCTATACTTATGTCTATGTGATTGTAATTAAAGGGTTTTTGAAAAATAATATGACAATAGTCATAATGTTGCTGCCCGATTGAACGTTAAATAACAAGATAAATCTAATTCCTATGAAAAAGCTAAGTGTGAACTTTTTGCTAATTACAGCGTTTTCGTTGTTGTTAGTTGCATTCGTTACAATCAAAAAAGATGGTGGAATTAAAGGAAAGGTATCTCCAGCAGACAGTGTGTTACAGGTAGTGGCCGTGTCAGGAATAGATACCCTAAGGGGTGATCTTAGTGGTGGTAATTTTACCATTAATAACCTAAAGCCAGGTACCTATACAGTTTTGGTTAAAGCTAAACCGCCATATAAAGATGCATCCGTAAGGGAAGTTGCTGTGTTAGATAGTACAATAACTGATGTCGAAGAAATAAAACTTCAACAATAATTCTGTATTAAACATTAATAGGGGGGCTATTTAGCCTCTTTTTCTGTTTATAAGGGTTTTTGAAAAAATACCTGATTTATAATAATCAAAAGCGTAACTTTGCATCCCGACAGAAGAGTCGGGGATCTTTAATGATACTAAAGAAATCTCTAAGACAATTCCAGTCTACAATAATTGCATTTTTTACCCTTATAACTTTAGACTTTTTAAAGCCTTATGCCTAAAGACACCTCGATACGCTCAGTACTAATTATCGGATCTGGACCAATCATTATTGGTCAAGCTTGTGAATTTGATTATTCAGGATCTCAAGCCGCCCTATCTTTAAAAGAAGAAGGAATTGAAGTTTCGATCATTAATTCCAATCCTGCAACCATTATGACCGATAAAGTAATCGGTGATCATGTTTACCTATGGCCATTGACCGTAGATTCTATCGAGCAGATCTTACAAGAACGTAAAATTGATGCAGTATTGCCTACCATGGGTGGCCAAACAGCATTGAATCTTTGTATTGAAGCATCTGAACGTGGAATATGGGAGAAATATGGAGTAAGGGTGATCGGTGTAGATGTTGCTGCAATCGAAAAAACCGAAAACCGTGAAGCCTTCCGCCAGTTGATGGTTGATATAGGTGTGGGAGTTGCAACTTCAAAAATTGCCAATTCTTTTCTCGAAGGTAAAGAAGCTGCCCAGGAAATAGGTTATCCATTAGTAATTCGCCCTTCATATACATTAGGTGGTTTTGGTGGGGGTTTCGTACACAAGAAAGAAGAATTTGACCAGGCTTTAAAACGAGGACTTGAAGCTTCTCCTACACATGAGGTGTTGGTAGAACAAGCTGTTTTAGGTTGGAAAGAATATGAATTGGAATTGTTAAGGGACAGTAATGACAATGTGATCATTATCTGTTCTATTGAAAATTTTGATCCGATGGGCATCCATACTGGTGACTCGATCACTGTGGCGCCTGCAATGACATTATCTGATCGCTGCTACCAGGATATGCGTAACCAGGCGATCAAAATGATGCGTGCAATAGGAAACTTCGCGGGAGGTTGTAATGTGCAGTTCTCGGTTAATCCTGATAACGATGAAATTATCGCAATTGAGATTAACCCAAGGGTATCTCGCTCGTCAGCATTGGCAAGTAAGGCTACCGGTTATCCAATTGCTAAAATTGCAGCCAAACTGGCTATAGGCTACAATCTGGATGAATTGGAAAACCAGATTACAAAAACTACATCAGCATATTTTGAGCCAACACTTGACTATGTGATTGTGAAAGTTCCTCGCTGGAACTTCGACAAATTTAAAGGCGCTAATACGGAATTGGGCTTACAGATGAAATCTGTAGGTGAGGTAATGGCCATCGGACGTACTTTTATTGAAGCAATACAAAAAGCTTGTCAGAGTTTGGAAATTGGCAGAGCTGGTTTGGGTGCTGATGGTAAACATAGCCGTAGTATCGAAGAGATCATGCATGGTCTTGAGCATCCAAGCTGGAATCGTTTATTCCTGATCAAAGATGCCATGAGCATGGGTGTACCATTAGAGTCGATCCGAAAAGTTACTCGTATCGATAAATGGTTCTTATCGCAAATTCATGAATTAGTTCAGCTGGAAACAGAATTGAAACGTTATTCGCTAAATAATATCCCTAAAGATTTCTTCTTTACCTTAAAACAGAAAGGCTTCTCTGATATTCAGATTGCATATTTGTTAGGTAATGTAACTGAAGATGAAGTTTACGAACGCAGAAAATCTTTAGGTATCAGACGTGTTTATAAGATGGTAGATACTTGTGCCGCTGAGTTTGCCGCACAAACACCTTATTACTATTCAACTTTTGAAGAAGAGAATGAGTCGATCCCATCTGATAAAAAGAAAGTGATTGTTTTAGGTTCTGGACCTAACCGTATCGGACAAGGTATCGAGTTTGATTATTCTTGTGTACACGGACTATTAGCGGCTAAAGAAACCGGTTTCGAAGCTATCATGATTAACTGTAATCCTGAAACTGTTTCTACAGACTTTAACATGGCAGATAAGCTATACTTTGAGCCTGTGTTCTGGGAGCATGTACGCGAAATTATAGAACTTGAAAATCCAATTGGAGTAATTGTTCAGCTTGGGGGTCAAACTGCCTTAAAAATGGCTGAAAAGCTTCAGGAGAATGGAATTAAGATAATTGGTACTTCATATAATGATATGGATGTTGCCGAGGATAGAGGTCGCTTCTCTGATCTTTTAAAAGAACTAGAGATTCCATATCCAAAATATGGTGTTGCAGAGAATGCTGAAGAAGCAATTGTTGTAGCAAATGAAGTAGGATACCCGGTATTGGTAAGACCAAGTTATGTACTGGGCGGACAAGGGATGAGCATTGTTATTAACGATGAGGATCTTGAAAAAGCCGTAGTAAAATTATTAGGTGACTTACCTGGAAACAGGGTGCTTATTGATCACTTCCTTGATAGAGCTGAAGAAACAGAATCAGACTCAATCAGTGATGGTGAAGATGTTCATATCATTGGGTTGATGGAGCATATTGAGCCAGCCGGTATTCACTCCGGAGACTCTAGTGCGGTGCTGCCGCCTTTCAGCTTATCTGAAAAGGTAATGAACGACATGGAGGTTTACTCTAAAAAGATTGCTAAAGCACTAAATGTGATCGGTTTGCTGAATATTCAGTTTGCGGTTAAAGATGAGAAAGTATATGTAATTGAGGCTAATCCAAGGGCATCAAGGACTGTTCCTTTCATTGCTAAGGCTTATGATGTTCCTTATATTAACATTGCTGCAAAAGTGATGCTGGGTGTAAATAAACTGAAAGATTTTACAATCGAGCGTAAGCTTGAGGGTTATGCAATTAAAGAACCGGTATTCTCTTTCTACAAATTCCCTGAAGTGACTAAAGAGTTAGGCCCGGAAATGAAATCGACAGGTGAGGCCATCAGGTTTATCAAAGATACTGAAGACCCTTACTTCAGGAAATTGATTAAAGACAAATCAATGTATTTATCTAAATAATATAAAGTCCCGAAAGGGACTTTTTTTATTTTAACTAATTTTTATTCCTTGCCCCAGACCCTTGTGTTAAGATCCAATTCGGCAATAATAGCATACATAAAGCGAATTATGCTAAGGTCTTCATCTAATGATTTGGTGGTGAGCAGGCTTTTAAATACAGGAGGTTCAAAGTAATCTTTATCTAGTGGGAAGGCAATGTACACGTAAGAGCCAATAAAAGATACAGAGATTGTCCATTTACTTCTATCGTTTAGTTCGCATAGTCGCTCCATCATTGCTGGAGTGAGGATGTATCGGGCCTCAACCTGATCGGTTGAATAGGTAACAAAAGCCTTACTAAATTCAGGGCTCTCCAGTTTTACAAGCTCTTTACCTGATGGAGAGAAGATAGGCATTTTGTCAGATATCCAGGCGCTCAGTGAGCTTCCAATGTCTTTTGGCTTAACAACCGTTATTCCATTGAAATGCTTGTTGAAATCAGCCCAAAATACGATTCCTTTTAAAATAGTATGCCAATGCTCTTGTCTGCCGTTTTTTGTTTGAGTCTCAGTTTTATATTCTGCATGAACTTCAGAGAAAGCGAACTGTGTTTTACCTGCATTGCCATAAATTTGATCCTCACTGGTATATCTGTCTGGACGTTGGGTAAATAACTGGGAATTGATAAAGTCATTTTCTGGTAATCCATATTTGTATTCAATCTTGAGGCTTTGATCTATAGATTTTAATGCTGCAGAGACTACTCTTTGTTTAAATTGATCTCTGTAATCACTAAATTTTTGGCTGGCTTTACTGAAAAATACAATGGATACAATTATGAGCGCACCGCCGCTAATTGCTCCTGCGATTACCAGGCTCCCTAATAAAATACCAATAGCTATAAGTATTATTCCTGCAGCAAGGAATAGGTATGCCTTTGTTTTTAAGTTTGAGAGCTCTTTTCTTTGTATTTCAAGTTCATTGAGTACGCTTTGCAAAGAGGCCTGAGCTACAGTCTCTTCTGCCATTAGTTATTAAAAAAATCTTTAGCACTTATGTTTTTACGCTCTTCTTCGGTGTTGGCTAATACAGTAATAGGCTGGTAGTTCATCATTCCAGCAAAAATACTTCCTGGGAACATCATGATAGCGTTATTGTAGTCTGTAACCGAAGCATTGTAAGTCCTTCTTGCTGCGGCAATTTGTTCCTCACTTTCAGTCCATGTACTTTGTAGGTTCAGGAAGTTCTGGTTTGCTTTCAGGTCCGGGTAATTCTCTACGTTTACCATCAGGCCTTTCACACTTGAACTTAATTGCTTGTCAAGGTCTAACCTTTCTTCGTTACTTAAATTTGGACTACCGGCTTTGGCACGTAATTCTACTACTTTGGTTAATAGATCTCCTTCATACTGCATATATTGTTTTACAGTTTCAATTAAGTTTGGAAGCAAATCGAATCGCTTTTTAAGCATGACGTCAATGGCGGAAAATGCATTGGTTACCTGGTTTTTTTTGCCAATCAGCGAATTGTAGATGCTGACACCAAATATCAATAGAACAGAGAGGATAATAAATACTATAATCATTATTGTAAGGTTAAGAGGTTTTTAATATTTAAAGGTATTAAAATTTAACTTTCCTATACCATTTAATTAGTCGGGGCTAAAAAAATAACCCTGCCTCGGAGAAGGCAGGGTTTAATCAATCAAATATCAAAAAGGAGAACCTTTTTAATGGGTTCTAAATTACAATTACTTTAGCTTAAAATGAAAAAATCCTCGCTATCTTACGATAACGAGGATAATCATCCCTATTGTTTATTACCATTCATAAATGACTGATAACATGTAGGTAATTGCAATTAGTAGGCCAATTCTAGTTTGGTCCTGTTTTATGTGCGTAACATGCTTGTATATAGCGATATGTGTATTTTACGAGGATTTGTGCCAAATGTTTTAAAGGGAAATAATATCCCCAACTTGTAGAAACTGGATGTAAAATATCCACACTTTCCAGCACAGTGGGATCCGAAGCTTGGAATTCACGTGACTTGAAGTCGCGGC
>JADMIO010897343.1_pt1 | contig 55916 bp, 80 predicted proteins | sample 8958161 | NCBI WGS metagenome assembly JADMIO01 (sample SAMN16585339, study PRJNA669376) | soil metagenome | isolation source: Crop rotation soil | place: USA: Cullars Rotation, Alabama | collected 2011
GCCGCGACTTCAAGTCACGTGAATTCCAAGCTTCGGATCCCACTGTGCTGGAAAGACACATCCAGAAAGTTCCCCTTGTTGCATTTATGCTCTTTTTTATTGAATTTAGAGGCGTCTCATTTTCTATAAACATAACAGGGACACTAAACACTGTTTTTACTGTGACATATACCAAAAAAGCAAAAATCCCAAAGATCATCGGCAACATAATCAATAATCCAAGGATGTAATGTATTGCAAACATAATAATTATAATTATTAATGATAAGAAAACAGGGACAAAGTAAATTAAGAAACAAAGCACAATTAGCAGCAAATAGCGCAGGATAAATTTTGGAATGGATCTTAGAATTGAACTGGTCTTGATTTCTTTTTCTTGAATAGCATTTGAAACCATCATGAATTGCGAGACGACTTTTGCAAGTGAGAGCAATATTATTGCTGCTGCAGTCAATATTATTGCTGCAAAATGATCTAATAAGAATTTCTTAACTGAATCAAAAGAGATTCCTCTTGATTTTAGATCATCCATGAATTTTTGGCTTAGTGCCTCTCTTTGCTTAAAATCCCAAGTATGCTGCCTCTCATATGAAAATTTGACTGCAGAATCTACAATATCCTTTGTAATTTTATATATTCCCGTTGAAAACAAAAATAAGTATAAAATAAATGAAGAAATAATAAAATGTATTATTGCGGGAAAAAGCAGCTTTTTGTTGTTTCTTAATAAGGCCCATGAAGATTCAAAGCTCTTTCCAATATCCATATGATATATTTTCCATATCCTAGTATAAAAACATTACTCTGGTTTGATTCATGATTCATTCGCAACATTTAAATAATGCCCAATGAATGGCTATTTATGAAAAAAAGGAGTATTTTGCTTGTCTTAGTATTCATAATATCCTCTTCCTTTGTTTTTTCCCACGTCAATTCTGGAAATTACAATCTTAATAGCTGGTCTTTGTACCCTGTCAGCAACTGGACAGTCCTAGGATATGGCTCATTGGTTTTTGGGCTAGTCATCGTCTATATTGTAATATTCAACAAGAAAATGAAAGATACCCAAAAAAGGGTTTTTTTCTACCTCTTGATTCTGATATCACTTTCGGTAACATTATATCTTGTCTTGACAACAGTACATTTGAATCTTGTAGCAGATTCAAAAGGGCCTGTCCATTGGCATGCTGATTATGAATTGTGGGGATGTGATAAAGAATACAAATTATTTACACCAAAAGGAATGTCAAACAGGCAAGGAGTTGACGTGTTGCATTCACATGATGATAATAGGATTCACGTTGAAGGCGTCCTTATGGATTTGAGATCAGCAAGCCTCGGCGCATTTTTCCAGGCAATAGGCGGAGGATTGTCAAGTGATGGCATGGCTATTCCAACTAATGATGGACTGGTTACTTTTCACGAAGGTGACCTTTGCAACGGGCAACCAGGAAAACTTTACCTTTTTGTAAATGGAAAATTAGAACAAAATCCACCGGAGCATATCGTTGCAGCTTTTGAACAAGTTCCTCCAGGCGATAAGATTAAATTAATCTTTACAGAAAAACCATTAGAACAAATTAACCCTAATATAAAATGACAGTACAAGGATATATCCCAACTATCGGAACAGTGATTGTAACGGCGTTAATTGATTCAATAAATCCTTGCGCTATTGGAGTTTTGATACTTCTTGCTTCAATAATGGTAGTCTACAAATCAAAGAGGGAACTCTTGATTTATGGATTGATTTACATCTTTTTTGTGATGCTTACATATTTTCTTGCAGGACTTGGAATATTGTATTTCTTAAGCGTTATTCCAATAAAAGTAAGTGAGTATATTTCTGTAATTGTGGGCTCAATAATAGTCATAGGAGGCCTAATTGAAATAAAGGACTTCTTCTGGTATGGACAGGGAATTACTTTATCGATTCCTCCAGACAAGGCAAAGAAGATACAGGAAATGACAAAGAAACTTACGCTTCCTGCAGTTATTATACTTGGAGTTTTTGTAGCAGCAGTCGAACTTCCATGCACAGGAGGGCCTTATCTTGCTATCCTTGTTTTCCTCTCCCAGAATTTTGATTTTACAGCCCTTATGCTTTTGATATTTTACAATTTTATTTTCGTGCTTCCACTTATTGTTATCTTGTTTTTGATATATTTTGGAATGAAGATACAGATATTAAAAAAATGGAAACAAACCAACAGGACTTATATGAGGCTAGGCACAGGAATAGTGCTTGTATTACTAGGATGGCTTTTGATACTTATCGCTAATGGAACAATCAATTTGAGTTAAAATGGCAAAGAAAAAAGCAGAAAAACCAATCAAGGAATCCACTGTTATAGCAATCGTCAAAAGAAGAGGCCACCATGAGAATTATGATGAGAGAAAAGTCTATGGCTCGGCTTATTTTGCATGCAGGAATGCGCATCTGAACGAAGTTGATTCAGAAGGCATAAGCGAAAAGGTCTCTGCTGAAATAACAAAAATTGTCAAGGCCAAAAAAATAATCTCATCAGATTACATCTTCTGGCTTGTTGGAGAAGAATTAAAGAAATACAATGAAGATGCTGCATTTTTGTATGAAACACACAGGGATATTTCTTAACCTTTATAGCTAAAACGAGGATCTGCCTCCCTTATTGCTTCAACCAATGGGTCATTTGCTGCTACTCCTATTTCATGCAATACAGCTGCCAATCTCTTAAGATTTTCCACACCTTTTTCATTCTTTGCAGACCTATCTGAAGGAGAACCGTAAATGCAACCTCCTAAAAGATTGTTAAAATATTGTCTTGTATTAGCCATGGATTCAAAGCCGAATTTTTCAGGCTTTCTGACTAGATCATCTATTGCAATTTCATTTTTTACGATCCTATCCTTTATCTGTGCCCCTATTTTTGGAATATATGTAATGGTAGTACTCATAACCTATGGTAAGTATTATTCCTAGAAAAAACTTTCTAATTTTATTAGAAATGTTTTTATAAGGATATGGACTATTTTTTGCTTATGGCTACTGTTGTTATTTCACTTGGAGGTTCATTGATACATCCTGAAAACGTGGATGTGTTGTTTCTTAAGAATTTTAAGAGCCTTATCAACAAATTTACTTCCAAGGGGTACCGTTTTGTCATCTATTGCGGCGGGGGAAAACTTGCACGAAAGATGCAGGATGCTGCAGCAAAAATAACAAAACTAGAGAATATAGAACTTGATTGGCTAGGAATCCATGCAACAAGGCTGAATGCTGAACTTGTAAAGACGATTTTTAGAAAAGATGCAGAAGATACTTTGATTGTAAATCCTAATGATAGGATAAAATTTACAAAGAAAATAATTGTTGCGTGCGGATGGCTTCCGGGATGGAGCACTGATTTTGATGCTGTCCTTGCAGCAAAGAATCTTGGGATAAAGGAAATGATAAATATGAGCAATGTTGATTTTGTCTACGACAAAGACCCAAGAAAATTCAAGGATGCAAAGAAACTTGGGAAGATAAAATGGAAGGATTTTAGAAAATTAATTGATGGGGAATGGCATGCAGGGATGAATGCGCCATTTGATCCAATTGCTGCAAAAGAAGCTGAGAAAATAAAAATGAAGGTCAATTTTATTGGCAAGGATTTGAAGAATCTGGAAAAACTGCTCAATGGGAAGGATTTCATTGGGACTGTAATAGAATAAAATGGAAGAATACAACTGGAAACTGATTTTGCCTGTATCGATACCTGTTGGACTTATTGAAGCCTATGTTTTTTACTCAAATATGCCAAATCTTTGGAAATATTTTCTTTTGTTGATAGGGCTTTTGCTTGCCTTTTGGATAATTTATACAAAAGAGAAGAGCAAGAAAAGCATCTTTACTGCAAGCTGCTTAATACTTCTTTTTATTTTAGTTGAAGAGATGATTAAGAAGCTGGGATTGTTTTGATGTTTGTTATCACCGGTTGCATTTTGACGGCAACTTAGATTTTTTAAATTTAACCTATATAAAATCACTTATCTTATGCGTTCTTTCTTCGTGCCAAAGCCACCACAATAGAACAATGGATTCCATACCTTCTGCTAGCATTGGAAAACCAAGCTTTCCGAATAAATCAAGGCCATAAAATGTCCCTGAAAATGGATAGAAAGGTGCGACTCCTCCTGTAAAGAACCAGTCTAGGAAAATGTGGAAGAAAATCCCGAATGCTATTATTGCAAAAATCCTTGACCATTTCCTTTTGAATTCGTAGAATAAAAGGCTAATTGCTACAAAAATTCCCATGAAAAGAAAAGTATGGGTAAAGATACGGTGAAACCATGGGACATTTAATCCTAAAAGATTGTTTAAAACCCAAAACATTGGAATATCGATATCAGGCAATAATCCTGCAACACCTCCAATAAAAACAAAATGTAGTGGCATATTTTTCTTATTTTTTATGACATGGTCTCTAAATAAATCTAAAACAATTATTGTGAATAAGACATGGACTACTGCTTGTGGCATTTTAGAAGTGCCTGATTTTTTCTGTTAAAATTGACACAACAAGGATCAAAGTCATAATGGTTGCGAACATAAAGCTGATAAGAGATAGGATTGAAATTCCAAGTATTTTTGGGCCAAATTGTATATTTATCAAAAGCGCTGCAACAATCAGGAATGCAGCGACCATCAATCCATAGGTAATCCTATTGCTGCTCCTATCTATCTCCAATGATAATTTCTTGATATCGGTATCTTCGATATCTACTTTAACTGTACCTGCCTCTATTTTCTTCATTATCCTTTCTGCGCGGTAAGGAAAGTCTTCTAGCAATCTTTTGTACCTTCCAAAATTATGGGATAGCTCCTTCCATTTATTCAATGGGTTCTTTTGGTGTATTATGATTTTCTTAATGAAGGGCTCGATACTGTCAACGACCTTAAATTCAGGATCGTAAGTCATTGCAATCCCTTCAAGCGTGATTATTGTTTTTCCAAAAAGAACCATTGATGCAGGAACTTTCAAGTTGTGCTGGATTGCCAAATCCAAAATTTCTTCCAATATCCTGCTTAGTTTTATTTCATTAAAAGAAGCTCCTCTTAAAGGATATATTATTGCACCAATATCTGATCTTAATTCTTCATAATCACCATCATCAGACATTCCCATGCTGGAAAGCGCATCTAAAATAAGCTCATCATCAAGTTCAATTATTCCAAGGACAACATCAATACATTTGCTCTTTAATCTTTCATCAAAAAAACCAACGATTCCAAAATCAACAAAAGCAATAGTATCATTGTTTACAACAAGGATATTTCCAGGATGAGGGTCTGCATGAAACACCCCATGAATAAAAACTTGTTCAAGAATTGAATTCAAGCCAATTCCCAATAATTTTTGAAAATCATACCTATGCCTTTTGATTTTTTGGATATCGCTTAATTCTATTCCTTCAATAAATTCAAGTGTCAAGATCTTTCCTGTTGAATATTCATCATAGACCCTTGGTATTTTTATATGCCTATTGTCCCTAAAATTCTCAGCGAATTTTTTTGCGTTCCTGGCTTCTAGTTTGAAATCCAATTCGCGTTGCGTCCACTGCTTGAACTCTTCGACAATTCTAACAGGCCTGTATTTTTTTAGCTGCTCATAATGCTTTTCAAGAAGGCTTGCAATGTAAGTCATTATTTCAATATCTATCTCCATGATATTTCTTGTATTGGGTCTTTGGATCTTTACTGCAACAGTCTGGCCTGTTTTCAACACAGCCTTATGGACTTGTGAAATAGAAGCTGATGCAACAGGCTCATGTTCAAATGTCTTGAAGATTTTTCCTATGGGATGGCCTAGTTCTTTTTCAATAATGAATCTTATCTCATTGTAAGAAACAGGAGGGACTTTATCTTGTAATTTTTCTAATTCAATGCAGTATTCCTTTGGGATTAAATCCGGCCTAACGCTTAGGACCTGGCCGAATTTGATAAAAGTCGGGCCTAATTTTTCAAGAACCCTTCTCAATCGTACTTCTGGCTTAACCCTATCACTTTTCTTGAATTTGGATTTTATTCTTCCTGCAATAGGTACATGTTTTTTTAATTTGATTCGCTCAAGAATTACATCAAACCCTTCATCAAAAAGAACTCCAAGTATCTCTTTTAACCTGCCTAAATCCCGAACCTCTTTTACTAAATTAAACATCTTTTTTTAATACACTATCAGCCCATTTCTTGAATTTTGGACTGCTTTGTTCCTCTATCTTTAATATGCAAGGAACATCATATGAATGTATTTTTTCTGTCTCTTTTATTACTTTGTTGAAATCATTTGTTTTTGTTATTATTGCAAATTCATCATCATTTACTATCTTATTATTCCACCAATATGAACTTTGTATAGGAAAATAATTTGCACAGGCTATCAGCTTCTTTTTTAATAAGTGATTCGAGATTTTTATAGCTTCTTTTTTGTTTTTGCAGGTGATATATACTAAGGACATAGGCTCTTTTGGTCTTTGAGGATATATAAAGGTTGCTTTAGGGGAAAATACTCAAAAATCAAGTCCTTTGCTTCGCAAGTTGCCGTCGCTCACATCATCTTTAGTACGTTGATTGGAAAAATTCCCATTGCAATTTCCTTTTTCCGTGCTATAACTCTATAAGATGCTCGCATAGTGACGGCAACGCCGGACTTGATTTTTGCAAATTCATCCTAAAAGTCTTTCCTCGACCATACCTTTTTAAACCAAAATTTCACTCTTCATTTATGTACATTTTTTCAAACATACTTGGGATTTTTGCATTTGATGAGAAATTCGACATCATAGACAAAGTCAGCTTTGGCTATATTATGGATGAAGCTGAAAAGAAGAAAATGATCGAGGATTTCAAGAAGAAATATGCAAATTTTATCGAAGCAGATAATAAAGCAGTAAATCAGATACTTCTTAGATTTAGAACTGATGAATTCAAGGAGCAATTAAGAAAATTAAATATCGAACTTTCTAAAATTGGAGTTCGAAATTCTGCAAAGGATGATATTTTAATTATTCAATCAATTAAAACAATTGAAGAAATTGATAGGGTTGTGAACCATCTGATAAAAAGATTGAGGGAGTGGTATGAAATGCATAATCCAGAATTCTCAAGAAGGATCCATGACAATGAGAAATTTGTCTCAATGATCCTTGAGCTTGATAAAAAAGAACTTCTTAAGAAAATAAATGTTGATGAAAAAGAAAGCATCGGCGCAGATTTGGGACAGGAGCATTTGGAGCCGATAAAAAGCCTTGGCCAGCAGATTTTTGAACTTTACCAATTAAAGAAAGCACAGAATGACTATATTAGTTCTATAATGGATAAATTTTGTCCAAATTTGAAGGCAGTGTGTGATGTCAACATCGGTGCAAAATTAATTGAACATGCAGGTTCATTAAGAAGATTAAGCGAAATGGCATCTTCAACAGTGCAAGTTCTTGGAGCAGAAGCTGCTTTATTTAGGCATATGAGAACTGGCGCAAAACCTCCAAGGCATGGATTGATTGTCAACCATAATTTATTGGCAAATGCACCTCAAAAATTGCATGGAAAGATTGCACGTGCTATTGCTGATAAAATCTCAATTGCTGCAAAAGTGGATTATTTCAACGGGGCTTTTATTGGCGATAGATTAAGAAAAGAACTTGAGGCAAAAGTCAAATGATAATCAAATCAAGGATCTTTGAAGTATATGAAACAGATGGCAGACGAAGAAGTCTTTTGACTTTAAACCTGACACCTGGAAAAAGAGTCTATGGTGAGAAATTATTTTCTCAGGATAATTTGGAATACAGGGAATGGGATCCTTCTAAAAGTAAATTAGCTTCTTCAATTCTAAAAGGTTCTCCAAATATTGCAATAAGAAAAGATGATTATGTGCTTTATCTTGGAGCAGCTTCTGGAACAACTGTATCGCACGTTTCAGATATTGTTGGTGCAAATGGACTTGTTTATGGAGTTGATATTTCACCTAGAGTCATGAGGGATTTGATATTTTTGTCCTATGATAGATCAAATATTGTTCCGATACTTGCAGATTCAAACAAAGTTGATGATCTAAAGCAGAAAATATCTGCTGTCGATGTTCTTTACCAGGATGTTGCGCAGAAAAATCAAGTTGAAATCTTTCTTAAGAATGTTGATTTGTTTTTGAAAGAGAAAGGTTATGGATTATTAGCTTTGAAAGCCAGATCGATTGATGTTACAAAGAAACCATTGCAAATATTTAGAGAAGTAAAAGCAAAACTAGAGAAAGAAATGACAATAATTGATTATCGTGAATTAGATCCTTTTCAGAAAGATCATTGCATGTTTATTTGTAAGAAGAAGTGATTCAATATGGCTCCTGATTATCGTTTTTCAAAACAAAGATGTGAGAGATGCGAGCGTGAATTTGATATACCGGGAAACCCTACACCAGGATTTAAATGCAGGGAATGCACCGAAGTAATGATAAGTGTCAATAGAATTATACGAAAATTATTGAATGAAGAACTTTCTCTTGAACAGCGGGATAAGCAAATCGCTGAAAAATTACGTGTTGAAATCGAAAGCCAAGCAAAAGGAATAATTGTAAGCGAAATGGATATCGATGAGCTTGTCTCGTTTTTGATAAAAGATGAGGCACGAAAAAGCGCTATCGTTGCCGAGATAAAGCGTTTGCAGGATAAAAAATCAAGACCCTAAACCATATTTTCGATAACCTTAAAAATAACCTAATATATGTAAAATTGGTGAATTATTATGGCAAAGGCAAAGAAAACCGCAAAGAAATCTGCAAAGAAAAGCAACATGTCTGTTAAATCAGCAAAGAAACCTAAAGTCTGTGAATTCTGTTAGGTGCATGAATGTCTCGGCTGGATAAGGCCAAGCAGGCTTTTGAAGAGAAAGACGTAGAATTAGCAAAAAAATCACATACAGAAACTTCTATTAAAAAACACCTTCATGATGAAGGAAGAGCTGATATTGGAGGCCAATATCTTGGTGAGTTTGTCTATGGCGCAATTGATGGCACTGTAACGACTTTTGCAGTTGTCGCAGGAGCAACAGGGGCTTCATTATCTCCAGGTGTTGTTATAGTTTTAGGCTTTGCAAATCTTATTGGTGATGGATTTTCTATGGCATCTGGTAATTTTCTTAGTGAAAGAACACAAAGGGACTATATTCGAAAAGAAAGGGCTCGTGAAGAATGGGAAATAGAGAATGTTAGGGAAGGAGAAGTTGAGGAAATACGCGAAATCTACAAAAGAAAGGGATTTAAGGGAAAAGATTTGGATAGGGCTGTTGAAATAATAATATCAGATAAGAAAGTCTGGGTGGATACGATGATGACAGAGGAGCTTGGTCTAATAGAAAGCCACAAGAAGCCTTGGATGACTGCTTTGGTAACTTATACCGGTTTTATATTGATTGGATTGATCCCATTATTGGCTTATGTACTATCATATTTCTTTGACTTTTTTAAGGAAAACACATTTTCTATTGCAGTTGTCATGACGCTTATTGGATTGACTTCAATAGGGGTAATCAAAAGATATGTAACAAAGAAGAACTTGATCAAGTCTATTTTTGAGACAGTTTTCGTTGGAGGAGCTGCGGCTGTTATGGCATATTTCATTGGTTACTTTTTGCAATGGGTTGTACATGCAAGTGGAGCTTAATCTTATTTGATATTGCAAAAATCAAGTCTTCTTACTTTTGTTGCCGTCGCTCGCATTAGTTTTTCTTGAATAGACGCCAATTCCCAATGGAACTTCCTTGGCCGTCATATGAGTTTATGGTTAATGCTCGCATTTTGACGGCAACTCAGACTTGATTTTTGCTGCAAATGCACTTAACTTCCACAAGATTTATTAATGTAAAATTCGTTTCTTTTCCATAGGAGGTTTGTTACAAATGAAAAAATTGAATTGTGTTTTCGCATTATTGGCTATTCTAGTTTTGGTTTCCTGTGGTACAAATCCGCAGCCAACACCACCTGTCTCAAATCCACCTACACCTACTCCAGGACCAGTGCAGGTTACTCCAACACCAACAACACCAGATCCAGTGCCACAACCAACTCCTAATCCACCAACTACAACACCTACACCAGTTACACCTCCTGTAAGCGGAGTTCATGAAATAAAAGTCACTGCAAGAAACTGGGAATTTTCACCTTCAAGTATTGAAGTTAAAAAAGGAGAAAAAGTCAGATTATTGGTTACAAGCGTTGATGTTCCTCATGGATTTTCAGTTCCAGAATACCAGATAAATGAAAGGCTTGATCCTGGAAAAGAAGTCGCAGTCGAATTTACAGCAGAAAAAACAGGAGAATTCACAGCATTTTGTTCAGTCTTTTGCGGTGCAGGCCATTCAAAGATGAGAGGAAAGATTGTTGTAACTTAATTTTTTTCTTATAAATTAAGATGTCCAAAAAGCAAATTATAGTTATTTTAGGCTGCGGTATTTTTATAGGATTACTGCTTGCTTCAATTGTAATAAAATTTGAAGAGAAACTTCCAAGCTTATTTACATATTATATACCCTATCCCATTCTCTTAATTTTAAATAAGATAAGTCCATGCAGCGAAATGGGTTGTGCTCTACTAGCTATGTTTGGAATGTGGCTTTCGTACATGTTACTTTCAGTTTTAGGAAGTATTATCTTTATTCTTTGGAAAATAAAACAAAAATAAATAATTTATTCAGATTTCACTCTTCAAATAATCCAAAACAACGATCCTTCATTTGTATTCCTTTGAATCTATATCCTCCCTATGAACCAAACTAAACGTAAATAGGCTTTATTTTAGGATAAAAGAACAGATTAGATATCAGTTATATTGGGAAACTTATATATAATTTTTTCAATATCTAAGATTTAAATGAAGAAATTACTCATTATATTAGGACTTCTCGTAGTTCTATCCTCTTTTGTTATTTCGCACTCTCTTTACCTTTTTGATATCAAATTGGACTTTGATAAGAACCTTGAGACAAATGTCATCAAGTCTGCGCAGGATTTTATGAAAACTGACAAGAAACCATTGAGTTTTGATTTGGATAAGGGACTTATTATTGTTCATTTTGAGGAAGATAACAATAATTATGTCAGAATCAATCCTTCTGATTTTAAGGTCTATGGGATGATGAATGAAAATCTAAGACACAAAGATGGAAATATTAAATTCACAAAAGAGCAGGGATATGAAATCGCAAAGAAACTTTATGATACTTTTCCAAAAGAAATAACTTCAGAATTGGTTTATAGTTCTGATGTTTCAGAAGTTAGCGGAACTTATTACTACAAATGGTTTAGGTATAAAGATGGAATCCTTGTTATTGATGATGATCTTTACATAATAGTTGATGGCGTTAATGGAAATATAATTGGCTATAGGATCCCAATTTTTTATGTATCAAAAAATGAAATGAAAACAAATCCTGCAATAACATTAAATGTTGCAAGAAGGGTTGCAGAGATTGATGCAAATGCACCTAGCGTAGCAAATTTCCAGCCTTATCTTGTTATTTATGGAAAAAAGCTTGTGTGGGTAAATAAAATCCAGGGTTCCCTGTATCCATATTATTCAGGAGTTGATGCAAGTGATGGAAGCTTCGCATTCATGGGTCTAGTCCCAGGAGAAATTCCTCAGGGTTACAACAAAGGAAAGGATGTCCCAGTGATTGAAACAGAGTTGATAAAACAAATTTATTCAACATGAAAACAGCAAAATCAAGGTCCGGTGTTGCCGTCAAGATGCGAGCATCTTATAGAGTTACAGCACGGAAAAAGGAAATTGCAATGGGAATTTTTTCAATATCGGAACTACAAATCATGCGAGCGACGGCAACTTGCGAAGCAAAGGATTTTGATTTTGCACTTAGGCTCAAATAAAATGAAAAAAATAATCTACACAATAATCGTATTTTTACTAATTATACTTAGCTCTTGCGATAAAGGAGATATAGATTCAGCAAATGCTAAGAAACTATTAGGATACAACAGAGAAAAATTTGACAAACTTCCATTATCAGGAAAAGTTGTAAATGGAGTTAGGGAAATTGAAATCAAAGCTTTTCAGTTCAACTGGGAGCCTGAAAATATTGTTGTTAAGAAAGGAGAAAAACTGAAACTTACAATTGAATCAATGGACGTACCTCATGGATTTGAACTTGAAGGTTTAGTAATCCCTGGATATGATATCAACAAATTAATAATGCCTGGAACAAAAGAAGTTATTGAATTTACACCGCAAGATAAAGGGACGTGGGATCTTGTCTGCACAGGTTATTGCGGAACAGGTCATGCAACAATGAAAGGAATGTTTATTGTTAGAGAATAAAATGAAGAAAATTGGAACTAAAATTGCAGAATTTTCAAGTCCGAACAATGTTCGGGCTGCCATCGCTCGCATGAAATTTAGTACGGATAAATCGAAATTCCCATTGCAATTTCCTTTCGATGAAAATGTAACTGGCAAGAATGCTCGCCCTTTTATGGCAGCCTTCGACTTTAAAATTCTGCGTAGGTTTGGCTTTTTAATTTTAATAGCATTTTTGGTAATTCCATTTGTTTTTTCACAGGTAGGTCTTGATAAAATAAGGGAATACAATAACCAGCAGGCTAATAATTATCTTGAAAATCTTTCTTTTATAATTGCATTTGTCGGCGGGATGATTAGTGTTTTGCTTCCATGCACTCTTGCAATTTTGCCAGCATTTTTTGCTTATACTTTCAAGGAAAGAAAGGAAATTACGAAAATGACTTTGGTTTTTTTCCTTGGATTTTCTTTAGTATTTGTAGGGCTTGGAATTTTTGCAACAATTATTGGGCAGACATTAAGTGTGTTGCATGTTGCAGACACAAAAACATTGGTTTTGATCGCAGGAATTTTCTTGATCTTATTTGGAATCGCAACAATTCTGGGTTTAGGTTTCCAGTTATTTTCGTTTAATAAAAAAACAGATCATGATGTCCTTGGAACATTTCTTTTTGGATTGATGTTTGCACTTGGATGGAGCGCATGCTTGGGGCCAGTTTTAGCTGGAATACTTTTGATAGCATCAACGTTCCATAATTATCTTTATTCAGCTGTATTGTTGTTTTTCTACTCATTAGGATTATTTGTCCCGTTATTTATCATTTCAATCTTATTTGATAAATTCAATCTTACAAAAGTTTCATGGATAAGAGGAAAGGAATTTGAAGTAAGTTTGTTTGGGAAGAAATTTTTTATCCATACAACAAAAGTAATTGCAGGAGTTTTACTTATTGTAACAGGAACAATCTTTCTTGTTTATAACGGAACAACTGTAATCAATGAATTAGATCCTCTAAGAACATCATATTATGCTTACGCATTTGAGAATCAATTATTCACATCAAAGTATGTTGAGATAATAGGATTATTGGTTTTGGCAGCGGTTGTTTTTTTGGTGTTTATGTTTGTTAGGAAGAAGACTGAATAAGCCTCCAAAAACGTCAATGAACAGTTATAGCTTATAAATAACAGCAAAAAGCCTAAATAGATTGAACGTATACCAGTAAAATATATATAAAATAGACTATTACAATACACTATGGAAAGCAAAAACAATAAGGAAAACCAGTTCATGGAGAATGTTACACTGTTCTTGATATTTGTAGTAGGGCTTATTTTGATATATTCGCAGTACCAATTCATAAAGATTGCTGGCGGAAATGTATGGAGCTATCTTTCATTGGGATTGATTTTTGCCCTTGTGGCAGCAATTGTCGTTTTGGCTGTAAATTTGGGCGGCACAAAGAAAGAATCTAATGATATTTTTGTTAAGGAAAAATCAAAGCCATGGAGCAATCTTGAAATCGCTTCAGTTGCAATGGTCTTGGCAATTGGATTATTTGTCGTACTAAACCAGGTCCAAATCACAAAGGCATCTGAAATGCTTGGAGTAAAAACTTTTGCTTCAGGATTAAGCTTTAAATCAAGTTCTTCTAAAACACATCTTGCCTTGACAGGAGATCCTTCAAAGGATGCTGTCTCTGTCATTATTTCAAGAGGGGCACCATTTTATGGCCCTGAAATTGGAGTCACATTTGATGATCCTGTTGCAGGTTTAGAAAAAATTGCGCAGATGGATCCATCATACGGAAAAAATAAAATACAGTTGACAGCAGAGGAAAAAGCAAGATATATCAAAATCGATACTATCCCTGGAGTTGGATGTGAATACTGCTGCGGTGCAGATACTTCTGTTGATAAATCCGGAAGGCCAACGTGCGGCTGCAAGCATTCATGGGCAATGAGGGGATTGACAGCATATTTGGTTAAGAACCATCCTGAATTGACAGATGATGAAATTGTAAGGGAATTGATAAGATGGAAAGGATTGTTTTTCCCTAAACAAATGGTTGCTAAATATATCAAGCAATCACAAACAGGCCAATACAGCACAGATATCGCATCATTGTTGCTTGATGTCGATGAGTCAAAGATGAAAGCTGCAACAACTGCAGTCGCTTCAAACAATGACGCAAGTGCTGCACAAACTCAGGCCAGCATTGAAGATTTGCCAAACATGGTAGGCGGATGTTAATTTCAAAATAAAAACTTAGGAGGGAGATTTAAATGAACAGGAATATGATTATTGTGGTTGTGCTAATATTATTGGTTGGAATCACCATTTTGGAATTCGTCCAATTGACAGCACTAAAATCAAAGATATCAGAAGGAAAGATAACAACAGCAAGCGCACCAGGAGCAAGCGGCGGAAGCGTTCCAGCAAGCGTTGATAACTTGCCAAACATGGTAGGCGGATGTTAAAATGAAAATCAAAATTCTTTTAGGAGTCTTATTGATTGCAGCATTTTTGGTTGGCTGCTCATCAACGGACAAGAATTACAATGCTTATGCCGGCTATAACGGGCAACAGGCCCAGCCTGCAGCAGTAGGCGGCGGATGTGGAGTTTTGCCACAAGTTGATTATGAATCAACACCAGCAGCCAGTTTTGAACAATCATCTGGCTTGTAAGTATGGAACTTTCAAAAAGAGAGAAGCGAAAGCTCAAGCTTGAGGGAAATACAGAAACAAAGATAGAGGCAAAACAAGCTGAGTTTTCAAAAGCTCCAAGTTCTAAGAAAAGTAAGATTGTCTATGTTCTTGCAATAATTGGAATACTTGTTGTGGCAATTGCAGGATATGGGATCTATGCTGTTGCAAAACCAGGGCCATATGATGAATTTGCAAAATGCCTAACAGCAAAAGGGGCTGTTATGTACGGTGCAATTGATTGGTGCCATTTTACACAGGCACAGGCAGGTATGTTTGGGAATTCTTACAAGTACATCAATTATAAGGATTACAAGGAATTAAGTGGAATTAAAAAGACACCTACATGGGTAGTTAATGGAGTTTGGTATGAAAATGTCCAGCCTTTTGATAAATTGGCTTCAGTGACAGGATGCAAGTTGTGATTAAAAATGGATGAAGAAAAAAAACCTGAGAATGAAAATACTGAAATAAAAAAAGAAGAGCACCATGAACATAAAGTCCACAAATTACATCATTCTGATGCAGTAAAATCAGAAAAAAAATCAAATTTGGATAATGTTCTGATTGCCATTGGAATTATTCTGCTTATTGTATTGTTTGTCAATATTTATACTACATTTGGAATAAACAGCGCATTGAATAAAAATATCAATGAGGCAAAAGAAAAGGCAAAGCCAGCAAATATCGAACTTTTTACAATAAAAGATGCAAAATGCGTTGATTGCTTTGATCTATCACAAGTTTCTGCTTCATTGAAACAATCAGGAATAAATATCGTAAAGGAACAAGATGTTGATTTTTCATCTTCAGAAGGAAAGGAATTGATTTCCAAATATTCAATTACTAAAATTCCTGCAGTTGTTCTAAAAGGTGAAATAGCAAAGGTTAGTGCAGATGGTTTAACAAAAAAAGACGATGCACTTTTGCTTGAAGCGCCGCAGGCCCCATACACGCAAGCCAAAGATGGAAAAATAGTTGGAAGGGTTACAGCAACACTTTTTACTGATAAGACTTGCACAAAATGCTCAAATGCAACTGCACTTTTAGCGCAGATTAAAGCATCAGGAGTCAAAGTTGTAAGTGAAAAAATAGTTGATTCAAACTCTGCAGAAGGTAAGAACCTTGCAAAGATGTACAATCTTGACCATGCACCTACTTTATTGCTATCAAAAGATGCAGGTGAATATGCTTTGATAAAAGAAGCATGGCCTACAGCAGGTTCAATTGAAAAAGATGGAACATATGTCTTAAGGCTTGTTATCCCTCCATTTGTCAATCTGACTGGCAACAAAGTAAGGGGATTGGTTGATGTGACATTCTTATCTGATAAAAGCTGCACAACATGCCAGGATGTATATGTTCATCGTCAAATACTTGGCCCAAAAGGAACTTTTGGAATGGCAATTGAAAAAGAACAAAGTTTTGATGTAAGTGATGTAAAAGGAAAAGAATTAGTTGCAAAATATAATATCACAAGCGTTCCAACTGTTGTCTTAACAGGAGATGCAGCTGTGTATCCTTCACTTGTACAATTAAAGCAGTTCTTTTCCCCTGAAAAAGATGGAGCTTATGTTTTTAGGCAGCCTGAATTGCTTGGAGTTTACAAGAATCTTGTAAATGGTTCAGTTGTGACGCCAGCTGTACAGGAGCAAAATTAACCGAAACACTTATTAGTACTAAAAGAAAAAGTATTGAATATGGCTAATAACCAAAATAAGTGGCTCAAAGGTTTGCTATGGTGGGGAGCTGCATTTCATATTATTCTTGGCTTGATTGGCCTTTTTGCTAAAGAGGCAGTCATAACGATTGCAAAATCGTTTTATAATTTTAATCTTGTCCTGGATCCACAGACCTATTGGCTCCTAAACCCACTTGCATCTTATATGCTGGTGTTTGGATTATTTCTGGCAGTAGCTGCCACTGACCCTCAAAAGTACAAAAGTATAATCTATGTTGCATTATTCCTGATTTTAGTTAGAACCATAGAAAGATTAATTTTTATGATAATATCTCCTCAGGATCTTGTAAGCACCCTTGATCCGATGAATATGGTTTTGGATATAGTATTAACTGCAATCTACGGGCTTTTACTCTTTATTGCTGCAAGGAAATTGCGCTGAAGAATTTATTGACCTTTAAATCTCCTTAGACCAGTATTTAATAACATTCACTAATGTGCTTATTTTAAGAGGAAAAGGATTTAAGCAAATAATGAATCGTGAATTTTGGGGTGTGAAATGCAAGTATTTAGCTATACAAAAAAGGAATTTAAGTATTTTCTAAGCTTGTATAAATCAGTTGGAGGTAGTATCAAGAAAAACGTATCCTTTCCAACAACTATAGAAATTCAAACTATTAATAGGTGCAATGCAAAATGTCCCATGTGCCCTTATTCTGAAACTACAGCCAAAGAGAGTTTTCAAAAAATGGATGGCGAGTTGTACGAAAGAATAATCAAGGAAATATCAAAAGAAAAGGATTTTCAGACATTGGTTTTAACTTTTCAAAACGAGCCATTGCTTGATAAGGATCTTATTTCCAAAGCTAGGAAATTCAAGGAAATAATGCCTCATAAAAAATTGGAGATTGTGACAAACGGAAGCTTGCTCACCAAGGATATTATACAGGAAATATTCGATAATTTTGACACAATAACAATCAGTGTCAATGCTTATAACGAGAAAACTTACAAAGATGTGATGCAAGGGCTAAATTGGAAAACCCTAAAGGAAAATCTGGATAATATTGCAACCAAAAAAGAATGGGTAGATAAGACAATTCTTAGATTTATAAAGCAAAATTCAAATCATGATGAATTCAAATCATTCAAAAGATACTGGAACAGAAAAGGATTTGCTGTTTTTGGATTTCCAGTTAATAGCAGGCTTGGTTCAGTTAAAAACTTTGAATCTATAAAATTCAAGAACACAATGCGCATGAAAATCATTAAGATACTAAGCCATTTTTTCACAAAGACCTGCCCTGTCCCTTTCATGTCCTTTTATATACGTGTTAATGGGGACGTAGTTCTTTGTTTTAATGACTGGACAAGCAATAATCTTTTTGGCAATGTGAGATCTAATTCAATAAGGGAAATTTTCAACTCAGAAAAATACACGCATGTTCGGGAAAAAGCCCTCGAAAATAATATCCTGGAAACCGAAGTTTGCAGAAACTGCGATCTTTACAAGGAGGGGTTATGGCTCGAACATATCCTTTGAAGGTGAATTCATGAAAATAGCAATATTGCAACCACGAGGGCCCTTGTATAAGAATAAATCAGGCTCTTTTAAGAAATCATTGATGTACGCCCCTTTAACACTTACAACCCTTGCCAGCCTTGTCCCTGCTGAGTTGAATGCACAAATCCAAATCATAGATGAAGGAGTGGAAGACATAGATCCAAATTTAGATGCGGACTTGATAGCAATAACCGCAATAACCGGAACTTCAAGAAGAGCATACAAATTTGCAGAAAAATTCCGGTCAAGAGGAATACCTGTTGTAATGGGAGGTGTCCATGCAACATTAGTTCCAAATGAAGTTGCGCAGTATGCTGATTCTGTTGTTGTAGGATATGGAGAAGAATCCTGGCCCGCACTTCTTCGGGACTTCAAGGAAGGAAAAATGAAAAAATTCTACTACCAATCCCAAAACCATTCTTTGGCCGGAATGCCGTTTCCAAGAAGGGATATGCTTAAGAAAAATGGTTATACAACTATTTGGAGTATTGAAGCAGCAAGGGGCTGCTTGAATAATTGTGATTTCTGCGTGGTTCCTGCAGCTTGGGGCCGAAAACTATACCAAAAGCCTGTGGACGAAGTCATTGCCGAAATCAAGCAAATGAAAGCAAAGCATCTTATTTTTATTGATTTAAGCCCTACAGAAGATATTAATTATTCAAAGAAGCTTTACAATGCAATGATTCCTTTGAAACTAAAATGGTTTGGACTTTCTACAACTAAGATTTGCCATGACAATGAACTTCTTGAATTAGCGGCAAAAAGCGGATGCAAGGGCCTCTTAATAGGATTCGAAAGTGTCGATCAAAAAACCCTGATAAATGCAAATAAGGGATTCAATAGCGTATCAAAATATTATGACCTTGCAGAAAAATTGCACAGTAATGGGATTGCAATAAATGGATGCTTTGTCTTTGGTTTTGACAATGATGATAAAGATACTTTCAAGGAAACAGTGGAATTCGTGCAGAAAGCAAATATCGATTTGCCACGATACGCAATTTATACTCCATTTCCCGGAACAGCAGTCCATAACAAATTAAAAAATGAAGATAGGATAATAGAGGATAACTGGTCATTATATGACGCGCAACATTGCGTTTTCAAGCCTTCACAAATGACTCCCAAAGAATTGGAAGATGGTACAAGATGGGCATGGAAGGAAACCTACAAAATGAAATCTATATTCAAAAGATTGGCAGGGTCACGCACTTTTACAACAGTTACATTGCCTCTGAATCTTGCCTATAGGCATTATGCAAATAATCTTCATAATTATACAAAAGAAAGGATGCTCGAGGATCTGGACATATGAAGCTTACAATTATCCAGCCAGCCATAGGAAAAAAAGACGAGAAAAATTATGTAAGGACATGGCAGATGGAGCCATTGCCACCGGCAATTATTGCAAGTTTAACTCCAAGCGATGTTGAACTTTCTTTTTATGATGACAGGATAGAGAACATTCCTTATGATGAGAAAACAGATCTTGTAGCAATGCCTGTCGAAACCTTCACGGCAAAAAGGGCTTATATGATTGCATCAAAGTTCAAGGAACGCAAGATTCCTGTTATCTTAGGAGGTATCCATCCAACTTTAGTGCCTGATGAAGCCATGGACTTTGCTGATTGTGTTGTCGTAGGGGAAGTCGAAGGAATTTGGCCCCAAATTATTGACGACTTCAAGAATAATGGCCTTAAGGAAATTTATAATGCCCAAAAAACAGACTTAAAAGGAATCAAGCCGAACAGGGAAATATTCAAGGGCAAGAATTATCTTCCGCTCGCATTGGTTGAAACAGGAAGAGGCTGCGTATTCTCGTGTGATTTTTGCTCTATTTATGCTGCGCATAACAAAACACATAGAAGAAGGCCGATTGAAGATATTGTCAATGAAATTAAAAGTTTGAAACAGAAAAATGTATTTCTTGTGGATGATAATATAACAGCTAATGTCACTGCGGCAAAAGAGCTCTTTAAGGCTTTAAAGCCATTGAAAATAAAATGGATCAGCCAATCAACTGTTAATATAGCACACGATGACGAATTGCTTAGGCTTATGGTAGACGCCGGATGTGTCGGATTATTGATTGGCTTTGAGTCATTAAGCCCAGAAAACCTTAAGCTCATGAACAAGGGCTGGAACATCAGCCTGCAGAATTATCATGACGCCCTGGAAAAAATCAGGAACCACGGCCTTGTGTTATATGGTGCTTTTATTTTTGGTTATGATTATGACTCAGAAGAAACTTTTAAGCAAGTTTTAGAATTTGCCCAAAAGGAGAAATTTTTCATTGCAGCCTTTAATTATATCATGCCTTTTCCAAAAACTCCGTTGTATAAAAGATATGAGGAAGAAGGGATGCTTGTATTTGATAAATGGTGGCTTAGCGAAACCTACCATTTTGGAGATGTTGCATTTAGGCCAAAAAGCATGTCTACAAAAGAGCTGGAGGAGAGGATACACGATATCAGGAGAAAATTTTACAGTGTTTCATCAATGATGAAGCGGATGGAGTACAAGGCAAACTGCAAGAATATTTTCAATCTGGCCCTTTTTTATTCATTGAATTTTTCATTAAGAAAAGAGATTTACCAGAAAAAGGGCCTTCCTTTGGGGGACAAGGAATTGCCATTGGAGAAATTAAGAATCAAAAAGCCTGTTCTCACCATAAATTAATTGTTTTTATTGAAAATGGACAAAGTAAAAGTTGAACTTGCCAAAGGCAAAGATGATGATGCTTTGAATAAGATTCTCAAGGAGAATGAAATGCAGGGTAGAATAAGCATTGCATTTGGGCGAAAACCAAGCTATTTCAAGGCTCTTGATATAGAAGGATACGTAAACCAGACCATAGTTGGAAGACAAAAAAATAAGATAATAGGTTTTGGAACAAGATCATTAAGAAAATGTTTTGTCAATGGAAAAATCAAAGATATAGGATATCTGAGCAATCTAAGAATAGCAAAAAATTACAAAGGAAAAGGCTATCTGCGCCTAGGATATGAATTTCTAAAATCTCTGCATCAAGACAAAAAAATCTCATTATATTATTCTACAATTGTTGAGGACAACAAAACTGCTATAAACATCCTTACAAACCAAAAGCCCTATTTGCCTGCTTATAGGGATATGGGAAGATATTGTACATTTGCCGTGAGCCTTTTTGGAAAAAAGAAAAATTTCAGCACAAAGCTAAAAATCATCAAAGGCTCGGATAAAAATATATTAAAGATTGTCAATTTTCTAAGAAAAGCCGGATCCAAGAAACAATTTTATCCTTATTACACAATAAATGACTTCAATGAAAAGTTCAGGCATTTTGATATAAGGGATTTTTATATTGCAATGAAAGAGGATAAAATAGTCGGAATAATTGCGAAGTGGGATCAAAGAAAGTTCAGGCAAATAATTGTAAAAAATTATAATGGGCTTATATATTTCTTAAAACCAATTTATAATTCAATTTCAAAATTGTTGAATTACTCTCGACTGCCAAATCCAAATTCGAGGCTTAACTTCTTTTATGTAAGTTTCATAGCAATTGAAGGAAATGACAATGAAATTTTCAGGGAATTGATTTTGGCCCTTTACAATGATAATGCAAGATCCGATTTCTCCCATTTTTTGGTAGGGTTACACTCAAGGGACAAATTGGCAAAAACCCTTGATAGCTTTGCAAAAATAAAATTCAATAGCAGGCTTTTTGCAGTGTATTGGAATGATGGCGAAAAGACTTTTAAAGAACTTGACAGCAGAATTCCCTACGTGGAACTTTCAACTTTATAAAATGGAAACTAAACAATTCATAAATTCTCAAAAGGAAAAATACATAGTTGGAAAACTTATGAATGTTACAGAACTTTCAAATGATGAAAAGCTTAGGATGCTGGAACTTCTTAACAAATATTTTGATAATGTTGATGAGTATTTATTCTTCAAAGACCTAAGTGAAAAACAATGGGTCATACTTTTTGTAAATCCAGTCAAGGAAATCCAGGGATTTTCGACTCAAACATTAATAACTGCGAAAGTTGAAGGAGTTGAAATTAAGGCACTCTTTTCAGGAGATACTATAATTGATAAGGACTACTGGGGAAGCAGGGAATTGCCCCGAATCTTTGGGAGGCTTGTAATGTCCTTGATTGAAAAATATAAGGGAATCAGGCTGTACTGGTTCTACATTTCAAAAGGATATATGACTTACATGCTCATGCCACGCTATTTCCACGAATTCTATCCTAAATTTGATTTAGAAATATCTTCTTTTAATAGGAAGGTCCTAGATGCCTTAGCTTTCGAAAGATTTGGCACGGGATATGATTCTTCTCGTGGAATTGTTAAGATACAGTCCAATTATTATTTGAAGAAAGGAATAGGATTTATTACAAATGACCTACTTAATGAACTTAATATCAAATACTTTAAAGAAAAGAATCCGAATTATTTTTTAGGGGAAGAACTTGCCTGTCTAGTTGAATTAAAAGAGCATAACATGAAACAGATATTCAGGCAACTGATAAACGATGAAAATGAAATCAACAGATGAATTCATAAATCATGATGAAAATTTTAATAACCACGATGTTGTTATACAGTCCTGGTATGTAGTTGCTAAATCAAATGAATTAAAGCCAAGTGAAGCAAAGACATTTGATATTTTAAAAAGAAAAATTGCCATATACCGTGATAATAATGGAAAAATTTATGCCCTTGATTCTATATGCCCTCATTTGGGTGCAGATCTTGGTTTAGGCAAAGTCATTGGTTGCAAATTGCAATGTGCTTTTCATCATTGGGTTGTTGATGAAGGTGGCAAATGTTATACGGCTAAAGGGAAATTTGCCAATAGAAAAACAAGGACATATCCTATCCAGGAAAAATGGGGGTGGATATGGATATTTAATGGGCCTAAAGTTCTTTTTGATATACCAGAACCACCAGAAGATTTGAAGTTTCTCGTATTAAAAACACCTTCGCAGCGAATTAATTGTCATCCTCATATTGTTACTGCCAATGGGATGGACGTGACTCATTTTGACGCCCTTCACGGCCTTAATATCAGGCCAAATTCAAAACTGAAAGTAACAAAGCCTTACAAATTGACAGTAGAAATGGAAGGGTATCCTAAATCACGCCTGCTTCAAAAGATAGTTGGAGCAGATAAAAAAAGGCCAATTAAAGTCCGATCGAGCACAATCGGGGGGCATATTGCATGGCTTGAAGTATTAGAGCCCATTCGGTATTATGTATTGTTTACGGCCAGGCATTCCAATGATAATGGATCGATTACAAACGTCTTTTTCTTTGCACCAAAAGGCTTCAAACTGATCAGATCCATTATTGCCACACATTTCTTGCTTCACGACGACCGTAAAATACTTGATACCCTAAAATTCCATCCTGGTTTCACCAAAGATGATAAGGCCCTTTTGGAATTTTATAAAATAGTCAATAGCATGCAGGTTTGGTAATATGCGAAAACTATTTATAAAAAAGAGAAGGAAGACTTCAAATGAAGGATTTTAGAAAATTCTTGAGCCAGTCAATAGGCCATTTTGTAGGCAACAAGGTTTTTTTTGCTCTTTTCTTGTTTGGAATGCTTTTACTTGTGCCATTTGTGAAGCTTCTTGATTTATGGCAGGTACTGGTTGCTTTTACTTTATTGGTTCTTTATTCATTGTCAAAAAACAAGAAACTTGGCATTGCAACGGTTTGGTTCATGACTGCAGTTGTCCTGCATAACCTTTGGGTTTTTATTTTTATAATATTAAAATTCAGCTTTGGAGTTGATTTGTTACCGTGAAAAATAAAAGAAACAAGGATAATTTTGATTATTATACCCAGATCCTAAAATTGCTGCTTTGGGATATGGCCCTTTATCATATATTCCTTGGATTGATAGGCCTTGTTTATGGAAATCAATTAGAGTATATTGCACACTCAATATTTAATTTATCCTTGGTAATTACTCCTCAAATTCTTGCCCTTATCCGCCCCTTGGCAGCATATCTTGTAGTTTTTGGCATAATGATGGCAATTGCCGCATACGATCCAAAAAGATTTCGCCCAATAATATATGCAGGTTTAGTTGTGCTATTATTCCGGCTCATACAATATCTTTCTATAATCTTCCAGGGATTCCGGGGTTCTGCAAATAGGCCAATCCAAACTTATGGCCTGATGTTTGTTGTGATATTTACTGCCCTTGCATTTGTTTTTCTCTTATATAAAACAAAGGACAAATAATTAAATTGGGCATGAAATCACCTAATTATGCTAAGGAAAATTTATTATTTTATCCTGAATTGGCTCTTAACCCTCTCGTATCTTGATAAATATATGTTGTTTATGATTTCAACTTTGAATGTGCAGAGAGCCCAGCAAAGATTGCTGATAAGAATTCTTAAAAGAAATAAGGGTACAATTTATGGAAGAAAATATGATTTTTCCTCGATAAGTAATGCAAAAGATTTCCAAATTAGAGTTCCAATAACAGATTATGATAATTATAAGAGCCACATAAATTCAATCATGAAAGGCAAGGGCAATCTTCTGACCCATGAAAAGGTACTGGCATTTGAGCCTACAAGCGGCTCATCCGATTCTTCAAAATATATCCCATACACCAAAACTTTGAAGAAGGAATTTCAAAGGGGTATAGGACCGTGGATTTTTGACTTATTTATGCGCTACAAAATTTCTTTTGGCAAAGCTTATTGGTCAATTACTCCAAATATCAAGAAACAAAAAACAAAGAGCAAAATTCCAATTGGATTTGACGAAGATACAGAGTATTTTGGATCCATCCAGAAATTTCTAATAAATAATCTTCTTGCAGTGCCAAAGGAAGTCAATAAGATAAGAGACATTGAATCTTTTAGGTACATTACATTATTGTTTCTTTTAAAAAATAAAAACCTGGCATTTATCTCTATTTGGAATCCAACTTATGCCTCATTCTTGTTCAGCAGCCCAAAAGAATGGTTTAATGATTTGGTCAAGGACTTGGAATATGGCAAAATTACAGGACATATCAGGCTGGACTATAAAACCAGAATCAATTTGCAGAGGAAATTGGGAAAAAATCAAAGCAGGGCAAAAGAACTAAAGGACATTTTCAACAAGTGGGAGTCATCAGGGCATAGTATAAGCATGTTATATGAAAATATATGGCCAAGTTTAAATCTAATCAGCTGTTGGACATCTGGAAATTCCAATAATTATTCCAGTGAAATAAGAAAATATTTTCCAAATATTGAAATTCAAGGAAAAGGCCTGATTGCAACAGAAGGTTTTGTATCTTTTCCTTTCTGCGGACTAAAAGCCCCTATACTTTCAATAAATTCACACTTTTTTGAGTTTGCTGACCTGGAAGATGGATCAGTAAAACTGGCACATGAACTTTTGCTAGACAGGGATTATTCTGTTATTATTACAACAGGTGGTGGATTGTACCGATATAAACTGTATGACAAGATAAAGGTAAAAGGCTTTCAAAAAAATGTGCCTTTGATAGAATTTTTAGGAAAACAAGACAACATTACGGATTTATTTGGGGAAAAAATCAGCGAAGGTCACGTCGAAAAGATTTTTCGCCAGCTATTTAGGAAGTATAGTATCTCACCGAATTTCTTTATGCTTGCCCCTACAAAATTTAATGGAAAAGATGTTTCATATGTATGCTATGTTCAATTCAACAAGGTCACAACAAAAAGTCAACTAAAGCAATTTACTAGTGCATTTGAACTTGAATTGAGAAAAAACTACCACTATGATTACTGCAGAAAGCTGGACCAGCTTAAGGAATTGAAATTATTCAGCATCAATTCCGATGGATTGCAAACTTATCTAAAAATTATGAATTTGAAAGGGCAAAAATTAGGAAATATAAAGCCAAATATCCTTAATAAGTACTTGGAATGGCACAAGAAATTTAATGGCGAATTATATGATTTATAGTATACAATAATACCTTCTTACACAACTTCAAACAAAAAGAACCCTTTTGTATAAACTGGCCTGAATTTATTAAAACCAGCAACTTTTTCCAGCTTGTTTTGTGTCTCATTCAAACCAAATCTTCTTGCAGCCTGGCCATCAATTAAGAAATACTTATAAGAATTCTTTTTGAAATAATTATAGTTCTGTTCAGGGGTTTCATTAAAGCCTTTGACTAAATAATCAACATCATTTGCGCACCATCTGCAATTAAACTGATCAAAACCTATTACAGCTCCTCCATTTGAGAATGTGAAAACCCTTGAATTCTTAGGAATGCTATCCATCATCCATATATATCCTACTAATTCATCTTGTGAAGTCCATGCCCCTCCAGGAGGCCATTGGGATGTATTCAATGAGAATTTTGGGACAAAGGATGTGAAATAGATTCCTAATATGATTATAGTAATCAATATTGCTGATACTATTGCCTTGCTTCTGCCAAAAAATGCTGCAATCAATGTTGTGATATTTACTATTGCATATGAAACCATTATCGCAAGAGGTATTGCTAAAATACCCCATGCCCTAAAAGGGGATAATTTAACGAAGAATGGAGCAGCATGGACTGCGTAAAAACTCATTGCACTCCAAAGTAAAAGCGTTACCATATGGGATTCTTTTTTCTCTGTAAGTTTCCAGTTTAAGACAACAAGAAGAGTGAATGAAAATAGAATCATTGCAAGCATCATAATTAAAAATATCTGGTCTGAAAAGAACTGGAAGAAAGGAACAGAGCCAGGAGGCAAAGGAACAACTCCTCTTTTTTCCACGAACTTTGTATAAGTCTGCTGTAAAAATATTAATGAGCCAATAAAAATAACTGCAAAAATAATCCCAATCAAAACCTTGTGATGGACAATCTCTTTTCTGTACCTGATTAAAATAACAAAGAATGAAATAATGAATAAAATAAACACAATAGGTCCATAGCCAACAGGATTATTTATCATATTCTGGCTGTTTGCTGATATAAAATCCTTGAATACATAAGCTCTATCAGCAGTTCCTGCAACATTCAATGCGCTTTGCGCCTTTAATCCAAGCCCTTCAAGCATTCCTCTATAACCATAGATGTAAAGCATTGGAATCCACCAAAGAATTGCTGATAAGACAAACCCTACAATTGTTCCAAACAAATGTGCTGTAAATATTTTCTTTTCAACCAATATTTTTCCAATAAAATAAAGGCTTAAAAGAACTGCAAAATATGCGCTGTGCGTTGGCGATGAAGTAATTGTTGGGACTAAAACAATTGCTAAAATAGCAGCATATTTTGAATCATCCTTGATTTTCTCCAAGCAGTAAAAGCATACAAACATCAATGGAACTGTTAAGGCCAATGCCCAGATAAAATGACTCATAAAGGCAGGAACTGCAGCTAGAATAAAAGTCGCTACAAAAGCCTTCTTTGAACTTTCAGTGAATAATTTTACAAAATAAAAGAAGAAAACCATTGTTATAGAAATTATTAAAGCATTAAAGAACTTCAAAGTCCAATTAACAGAATCATTTGTCTGGTGAATTATTCCAAAAAGCATGTCATATGCAGGAGGATATGGATCGATGTAATGAAAGACATTGCCTTTTCCTGCCAAAACAGTCTTATCAATTGAAACATATTTTACTCCAATCGCATGGCTCCATGGATCGTCGTCTTCAAGATAAGGATAGGCAAAGGAGCCTTTCATGTACATAAAAAGCGTGATTGAAAAAATAAGCAGCATCCCTATTGTGTAGAAATTTAATTTAAAGCCTTCAAAATTCCATAATTGCTTTGATTTTGTCTTTAGCCAGATTTTTATTGCCAATAAAAGAACTGCAAGGCCGATAAAAACCCTATAATCCAATGGAATCCTTAAGATATTAAGTATAAATCCAATTGTTAGAAGTGAAGCAAGCCCGATTCCAAACCTCATCAGGTTCCTTTCGATAAAATCATCTGGCTCTCGAACTATAGATAAAAGTCCTGCACCTATTCCGTAGCTGCAAAACAAGAACCAAAATAAGCTTAAAAAATACATTTTATATTGCAGAAAAACAGAAAGGTATATAAATATTTTACCAATAATTCGGATATGAAATTAATAGTTACTATTCCTGCTTACAATGAGGAGAAAACCCTTCCATTGCTTATTAAAAGAATCCATAAGGTAATGAAAGAAAATAAGTACAACTATGAAGTTATGGTTCTTGATGACGGCTCAAAAGACAAGACAGCTTTAGTTTCTAAAAATGCAGGCACAATTGTGTATTCACATCCAAGAAATTACGGACTAGCAGATACTTTTCGAACAGAAATGCTAAAGGCCATTGAAAACCATGCAGATATCATTATCCATATCGATGCAGATTCGCAGTATATGCCTGAGGAAATCCCAAAATTAGTCAATGAGCTAAAAAAAGGAAATGATCTGGTCCTTGGTTCACGATTCCTTGGAAAAATTGAGGAAATGCCATTAGTCAAAAGATTGGGAAATATTGCATTTTCAAGGGTCATTACACAAATAACAGGCTCAAAAGTAACAGACGGCCAAACAGGATTTCGGGCTTTTACAAAAGAAGTCGCAAAGAAAATTGAGATAACTTCTAATCATACTTATACACAAGAACAGATAATAAAAGCAGTCCGACATAAGTTTAGAATAAAAGAGGTCCCAATTTATTTTGCAAGAAGAAAGGATGAAAGCAGGCTGATTTCAAATCCTTTTGGATATGCAATCCGTGCATGGATTAATTTAATTAGGATTTATCGTGATTTCGAGCCCTTGAAATTCTTCGGATTCATTGGTTTTCTTGTTTTGCTTTTGGGATTTGGATTAGGCGGATTCTTAGTTTATATCCAGTTTGTTCAGGGCGGTGTTTTTAGGCATCTTGGTTTGATGATGATTGACGTCTTGGTTTTAAGTGTTGGGTTGCAAATTTTGATATTTGGCTTTTTGGCAGATATGTTTAGAAAATAGATTTTTTAAGAATTTGACTAAAATTTCCTTATAAAAACTAGGTAAAGTGCAGGGTCTCTAATAAAATTCAATAAAAATAATTAAAGACTAGGATAAGTTTAGGGTCTTAACCTCATTCCATTCGGTTAAGAAATCTCTAATAAATAAGGATATTTAAGGATAGAAGTCCTATGATTTGATAAGCGGCGGGATTCCTTTTCAAGCGAAGCATTATGAAAGGAACGCCAATCGTGGATATTTAATGAGCGAAGTAAGATTACCAAACGTGGATGTTTTTATCAATAGGTGAGATTACTAAATGTAGACGGTTCACAAACAAATAACATTCCCAAACGTGGATTTAGATATTAATTAAAAGTTGAATAAAATGATATTGGAATTTTTCATATTAAAACAAAAAGTAAGAAAACTAATACAGAATACATTCTCAGATGAAAAAGAAAAAACCCTAGATTTAGGATGCGGTGAAAATCCTTTTTACCATGACGATATGAAGAGCAAAGTTGTTGCATTTGATTTAAGAAAGACAAACAAATCACATGTTGTTGGCGATGCCGGTTCGATCCCATTCAAGAAGAATTCTTTTGAATCAATTATTTCAATAAATTCTTTTTATTATTTTAATAATCCATTTGTTTCAGCACAAGAAATGTCAAGAGTACTAAAAAAAAATGGCAGAATCTTTGTCATGATGCCTTTTATCTATCCTGTTCATGATGCCCCATTTGATAAATTTAGATTTACAGAATACGGATTAAGGGAAGTCTTTGAAAAGGATTTTGAAATTGCAGAAATTGGGACAATTGGGGGCATTTTTAATATTCCTGCTGTTATGCTTCATTCAATTATTAAGGGAATGAAATTTATTTTGCCAAAACCATTAAGGTTCTTATCAATAATTTCTACAATAATTCTCTGGCCAATCTATATTATAGCACAAATAATTAGCATCTTGGATGTTTTTGATAGGACAAGAAGATGGCCGACTTATTATTATCTGGTTGCTATCAAGAAATAATTTTTCAAATCATAAAACTTTTGACAATTTTTATGAACGGGTCTATTCGTCTACTATAAAAAATTGCAATCACCCCTGATGTCGCCAACAATGACAGCAATCCTACCACAAGGCTTGAAATCTGAGTGACCATGTTTCTCGACTCCAATAATAAATAAGGGCTAACTAGGATAATTAAAGATGTCAACAAACCAATTGTTATGACCCCCATAATGAATAATTCTCTTGCTATTTGTGCTGACATGCCACCTACTTGTTTAGGGGTTACAAATTTTATATATTCCTTAATCACGTTAATAAATGTAATATTCCTGCTCTTAATTTGAGAAAAACATTCACTAGCTTGTTTTTGCAGATTATTCTCTATCTCTATGTATTCTTTATAAGCTTCTAAATTTGGCCTTTTTGCATTATATCTTCTTAATAGAGCGTATTGCTGTATAAGGTTATTGTCGTAAGCTTCTAAAATTGGAATGACATTCGAGGAAAAATTAGAAAAGAACTCCGAAAGATTTCGCATCCTGTCATATATCAGGAATTCCTGTTCATTATTTTTTCTTTTTAAGTACTCAGGAAGTTCTACTACTTTTCCTTGCTTTGGTCTCTTATTTAAAGCTTGAAAATTCTTCAAGGATTTTTTCATTTTAAAAGTTACATGCCTTAAGGTGAATTTATTCCTGTTTTCTGCCCGAAAAAGAAAGTCTTTTCCAATCAAACCCATTAATTGTTCTAATTCGCTATCTGATAAAAATCCTGTTTTAATTATCACAGAATCAATTTTAGATTTATCACTTTTAAGTTTAGCCAGTAATTCTATCCTCTTTGGCATTACTGCAAAGTAAGCCTTTAAGACTTTTTCAGGACTAACCATTGGATCTAAAATTTAGATTGAGGTATATAAATATTGCCTATCTTAAAATTTCGTAAGCATCTTTCATTGTCAAAAATTGGACATCATTAAACTTTGATGCGTGTATAAGAAAATCTTCTATTGTATCAATTACTTTTGTGGGTTCACCATTCTCATAAGTTCCTTCTGGGCTATGTGAAATTATAACAAAAACAAATGGTTGCGAGCTTCTATCTGCGTATTTATAGTAATAATTAAATGCTGACATTAATGAAGAAAGATTCACAGGATCTGCCCTTAAAGTCTTGCCTAAATAATTGTATGTTGCAATTGGGATTTCTAGGATTTTTGTATCTTGAGTTTCTGTGTCCTTGTAATTTTTTGATGATAAAAACCACGGATAATTTCTTTCAACATCATACCAATCAAAGTACATATCATCTGATAAATGCCCTTTTATTCCAGGGGTAGCAGATGAATCGACATTAAAACCAAGTTTTTCAAGAATTTTTACAGATTCAGTATCCATTCCCCAGTTTCCCCACCTAAAACTTGTTAATTTTTTTAGTTTTGGAATATTTTTTAGGAATAGATTTTTGCTTTTTGTTAGAAAAGTTCTTTTTTGCTTGATATCAAAGAACCTTGCACTTGTAAAATCATATTCTTCTTTTGTCTCTTTTTGCAGCGCCAGATCACCTTTAGGATGTATATGCAATCCAATTTCATGATTTTCATTAAGCAAAAGGTTGAACTGCTCCAAAATTGTCTTTCTTTCATTTCCTTGCGAATCAAAACATTGGGATGAAGAAAAGAAAGTTCCTTTGGCATTGTATTTGTTAAGAACATTTCTCCAATTTGCAATTCCCTTGTGAAATCCAAGAAATGCTTTTGGATTTTCCCTTTGCCAGATGCGCTTCTCGTTTCTTTTTACGTAACCTGATTCAGTATCTATAGTTATTGCAACAAGGAATGGGAACTTCTTTTCTTTTTTTACTTTTGGGATATTTTTAACACTTATAGGAACAATCTTATTCATCAGCCTATCAAGTGCTTTGTTCCTGCTCAAAAACCTGTAAGCCTGCAATTCGAATTTTTTTGCCATTTTACATTATTTCCCTGTAAAAATCATTGAATTTCTTTGCGACAATTTCCCATGTGTAATGTTTTGAAACAGTATCAAACCCATTCTTTGCAAATTTTGTACTTAATTTCCTGCTTGATAATACCTTTATTATTGCTTCTGCAATTGCCTTATTATCTTTTTCGCCTATTAATAATCCATTATGGTTATTTTTTATTATATAAGGAATTCCTCCTGAATTTGTCCCAATAACAGGAGTTTTTGCTGACATAGCTTCTAATAAAACCAAGCCAAATCCTTCTGTTCCAATTTTATGTGTTACAGAAGGCAAAACAAAAACATCTGCCATCTTATAGTAATCAACAATATCCCCATGTTTTTTTGGACCTAAAAATTCAACTTCATCCCTTATATCTAAAAAATCAACAAGATGTTCCATCTCTTTTTTATAGTCCCCTTCTCCAATTATTAATAGCCTGATATTCTTGAACTTGTCCTTTACTTTTGGAATAGCCTTTATCAGGTATTGGATGCCTTTTTGCTCATTAATTCTTCCTACAAAAAGAACTATTTTTTTATTTTTGTATGGTTTTGGCCTTGTAACTTTTTTCTCAAATTGCTTTACATTTACACCCATCGATCTTATCACTAATTTGGATTTTGCTTGCGGAAATCTCTCTATGACTTCCTTATAGGTTGCATAACTATTGACAGTGCACATATCGCAATGCTTTAAGACATATTTTTGCATTGATTTGAATATAGGATTTTTCAAAGGAAATAAATCACTTCCATGTACAGTCATTATAAAAGGAATATTAAATTCTTTTTTTAATGAGGCTGCAATTATACCTTGTGGTATTAGCCAATGTGCATGAAGTATCTGCGGCCTGTATTTTTTAACTAATTTCTTTGCTTTTGTGTATTCAGAATATAAAAATAATGGCAATTGGAGTTTTGCAAGAAAACTCTTTCTCACATTTGGAATAATGCCTCCATCGTATGCAACCTTTTGGTGGTTTTTATGAAAATACTGGAACCTGTGTATTTCAACTTCATCCATTGTCTCGTGAAATTGCGCACCTTTGTAATGAGGTGCTAGCACTATCATCTTATTTTTATGGGCCAAATACCTGCATAAGTCAAAGACAAATGAAGGGGTTGTATCATCTTTCCATCTTGGAAATGTCGAAGTCAAAACAAGCACTTTTCTCTTCATAAAGCATATTTTACCTATATAGCATTAAAAAGATTTGCATCAATTGAAAGGTAAACCTTAAATCCATGCAAAATTCATTCTTTTGGATAAAATTGAAAAAAAAGATATTCATAGGAATAATTTTAGCATTTTTCTTACTTAATTCTATTATCTATGGGAATAAAATATTAAAAACAATCCATCAGGATTGTTCTGTTGGGCTTTTTAAGATGATGAACTGCTCACATCCTGATAAATTCTATTTTGATGAGAAATATGTTCCTATTCTTGAACAATTTTCTAAACAGATTCCACAAGATGAGAAAGTTTTGGTATTTAATGAAGCTCCTTATTACAAATTCTTTCTTGATAGATATGCGTTGCTTAATTGGAGCATGACAAATAAGGATTTTATGCCTTTTATCAATAAATCCGAATACAAATATATTGTTCTTGCTGAAAACAATGGTGCAACAAATGCACTTAAGAACATAACAAGTACAAAAAATCTTGCAAACCTTAGGAAAGATTTTGATATTTTGGATAACCAATCTTCAAGGACAAGAAAACTCTATCTTTTGAGGCTAAAAAATGGATAGGAATGATTTGATTTTTCTGGGAATTTTACTTTTATTTACAATCCCATATTTCTATCATGTTTCCCAATATCAAGTTCCTATCTGGGATGGCGCTGCATATTTAGCAAATGCACAGGATTGGAAGCAAGGAAATGTGCTTTATGAAAACCTAAGAGCACCTTTGGTTTCATGGATGATGGATTTTATCTGGCTTTTTACAGGAGAAAGTTATGGATCTGAGAAATACCTTCATTCAATTTTTATCATTGGATCTGCAATGATGGCTTATATTGTTATAAAAAAGCACAGCAAAAAATGGATTGCATTTGGAACTTCATTTTTGTTTTTGATAAACCCTTATGTCTTTCATTTTGGAACACATCTTTACACAGAAGGAATTGCGTTATTTTTTCTTTTGCTTTCATTTTACTTTATTGAATCCCAGAAAAAATATATGTGGATAATATCTGGAATATTTGCAGGATTAACTTTTGCTGCAAGATATACGATAATTGTCCAGATCCTCCCATTATTGCTATTACAATCCTTAAGAAGAAAAAGGCTTAGGATGTTTCTTTATTCTATGTCATCAGCTTTTTTTGTAATATTTATTGTTTTGGGGATTATTTATATGAACACAGGAACAGTGCAGCTATCAAATCCAAAAGACAATGCATTTGGATTGCCAAAGGCCTATTATCTTGTAAATTCATTTGAAATCTTTGGAATAATGATAATATTTCTGCCTATTGCTTTCTTTAAACCAGATGATAAGGATTTTTTATTTATCGCATGGATGTTTTTAGGAATGATATTTTGGAGCATGAATCAGGTGAATCAACAGTCAAGGTTCATGATCCCAACAATGATTCCAATATATTATTTTTGCATGAGAGGGATTGAGAATTTGTATAATTGGGTTGTTAGGAGTAAGGTGAAGATTTAATAATCGTTAAATTATCTGTTTTTGGAATTGAAAAATGAAAGAAAACAATGAACTAGAGGACCAGTTGGATAGAGTGTATGAGAACTTCAAGAGAAAGTATGGGAAGAAGAAAGAGTCAGAGGATAAATTAGAGAAATGATGTCAAATATACTTCTTGAATTCTTCCTCATCAACTTTTGCAAGTTTTAGAATGCTTTTTAGTGTTCCAATCTTAAGCTCATGATGAAGAGGCACAACTGTTCCTACTTTGCCCATAGAAGTCTCTTTTGAAAGCCTCACATGAGATCCGGATCTTCCACTTATAGAAAACCCAAGCTTGTTGCATAGAATTTTTATTACCTTTTCTCCTGAAACTTTCCTAAGTTCCGGCATTAATCGCCACCTCAAAAGTTGTAGTCCAGGTTTTCCTTTTTTCCTTCATGGGAAACTCCTCCAGATACAACTCAGTGGCGTCTTTAAGATTTGAAACTGCTTCCTCTATGGTCTTGCCCTGGCTTGCTGTGCCCACTTCAGGGCACTGTGCTACATACATATCCTCTTCCTTGTGCAAGACCGCAGTAAAGGTTTTCATTTTCATCAAAAGTTGCTTGGACTTTTCCCTATATAAAGATTTTGCAGAAGCTTATTAATTTTGTATTACGGTTGTGTATACAAATCAGTTAAAGAGTCCAATACTAAAATTTGTAGTTAAACTTAGAATTCCCAAAACAATAAATGCAATTCCTAGGCATATCCCAATGGGTGCAAATACTGTCTTGATTAGGTGCGCAGTCTTTTCCACACCAAATATCTTTCTCCAAATCCATGCTTTTGTATGTGTTCTTGCATACTCCAAGGCATAACCAGGAACTCTATAAGGCTTAGTTGCCATAAATATACAGAAACCTCCCATTACCATAAGCAAGATGCCTTCAAAAATGTCCATAACGTGTTTTTCTTATTGGTATTAATAAATCTTATTCTGGAATTCTGAATCTAACTTTGTGTGTAATGATGTCTCTATGTTTGTTTAATCTGTAGATGCATGTTGCACCTATTATTGCAAATTTTATGAATTCTAAGAGAAATACTTTGTATCCTTCAACTGGTACAGTTGGAGGTAAAAATACAGGACCCACTGAATGGCTGCTTAGTAGCTTTAGATGAAAATAATCTATGAATGTGAAAGATCCAAATTCCCACCCTTTTGAATCAAAGTATTCTCTTACTTCCTTGACTGTGAAATTGTAATCAACAGTATAATATGTTGCAATAATAAATAGTATCGAAAAGCTGGCGAAGACGAAAATTAACTTTTTGTTCCAAATTTTTTTATCTAATTGGAAGATCTTTGATAGGAGATAATACAAAAGTATTCCGTACAATATTGAGAAGAGTATAATAAGGGTTATAGGCATGAAATTATCCACTGTCGCTTTCAAAGCCCCAACAAAGACACCGCTTGCTATGCTAAGAATAAGGATTAATGAGAGGATTAAGGGTTTGTTCCTTTTCACTTTTACATCAATGAATGTTGGGGTTGATAAGGGTTTCTTTTGGTAAAATTTTCGATAGTTAATAATTTTTAAACTGCTTGTTGCTTAAATGCAACTTATTGTAAACTTTGCACTTAAATTTATTGGTTCTTGGAAATTTAAAGCATAAAGCTGTACAACGTTATTATCACTTATTCCAAGGTAAATTTGAGAATGTTTATCTGGCGTGCTTAATACAAGTAAGCAAGTCTTACCATTACAATTAACGTGATTTGATTTGTTTAAATTGGATTGGTAATCTATTTTAGTAAACTTACAATTACTTATATTTTTTACTTCTGAATTAAGATTAATAATTGTTTTACTTATTTGCTTTACAGATTCCATGTAAGAATTAGATACATTTATTGATATTTCACATGTGTTGGCCTTACAAATTGAATAATCAACATATTTGTATTTTTTGGAATCTTGTTCAATCATTGGACCTTCTAAGGAAATATAGCTCAAATTGATTGGATTTTTTTCATCAAAATATAAATAGATAATTCCCTTATCTCTTCTTAGAAGGTAAGCATTAAACCACCTGTTATTCAAATTTGTAAATTGATTATCCTTTAATGACCCAAAACTATCAATTAAAGGAAAAGTAAAATTTTCTTCAGTGATTACAAATGCTTTTAAATAATCATAATCGATATTTTCCCTGAATCCAAATTCTCCATATTGAATTGGAATCCTATTTGTTACCGGAGAAATAAGACCAAATTTTTCTATATCTACTTTTACTTTTGCAATAGAATTTATTTTGTATGGATTCTGTGAAATATCATTTATATTATGTTGTGAAATTTCCGGTTCATTATATTTAAATTGTGGGAGGGCAATATGGACAAATATTATATCTAATACAAGGACAATTGTTAGAAATATATAAGCTCCATAGCGAATTTTCTTTTCAATCATTGAATTAATATCAAAAAAAACTTTGTTCACAATTAGGATAGAAATAATAAAAGCGACTGCGTAAATAATAATATAAGGTAAAAACTCTTCAAAGAAAACTGAAAAATAGTTAGTAAGAATCGTAGCTAAAAGCCCTCCAACTAAAAAAGTTAGACACAAGGCTTGAAATAACAAAAGTGTCCCAACAATTAAATGAAATCTTTTTCGAGTTGCTCTTTCTTTTCTAAAAATGATCAAAATTACTAATAAAATAATCGGTGAATATATTGAAATTAAAAGTTTTGATATATTTAGTAAATCTGAAATATTGGTAGTTGTACTAAATATGACAAATGCTAAAGTCAAAGCGGGGAATAAGGCTAGGGATAAAAAAACCAGGAGAGATAATCCAAGAATATCAAGTAAGTTATTGACTTTATTTTTTAATCTAAGGTGCCTATCATTCAAAAAGATACTCCATAAAATATAACCCACTAGAAGGGAGCTAAAAATATAGAAATCAAGTTTTATACCAAAAAATTCAAAATCTGACATTTGGACTCAACTTTTATAGAATTAAAGGCTTGAAATTTAAGATTTTCTCTACTTTTCTCTATAACATTACTTTTCCATAACCTTTATAAAACCCCCAGAACTCCCAAGAGTATTACTTAGTGTTTAATGTCGTCATTAAATACGTTCAAGACAAGCCTGAGAAGATTGCCTTTTCAGTACAGTTCACAGCTGTTTTCTATAAAGGGCATCGTAAAAGGCTTTTTCATTGAAAAATGAATAGACATAGTAGTCTATTCCACAAAAACAAAAATGCCAACAGTAAGAAAACCAAGAGCAGGAAGTATGCAGTTTCATCCTAGGGCTAGATCTAAGAATCCATTCCCAAGGGTCAGAAATTGGAGAGCATCAAAAGATGCAAAGCTGCTTGGGTTTGCCGGTTACAAGGTTGGCATGACACACGTGCTTGTCACAGACAACAGGCAGCATTCAATGACAAAAAACCAGGACATTTTTTATCCGGTGACTGTCATCGAGACCCCACCAATCAAGGCTTATTCTATCAGATTCTACAAAAAAACAAATACTGGCAAAAAAATCGTTTCAGAACTTCTTTCAGAAAATTCCGATAAGGAAATGGCAAGAAAAGTATTGCCTTCAAAAAAGAAAGGAAAGGAAGCAACTGATTTTGATTATGTAAAACTAGTATGCCACACCCAGCCAAAATTAACAAACATAGGAAAGAAAGTACCTGATGTTTTTGAAATGGCAATTGGTGGAACAAAAGAACAGCAACTAGCATTTGCAAAAGAAAAATTAGGAAAGGAAATAACAGTTAATGATGTTTTCAAAGAAGGACAGCAAGTTGATATTCACGCAATAACCACAGGAAAAGGAACACAAGGTCCTATGAGAAGATTTGGAATTGCATTAAGGCATCACAAATCTGAAAAATCACGAAGAAACCCAGGTTCATTAGGAGCATGGAGAGGACAAGGACACATAATGTGGAGAGTTGCTCACGCTGGTAAGATGGGTTACCATTTGAGAACTGAATATAACAAACAATTATTGAAGATTGGAACAAAGCCAGAAGAAATCAACGTCAAAGGCGGATATATTTCATATGGCAATGTAAAAAGCACTTATGTTCTATTGAAAGGTTCAGTTGCAGGAACACAAAAAAGACTAATCAGATTCAACGAAGCAATGCGAGCAAAGAAAAATCCAGTAGAAGCTCCTCAGATTGCATACACAAGTTTAGATTCAAAACAAGGAAATTAAAATGAAAGTCCAAATATTCGATTCAACAAACAACAAGGTTGGGGAAGTCAATTTGCCAAACCAATTCAATGAAGAAGTAAGGCCAGACTTAATCAAAAGGGCAGTACTTTCAATGCAATCTCACAAAAGACAACCATATGCACCAACTGCAACAGCAGGTAAAAGATCATCTGCAAAACTTTCCAGAAGAAGAAAGAACTACAGGGGATCATACGGTTTTGGTATTTCAAGAGTTCCAAGAAAAATCCTAACAAGAAGAGGAACAAGGATGAACTGGGTTGGAGCATTCGCACCAGGAATGGTAGGCGGAAGACGAGCACATCCTCCAAAGACAGAAAAAATCTGGGAACATAAAATCAATGATAAGGAAAGAAGAAAAGCAGTACGTTCAGCAATCGCTGCAACAATGATAAAGGCAACAGTTGAAGAAAGAGGCCATAAGGTTCCTAACAATTACCCATTCATAATCGATGATAAATTTGAGACAATGGACAAATCAAAGAATGTTATTAGTGCATTGAACAAACTTGGCTTAGAAAAAGAATTGGACAGGGTAAGTGAAAGATCAATTAGGCCAGGAAAAGGAAAAATGAGAGGAAGAAAATACAGGACAAAAACAGGCCCATTGATTGTTGTTTCAAAAAATGACAAATTACTATCAGCAGTTTCAAACATTCCAGGAGTAGATGTAGTCGAAGTTAAATCATTGAACGCAGAATTACTTGCTCCAGGAACAGTCCCAGGAAGATTAACTTTGTGGACACAATCTGCAATTTCAAGATTAGAGAAAGAATCATTGTTTATGTAATTCAAATTCATTAAAAGTTTTTACAAATTGGTTTTTCTTTAAAAACCAGAAAGAGGTAAACGAACTTAAAGGTGATGTGTATACCTCAATTAACAGACAAATTATGGCAATTTACAAAATATCAGCTAACAGTAGATGAATTTTGGAATTTTGCAAGTGAAAAAAACTGGGGATTAAGAAAGTTTACAGGTCTGTTTGATGGAACACTAATGTGGGCTATCAACTCCGCTGAAGCTCTTCACATTATTGAACATGTGATCCCAAAAATGCAGCAGCATGATTATGTTGGTGCATTAGGATCTTTGGCATTAATGACACCGCTTGAAATTGGAAAATATGCAGTTCATATAAAAGATCAAAAACATTACGCAAGAAAATAAAATGGCAGACATCATAAAACATCCATTGGCAACTGAAAAATCCATCAGGTTGATGGAAGCAGAGAACAAATTGATATTCGCAGTAGATAGGAAAGCAACAAAAGCTGACATCAAAAAAGCAATTGAAGAGATGTTCAAGGTAAAAGTTGTCGATGTAAACACATTTGTAAGTTCACATGGCGAGAAAAGGGCTTATGTGAAATTTTCAGCAAACAATCCAGCTATAGATATTGCAACTCAGCTGGGATTGATGTAAAAGGGATGAATAATGGGTAAACAACTAATTCAGCAAAGACGAGGAAAGGGAAGTTCAAGATTTAGGGCACCAAGTTTCAGGTACGCAGGAACAGCAGGCTTAGCTAGACAGGAACAGACAAAATCAGTCACAGGAAGAATCATAGATATATTACACTCAAGCGGTCATTCAGCTCCTTTGATGGAAATGAAATATTCAAATGGTGAAAAAGGATTGTTGCAGGCACCAGAAGGAATCAAAGTAGGAGACCAAATTGAAATGGGAGAAAATGTCGAAATCAAGGTTGGAAATGTATTGCCTTTGAAAAATATCCCTGAAGGAACATCAATCTATAACATTGAATCATACCCAGGAGACGGAGGAAAGTTTGTAAAAGCAAACGGGACTTTCGCAAGGGTTGTAACGAAAATGGAAGAAGGAATTGTAATTGAATTACCATCAGCAAAAAGAAGGACATTCTTGCCAAACTGCAGAGCAGTAGTTGGAGTTGTCGCTGGCGCAGGAAAAAGGGAAAAACCATTCCTAAAAGCCGGAACAAGAATGTTTGCAATGAAAGCCAAGAACAAGTTCTGGCCACAAGTTTCAGGAACATCAATGAATGCAGTATCACATCCATTCGGTGGAAGATCATCACACGCTAAAGGAGTTCCAACACAAAGTCCAAGGAACGCTCCACCAGGAGCTAAAGTAGGAAAGATCGCTCCTAAGAAGACAGGACGAGGCGGGAAGAAATGAGTACACAAACTGATGTTAATCCAATAAAGGAACATGTCATGAACGGTGCAAGGTATGCACTTCTTGAGCAGAAAGCGCGGATAGAGGGAGCATTCCCAGATGGCAGTTTTTTACCATTATATGGAAGAATAGAAACCATTAGGCACAGGTATTCAACTGAAACAGACCCAAGAATTTCAGCTTCATTTGACTTAGGAAGGATGCTTGCAACACAAAGGGATTGGTACAAAGCGGCAGAAGTGGTTATTGCTGCACAGAAGGCAACAAGGAACATGACATCAATAGGGAAATAAAAATGGCAAAGAAAGAATTTACTTATCGCGGAAAAACAATTGATGAACTAAAGAAGATGTCACATAGTGAACTTGCACAATTACTTCCAGCAAGACAGAGAAGAACAATCAAGAGAGGATTCACAGACCAGCAAAAAATATTGTTAAAAAAAGTCAAGGGAAACCAGAAGAATATCGAAACTCACTGCAGGGATATGATAATTCTGCCAGAGATGTTTGGATTCACAATCAAAGTACATTCAGGAAAAGAATTCATTCCAGTAATGATTGAAGCTGACATGGTCGGCCATTATTTGGGAGAATTTGTCATGACAAGAAGAAGGGTTGCGCACAGCGCGCCAGGAATCGGAGCTACAAGAAGTAGTGCAAGCCTATCGGTGAAATAAATGAAGAATTACACTTTTCGAAATTACAACGAGCAGACAATGGCAAGGGCAGTTGGAGTAGCCTTGCCTATCTCATTCAAATTGTCTGTTGAAGTTTGCAATTTTATAAGAAAAGATTCAGTAAAACTTGCAATAAGCAAATTAGAAAAAGTCGCAAAGCAAAAGATGGCGGTTCCTTTCCGAAGATTTGATTTTGACCTTGGTCACAAGACAAAAATTGGTCCAGGAAGATACCCTGTAAAAGTTTCAAAGGAACTTATCAAATTAATACATTCAGCAGAGGCAAATGCACAGTTCAAGGGATTAAACACATCAAATTTGCACATTGCCCATCTAAGCGTCCATAGGGCAGGAAAATCATTCCACTATGGAAGGCAGTCAAGAACAATCATGAAAAGAACATCAGTCGAGCTTGTTGTCGAAGAGAAAAAAGACAAGCTTGAAAATAAAACTGACAAGAAATCAATGAAGAAAGAAACCAAACAAGAGGAAAAGAAATGATTGAAAGAAAATTCGTCGCTCAAAGAATAAAGGAAAACGCAATCCAGGAGTATATTACACAGAGCCTGGAAAATGTCGGCCACTCACATACAAGAATGGTAAAGACTCCTTTAGGTGAAAAAATAATAATCTCAGCATCAAGGCCAGGATTAATTGTTGGAAGAAAAGGACAAAATATCAAACAACTAACAAAGACTTTGAAAAAAAGATTCCAGCTTGAAAATCCTCAGATTGAAATCAGCGAAGTTGAAAATCCAAATCTGGATGCAAAAATTGTAGCTGAAAAAATCGCAGATGCGCTAGAAAAATTCGGCAGTGAGAAATTCAAATCAATCGGACATAAAATTATGACAGATGTTATGAAATCAGGTGCACTAGGAATCGAAATCCATGTCAGTGGAAAAGTTCCAAGCGCAAGGGCAAAATCATGGAGATTTTACCAGGGATATTTGAAGAAATGCGGCGATGCTGCAATCGAAGGAATCCGGAAATCAGATGTCCAGGCACAGTTAAAGACAGGAATTGTAGGGGTAAAGGTATCAATAATGCCGCCGGATTTGAAATTACCTGATGATATTGAACTGCTTGATCCATCACAAATAAAGATGGAAGTCACAGAAATAAAAGAAGAGGCAAAGCCAGAATCAAAGGAAGAAGAGCCTAAGAAAGAAGCTAAGCCTAGAAAACCAAGGAAGAAGAAAGATGAAAGCAAAGGAACTAAGACTGATGAATGAATCGGATCTGCAGGGTAAAATTGCAGAGCTAAAAAAGGAATTGATGAAGATGAATTCCCAGATAGCTGCAGGAACAATCCCAAAGAACCCTTCAAGAGTCAGGGAAATGAAAAAAACAATCGCAAAAATCTACACAATCAATACAGAAAAAGCAATGGGTATACGCGCAAAAGTCGAGCCAAAAGCAGCAAAATCTGCTGCACCAAAGACAGAAGTCAAGGCAAAGGCGCCAGCCCAAAAAACTGAAGCTAAAAAAGAAGCAGCAAAACCTGCGAAGAAATCAGAAATCAAAGGAGGAAGCAAGAAGGAATGAGTGAAGTATGCCCTATGTGTGGTTTGGTCAAGGAACTTTGTGTTTGCGAGACCATAGCAAAGGAAAGCCAAAAAATACTGGTTTACATCGAGAAGAAAAAATTCAACAAGAACTATACGATTGTTGAAGGCGTCGATGGAAAAGAGATTGATTTGAAGGACCTGGCAAAGACGTTGAAGTCTGAACTTGCGTGCGGTGGCACGATAAAGGGAGGAAAAATCGAACTGCAAGGAGAACACCGTCAAAGAACCAAGGAAATATTGTTAAGATACGGCTTTTCGCCAAGCACCATAGAACTTCGGTGATTAACAAATTGGCAAAAATTGGTTGCCAATAGTTCCAGTTATGCAATGATATCAAATTCAAAAATGAAACAAGAAACAAAAAACATCGGAATGAATGTAGAAATGCCAAAGGCAAGTTGCACAGATATCAACTGCCCTTTTCACGGACAATTAAAAGTTAGAGGACGACAATTGACAGCTACTGTTATTTCAACAAAGATGAGAAGATCAGCTGTTATCGAATTCGAAAGATTACATTTTGTAAGCAAATATGAAAGATATGAAAAAAGACGAACAAAAATAAAAGTCCACAGCCCAGATTGTGTCGCTGCAAAAGATGGCGATGTTGTTACAGTTATGGAATGCAGGCCACTTTCAAAGACAAAGAATTTCGTAATAATCGCAAAGACAGGTTCAGAATTTGGCTTCAAGGAAAGAATGAAAGCAAGAGAACTTTCAAAAGCTAAGGGACTAAGAACTGCAAAAGAAGAAGCTGCAGTAGAAGAGAAAGAGGAGAAGTAAGATGCAGCCAATCAAAGCAAGGGTCACAAGGGCACTACCGGTAAATTGCAAGGTTGATACTTGTGATAATTCAGGTGCAAAGCAAATCAAGATTTTCACAGTAGTCGGACACAAGACTGTAAAAGGAAGAATTTCCTCAGCTGGTGTTGGCGATTTGGTAATGGGTTCGGTTACAAAAGGAAAGCCGGAAATGAGAAAGACAGTTGTTTTTGCAATTGTTGTTAGGCAAAAAAAAGAATACAAAAGACCGGATGGAATGAGGATCAAATTCGAAGATAATGCAGTTGTCGTCTTAAAAGATGATAAAGGAAACCCGAAAGGGACAATTTTCAAGGGAGCAATTGCAAAAGAAGCATGCGAAAGATGGCCAGGAGTAGCTAAAGTCGCTAGCATAACGGTGTAAAATGAGAAAAGAATTTTCAACAAGCTGGAAATCGAGCATCAAGCCAAGCAAGCAGAGAAAGTATAGGCACTCAGCTCCTTTGCATATCAAGAAATCTTTCATGCATGCACATCTTGCAAAAGATCTTCGAGGAAAATTCAAGAAAAGGGCAGTTTCCTTAAGAAAAGGGGACAAAGTAAAGGTCATGATTGGAAATTTCAAGAAACATGAAGGAAAAGTTGAAAGGGTAGATTTGAAAAAAACAAGAGTCTATGTTTCAGGCGTTGAAAAGACAAAGAAGGACGGCTCAAAAAGATTCATCCCATTAAACCCTTCAAACCTATTGATTATAGAATTAAGCACTGAAGATAAGAAACGACAAACAATCTTAGAGAGGAAATAATAAAATGAAAACTCATTTGAAAAGACTGGCTGCACCAAAGACATGGCAGATTAATAGGAAAACTAATGTTTACATCACTAAGCAAAATGCAGGTCCTCATTCACTTGACATGAGCATGCCTTTAGGTGTCATCTTAAAAGAAGTCTTGAACTTTGCACACACAACAAAGGAAGCAAAGAAAATCTTGAACACATCAATTGTTAAGATTGATGGCGTTGCCAGAAAGGATTTTCGATTCCCAGTTGGTTTGTTTGATACAATTGAATTCCCAGCAATAAATGAGCATTTCAAGGTAGTTTTGAATAACAGGGGAAAAATTGAACTTGTCAAAATCAAAAAAGAAGAATTGTCATCAAAGCCATGCAAGATTGTTGGAAAAACCATGATAAAAGGAAAAGTCCAATTGAATTTGTACGATGGTAAAAACGTAACAGTCGATAAGGATGATTACACAGTTGGTGATTCAGTAATATTTTCATTAACAGATAAAAAAATCAGCAAGCACTTGAAATTGCACAAGAAAGCAGCAGTCTTTTTGACCGGTGGAAAACACATTGGACAAACAGGACATGTTGAAGATATTGTAAAGGACAAGATAATTTACAAGGATGCAAAAGGAGAACTTGCAGAGACATCAAAACAATACGCTTTTGTTATAGGATAAAAAAATGCAGCAGGAATCAGTTTCACAAAAAATGAACCCAATGAGAAGTTTAAGGATAGAGAAAGTTACTCTTAATATTGGAGCTGGAAAAGACCAGTCAAGATTAGAGAAAGGAGTTGTTTTGTTAAAAGCAATTGCAGAAGCAACACCAATAAAGACTGTTACAGAAAAAAGAGTCCAGGAATGGGGACTAAGACCAGGTCTTCCTATCGGAGTCAAATTAACACTTAGAAAAGATAAGGCACTAAAGATTTTACCAAGGCTTTTGGAAGCAATTGAAAATAAATTGAAGCCAAAGCAGTTTGATGAAAACGGAAACCTTGCTTTTGGAATCCACGAATACATCGAAATTCCAGGGGTAAAATATGATCCAAAGATTGGAATCATGGGTCTGCAAGTTTGTGTAACACTTGAAAGGCCAGGTTTTAGAATAAAGAAAAGAAGAGTAATGGCAAGAAGAATTCCTATCCATCATAGAATATCAAGAGAAGAAGCAATCGATTTCATGTCAAAGAATTTCAAGACAATAGTGGAGGCAGAATAATAATGACTTATTCAGATTACAGAAAGGCATTCAAGCAATTAAAAGCCAAACCTATCAAATTACAAAAGTTCGTAAAATTCAATGCCCCAAAGGCAAGAAAATTCGGAAGATCAACAAAAAAATGCAGAAGATGCGGACGACCAGGAGGCTACATCAGCAAATACGGATTGAATCTTTGCAGATGCTGTTTCCGTGAGGTTGCAAGAAATATTGGTTTCAAAAAGTTTAGTTGAAAATCACAATAACGAATAAAAATTTCAAATAAATAAAAAATGAGGATAAGTAAAGGGACCCACTGCGTGGGTGCCCCAGAACTAAAGTCAAGTTATATACGGCAAAGTTCGACAGTCTTTGAAAGATTGAAGAAAAGCTGGGAGGACCCTTAGGTCCGGATGGATACGAGGGAGCGGACGTCTGCCGAAAGGGAGCGACCGAGACTAGATATTGAAAATTCCAAAGGAATTTTCGGAATTAAAAAACAAAAACAAAAAATAATCACGAGGAATAAAAAATGTTAAACGATCCATTGGCGAATTTGTTTTCAATGATTTTGAACAACGAATTGATAGGAAAAGCAGAATGCACAGTAAAGCCTATTTCAAAATTAATGAAACAGATGCTAAAAGTAATGAAAGATAACAATTTTGTTGGCGATTACAAGGAGACAGAGGATTCAAAGGGAAATTATTTGAAATTAAATCTGCTTGGAAACATCAACAAATGCGGAGTTATCAAGCCAAGATATAATGTTAAGAACATTGACTTTGAGAAATTTGAAAAGAGATTTTTACCAGCAAAAGATGTTGGAATCTTGCTTGTATCAACTCCAAAAGGAGTCATGACGCACACAGAGGCAAAATCAAAGAAGACAGGAGGAAAACTGTTAGCTTACGTTTACTAAGATGAAAGAAGAGAAACTTATTTTGGATGTTGAAATGCCAAGCGGGGTTAGTGCAACTTACGCTCATAAGATTTTAACAGTAAAAGGCCCAAAAGGAGAAGTAAAAAGAGAAGTAAAGCAAAAATTGGTTGATGTGAAAGTTGAAAACAACAAGATCATTTTTTCAAGTCAGAGAAACAACAAGACAAATAGAAAAATGGTCGGGGCAATCGCAGCACATGCAAGAAACATGGTTAGAGGATCACAAACACCACATGTCTACACATTAAAAATCTGTTCAGGGCATTTTCCTATGACAGTTACTGCACAAGGAACAAAATTCACAGTCAAGAATTTCCTTGGTGAAAAAGTCGCAAGGATTTTAGAAATTAAGCAAGGTGCAGAAGTTAAGATAAATGGGGAGCAAATCACAGTCACAAGCGCATCAAAGGATACAGCAGGACAAGTTTCAGCTGACATCGAGCAATTGCTTAGAAGGCCTGGATTTGATTCAAGAGTATTCCAAGATGGAATATATATCATAAACAAAGATGGCGAAGACATGAAATAAAATGGAACAACTACTACAAGTCAAGAAATTAGCGAAACAAAAAAGGCCGGAATTCATTAGGCAAGACATTCCGAAAAGAATGAAGCTTAAGCTAAAATGGAGAAAGCCAAAAGGAGCACACTCAAAAATCAGGCACAATATGAGGGGAAGGCGAAAGATGCCGACCATGGGTTACAGAGGGCCAGCATTAACAAGAGGCTTAACTGACTCTGGAATGAATATTGTTATGGTTTCAAATGTTGAAATGCTAACAGGGCTTAACGCACAAAAGGACGGAATTGTTGTTGATGGAAGCGTTGGTAAAAAAAAGAAATTCGCAATTTTACAAAAAGCAAAGGAAATGAATTTGCAATTATTGAACCAAAACATCGATGAGCAGATTTCAAAGATATCAGATTTCGTAGCTTCAAAGAAAAAGAAGAAGGAAGATACCAAAAAGAAAGAAGAGAAGAAAAAAGCTGAAGAGAAAAAGAAGGAAGCAAAAGAAGAGAAAAAAGAAGGTCCTGTAATGACAGATGAAGAAAAAAAGGATGCTGAGAAGAAAGAAAAAGACAAAGTACTAACTCAAAAACAATAAAATGATGAAAGTTCAAAAAAGGCTTGCAGCAAAAGTCCTAAAATGCGGAATTCACAGGGTTTGGCTAGATCCTAACTCATTAGATGAGATAAAAGAAGCAATAACAAAAACAGATATCAGGCAGCTTATTGGACAAGGAATCATAGCAAGGGAAGATGGAAACTTCGGTTCAAAATTCTGGGCAAGAAAAAGAAAAACCCAGAAATCAAAAGGAAAACAAAAAGGATTTGGTTCGAGGAAAGGAAAAGCAACCGCAAGAGAGCCAGCAAAAAGAGCATGGATGAATAAGATTAGGTTGCAGAGAAAATTCATTAAGAATCTAAGGGATGATAAAAAAATTGAAATCAAGGATTATCACGATCTATACATGAAAAGCAAAGGGGGATTTTTTAGGAGTTTAAGGCATTTGAAGCTTTACACCCAAGAGCATAATTTGGTTAAAAAATGAACAAAGGAAATTTTTTCACGGTACCTTTTAGAAGAAAAAGGGAAGGCAGGACTTATTACAAGAAAAGGCTAAAGATACTTGGATCATCAAAATGCCGATTTGTCGTCAGAAGATCATTAAGAAACATACAGGTTTCGCTGGTGCAATTTGATATGAAAGGAGACAAAGTACTAGTAACAGTCAATTCAAGATCATTAGGAAAGCTTGGATGGAAAGGAGACAATGGAAATTTGCCAAGCGCATACTTGACAGGAATGCTTGCTGCAAAAAAAGCTGCGCAGAAAGGAATAAAGGATGCAATCTTGGATATCGGATTTTCAAATTCAACAAAAGGAAACAGGATCTATGCAGCACTTGCAGGAGCAAAAGATGCAGGATTGAACATTCCTTGTGATAAAGAAATCCTTCCAAAGGAAGATAGGTTCAATGGAAGCCACATCTCAAAATATGCACAATCAATGAAAGGAAAAAAAGAACAATATGAAAAGCACTTTTCATTATACTTAAAGAAAGGATTACATCCTGAAGATTTAACAAAACATTTCAATGAAATAAAAGGTAAGATCAATGGTTAAGAAAAAAATAGAAGCAGCTGAAGAGAAGAAAGAAGAGCCAAAAATTGAGGCAAAAGTAGAGGCAGCAAGTGATGAAGAAGTAACACTTGAAAAGCCAAACGAAAGCCTTGCAACAGAACTTGGCGAAGTAAAAGAATTAGAAGAAGTCATTGTTGAAGAAGTAAAGAAAAAAGGAGCTTTTGAAAAAGAAGCTTGGAAGCCAAAGACATCCCTTGGAAAAAAAGTCAAGGCAGGCGAAGTAACAGATATGGGATACATTCTTGATCAAAGAATAAAAATTCTTGAGCCAGAAATCGTAGACACTCTTTTGCCAGGAATGCAGACAGATCTTCTGATGGTAGGCCAGTCTAAAGGTAAGTTTGGTGGCGGTCAGAAAAGAATATTCAAGCAGACTCAGAAAAAAACACAGGAAGGTAACAAGCCAAAGTTCGCAACTTTTGCAGTTGTTGGAAACGAAGATGGTTTTGTTGGAATAGGATATGGAAAATCAAAGGAAACTGTTCCTGCAAGAGAAAAAGCAATCAGGCAGGCAAAACTTAATGTTATTAAAATCAGAAGAGGATGCGGAGACTGGGGATGCGGTTGTGGAGAGCCACACACAATTCCTTTCAAAGTTAAAGGAAAATGCGGTTCAGTCGAAGTCACATTGATACCAGCGCCAAAAGGAGCGGGGTTAAAAGCAGAAAAAGAAATCCAGAAAGTTTTGAAATTGGCTGGAATAAAAGATATCTGGTCACGTTCAGAAGGCCAAACAAGAAGCAAATTGAATGTATTGTATGCATGTTTCCTTGCTTTGGAAAAACTAATGCAGTTTAAGCTTGATAATAAAACAGCTGAAGGCCTAAAAGTAGTTGAAGGCTCAGCAAAGGCAAAGGCATAATGACACAATTAATAGCAGTTAGGGTTAGAGGAGATGTTCACTTAGTCTCAACAATGAGAGATACACTTGATATGCTTAGATTGTACCATAGGAATTATTGTGTAGTTGTTCCAAACAATCCAATCTATCTAGGAATGTTAAAGAAAGTCAAGGACCATATCACTTGGGGAGAAATATCTGATGATACTTACAAGATGCTTATAGAAAAAAGAGGGGAGGAATTCAAGGGATTGGAAACAGACTCAAAGAAGAAAATCCAATACAATGATTTTGTTGTTGTAAACAACAAAAAATTCAAGAAATTTTTCAGGTTAAATTCACCAAAGAAAGGATATGGAAGAAAAGGAATCAAGAAATCCTTTGATAACGGTGGAGCACTTGGATATAGAGGAGAGAAGATTAACGATTTGATTATGAGGATGGTTTAAAGATGGTAGTTGCACAGCAAAGAAACGCAGAGGATTTAAGGATAAGGCAGATTAGTGCAGGAGTCGTGAAAGAATTTCGATTAGACACGTATCTTGCTACAATGAAATTATACCTTGAGTCCATAGGTCCAGCAAGACAAAATGGCTACGCACACTCTTATGTTATCCCACATGAGCCTGAGCAGCAGATGGCAAAGATGTTTTTGGATCATAAATTTGAAGCGTTAGCTTTAGTTCCAACAGTAAGAAAAGAACTTGCAGAAAGAGTCAGGTTTTTGGGTTCAACAAATTCCAACGAACTAGGCTTCTATCAATCTCTTGTAAATTCCGCAAGCGATGCAGAATTGGCAGCTGCAATAGAAAAAGCACGTTATAGTATAGATAAGTTATCAGGAAGATATGAACGAGCTAGAGAAAACTTTGAAGCAGGTAAACCAATTAAAATTAGAAACACATTTCCGTGAATCAAAATGACAGTCAACAAAAGAAACAAATCAGGAAGGATGAGGGGGCATAAGACCCATGGATGGGGTGCAAAGAAAAAGCACCGAGGAAAAGGTCACCAGGGTGGAGCTGGAATGGCAGGTTCCGGTAAAAGGGCAGACTCAAAAAAACCTTCAATCTGGAAAGATGAAAAATATTTTGGAAAGCATGGTTTTATCTCAAAATCAACAAGTGTAAAAATCAAGGCAGTAAATGTAGGATACCTTGATGCACATTTGAACAAGTTAGTTTCTGATAAATTGGTCTCAAAAGAAGGTACTCATTTTGTAATTGATTTGGACAAACTTGGCTTCAATAAATTATTAGGAGATGGACAGGTAACCCAGAAGTTAAAGATCAAAGTGCCTTATGCATCAAATTCAGCAATTGATAAAGTCAAGGAAGCTGGAGGAGAAGTAACAGGCCTTGAGCAGATTGAAGAAAAAGCAGAAGTTAAAGCTCAATAAATTTTCTATATTTTTTTATATTTGGTATTAATCTTTTTGTTCTCCTTATTTCCCAATAATTAACTTTATAAAGCATAATAAATTCTACAGGCAAATGGGACTGTGGGATACAATCATATCTAATTTGCCGGAAGTTGAAGGGCCTAGCCAGAAGACTTTATCCTTCAAGGAAAAATTGAAATGGACTTCAATTACTTTGATTATCTTCTTTGTTCTTGGGTTATTGCCATTATTTGGCCTTGGAAAAAATGCATTGGATAGGTTTGAAACTTTATCTATTATTCTTGGAGCAGAATTTGGTTCAATAATCTCATTGGGAATTGGTCCAATTGTTACTGCATCAATTGTTCTGCAATTATTGAATGGTTCTGGAATCTGGAAATTTGATTTGACAACCCCAGAAGGAAAAAGAAGGTTCCAGGGAACGCAGAAATTCATGGCACTCTTTTTTATTTTATTTGAAAGCTGCATTTATGTATTTTTGGGAGGATTGGCACCAGCTGATACTTTTAGGGGAACTCCATTATATTTCCAGCTTGAATTGATACTTGTCTTCCAACTATTTTTAGGGGGCATAATGATTTTATTCATGGATGAAGTCATAAGCAAGTGGGGTTTTGGTTCTGGAATAAGCCTATTCATCGTTGCAGGAGTTTCAAAAAGTATTTTTATCCAGGCATTTAATTGGATACCTGGGCAAGGAGGATTGTCCTCAAATTATGCACCAGGTTTTGTTCCTGCATTTTTCCAAAGTTTATTTGCAGGCGATGTCCAGACTGCACTAATTGCAGCATCAGCAATTTTATCAACTATTCTAATCTTTGTTATAGCAGTCTATGTCCAGTCCATGAAAGTTGAAATTCCACTTTCATTTGGGATGGTTAGAGGGCATGGAATAAGATGGCCTTTGTCATTTATCTACACTTCAAATATCCCTGTTATCTTAGTAGCTGCATTAAGTGCGAATTTCCAACTCTGGGCGAAATTACTCAATAATATAGGATATCATTTCCTAGGCACATTTTCATCTTCAGGAGTTCCTGAATCAGGATTTATTTTTTGGATACACGGCCCTGATATTGTAAGGCTTGTAATCCAGAGCGGCACAATTTATGTTGGTTGGACTCCATATCTTCAGGCATTTTTTTACATGCTCTTCTTTATTGTTGGAAGCGTAATCTTTAGCATCTTTTGGGTCCAGACTGCTGGCATGGATGCAAAATCACAGGCCCAGCAGATGATTTCATCCGGATTACAGATTCCAGGATTTAGAAAAGATGAAAGAGTCTTAGAAAGATTGTTGAATAGATACATCTGGCCACTAACAATAATGGGCGCTATAACTGTAGGGTTTTTGGCTTCAATAGCAGATTTGACAGGCGCATTGAGCAGGGGAACAGGAATATTACTTAGTGTCATGATAGTCTATAAGCTATATGAGGATATAGCAAAACAGCACATGATGGATATGAATCCTATGATGAGAAAATTCATGGGCGGATAAATCTTATTTTATATCTTAAATTCAAATAAAAACGCAGAGCAGTTTAGGGTCTCGTCCTCATTAACATTCGGACAAGAGCTCTCTAATAAATTGAAAATACGTACGGATAAAATGCAAGGGTTATTGAAGATTCGCATAAAACAGAGTATTAGTCCACCTGGCTAGCGAGCCGGGGGGTTGTCCCTTACGGGGTGGCGAGAGGACACGAAGTGTCCGTCTGTGCCAAGTGGTGGACAAAGAACGAAAAATAAATCATTTTCACAATCAAAAATTTAATAAAAAAATAAACTAAAAACAAATGGTATACTACGATTTCTTGAACATTGTCTTTGCACCAATTTTGAAACTGCCTTTGATAGTTGCAATCATAATCATTTCACTGCTTTTTACAGTAATTAATCTTCTAATAACAAAATTCTTCAGTGACCAATCAAAGATGAAAAGGATAAGAGAAGATACACAAAGGCTCAATGTTGAAATGAAGGAATTAAGAAAAGATCCAACGAAAGTTGATTTGATGCAAAAGAAGATGGCAGAAATGAGCAAGCTTTCAATGGAGCAGTTAAGATTAGGCCTTAAGCCAATGCTGATTTCATTCATAATTTTTGTCCCATTAGTTATTCCATGGATGAGTTCTGTTTTTGCCTATGAAAGCATCCATCCCCAGCAGCCTTTTACTGTTACAGCTTCATTTGTAAATGGTGTTGATGGAAATGCGACATTGATTGTTCCTGAAGGAATAAAACTTTCAGGTGATTCAACAAAGAAAATCGAGAACAATATGGTCTCATGGTCGCTAAAAGGCGAAGAGGGAACACACACTTTGGAATTTGAGCATGATGGGGAAAAAAAGTACAAGGATGTCCTAATTACAAATACAAAAAAATATCTTTCAGCTTCAGATGTATACAAGAACAGCGCATTTTCTTCTATTAAAATCAATTACAACAAGCTAATAGTGGTTCCAGTTGGAATAAAAGACTGGTTTGGCTGGCTTGGGACATACATAATCTTATCAATAATTTTTGCAATGACTTTAAGAAAGTTATTTAAGATATATTAGGAATTCTTTTATTGACTTATTTACACTGCCCTAATTTTTCACTAATAACACTTTTCTTGCTGCAGGTCTGGAAATCTCCTTTGTCATCTTTTATCTTTGGCTGGAATTCGACTTGCTTAACGATGCCTATTCTGCTATTATCATATGTAACTTCTGAATCTTTTTTGTCAAAAAGAGTCTTTTCAGGAAGGTTCATATCATTTAGATCAAAAATGCTTGATGTCTTATCGCCCCTTATTATGATTGATAATCCATTTATTGGCCTCTTTCCGCTGTTGTCAAGAATAAAGTTGATATAGCCATTTGTGCCTTCGTTTTTGTAACAGACCTGGTTGGCATCAACATTTCTTAATTTTACTTCAACATTCTTGCATACATCCCTTGTTAAATCAATATTTGCGCCAAGGTTGATAAGAACAGAGCCCAAAGCAACAGCAAAGGCTATCAGAAGAATAGTTGCGATTAAAGGCGACAAACCCCTTTTTCCCTGTAATTTAAGCATATCAAAGCACCTTACCTCTTGGTATTTAAAGATTATGCTAAACTTTATAAATAAATGTCTTTTACCAAGAGGGATGGTAAGACCAGCATTAAGATCACGTTCATTAAGGAAAGTATTCCGTAAAGTACCTGGAAACAGATCCAGCTTACAATACAAGAAAAGAAAGCCAAAATTAGCAAGATGCGGCTCATGCGGTGCTGTTTTGAAGGGAATTCCTAGGGAATTGCCTTATAAGATGAGTTCAATGGCTAAATCCAAAAAAAGGCCAGAAAGGCCTTATGGAGGAGTACTTTGCTCAAGATGCATGAGACAATCGATAATTGATAAGGTTAGGCAATAAGTATTATTCATATTCATCTTTATATAAAACAAAATAATCACTTGGGCATGCGGCGACGCGCCCATTGAAGGAGTGGTATTATACTTGCTTCTTTAGTGATTCGGAGGACTAAAATGATAGAAATAGGAAGAATTGTTGTTAAGACTGCAGGAAGGGATGCAGGAAAAAAAGGAGTCATTATTGATATCTTGGATGATAAATTTGTTCTTGTTGATGGTGAAGTAAGAAGAAGAAAAGTCAATGTTATGCATCTTGAGCCATTGAACCAGACAGTTGATGTCAAAAAGAATGCTTCTCACGCTGATGTTAAAAAATCAATGGATGAAATGGGCTTAAAGAAAAGAGAAACAAAGCCAAAGCAAAAGTCTGCAAAGCCAAAAAGAAAAAGAAAGACTTCTGAACAATTAAAGACTCAAAAGGCTGAAAAGAGAAAGATAAGGGATATTTTCAAGCCAAAGAAAAAAGAAGAAAAGACAGATCTTGAAAAGGCTGTTGAGCATAAACCAGAGCATAAGGAGCATGCATCTTCAGAAGAAAAGAAGGAGCACAAAGAGGCAAAGAAAGAAGATAAGAAAAAACCTGCTCCAAAGAAAAAGAAGTAATTCTTTTTTTCTTTTATTCATTTTATTCTATTTACTCTTACTCTAGAGGTTTTGCCATCCTCCTGCGAGGCTCTAATTCCAACGTAACCAACCGACAGGCGGGATGCCACCTCCTTTCCAGCACATTGGGATCCTAAGCTTAGAATTCCACGTGGACAAGTTGTCGCGGCCGCTTCTATAGTGTCACCTAAATACTAGTGACTCCAGCGTAACTGGACTGGCCACAGTTAGGCCGCAAATGTAATCACACTGGCTCACCT
>JADMIO011107737.1_pt1 | contig 55910 bp, 59 predicted proteins | sample 8958161 | NCBI WGS metagenome assembly JADMIO01 (sample SAMN16585339, study PRJNA669376) | soil metagenome | isolation source: Crop rotation soil | place: USA: Cullars Rotation, Alabama | collected 2011
CGTTGGTCACGACGATGGCGGTGGTCGAGAGCGTCGACACGTTCACGGACTGAGCGCCGAAGTCGTAGAAGGTCGCGTTGACCGACAACGACTTGGTGGCGTTGATCGACACGGTGATGTCGAGGTTCTGCGGATTCACGGCGTGAGCCGGGCTGGCCATGACGACCATTCCGAGCGCTGCGCCGATGAGGCCGAGGGTGAGGCGTTGGATGCGTTTCATCTGTGTCTCCTTTGAGGCATTTTTAAACCGCTTGAACTGCGTGCTGCCCTGCGAGAACGTCTTGCTGCCGATAAAAGGACTCCGGATCATTTCGAGACCTCCGCATACACCTTGCCGTAGTAGGTCACGCCCACGACGTCAGGATTCGCGGGAGCCACTTTCACCACGAACATGAGGCGCTTGCCCGCAAGCGACTTGTCGTCGGGCAGCTTCAGAACGAGGCCGGAGTCGGCGAAGCTGGCGCCGGCCACCTTGACCACCGGGGACTTGATGGTCAGCCATTCGGCTTTTCCTTCCTCGAACCCCGACTGCAGGCTGAGCGGCGTGTTACCGATTGGGACCACCTTCACGGCGAGTTCGATGGGATCGGTCCCGGAATTCGCGATCATGATGGAGCGCTTGAGCTCCGCCTTGATGTCGAGGCTCTTACCGAGCGGAACGCTCTCGAGAACGAGCTTGTCGGGCAGGAGCGTGTACTCCATGCTGCCGACGATGCCGTGCTTCCGGTTCTTCTCGATTTCGGCCTGCGCTTCCGGGCTCGGCGCGATGATGAGCTGGAGGTGGCTCCAGACGCCGACGTTGAGGAAGTCGGAGTCGGTCGTTCGCGAGTAGATGCTGGCCTGGAATTTCTTGCCGTACAGAGACGGGTCGTCCGGGATCTTGATGATCACGTCGGTGTAGGCGCTTTCGCCCGCCGGCACCACGAACTGCGACTGGTTGAGCGTCACCCAGTCCGGCGAGGGGATCGGCTTGAAGCCGAGCTCCTTGCGGTTGGGCGTGATCATGGCGTCGGTCGGAATCTCGACGCTCATCAGGAGATTGATGGTGTTCGACCCGGTGTTGGTGACCTTCATCGGCGTGCCGGCGAGGTCGCGCAGGTTGTAGCTGCGGCCGATGCCGAGGTTGTCGATCTGAACGTCACCGAAGTCGGTTCGCACGCCTCCGCCTTTGGGCGGCGTGGTTTGCGGTGTCGGGTCGGCCGCGACGGCGGTCGACGCGATCATCGCGGCGAAAACCCCGGCCAGAATTCTGTGGTGCGCGTGTGTCATTGCTTCAGTCCTCCTGTGCTTGTTTGAAGTCGCCGTGCTCCGATCGGCTGACGGCGGCGTGAGTCGGGAAATGGGTGCGCCAACTGCAGGCGGCGCTCTCGTGAATCATGGTTTTCTGCGTGCTCCTGAAATTCCCGCGGGAGGCAACGACCGGATTCAGCGCGACGGCGCACGGGGGCGCAAACGGAGACGCCGCACAAGCGGCGCGATCGAGTCCAGCCGATGAAAGCCGGCGAAGCGCGTTCATGTGATGACCGGTCGTTGCCTAGGCCGCGGACAGTTCGCTGAGCGTCACGTTCGCGAGAGCGTCGTTGATGCGACGGGCGAGCACGTTGCCGGCGCCGGGGACCTGGACAGGTTCTTCCACGCTGAGGGCGTTGATAACCTCGAGCGCGGTGATGTTCTGCAGGGGCCGCGCGAGCTGATAGCCGTTGCCCTTGAGCGAATGAATCAGGCCCGACTGAGCGAGCGCCTGGAGAACCTTCTGCGCGTAGGCCGTGGGGATCGCTCGAGCCGTGGCCAGCCGTTCCGCGTCGACATACTCACGCGGGGTCTTGGCGAGCTCGAAAAGACACTCGAGGCCGTATCTGACCTTCTGGTTAATTTTCATACCTTCCTCCTTCTGATCTCTTGTCTTCTGCGTTGACTTCCGGACTGTCGAACTCCATTGCGCGGACAAAAAAAGACCGGCCCTTTTCCGCGGGGAAAAGGCCGGTCTTACTCGGTGATTTTGGTCCTGGGTTTCATGGAGAAGGGAAAGAAAAACGCGCTACAGTTAAACCGTTTTAATTTCCTTCTATGAGTATGTCCCCAAAGTTGAAGTCCAGTGCACGAATCAATAAACGGGCTGTATTTTAAATACGTTTTATCGTACCGGACCTTGACAGGCCGGTACGAGGAGGGGAGGGCGGCGGCAAGAGTGTTTTTCGGGTTTTTTAACTTCGGGGTTGACGCGGAATGACCCGGTAAACAACCAGGCCCAGGAACGCCGAGATCGCGTTGAGCGCGATGTCGTGAACATCGTAATGACGGTTGGGAAGATGGCCCTGAAGAACCTCATCGAGCCATCCGGCAAGAACGGTCAGGACGAACGCCGCGGCGTAGGAGGCGAGCTCATTTTTCAGGGTCGGGCGGAGCGCGCGGACGAACAGAACGCCGACGAGTCCATACTGAATGAAGTGGATCTGTTCTTCGGGTGTTGTGACGCCGCGCGCGACGACCGCGTAGGCGCCCGCCAGCGCCACCATCGCGGCGAAGCGCCACGCCTGGCGGCTGCGGCGCGCGAGAAGCAGCGTGAGACCCGACCAGCAAAGAATGAAGAGCGTGGCGAGGGTGAGTCGGAGCACGCCGTGCGACCGAAGCCAGGCAAGCGGCGCCGGCACGACGCCCAGCGTCGCGTAGATCGATGCCACGTATCCCAGGGCCAACGCCCAGTTGGCGGCCGCCGATGGCCGGCGAGAATCGATCTCCGTCTCGATTGGCATAAATGCGAGTTTTTTATATCAAATCGCGGCATTCCGGATTGCGCCCGGCCGTCGACGCGGGTATTGTCCACAGGGACTCCTCATGCCCCCAACACTCCCACAAACCGCTCCCGTCGCCGCCAGTCACGGCTTCCTGAAGAGCCACTTTGCGCCGGCATTTTTCTTTCTGCCCGGCCCCCGCCGCCGCGCGCTTCAGACCGTCTACGGATTTTTTCGCCTGCTCGACGATGCCGTCGACGTGGCGGGCGGCGAACCCGCGCCCTACCTCGACGCGTGGCGGGCGGTTCTTCGCGACAAGGCGCCGGCCGCGGTCAAGCCGTGGGGACACGAGTCCGCCGCCGCCTCGCTGCTCGAGGTGATCAGCCGCTATCAGATCCCGGATTTCGCTCTCATGGATTTCATCGATAACGGCGTGGCCATCGATCTCTCGCAGAACCGCTTCGACACGCCCATGGACACGGAGCGGTACTGCTACGGCGTTGCGGGTACCGTCGGAATCGCCTGCCTTCCGATCTTCGGCGTTCCCGTCGAGGAGGGAAAGGACTTCGCGGTTCGACTCGGGGTGAGCGTTCAGTGGATCAACACGATCCGCGACGTCGGCATCGACGCCCGCATGAACCGCATTTACCTGCCGCAGGAGCATTTGGAACGCTTCGGGCTTTCGGACGCTGACATCCTGGCGGGACGGGACACGCCGGAGTTCAAGGCGCTCATGCGCCACGAGGCCGACGTGGCGCGCGCCCATCACCGACGGGCGCAGGACCTCCTGCCCGAGCGCTGGCGACGGGAATTGCGGCCGGCGCGGATCATGGGCGGCATCTACCTCGACCTTCTCAGCAAGATCGAACGCGCTGATTTTCCGGTCTTTACAAAGCGGGTCTCTCTTAATATCGTCGAAAAAGCGGCGTCAACATGGCGCGCGCTGGGAAACAAGAAATGATCACACACTTGAAAGCGTCTCATGGTGGGCCGTATCCTTACCGGGTGAAGGAGATCCCTGTGTCTTTGCGCGCCATCATCTTCGATTGCGACGGCGTCCTCATGGACTCCGAACCGCTCCATTTTGCCGCCTTCCGAAATGTTCTGGCCGAGCAGGGCGACGTGCTCACCGAGGAGCAATATAAGGAACGTTATCTCGCGCTCGACGACCGCGGCGCCTTCGAGAAGTACTACCGCGATCATTCGCGTCCGCTCGACCCCAAGCTGATGTCGGTTCTGCTCGAGCGCAAGACGCGCGTGTTCCAGGATCTCGTCAGCTCCGAAGGCATTCTTCCCTTTCCCGCGGTTCCGGAATTCGTGATGGCCGCTTCCCAGCGCTACCCCCTGGCGGTGGCCTCGGGCGCGCGCCGGCACGAGCTCGAGATGATTCTCGAGGCGGCCGGCATCCGCAGCTATTTCGAGACGATCATCAGCGCCGACGACGTGCAGAAGGGGAAACCCGACCCGGAAAGCTACATGAAGGCCGTCGACGCTCTCAACGCGAGCGGCAAGCGCCCCACGCCGATCCGGCGCGAGGAGTGCGCCGTCATCGAGGATTCCCGCGAAGGCATCGCGTCGGCACATTCCGCCGGCATGAAATGCATCGCCGTCGCGACGTCGTATCCGACTTTTGAACTCTCCGTCGCCGACCTCGTCGTTCCCAGTCTCGGGGCTCTCCGGCTCACCCAGGTGGAAGATCTCTTCCGCCCGCCGCCCGTGCCTCAGCCGATTCACGCGCCTCAGTCCAACTAGCCAGTCCGATTTCTCATGACAAGCGTTCGGACCCGCATCCTGTTGTTTTTTACGCTGTTCGCCGTCGCCTCGCTGGCCGCGGTGGCGATGAGCGGCCGTTCCACGCGAACCATCGGTTCAGCGGCGGACGCGGTGGCGCGCTACCACCTGCCGATGGTCCACGCCCTGGGCGAAATGGAAGTCGCCCTTCAACGCCAGGACAACTGCGTCTACCGATATCTCGTGAACCGCGAGACGCTGGCGCTCGATGACTTCGAGAAAGAGCGGCTGAATTACACCCGCGCCTTCATCGAGGCGCAGGCCAACGCGGTTTCCGTCGAGACGGACAAGCTTTCGCAGATCGATGAGCTGTACGTGCAGTACGACAACCAGGCGCGCAAAATCCTATTGACCGAGAAGCGCGACCCGGCCGCGGCCACGCGCATGCTTCGCGTCAGCCAGGAATTCCTCCGCCAGATCCAGTCGGTCGTCGATGAGATCAAGGGCATCCGCCAGGGAATGACCATCGTCCGCCAGGAGCAGATCACCGAGACGCTTCGCTCCCAGGGCCGCGTGGCGCTCTATTTCATCGTGACCATCGCGCTTTTCTTCGTGGTGCTGTTCGCCTATCTCTGGAGATTTCTGGTCCAGCCGCTGTCGCTTCTTCTCGACGGCATCCGCAACTTCACGCGCGGCAAGACCGATATCCAGATTCCCAAGATCGGCAAAGACGAGCTGGGCGAGCTGCAGGAGGCGTTCAACGAGATGTCACGCGAGCTGGACGTTGAGCGCAAGCGCCTGCGCAGCGAATCGCAGAGCGACTCGCTCACCGGCTTGTTCAACATGCGCTATTTCCGTCTGCAGCTCGTGGAGGAATTCTCGCGCTCGCAGCGCTACTCGCGACCGCTCACCCTGCTCATGCTCGACGTCGACCATTTCAAGGCGTACAACGACCGCAACGGTCATCCGGCCGGCGATATCGTGCTCAAGGAAGTCTCGCGCATCCTCATCCGCAACGTTCGCGGCACCGACGTCGTGGCGCGCTACGGCGGCGAGGAGTTCGTGGTGCTGCTTCCGGAGACGCCGCTCGATGCCGGTCTCAACGTCGCGGAAAAAATCCGCAAGGCCGTCGAGGACCATTACTTTCCTTTTGCCGGTTCCAAGACCGGCGAGCGCCTTACGGTGTCGATCGGCGTCGCGTCGTACCCCGACGTCCGGATCACCAGCGACCAGGATCTGGTCGAGTCGTCCGACAAGGCGCTCTACGCCGCCAAGCGCGCGGGCCGCAACCGCGTCTGCGCGTCCTCTCCCCAGGGCCAGGTTCTGGCCGCTCCCGTCGCCACCAAGTCCTCCCGTCCCTGATTGTTGAGCGGATCATCGGCGATTTTTGAGAAAATCGCCCCATGTACCGGAAGAACCCCGACGTGCCCGCCCTGCTCAGGGCCCTCAAGAAGGAATACCCGGAGCCGGAGTGCGCGCTCACGCACGAGTCGCCGCTTCAACTGATGGTGGCGACCATCCTTTCCGCGCAGTGCACCGACGAGCGCGTCAACAAGGTCACGCCCGCGCTCTTCGCGCGGCTTCGAACGCCGGAAGATTTCGCGTCCGTTCCGTCGCATGAGCTCGAAAAGCTCATTCACTCGACGGGTTTCTACCGGAACAAGGCCAAGAACCTGAAAGGCATGGGGAAAATCCTCGTCGAGAAATACGGCGGCAGGGTTCCGCAAACGATGGACGAGCTGCTCGAGATTCCCGGCGTGGCGCGCAAGACCGCCAACGTCGTTCTCGGCACCGCTTTCGGAAAATCGGAAGGCGTGGTCGTCGACACGCACGTCGGCCGCCTCTCGAAGCGCCTGGGGCTGACGCGCCACGATGTGCCGCAGAAAGTGGAGAAAGATCTCATGGCCCAGGTGCCGAAGGCGGACTGGATCTGGTTCTCCCACGCGCTGATCCATCACGGGCGGCGTGTCTGCAAGGCGCAGTCGCCGAAGTGCGCGGAATGCCCCGTTCGCAAAAACTGCCCGAACCCGGTGAACCTGTGAGCGCCCACGACCCGCGCTATCTTCAGGGCATCAAGCATTTCAACGCGCGCGAATTTTACGACGCGCACGAGATCTGGGAAGAGCTCTGGCACACGCTTCAGGGACCCGAAGCTGATTTCGTCCAGGGTCTCATCCAGTTCGCGACGGCTCTCCATCACTTCGAGGCGCGCAACCTCAAGGGCACGCGCATTCTGTATCAGGGCGGCGTCGAGCTGCTCACCCCGCTCGGCGACACGTTCTGGGGACTGCCCGTGAAGAAACTTCTCGCCGACATGGCGGCATGCGTGAAGGGCATTCTTCCCTATGAACAGAAGGATCTGCCGGGCCGGTACCATCCGAACAAAAATGATTTTCCCGTGAAGATCGAGGATAAACTCGTTCCCAAAATTTTTCTCAATGAATCGAGGACGGCATGAAGAGTCGCTTGCGCGCCACGCTGCGCGGGTTGTGGTGGATGGCGATGCAGCGCCGCATCAAGCACTGCTTCGTGTGCGGCGGCCGTCTTGATCGCCGCCACGTCGCCGCCGAAGGCCGGCGCCGGCAGGTGTGCGTGGCGTGTGGCGAGATCACGTACGTGAACCCGAAAGTGGTCGCCGGGCTCATCCCCGTACTTCCTGACGGCCGCGTGGCGCTTCTTCGCCGCGACATCGAGCCGGCGCGCGGAAAGTGGACATACCCGGCGGGTTACCAGGAGATGGGGGAATCGGTGGGCGAAGCCGCGGCGCGCGAGACCTGGGAAGAGATCCGCCTGCGGGTCAAAGCCGAGCGCATGGTGGGGGTTTACTCCTACCCGGACGCAGGGGTGGTGACCATCGTTTTTACAGCCCGGGTTTCACGCGGCCAGAAACCGCGACCGGGCGAGGAATCACAGGAAGTTCAAGTATTTTCAGCCTCAGACATTCCTTGGGCCGACCTCGCTTTTCGCAGCACCGCCGACGCTTTGAAGGACTGGATCAAGACCACCCGGCCCCGGTCCCGGCGCGCGCGGTTGTCCCGACGGAAAGGAGTTGGTAAACCACGGTCATGACCTTCCCCCTCGCCATCAAGCGCCCGATCGTTTTTTTCGATCTCGAGACGACCGGACTCGATTACAAGTACGACCGCATCATCGAGATCGCGGCGCATAAGATTCATCCGGACGGCCGCACGGAAAAATTTCACACCAAGCTCAACCCCGGCATTCGCATCCCCGGCGAGATCGAAACGCTGACGGGCATCACCAACGCGGACGTCGCGAAGGCGCCGACGTTTCTGCAGATGGCCGACCAGATCAACCAGTTCTTCGACGGAGCCGACCTCGCCGGCTACAACATCGGGCGATTCGATGTGAAGGTTCTGACGGAGGAATTGAAGCGGGCAGGAATGGACTTCGCGACCGACTGCCGCTTGATCGTCGACGCGCAGGCGATTTTTCACCAGAAGGAGCGGCGCGACCTCACGGCCGCCTACAAGTTCTACTGCAACAAGCCGCTCGAGGGCGCGCACTCGGCCGACCATGACACGCAGGCGACGTTCGAGATTTTTCTCGCGCAGATGGAACGGTACCCGGACCTGCCTCGCGACATCGAGGAGATGCACAAGTACTGCAGGGGGCCACAGGACCGCTTCGTGGATTCGGAGGGGAAGTTCTTCTGGCGCGACGGCGAGGCGGTGTTCAATTTCGGAAAGTACAAGTCACAAACGCTGCGAAACGTCGCTGAGAATCACCCGGACTATCTTCAGTGGCTGATCGCTCCCGACCGGCAGTTCGCCCAGGATGTCATCGACATCTGCTACAAGGCGATGCGCGGCGTGTATCCCGCCAAGGCCAGCTAGACTTACTTGTGTCCGTTCAGGGGGGCGAGCGCCTTCTTGAACTGGATGATGTCGTCCACCAGCCCGTAGGCCTTCGCTTCTTCCGCCGACATGTAGTAATTCCGCTCGGCGTCATTCCTGACTTTCTCCACCGTCTGCCCGGCGTGACGCGCGATGATCGCGGTGAGCCGCGCCTTCGTGTCTTCCATCTCGCGGGCTTCGATTTCGATGTCGGTCACCTGGCCGGAAATCCCGTCTCCGTAGATGAGCGGCTGGTGGATCATGATGCGGGAATTCGGGAGGCAGAAACGTTTGCCCTTCGTGCCGGCCGCGAGGAGGACGGCGCCGAACGACATCGCCATGCCCATGCAGATGGTCGTGATCGGCGACTTGATGTACTGCATCGTGTCGTAGATCGCGAGGCCCGCGGTCACCATGCCGCCGGGCGAGTTGATGTAGATGTTGATCTCCTTGTCCGGGTCCTCGGACTCGAGGTAGAGCAGCTGCGCGATGATGAGATTGGCGGAGTCGGTGTCGACCTGGCCGCCGTACCCGCCGACGAAAAGGATCCGGTCCTTCAGCAGGCGCGAGTAGATGTCATAAGTGACGGCCGCGCCCTGGTTCCAGCGTTCAAGGATTGTGGGGACGATCATGGAGCACCTCGTTCAAGTTTCGAAAATCCATCATACATACATCAGAGCGCTTTTTCAGAAGCGGGCCGCCATCGGTAGTACGAGACAACGACGACGACCGCCGAAAAAAGGAGCAAATTGCTGATCCCAAAAACCTTCAAAACCGGGTCAGACGAGACCTGCGTGGAGGGGAACATCAGCAAAATACACCCCCAAACCCCGAACAACCACGTGAGGCTGATGTCCGCGCAGGATTTGCGCTGAAATATCCGGATGATCAGGGGAATATTGAAGAGTGGCATGGCGGCGCCCGCCAAAACCCCCAAAACCCTGAAAATTTCTCCCATTTCGGCCTCCGGATCGCCCGATTTTTCCCACTTTCAGGCTGATTTTACCATTCCCCGCCCGCCGCTCAAAAACCGCTTCGCCCGCCCGCTCGTACAAGCTGAGAAATCAAGGCGTTTTTAGGCCCCCGAACCCCCCTCCGGCAAGAGTGATGCACATTGCATTTTGGGCGTATTTCGTCACCCTGTCTTAATCGTTTCTTAAGAATGTCTTAAGGCGCCCTTAAGATGGGACCAGTTACAAATCTGTTACGCGGAGACCTAACATGACACTGCGATCGAAATTCCATCTCGCCAGCGCTTGCCTGATCCTGACCGTCGTGGTCGGCGTCATGGCCTCGCTCGCGGTGTACGAAAAGAAGCGCCTGCTCTCCGACATCGACCGCGAACAGCGCGGCGATATCGACAAACTCGCCAGCGTCTGGAAAGACGCCAACACCACCGCCGACGAACCCGCCCTGCTGAAGTACGTTACCGCCGTCGTCACGCTGTCTTCTCCGCGCGTCGCGTACGTCGGCGTCCTGTTCGAGGGCAATCACTGGGTTTACTCGCTTTTGCAGGATCCGTCGTTCTCGTACATCGACGCCAACGACCCGGACGTTCGTGAGATCACGGGCGCCGGCAAGGTCATGCGCCGCAAGACGATGTTCCTCGGCAAGCGGATCATCGAACTTTCGAAGCCCGTCAGCACCAACGCCTACGTGAGGCTGGGCTACTCGCAGGACGAGATCGACTCGCTCTACCGCGAAGCGATCAACAAGGCGTTCAGCCGCCTGGCCCTCGTGGGCCTGATCGCCATCGTCTTCGGCCTCGTGCTCGCGCACGTCTTCTCCGGCGCGCTCACGCGCCCCATCACCGCGCTCATGGTCGCCGCCGAGTCGCTCGCCAAGGGCGAGAAAGGCGTGAAGGTTGCCGCGGGCAGCACCGACGAGATGGGCCGCCTTGTGAAAACGTTCAACCACATGTCCGACGAGCTGGCCAAGCTCGATGAGCTCAAGGACGAGTTCATGTCGCACGTCACCCACGAGCTTCGCTCGCCTCTGACCGCGATCATCGCCACCGTCGAGCTGATGGGGGAGATGCCCGCCGTCGCGGGCGACGCCAAGCTGAAGCGCTCGGTCGACCGGCTGGCCTACGGCTCCGAGCGGCTCAACAAGCTCGTCGACAACATTCTCGATCTCATGCGCATGGAAGCCGGCAAGATGAGCTTCGACATCCAGCCGATCGACATCCGCAAGATCCTCACCGAGATGGCCGCTTTCTTTGAACCGCGCGCCCAGGAGAAAGGCCTCACCATCAAGGCGGTGGTGCCGTCGTCGTTCCCCTACGCCATGGGCGATCCCGAGAAGGTCCGCCAGGTGCTTTCGAACCTGATCTACAACGCCATCAAGTTCACCAACAAGGGCGGCATCACGCTCTGGGTGAAAGAGACCGGCGGAATGGCGCACGTCGGCGTCGAGGACACCGGCGTCGGCATTCCGGCCGACAAGCTCGACGCGGTGTTCGGCAAGTTCGAGACGATCAAAGAAGTCCGCGATCGCGTGGACAAGCCGGTGGCGGGTTCGGGCCTCGGCCTGAACATCGTGAAGAATTCGATCACGCAGCAGGGCGGCAAGGTGTGGGTGGAAAGCGTGATGGAGCAGGGCTCGACGTTCCAGTTCACGCTGGCTCTGGCGGCCGCCAAACCGGCGGCGGCGCCGGCGCCCGAAGCCATCGCCGAGACCAAGGCCGCCGAAGCGCCCGCCAAGAAAAACGTCCCGACGGTTTCCGTCGACATCGCCCGCGCGCCGGAGCTGGCCGCGACCGCGATGAAGAAGGCGGGCTAAGCCATGAAAGAGTTTGCCCGCAAATTGATCGACCGCCTCAAGAAAGTCGCCAACACGCTGCCGTACCTGTTGCCGGCGATCATCTTGTCGCTGTCGCTCGCCAGCTCGCTGCTGGTCGCCGATCCGGCCAAGGTGAACGAGACCGCGGTCGCGTTCGAAGGCTCGCCTCCCGGCGGTGGAAGCCAGTCGGACCTTTTCAACACGATCCAGATCCAGGAAGGTGAAGAGAAGACCACCAGCGACACCGGTGACTTCACCGTCGGCCGAAACCCGGTCAACACGCGGCCTTATCTTCAAACCAACCCGATTCATCACACGGCGATCGACACGCCGACGTCCTTCATCCTGGACGCCGTCGACGATCAGAACAACACGCCCATCGTCGCCTCGGTCGACTCTCAGCCGCCCCATGGCACGGTGAGCTTCGTGGGCCTTCAGCTCACCTTCACGCCGGAAGTCGGATACACGCAGCCCGTCGTCATCCAGGTTCGGCTGACGGATTCAACGTCAGCGTCGAGAATCGAAAAGGTCACGGTGCAAATCCCATGAGGATTCGCTTGACCATCGGGAGCCTGCTGCTCGGCGCTGTTCTCCTGGCGCCGGCCGGGGCGTTCGCGAACACCGACCCGGTCGCCACCGACCAGTCAGTGAGCACGAACTACATCACGCCGGTCGCCTTCACGCTCTCGGGCACCGACGTCGATGGCGACACGCTGTCGTTCAGCGTGCTCGGCGCTCCCTCGGCCGGAAGCATCTCCGGCACGGCGCCGAACCTGACCTACACGCCCGCCGCGGGTTTCGACGGCGACGACCAGGTCGGCTTCCGCGTTGACGATGGCAACGGCGGTATTTCCGATGGAATCGTGACGTTCCACGTCGGCCCGCCGCCGCCGAACTCGATCATCGAGATCGACCACGTTTTCGCCGGAGGTACCGGCATTTATGGAAATGGCAGCGTCTCTTTCGCCGGATTGACCGAAGGCATCCACCTGATGACGGTGGACTCGACCGACGCCGCCGGCGGCCATGCGTTTTCGTCGGTCCACTTCTACATCGACAACACGCCGCCCACGATCACGTGGCGGCAGAACCCGCCTCTCAGCAATGTTCAGGTCGTTCGCAATCGCATCGACATGCGGGTGATGGTCGTCGATAACCAGAGCACCACGTCGGACGATCACATTCAAACGGTAAAACTGATTCCGCCGGACGGGACGCCCGTGAATTTCACGCGCGATCCGAACTGGCCGGTGGGCGCGCCGGAACCGTACATCTGGGCCAAGCTGAACTTTGACGTGAACACGCAGGCGCAAGGGTCCCAGGTTTTCCACGCGCGCGCCACCGACCGCGCGGGCAACCTCACCAACCCCGAAATAACGTATCCGGTCATCATCGATTACACGCCGCCCACCGTCGCCGTCAGCCTTTCGCCGGCGCCGGTAAACAGCAACGGCGACCCGGTTGTGCACGGAACGGTGGACGTGACCGTGACGGCGTCGGACTCGATCACGAGCGTCACCAAGATCAAGCTTTACCTGTCGGGCGGCAGCGACATCCTTCTCGGTACGCTCAACGGGCCCGGCCCGATGACCTTCCAGCTCGTCACGACCGGATATGGCGACGGGCCGTGGACCATTCGGGCCGAGGCCTACGACGAAGCCGTCGACATGTACACCGGCGAGGTGGGCAACAAGGGCATCGGCACCGCGGCGATCGTGATCGACAACACGTCGCCGATGGTGGACATCACCGCGCCGCTCGACGGCGCCAGCGGCATCACCACGCTCAGCGACATCCGCGTGACCGCCAGCGACCTGCACAACATCGTGAACCGCAAGCTTTGGGTGAAGAAAGGAAGCGGCTCGTTCATCGACAGCCCGATGACCTACACCGCCCCCGATCACTGGGTGCTCAACACGCCGCTCGACCAGGGCGACGTCTACATGATCCGCGCCACCGCCAATGACGATGCCGGAAACTCCGGCCAGGACCAGATCACGGTCACGCTGACGGGCGTCAACCATCCGCCGACCGCTTTCAACCAGCCCGCGTCGGTGGTGGAGGACACGGCGAAAGCGATCACCTTGACCGGCTCCGACCCGGACCCGAACACCACGCTTTCCTATATTGTTGTGGTCGGTCCCACCCACGGAAGTCTCAGCGGAACGGGCGCGAACCTCACGTACACGCCGGCCGCCGACTACAACGGCGTCGACAGCTTCACCTTCAAGGTCAACGACGGCTCGCTCGACAGCAACATCGCCACCGTGTCGATCACCATTTCCCCGGTCAACGACAAGCCGGTGATCACCAACGGGCCGGTCACCACGGCGGAAGATACCGCCGCCGGCATCACCGTCACCGGCACGGACGTCGACGGTGACACGCTCAGCTATTCACTCGTGTCCGGGCCGTCACACGGCGCCCTCTCCGGCACAATGCCGAACCTGACCTACACGCCGGCCGCGAATTACAACGGCCCCGACAGCATCGTCGTGAAGGCCAACGACGGCACCGTCGACAGCAATCAGGCCACCGTTTCCATCACGGTCACGCCGGTCAATGACGCGCCCGTCGCCAATCCCAAGTCGGTGTCGACGAGCCAGAACAGCCCCAAGTCGATTTCGGTGACCGCGACCGACGTCGACGGCGACACGCTGAGCTACGCGGTCGTCGTCGGCCCTTCGCATGGTTCGCTCTCGGGTTCTCTTCCCAATGTCACCTACACGCCTGACCTCAATTACAGCGGGTCCGACAGCTTCACCTTCCGCGCCAATGACGGCACCGTCAACAGCAACACCGCGCTGGTCACGATCACGGTGACGCCCGTCAACCAGGCGCCGACCGCCAACGGCCAGTCGGTCTCGACGAACGAGGACACGGCGAAAGCGATCACGCTGACCGGCAGCGATCCGGAGAATTCGCCGCTCAGCTTCGAGATCACCGCTCAACCGGCGCACGGCGACCTTTCGGGCACGCTTCCCAATGTCACTTACACGCCCGATCCCGATTTCCACGGGTCCGACTCCTTTAATTTCCGCGTCAACGACGGCGCGCTGTTCAGCGGCGTGGCCACAATCAACGTCACGGTGAACGCCGTGAATGACGATCCCGTCGCCAACCCGCAGAACCTGAGCACGAACCTGAACACGGCGCTTCCGATCACGCTGACGGGCTCCGACGCCGACGGCGACGGCCTCACCTACATCAAGGTGTCCGACCCGGCGCACGGTTCGATCTCCGGCTCGGGCGCGAGCCTCACCTACACGCCCGCCAACGGCTACACGGGCAACGACAGCTTCCTGTTCAAGGTCAACGACGGCACCGTCGATAGCGCCAACGCGCTCATCCGCATCGCGGTGGCCGGCGGATCGAGCGGCGGAAACGGCGCACCCACCGCGAACGCGCAGTCGCTTTCAACCAACGAGGACACGTTCAAGGACGTGGTGCTCACCGGCACCGATCCGGATGGCGATCCGCTGAGCTTCATCATCGTCGACAGCCCGGACAACGGCACCCTTTCGGGCTCGGGCGCCGACCGGCGCTACACGCCGCGCGCGAATTTCCATGGCACCGATACCTTCCGCTTCAAGGTCAACGACGGGCTCGTGGACAGCCTTCCCGCCACCATCACGATGACGGTCAACGCCGTCAACGACGCGCCGGTCGCCGACGGCCAGAGCGTGGAAACCGATTACCAGACGCCGCGCCTGGTCACGCTGACGGGCTCGGATGTCGACGGAGATTCCCTTTCGTTCACGGTCGTCACCGGTCCGTCGCACGGCGCCCTGTCGGGTTCGGAGCCGAACGTGACCTACACGCCCAACGCGGGCTACAGCGGCCCCGACAGCTTCACGTTCAAGGCCAACGACTCGCACGTCGACAGTGCGCTGGCGTCGGTCCAGATCACGGTGAACTCGCAGGGTTCGACCGGCGACAACCCGCCGGTCGCCAACGCGCAGTCGCAATCGACCAACGAGGACACCGCGCTCGGACTTACGCTGACCGGTTCCGACCCCGACGGCGACCCGCTCACCTTCATCATCGTGTCCGGCCCGTCGGAGGGAACGCTTTCGGGCATGGGCGCGAGCCGCACCTACACGCCGCGCGACAATTTCCACGGATCGGATTCGTTCCGCTTCAAGGTGAACGACGGCGTTCTCGACAGCGCCGTGGTGACGGTGAGCCTCACGGTCAACTCGGTGAACGACAAGCCGATCGCCGACGCGCAGACCGTCGAGACGCCGCAGGACACCGCGATCCTCATCAATTTCACCGGCTCGGACGTCGACGGCGACACGCTGTCGTTCATCCCCGGCACGCCCGCCCACGGCGGACTGACAGGCTCGGGCGCCAGCCGCACCTACACGCCCACCGCCGGCTACAACGGATCCGACAGCTTTACGCTCAAGGCGAACGACGGGACCGTCGACAGCGACCCGGTGATCGTGCGCGTCCTGGTCGGCAACGTTCTCGGCGGCGGCAACCACGCGCCGGTCGCGAACGCGCAGTCGCGCTCGACGGCCGAGGACGTGGCTCTGGGGCTGACGCTGACCGGCTCGGATTCCGACGGCGATCCGATTACTTTCAACGTCATCGGCAACCCGTCGCACGGCGCGCTGTCGGGCACGGCGCCGAACCTAACCTACACGCCGGCGGCCAACTACAACGGTCCCGACAGCTTTACCTTCCGCGTGAACGACGGCGTCGCCGACAGCAACCTGGCGACGGTGTCGCTCACGGTCACGCCGGTCAACGACGCTCCGACGGTCAACGATGATTCCGTTTCCGCGGTGGAGGACACCCCGAAACCGATCGCGCTGGTGGCCTCCGACATCGACGGAGACACGCTCTCCTATATTATTGTCGGCAATCCGGCCCATGGCGGGCTCTCGGGCACGGGCGCCAACCGCACCTACACGCCGAACGCGAATTACAACGGACCCGACAGCTTCACTTTCCGCGTGAACGACGGTACGGTGAACAGCAATCTGGCCACGGTCACCATCGCGGTCGCCGCGGTCAACGATCCGCCGGTCGCCTTCATCAACCCGAATCCGACCGTCGGAAACGAAGACTCGCCGTTTGGCGTCACGCTTCAGGCGACCGACGTCGAAGGAAACGCGGTGACGTACACCGTTCTTTCCTCGCCCGCGCACGGCGCGCTGTCGGGCACGCCGCCGAACCTGACGTACACGCCCGCGGCGAACTACAACGGTCCTGATTCCTTCCAATTCATCGCCAACGACGGCACCGACGACAGCGCCACCGCGACCGGCAACCTGACGGTGACCGCCCAGAATGACGCGCCGGTGGCCCAGAACGGCAGCGCCTCGCTCCTCCAGAACCTTCCGAAGTCGATCACGCTGGTCGCCTCGGACGTCGACGGAGACACGCTCTCCTATATTATTGTCGCCAACCCGGCCCATGGCTCGCTTTCGGGAACAGGTACGAACCGCGTCTACACGCCCAACGCGAACTACACGGGCGCTGACAGCTTCACCTTCAAGGCCAACGACGGCACCGTCGATTCCAACGTGGCGACGTTCAGCCTGAACATCGTCGCCGGCGACAACGCGCCTTCGGCCAACGACCAGTCGGTGTCGACCAACGAGGACACGGCCAAGCCGATCACGCTGACCGGCTCCGATCCCGACGGCGACACGCTCACCTACGCCATCGTCACGGGCCCGGCGCACGGAACGCTGTCCGGCACCGCGCCGAACGTGACGTACACGCCCGCGGCCGACTACTTCGGCGCCGACGTCTTCACCTTCAAGGCCAACGACGGCATCATGGACAGCAGCCCCGGCACCGTGTCGATCACCGTCATCTCGGTGAACGACCCGCCGTCGGTGACCGTCACCACGCCGAACAACAACGCCTACGTTCGCGGCACCGTGCCGGTCAGCATGGTCGCCACCGACGACGGCGGCGTGAGCGCGGCGCGCGTGAAGATCGACGCGGGGTCCGAGCAGGTCGCCAACCCGAGCGGCGTCAACCTTTACACCTTCAATTGGAATTCGAACGCGGTTTCGGAAGGTCCGCACACCGTCGAGGCGCTCGCCCGCGACGCGGCCGCTCTCCAGGGCAGCCAGATGATTTCGCTCACCGTCGACCGCACCGCGCCGCAGGTGGCGTCGTTCGCGCCGGCCGACGGCATCAACGTCCAGGGAACCGTGTCCGTCCAGACCTCGGTGACCGATGACCGCAAACTGGTGTTCGTCGAGATCCAGATCGACGGAACGACCATGGCCTCGAGCGTGGTCAACGGCACCGCGCAAACGCTCAACTATTCCTGGGACACGCTGAATTACGCCGAGGGAACGCACCAGGTGACCGTGCGCGGCGTCGACGCCGCCGGCAACGTCCGGCTCGTCTCGCATGACGTGACGGTGCAGAACCTCGGTCTCGGCAACCCGCTGCCCCAGTTCACGTGGGTCAAGCCGGCGCCGACCAGCCCGCCCGCGGCTCCGTCGGTGGTCGGGGGAATCCTGACGATGCAGATTCACGTCACCGTCGGGCAGCCGATCACCTCGGTCCAATTCAGCATCGACAACAGCGCGCCGGTCAACGGCGTGAACACCGGGCCCGACACCTGGACCTACACCTTCGACACGGCCAACCCGCCGTTCCCGCTTCCGTCCCTGCCCGACGGCGTGCACGCCTTCAAGGCGACCGTATCCAACGCCGACGGAAGCACGTCGAACACCGTCAGCGCCCGCGTGGACAACACGCCGCCCGCGCTGTCGATCACCAACTTCACGTTCCAGGACATCGCGTACCTCACGGAAAACGTGGCGGCCATCGCGACCGACCATGGCGAGCTGATCGACGAGGTTCTCTTCGAGATCAACGGCGAGGGCGTCGCCCTGCGGCCGGGCAACAGCGATCCGGCCGCCGGAAATTACAACTGGCAGATGGACACGAAGGCGGAGCTTTCCGACGGAACGCGCCGCTGGCCGGAGTCTGCGCCGGGCCTGTTCGATTACACGCTCACGGTGACCGCCTGGGACAAGGCGCGCAACGCGACCTCGCTCAGCGTTCCGTTCCGCATCGACAACAGCAGCATCCCGATCAATCCGTCGGCCACGATCCAGTTCAATCCGACGGGGTTCGTTTCGGGACAGGCGGGCAATGCGGTGTGGGCCAAGGTTTCCAACGCCACCATCGACCCGAACGCGATCGGAGAGACCAGCCTGATCGTCCGGGTGAAGACCGACACCGCGGCCACGTGGCGGCGGCTCAACGGATCGGTGTCGATGGCGGGCAACACGCTTTTCTTCAGCGAGCCGCTGCCGGCCAACTGCCGCTACCGCATCGAGGTGCTCACGCGCTCGATGCTGGGCGACGCGATCCAGGGATCGGTGGAAGGCATCATGGCCTTCCAGGCGGGCGTGGGCGGCACCGTGTCGTCGGCCGACGGCCTGCTGACGCTGACCATCCCGCCGAACTCACTCAACCGCGACATCTACGTCGAGGTGCCGGTGCTGGCCAACCGGCCGCAGTGGATGGAGCAGGCGGACGTCGCCTTCAACCAGATCTATCCGAGCCACACGCTGGTGGCCGGCCCGTACCAGATCGTCGGCCGCGTCGACATGACCGGCCCCGACATTCTCGACGAGCCGACGGCGTCGGAAATCAGCGTTCGCCACAGCGTGCCGCTGTCGAGCATTCCCACGCCGCTGCAGAGCATGCTGCGCCAGATCCAGGACGTGGAAACCAACCCGACGTCCGTCGATCTCAACTTCTGGCACCCGCTGGGCACCTCGAGCAACTCGGGCGCGCAGAACCAGACCACCCGCACCGTCACCGGAAGCACGCGGCACCTGGGCATCTTCCGCGTGACGATGTTCGCGGCCCCCGGCTCGGGCATCACCGAGATCTTCAATTACCCGAACCCGTTCCACCCGGACGAAGGCCCGACCTCGATCACCTACATGCTGGGCGACAACTCCGACGTGAACCTCATTATTTATGACTCGCTCGGCAACCTCGTCAAAAAGATCGATTACGCCGCCGGTTCCACGGGCGGCTCCCAGGGCCCGAATACCATCACCTGGGACGGTAAGAACGGACGTGGCGAAACCGTTGCCAGTGGAGCTTATATCGCGCGCCTCCTGGCCAAAGACTCAGGAGGAGGAAGAAGTAAAGCGACGCGAAAAATCGGAGTGGTTCGATGATTCAACGAAAGCTCAAAATCTTGGCCCTTTTAACCGCTGCGGCGGTTTTTGCCGTTTCCCCGGCAAAGGCGCTGGATTTTGGCTTTGCCCGGGAAGACGGCGGCCGTCCGGGCGCTTTCCTCGATTTCGCGGCCTCTGCGCGCTCCCTGTCGATGGGAGGAGCCCATGCCGGTGTGGCGGACGATGCCAGCGCCGGGTATTGGAACCCGGCCGGCCTCGCGCAATTGGAGCGAAAAGACGTGGTGTCTTTGTACTCCGTTTTGCATGAAAATACCCGCTTTGGCTCGTTCAGCTTCGCCCAGCCCACCGTCGACATCGGCACCTTTGGCGTGGGCGTGGTCCTTCTGGAATCGGGCAACCTGGACAAGCGCAGCGACACCGGCGCCCCGCTGGGCTCGTTTTCGGCCAGTGAATCCGCGGTGCTTCTGTCGCATGGCATCCGGCTCAACGACCGTTGGGCGGTGGGCTCGACCCTGAAGGGCGTCCGCCAGGAAATCGACAAGTTTTCCGCCACGTCTTTCGGCATCGATCTCGGCACCCTGTACCAGTTCGACGAGCGCCTGCAGTTCGGCCTCTCGCTGCGCAACGTCCTCGCGCCGTCGATCAAGCTGCGCAACACCGCCGAGCGTTATCCGCTCGACACGCGCCTCGGCGTGAAATTCCAGGCCCTCAAGCGCCTCATGCTCACCACCGACCTGGACCAGACCCAGGGCCGCTCGCTCAAGCCGCTCGTCGGCGGCGAATACGCTTTCAACGAAACCCTCGCGCTGCGCACCGGCTTCAACGAGAAGGAAGTCACCGCCGGCCTCGGCGTGGCGCTCGGCGATCTTTCGCTCGACTACGCTTTCGCCTATCACGACGCCGTCGGCGGCGTCGACGACCTCGGCGCGTCGCATCGGCTCGGCTTCCACCTCAGCTTCGGCGCGCGCGTGGCCGAGCAGGAAGTCAGCATCCGCTGGCAGAAGAAAGGCCAGATGCACCTCGAGGCGCTGCGCAACATCATGGACAACCCCGACAAGGTGGACGTCGCCGAGATCGACCGGCACGTGACCGGCGCCCGCCAGGTCGTCCGCCGCCAGGGCTTCCTCAAGGCGCAGGACCTCTACGAGGCGCAGGGCTACATTTGCTTCTTCGAGAAAGAGTACGAGCGCAGCGTTCAGTCGCTGGGCGAGGCGTCGAACCTCGAGCCCGGCAACCCGCGGCTCAAGCAGCACCTCGAGCTGGCCCGCGCGCAGATGACCGAGGGCCGCACCCGCGAGATCGTCGAGTACGAACTGCGCCGCGCCCGCGAGCTCTACGCCAAGGGCGACTGGAAGGCCACCGCGAAGTCGTGCGAGAAGATCCTCAGCTTCCGGCCCGACAACATCGACGCTTCCGCTTTCCTCGAGGACGCCCGCGCCCGCATCAACGAGCCGATCCAGCGCGAGATGAAGATCGCGAAGCTGAAATTCGAGCGCAACGAATACCTCGACGCCATCAAGTCCTTCCAGAAAGTGAAGGAGCTCGACCCGGAGAACAAGGAAGCCGCCGAGTACATCTCGCACGCCATCGCCGCCCTCGAGAAGCAGGCGATCGTTCAGGCCGCCGTCGCCGACCGCGGCCGGCCGGTGTTCGAGATCGAGCGCAACGTCGAGAAGTCGCGCACCCTTTACAGCCAGGGCCTGGTGCTTTACTCGCAGGGCAAGCTGAAAGAAGCCGCCACCGTGTGGGAGCAGGCCGTTCGCTTCGACGACTCCAACACCCTCGCCCGCAACGCCTTCAGCCGTTCGCAAGTCGAACTCAACGAAGCCAAATAACCCGGCACGCTCCCTTCACCGATCCCCATGACCACCCACGCCCAGCGACGCCCGTCACCGGACGAACTTCACGCCCCCTCAGCAAGTTCTAATATCCAGATCCCTATGAAAAAAGCGTTCACGTTGTGGTTTACAGGCATGTCCGGCGCGGGGAAATCGACGTTGTCGGTCCGCGTGGCCGAGGAGCTGCGCAAGCGCGGCGCCAGGGTCGAACTTCTCGACGGAGACGAGGTCCGCACCAACCTGAGCGCGGGCCTGACCTTCTCGAAGGAAGACCGCGACCTCAACATCCGCCGCATCGCCTACGTCTGCCATCTGCTGACGCGCAACGGCATCTGGTCCATTTCGGCCGCCATCTCGCCCTACCGCGAGATGCGCGAGCACGCGCGCAGGATCATCGGCGATTTCATCGAGATCTACGTCGAGTGCTCTCTCGAGAGGCTGGCGCAGCGCGACGTGAAGGGCCTCTACAAGAAGGCGATGGCGGGCGAGATCAAGAATTTCACCGGCGTGTCGGACCCGTACGAACCGCCGGTCAAGCCGGAGATCACCGTGAACTCGGAGAAGCAGACGCCCGACGAAAGCTTCGCGGTCATCATGAAGCACCTGGAGAAATACCTGTGATCGACCTCCAGCTCCACACCACCGACTCCGACGGCACGTGGCCCTGGCGCCGCGTCCTGGAGGAGTGCGTGAAGCTGAAGCTGACCGCGTTCGCGATCACCGACCACGACACCATGGTCCGCCGCGGCGAGATCCTGGCCTTCGCCGCCGAGAACAAGGTCCAGGCCATTCCCGGGATCGAATTGTCGACGGTGGAAAACGAGCAGACCGTCCACCTGCTCGGGTATTTCCTGAACGGCCCGCTTGAGAAGCTGGAAGGGCGGCTGGAATTTCTGCGCGAAGGACGGCTGCACCGCAACGGGCACATCATCAACAAGCTGCGCTCGTTGGGCATTGACGTGACCGAGGCCGAGGTGCTGGCCATCGCCGGCAACAAGGTGATCGGGCGCCCGCACATCGCGCGGCTCCTGCTCAACAAGGGCGCGGTGACCTCGATCCAGGAAGCCTTCGACAAATTTCTCACGCCCGGCGGCAAAGCCTACTTTCCGAAGGAAGAACTGCCGCTGCGCGAGGGCATCGAGGCGCTGCACGAGGCGGGCGCGGTGACGTCGGTCGCGCATCCGGGCCTTCTCAAGCGCACGCCCCTGGACCTGGAAGTGTCGCTGAAGGAATGGCGGTCGTGGGGCCTCGACGGCGTTGAGGGAATTTATCCGTCGTACACGCCCGAACAGATTTCGTTTTTCGACCGGATGGCGCACAAGTACGGCTTCCTCATCACCGGCGGCTCGGACTTCCACGGCGAGAACAAGCCGCACCTGAAGATCGGCGTGGGATCGGGCCGGCTCAACGTGCCCGACGCGCTGCTCGACCCGCTCTACCGGCGGCGCGACGAAGTGGCGGCCGCCGCCAACCGGAACTGATTTATGAAGACGCTGACCAAACCCGAAATCGACGCGCTCAACGAGAAATTCGAGAAAGCGACGCCCGAGGAAATCCTCCGCTGGGCGCTCACGACCTACAAGGGCCGCGTGGGCCTGTCGTCGTCGTTCGGCGGTCAGAGCGCGGCGCTCATCCACATGGCCACGCGCATCGACCCCACGGTCCCCATCCTTTTTCTGAACACCGGCTTTCTCTTCATGGAGACGCTCAAGTACGCCGCCGACCTCACCCGGAAGCTGAACCTCCACGTCCGGGAGTTCAAGGCGACGCGCGCCCAGATCGAGGAAACCGCCCGCAACCTCGAGAAACGGGCCAAGGAAGGCGGCACCAAGTGCTGCGATGACGCCAAAATCGATCTCATGCAGAAGTCGTTGGAAGGGCTGTCGTGCTGGATCGCGGGACTTCGCCGCGGACAGGGTTCAACGCGAAAAGACATCAAGATTATTGAGGAGTACCGGTCGGGTTTGATAAAAGTGCACCCGCTGGCGAACTGGTCGGGAAAAGACCTGCATGCCTACATGACGCGGCACAACCTGCCCTTTCATTCCCTGTGGGAAAAGGGCTTCACCAGCATCGGGTGCGAACCGTGCACCTCGCTGCCGGGGGGAGAAGGGGAGCGCAGCGGCCGGTGGGCGGGCCTTGATAAGACCGAGTGTGGCATCCACACTTTCCTCGAGAAGAAAGACTAACTCGGAATACATTCGTAAGGAGAAATCGATGGGTAATCTTGTCGGGATGTTCCTCGGCGCATGGTTCCGCCCATGGGCCACCATGGATGCCATTCGGGCCGAAGGCTACACGGAGACGCCGGGCGGCGGTGGCATAGCGGGTCTCCTCTCCAACATTCGCAAGTACATGATGTTCGTCATCGTGATGGGCCTGATCAGCGGCATCGTCACGGCGGCCGTGGGCATGTTCGTTCCCCCGGCCGGCGCCGCCGGCACCCGGGCCTATGTCTGGCTCGCGGTCCTCATCGTGCCGCTGGTGTCGTTCATCGGAAGTTTTCTCGGCGCCCTGATCATCTGGGCGCTGGTCGACGGGCTCTTGTCCGGCAAAATGTCGGGCTACGGCCTGTCCTATAAGCTGATCGCGGTTCTGGCGGCCTTCTCGCCGATCTCCGCCGCGGTCGCGCCCATTCCGGCCATCGGCCAGTACCTGGCGATCGCGCTGAACGTCTGGGCGACGGTCGTCATGATCATCGGCATCATCGCGGTCCGCAAGACCGGCGTGGTGCGCACCTGGGTGGTCTGCGGCGTCCTGTTCGCGTTCCTGTTCCTCCTCGGCGTCTTCGCCCGCATCGCCGCCCAGCGGCAGTTCGCGGGTGGCGGACCGGGCCTCGAGCTCGGCACCGAAACCGGCGCCGCCGGCGACAACCTCGACCAGCAGCTCGAGGATCTCGCCAACCAGGGGCAGGCTCCCGCGGGCCAGCCGGCACCGAAAGCACCGGGCAAATAAGCATCAGGTTGTTTTAACGGCCCCCCGCCTCCGGGAAAACCCGGGGGCGGGGGGTTCTTTATGTCCTCATTCCTTCATACAATGGGGCACCTCGATTTGAAGCTGGCTTCAGCCCGCCTCGATCAGAATCACGCGTTCACATATCCCAAGGAGACTCAAAGCTATGGCGAAAGGTAAGTACGTCTATTTCTTTGGCGGCGGAAAGGCCGACGGCGACGGGAAGATGAAAGATTTGCTCGGCGGAAAAGGCGCGGGCCTGGCCGGAATGTCCCGGGCCGGCGTGCCGGTGCCTCCCGGATTCACCATCACCACCGAGGTCTGCCGCTACTACTACGCCAACGGCAAGAAGCTCCCCAAGGAGTTCGACGCCCAGTACAAAGAGGGCATCGCCAAGCTCGAGAAGACCCTCAACAAGAAATTCGGCTCGACCACCGACCCGCTGCTCGTCTCCGTCCGTTCCGGCGCCAAGTTCTCCATGCCCGGCATGATGGACACCATCCTCAACCTCGGCATGAACGACCAGGCCGTCACCGGCATGGCCGAGCGCACCAAGAACCCGCGCTTCGCGTGGGACGCCTACCGCCGCTTCATCTCGATGTTCGGCAACGTCGTGCTCGAGATCGAGAAGAGCGAGTTCGAGAAGGTTCTCGAGAGCGTGAAGGAAAAGAAGGGCGTTCACCTCGACACCGAGCTGGGCGTCGAAGAGCTCAAGCAGGTCGTCGAGCTCTCCAAGCAGCTCGTCAAGCGCGAGACCGGCACCGATTTCCCGCAGGACCCGTTCAAGCAGCTCGCCGCCGCCCGCGACGCCGTGTTCCGCAGCTGGAACAACCCGCGCGCCATCACCTACCGCCGCCTGAACAAGATCGACGACAACATCGGCACCGCCGTCAACGTCCAGGCCATGGTGTTCGGCAACATGGGCAACGACTCCGGCACGGGCGTGGGCTTCACCCGCAACCCGTCGTCGGGCGAGAAAGTGTTCTTCGGTGAGTACCTCACCAACGCCCAGGGCGAAGACGTGGTGGCCGGCATCCGGACCCCCAAGCCCATCGCCGAGCTCGAGCGCGACCTGCCCGAGGCCTACAAGGAGCTGCGCGAGATCACCAGCAAGCTCGAGAAGGCCTACCGCGACATGCAGGACTTCGAGTTCACCATCGAGCGCAAGAAACTCTTCATGCTCCAGACCCGCAACGGCAAGCGCACCGGCATCGCCGCGGTCCGCGCCGCCGTCGACATGGTCAAGGAAAAGCTCATCTCGAAGGAAGAAGCCATCCTTCGCATCGAGCCCGACCAGATCGCCCAGCTCCTGAGCCCCGTGTTCGACCAGAAAGAGAAGGGCCTCGCCGTCAAAGGCGGACGCCTGCTCGCCAAGGGCATCGACGCCGGCCCCGGCGCCGCCACCGGACGCATGGCCTTCACGGCCGATCGCGCCGTCGAGATGGCCAAGAAGGGTCCGGTCGTTCTCGTCCGCCCCGAAACCAACCCCGATGACATCGAGGGCATGGTCGTCGCCGAAGGCATTCTCACCGCCATCGGCGGCCGCACCAGCCACGCCGCCGTCGTCGCGCGCGGCATGGGCAAGCCCTGCATCGTGGGCTGCGGCGTGCTGAAGATTGACGACGAGAAGGGAACCCTTCGCGTCAACGGCACCAGCATGAAGGAAGGCGACTACATTTCCGTCGACGGATTCACCGGCGAAGTGATCACCGGCCAGGTGCCCACGCTCCAGTCGGAAGTCGTCCGCGTCCTGCGCGGCGAGCTCGACAAGAAGCAGGCCCCGCTGTTCGAAGCCTACGAGACCGTGATGAAGTGGGCCGACAGCTACCGGAAGATCAATGTTCGCGCCAACGCCGACATCCCGCGCGACGCCATCATGGCCCGCGCCCTCGGCGCCGAAGGCATCGGCCTCTGCCGCACCGAGCACATGTTCTTCGCGCCCGAGCGCCTGCCGTTCATGCAGCAGATGATCCTGGCCGACACGGAAGCCGAACGCCGCGCCGCCCTCGACAAGCTCCTGCCGTTCCAGAAGGAGGACTTCAAGGGCCTCCTCAAGGAGATGAAGGGCTTCGGCGTCACCATCCGCACGCTCGATCCGCCGCTCCACGAGTTCCTGCCCAAGACGCAGGAAGACGCGTCGGAGCTGTCGAAGAAGATCAACATCCCGACCGACAAGATCATGCGCAAGACGGAAGAACTCCACGAGTTCAACCCGATGCTCGGCCACCGCGGCTGCCGCCTCGGCATCACGTATCCGGAAATCACCGAGATGCAGGTGCGCGCCATCCTGTTGGCCGCCGCCGAACTCAAGAAAGAGGGCGTGAATACGGTGCCGGAGATCATGATCCCGCTGGTCGGCAACGTGAAGGAATTCCGCGACCAGGCCGCCATCGTGCGCCGCGTGGCCGACGAGGTGAAGAAGCAGACCGGCACCGCGCCGAAGTATCTCCTCGGCACGATGATCGAAGTCCCGCGCGCCGCGCTGACCGCCGATGAGATCGCCGCCGAAGCCGAGTTCTTCTCGTTCGGCACCAACGACCTCACACAGATGACGCTCGGCTTCAGCCGTGACGACGCCGGCGGCTTCACGAAGGTCTATCTCGACAAGAAGATCTTCTCCGACGACCCGTTCAACACGCTCGATCAGACCGGCGTGGGCAAGCTCATGAAGATCGCCGTCGATGCCGGCAAGAAGGTCCGCAAGGACATCAAGCTCGGCATCTGCGGCGAGCACGGCGGAGACCCGGCCTCGGTGAAGTTCTGCACCCGCATCGGCCTGCAGTACGTTTCCTGCTCCCCGTTCCGCATCCCGGTCGCCCGCTTCGCCGCCGCTCAAGCGGTGCTCGAGGACAAGGGCAAGAGCTACTCGAACAAGTAATTTCCGTTACGCCCCGCCTGGAAGTGCAGAAAGCCCTTTCCCCGGTTCCCGGGGGAAGGGCTTTTTGTTTAATGGGCGCATGACAAGGCCCGCGTTCGAAAAAGGAGATTCTGAATGAAGGTCCGAGTGCTTCGGCTCTTGCTGTGTGGCTTTGGCTTGGCGCTTCTGGCTCCCGCCGGGGCGCGCGCCTTTTGGTTTGACGGGCTTGATGACGTGTGCCGCGCGCCCGGCGGTCGCGAGATCAATAACTCTGAAGAGTGTGCCACGCTGATCGAGCGCCAGGAGATTGGCCACACCAACGGCGCGGTCGTCAGGAACGGAACGCAACTGCTGGTGAAGGCAAAGGCGAACACGGTTCGTCTCGCAGACAGCGGTGGGGAAGAAGGAGAGAGTTATCACTATCTTCACTACTTTCCCGATCTCAATCAGTACCTGATTTACAAGCAGTATTCGGAAGGCGGAGCCTTCTATGTGATCGATGCTCGGTCGGGCGCGGAGGTCCAAATTCCGGATGTGCCGACACCGTCCCCAGATGGGCGACGTTTCGTCGCGTCCAGCCACAATCTATTGGAGGAGCCGGTCACGGAGATTTGGCGAATCGACGCGGACCAGCCCCGGAAAGAGTGGGGCTATGCTCCCAAGGGTTGGGCGGGTGGGCGGGCCCAATGGGTGAGCCCGGCGGAGGTCAGAATTCCCACCGACGGCTGGGTCGAGTCTGAGCACGTTCCAGTTCCGGATGGGGTTCCGAAATTTGTCTCCGTGAAACTGGTCAACGGTGAATGGGTCGGAGAGAACCTGCCCCCGCCGTCCCAGGAAAGCGGCCAAACGGAAGGCGAATAGCGCATGAAGGTCCGATGCTTCGTCTCTTGCCACTCGACGAAATAGTCTAGTCCCACGTCCTCAGCAGAAAGCCTCGCCCTCGATTCCCGAGCGCGGGGCTTTTTGTTTAATAGGCGCATGACGAAGTCCGCGTTCGACGCGAAGATCAATGAGCTGAAGGATTGGCGGGGCGAGACGCTTCGCCGGATTCGCGCGCTGGTGAAGGCCGCCGTTCCCGGGGTGGTTGAAGAGCTGAAGTGGCGCGACGTGCCCGTGTGGTCGAGCGACGGCATTCTCTGCACGGGCGAGACCTACAAGAGCGTCGTGAAGATGACCTTCGCCAAGGGAGCCTCGCTGAAAGACCCAGCGCGGCTGTTCAACTCGAGCCTCGAAGGCAACACGCGGCGCGCGATCGATTTCCACGAGGGCGACCGGATCAACGAGGCGGCGCTGAAGAACCTGGTGCGCGCGGCCGCGGCCCTGAACCACGCCAAGAACAAGGAGAAACCATGAATCACTCGATGGCGACGACGGCGTTTACGCTCGACGGATTTCGAATCACCAAAAACCTCGGGATCGTTCGCGGCATCACGGTGCGGTCGCGCTCCATCTTCGGAACGATCGGCGGCTCGCTGCAGACGCTTTTTGGCGGCAACATCACGCTCTTCACCGAGCTCTGCGAGAAAACCCGGGCCGAGTCCTACGAAATGATGGTCAGGCACGCTCAGGAGTTGGGAGCAAACGCCGTGATCGGCCTGCGGTACGACGCGACGGAGCTGATGCAGGGCGTGTCGGAAGTTCTTTGCTACGGCACCGCGGTCGTCGTCGAGCCCCTTAAGTAGCGGCACCCGCGCGCATGCAATGCTCCGTCTTCTGCGCGACCAGCTTGGACGGGTTCCTGGCGCGGCCCAACGGCGCCTTCGATTTCCTTCCGCATTCCGATCCCTCGGAGAAGCCCGCCGACGACCACGGGTTCGGCGCGTTCATGGCCTCGGTGGATTACGTCGTCCTCGGCCGCAACACCTTTGACGTCGTCCTCAAGATGAGCAAGACGTGGTTCTACCCCAAACCGGTCTACGTGCTCACGCACCGGCCGCTGAAATTGCCGCCGCACCTCAAAGGCAAAGTGGAATCGGGCCGCCACTCGCCCGAAATCTTGGTGGCGCTGATGAGAAAGCGCGGCGCCCGGCGCCTCTACATCGATGGCGGGCGAACTATTCAGGCGTTCCTGCGCGCCGGCCTCATCGACGATCTCACGATTTCCCAGATACCTGTCCTCATCGGGAAGGGCATCCCGCTGTTTGGCTCGGTCGCGAAGGACGTTCGGCTGGACATCATGTCGTCGACCGCTCGCCCGGAAATGGTGCAGACCGTCTACCGCGTCGCGAACGGCCCCGCCCGTCGATCTTGATGGCCTGGCCCCAACGGCGGTAGGCTCGCGCCATGCGACCCCTTCGCTATTCCATCAACGTCACGCTCGACGGGTGCGTCGATCATCGCGCCGGCAACCCGGACGAGGCGCTGCACCGTCACGCGGCGGAAAACATCGAGCGGGCCGACGCGCTTCTGTTCGGCCGCGTGATCTATCAGATGATGGAGGACGCCTGGCGAGCGCCGGCGCGCACCGGCGTGCGGCCGGACTGGATGGACCCCTGGATGCTGCCCTTCGCCCGCACCATCGACGCCGCCAAGAAATACGTCGTGTCGAGCACCCTCAAGACGGTCGACTGGAACGCGGAACTCCTGCGCGGCGATCTCGGCGCGGCCGTGCGCGAGCTCAAGCGGCAACCGGGCAAAGGAATTTTCACGGGCGGCGTGACGCTGCCGCTCGCGCTGGCGGAGATGGGGCTCATCGACGAATACGAGTTCGTCGTCCACCCGTCGGTGGCCGGCCACGGGCCGACGCTGCTCTCGGGCCTGTCAAAACCTCTCCAGCTTGAGCTCGTCAGCCGTGAAGAACTGGGTTCGGGGACGGTCGCCATGCGCTACGTGCCACGCTCCCGATGATCACGCGCATTTTCCGTGTCCGGATCAAGCCTGAGTTGCGGGCGGAGTTCGAATCGGATTTCGAAACCCTTTCATTGCCGCTGGTGAAGGCGCAGCCCGGCGTCAGGGAGGTTTCCATCGGCAAGCCCGTCACGGCGGCGCCCGACGACTACGTGATGATCTCCACCTGGGAGAACGAAGAGGCGCTGCGCCGGTTCGTCGGCGAGACCTGGACCGTCGCCAAGATTCCGCCGGCGATGCGCCGCTACGTGCTCGAGACATGGGTGGATCACTTCACGACGTGGAACAAATCTCGACCGTGAAGCGAGTCGATATCACAGGCCGTGAAGAACGTGGAGGGATAACGTGAGAAAGGCAGCGGTCGGTGTCGTGTTTATGGCTTTGTGGGCGACGGGTTCGTTCGCGAAGGCGGCGGGCCAGGAGCCGATCCGGTGTTATTCGTACGTCTCCCCGCCCGCGAAGGCGGTGCTGGATCGGTTCGGGATCACCGAGGGCGAGCTGGTGAAATTCGCCAGCGACGGCCTTCGGTCCCGGAAAATCGCCGCCATCGGCGCGGACCAGCTTTATCCCGGCTCGGCGGATGCTCTCCGGGTTGATCTGAGACGCAAGGCGGACCAATTGCTCCTGGAGGTCTCGGTCCGGCAGGGCGGGTCCATCCACAACATGCTCGAGCGATGGAGTGGCCGGCGATTGATTCCGGTCGAAGGCAGTTCCTCGGCAGCCAGCGCGCGGAAGATCCTGCGCGATTCAATCTCTCAGCTTCTGGACGAGCTGAAGGCCGTCAGCGCATCTCCCGAGTACCAGGCGGGAAAAATGATCCCGGAAGAATACGTGCCGGAGAAGGACGAATGACCGTCAAGCGCATGGACAACGTCGGCATCGTGGTGGAAAACCTCGACGCCGCCATTGAGTTCTTCACCGAGCTGGGGCTCACGCTCGAAGGTCGCGCGCCCATTGAGGGAAAGTGGGCGGGCGACGTGACGGGGCTTGGCGACCAGCGCGTGGAGATCGCCATGATGCGCACGCCCGACGGCCACAGCCGGCTCGAGTTGTCGCGGTTCCTTGCGCCGCCGGTGGCCGCGGATCACCGCAAAGCGCCGGTGAACGCGCTCGGCTACCTGCGCGTGATGTTCACGGTGGTCGACATCAAGGACACGCTGGCCCGGCTCAAGAAGCGGGGCGCCACGCTCGTCGGAAAAGTCGTCGACTACGAAGACATTTACCGGCTCTGCTACATCCGCGGTCCCGAAGGCATCCTGATCGGGCTCGCCCAAGAACTCAAGTAAGCGCCGGACGGCTTTTGGTTTAATGGGGCATGAACGAACGCCGAAGCCTGGTCGCCCTCACGGTTCTCGCGCTGATCGTATCCGTCATCCGGCCCTACGACCTCACGACGTGGTTTCTCGAAGTGTTCCCGGTCCTGATCGCGCTGCCGATCCTCATCGCCACGCACCGCCGGTTCCCGCTCACGCCCATCTCTTACCGCCTGCTTTGTTTCTTCGGGTTCATTCTGATCGCGGGCGGGCACTGGACCTACGCGCGCGTGCCGGTCGGCGACTGGGTGCGCGACGCGCTGCATCTTCAGCGCAATCCCTTCGACCGGTTCGGTCACGTGTTCCAGGGCGTGATCCCCGCGATGGTGATCCGCGAGATGCTGCTGCGGCAGACGCCCCTGCGCCGCGGCCGCTGGTTGAACATCCTCTGCGTCTGCGTGGCGCTGGCGATCAGCGCGAGCTACGAGCTTTTTGAGTGGGGCGACGCCGTCATCCAGGGCGACGGCTCCGTCGATTTTCTCGGGTCCCAGGGCGACGTGTGGGACGCCCAGTGGGACATGTTCTGCGCGCTTACCGGCGCGATCATTTCGCTGATCGTGCTGTCGCGCGCTCAGGACCGGCAGTTGAGCGCGATTCCGGAAATGGGGAGGGACCATGTTTGAAATTAATTTCGTGGCGGTGCTGCTCGGCGCGCTGGCCATCTTTGTTATCGGCTTTCTTTTTCACGGCCCCGTCCTGGGCAAGCTGTGGATGCGGCTGGCCAACATCCACCCGACCGGGCAGGAAAAGTTTTCGGACATGGCCCCCCAGCTTGTGAAGAATTTCACGGTCAACGTCCTGTTCACGCTCGCTTTTTCGGCGGTGTTTTCGCTCGCCGCGCCGGCGCTCGGCGGCCGCACGCCGCTGAACGCCGTGAAGCTCGCGCTCATCGTCTGGGCGGGCTTCCTGAGCACGACCACCTCCATCGAGGTCATCTGGATGGGGCGCAAGCCGTCGCTGTGGCTCTTCGAGGTTTTCGCCTCGCTGGTGTCGACGGTCACCATGGCGCTCATCGTCGGAGCGGTGTCGCCCGGATGACGACGAAGCTCACCGGCGGGTGCCTGTGCGGCGCCATCCGCTACGAATGCGCGAAACCGATCGAGATGTTGCTGTGCCACTGCCGCGACTGCCAGCGCGCGTCAGGTTCGGCTTACGTTCCGGTCGTGGTGGTCCCGGCGAAGGGATTCAAAATCACGAAGGGCGAACCGGTGTACTTTCTTTCCGAGAGATTGAAGGGCGGCCACAACAAGCGCGGGTTCTGCGGCGTGTGCGGCGCGCGGCTGTTTGGCGCGGGCACCGAGCGCATTCAGGGCATCACGGCGTCGAGCTTCGACGACCCCGGCTTTTTCCGGCCCATGTGCCACATTTTCACCTCGCACGCCCAGGCCTGGGACGCGATGGACGCTCTGCTGCCGATGCACGACGAGTACCAGAGCCGGCCGTCGACGTCCCGGTGACGGCGAACCAGGAGACAACCATGCGCAAGCTCATCGTGGCCGAACACATCACGCTCGACGGCGTCATCCAGGGCGGCGGCAGCCCCGACGAAGACCCGAGCGACGGGTTCCGCCTGGGCGGCTGGTCGGTTCCCTACAACGACGACGCCGGCGGCGAATACATCGAGGAGCTGTTCTCTCAGCCCTACGAGCTGCTGCTCGGGCGTCGCACCTACGACATCTGGGCTTCCTACTGGCCCAACGTCCCGGCGGACGCGCCCTTCATCGGCATCGCCAACCAGTTCAACGCCACCGTCAAGCACGTGGCCACGCACCGGCCGGAGTCGCTCGCGTGGAGAAACAGCCGCGCGCTGAAGGGCAACGTCACCGACGCGGTGAGCGCGCTCAAGAAGGCCGGCGGCCCGCTGCTGATGGCGTGGGGAAGCTCGCAGCTCGTGCGCCCGCTGCTGGCGGCGGGTCTCGTCGACGAGCTCTGGCTCTTGATCTATCCGATCGTGCTCGGCCACGGCAAGCGGCTTTTTGGCGACGATGCCAAGCCGTCGTCGTTCACCGTGGTGAAGTCCGTCGCGTCGCCGAGCGGCGTGCTGCTGACCCGTTACGCGCTCGGCGGCGACGTCCGCACGGGCTCGTTCGCCAACCCGTAACGCCATGCCGACCTTTCTTCCCAAGCCGACCGTGATCGCCGCCGCGGGCAACAAACCGAAAGTCATCGAGGAATTCGTCGGGCGCGTGAACTCGTCGACCGCCGAGGTCAGCGTCGCCCGCATGAAAAGCCCGCAGGGCTGGGAAGAGCCCGGCCAGACGCCGGAGTTCGATGAGTACACCGTCGTTCTGAGCGGGATGCTGCGCGTCACGACGAAGACGGGCGTCATCGACGTCCGCGCGGGTCAGGCCGTCATCACGAAGAAAGGCGAATGGGTTCGTTACAGCACGCCTGAGGCGGGCGGCGCGGAATACATCGCGGTGTGCCGCCCGGCTTTCTCGCCGCAAACGGTCTATCGCGATGCGTAGCGGACCGAACGAAGGCCGGGAGCGGCCGTGACCGGGTTCGATCCGCACGCGCTGGCGGGCACGATGGACGCGCTCGGCGCCAAGGGCCTGGTCGGCACGCTGGCCGTCGGATTCCTGGCGGGCGTCGTCGCGAAGATTCTGATGCCGGGCAAAGACCCCGGCGGGTTGATACTCACCTCGCTGCTCGGCATCGCGGGATCCACCCTGGCGACCTTCCTCGGGCATCACTACGGATGGTACGCGGTGGGCCGGCTTCCCGGTTTCGTCGCCGCCGTCGGCGGCGCCTTCCTGATTCTTCTCGCCTACCGTCTCATCTCCGTCGTTCTCTGAGCCCCATGACCGACCGGCAAACCCTCGCCCCGGAAAAAACCGCCGTGCGCGTCGCTCTCTGGCGCGCGCTCCACGTGCAGGCGGACGCCGCCCCGCACGTGCTCGAGGATGAAATCGGGTTGAAGCTTCTGGAACCGGCGGGCGTGTGGAAAGAGCGCCACGACATGCTGCCGGCCATCACGGCGCGCTCGCGCGCGACGGTGGTGGCGCGCGCGCGGTTCATCGAGGATCTCGTCGCGACCGAGGCGGCGCGGGGCGTCCGCCAGTACGTTCTGCTCGGCGCCGGCCTCGACACGTTCGCCCAGCGCCACGCCGCCGCCGGATCGGCGCTGCGCGTGTTCGAGGTGGATCAGCCGGGGCCGCAGGCGTGGAAGCGCCAGAAACTTCTCGAGCTGGGGTTCGGCATTCCGGAGTGGCTGCGGCTGGTGCCCGTGGATTTTGAGGCGGACGGCGACTGGTGGGGACGGCTGAAAGACGCCGGCTTCGACGCGGGCCGGCCCGCGGTGGTGGCCTCGACCGGCGTGGCGGCTTTCCTGACGCGCGACGCGCTGCTCGCCAAGTTGCGGCAGGTGGCCGCGCTCGCCCCGGGCTCCACGCTGGCGATGACGTTTTCCCTGCCGGTCGACCGGCTCGACGCCGACGAGCGGCCCGCGCGCCGCATGACCGAGGAATTCGCGCGCAAGACCGGGCACCCGTGGCTCAGCGTCTTCGCGCCCGACGACATCCGCGCGCTGGCCAGGGAGGCGGGATTTAAGGAGGTTCGGCACGTGTCGGCCGCCGACCTCACCCACCGTTATTTTGCCGGGCGCGCCGACGGCCTGCGGCCGTCGAGCGGGGAAGAGATCCTGGTCGCGACGACCTAGTTCCAGTCGTCGATCTTGAGGTCGCGCGGCGCGGGCCGGCCCTTGCCGGTTTCCACGAGCTGACGAAGGCTCAGCAGGAACGTCGCCCACTTCATGCTGCAGTGCGCCATGAACTCGGCCGGCTTCTTCCAACCGCGATGGCCGAAAATCACGATGGTCTTTCCGCCCCCGCCTTTCGACAGGTCGAACGTGATGTCCGTGCCGATCCATTCCGGCGGGCCGTCGGTCACCCGCCAGCGCACGCGCTTGCCGGGCTTGAGCTCCGCGACCCGCCCGTGCATCTCGCCCATGATCGAGCCGTCATCGGCCCGGAAACGGAAGATGAGGGTGCCGCCCTTCGTCGACTCGCCGAGCGTTTCTTTCGTCCACCAGCCGGCGACGCCGGCCACCGTGGAAACCGCCTTGTACACCCGGGACGCCGGGGCCTTGATGCCGATGCGATGAATGATGTCCGCCATAATGTCTCCTTACCGCGCCAGACGCGCTTCGAGGTTGTCGAGGCACATCTTCCAGCCGGCCGCGTGCGCCTGCCGCTGCTCGTCGGATTCCAGCAGCTCGTGCGTCAGCGTCAGCTCCGTTTTGTCGCCGAGATCCTTTAATTCGATCGTGACGCGCGTGTTCTGAACGAACTTGGTGTTCCAGGTGAACACCAGGCGCTCGGGCGGTTTGATCTCGAGGTACTCGCCCTCGTGCATGTTGCAGGTGCCGGGCGCGTTCCGGTTGTTCTCGCCCTTGCCGACCCCGTCGACGTCGATCATCTCGTTGCTCCAGCGGCCGCCCACGCGAAGATCGATGGCGCAGTTGGCCGTCCACTTCCGGTTCGGCAGGAGCCACTCCCGCATGATTTCCGGTTTCGTCCAGGCGTCAAACACGTCTTTTCGACGGGCGGGGATGATCCTTTTCTGCACGACGCTGGGGATTGTTTTTTCTTTGGGGGACGATTTCATGGGCCTCACCTCGCTTGGCGTTCTTGTTCTTGAAATAGGTCTCGAGCGTGTCCAGCCGGTCCGACCAGAAGGCGCCCAGATGCTCGAGGATCTCGGCGACGTCCTTGAAGGGCGCCGGGTTCAGCCGGCACCGGAAGCTGCGCCCTTCCTTGGACTTGATGATGAGCCCGGCGCGCTCGAGCACGATCAGGTGCTTGGAGACCGCCGCGATCGTCATGTCGTGCGGTTCGGCCAGCTCAGTGATGGTGGATTCCTTCTTGCCGATCTGGAACAGGATCGCGCGGCGCGTCGGGTCCGACAGCGCGCCGAAAGCCAGGTCCAGGGTGGGGGATTGATGATCAACCATATGGTTGAATATAACCAACCTCCGAACGAATGTCAACCGCTCGGTTGAATATTCTTCCGGGGGGCTTTTGTTTAATCAGGGCATGAGCGAAACCAACATCCAATTCACCGACGCCGCCGGCTACGACCAGTACATGGGGCCATGGAGCCGGTCGGTCGGCGACGACTTCATCGACTGGCTGGGCCTGAAGGCCGGCCTGCGCTGGCTCGACGTCGGCTGCGGAAGCGGCGCCTTCACCGAGCGCGTCATCAAGCGGGCCGCGCCCCGATCCGTCGATGGCGTGGACCCGGCCAAAGATCAGATCGCCTTCGCCCAGGGGCGCGAGGACCTACGCTCGGCGAAATTCAAGATCGGCGACGCGATGGCGCTGCCCTACGCCGACGCTTCCTTCGACGTGGCGGTGATGCCGCTGGTCGTCTTCTTCGTGCCCGATCCCTTCAAGGGCGTGTCCGAGATGGCGCGCGTGGTGGCGCCGGGCGGAACCGTCGCGGCCTACGGCTGGGACCTGACCGGCGGCGGATTTCCCTATGAACTGGTGAAACAGGGGCTGGCGAGCCTCGGACGAAAAGTCCCCGAGCCGCCGAGCCCGGATGCCGCGGAGATGGAGCGCCTGCGCGCCTTCTGGACCCGGGCGGGGCTCGACGGCATCCAGACGCGGAAGATTCCGGTGGAGCGAACGTTTGCCGGCGTCGAGGATTTCTGGGCGATCGTCCGCAAAGGGCCGGTCGCAAGCTCGGTTCTGTCGGGCATGACGCCGGCGGAGGTGGCCGAGCTCAAAAAACGCGTGGCACCCAAGCTCGTGCCCGACGCGCAGGGCCGCGTGGTCTGCCGCGGCTGGGCCCACGCCGTGCGGGGCGCGCGGAAACCAAAATGACCGTTCCCAATCACACCGCCGTCCGCGTCGCGCTGTGGCGCGCGCTGCACCGCCGGCTCGACGCGCCGCCGCACGTCATCGACGATGACATCGGGCTCCAGCTCGCGTCGCCCGACAGCGGCTGGGAAAAACGCCCCGACATGGATCCGACCCGCACGCGGCGCATGCGGGCGTCGATCGCGGCCCGCGCGCGGTTCGTCGAGGATCTCGTGGTGGAGCAGGCGGCGCGCGGCGTCGAGCAGTACGTCATTCTCGGCGCCGGGCTCGATTCGTTCGCGCAGCGTCGTCCGGCCTCCGCCGCCGGCGTGCGGATTTTCGAGGTGGACCAGCCGGGCACGCAGGCGTGGAAGCGCCGCCGGTTGACCGAGCTCGGTTACAGCGCGCCCGACTCGCTGCGGTTCGTGCCCGTCGATTTCGAGAAAGGACAGTCGTGGTGGGAGGCGGTGGTGCAGGCGGGTTTCAACCCGACGCGGCCCGCCGTCGTTTCTTCCACGGGCGTCGCCATGTACCTCACGCGGGAAGCCAATGCCCGCACGCTTCGCCAACTGGCCACGCTGGCGCCGGGCTCGACGCTGGCGATGTCGTTCCTCCTGCCGGTCGAGCTGGTCGAGCCCGAGGAGAGGCCCGGCCTCGAGGCCGCGATGAAAGGTGCGGCGGCCGCGGGCACGCCCTTTCTCAGCTTTTTCGCGCCCGACGACATTCTCGCGCTCGCGCGCGAGGCGGGCTTCAAGCAGGCGCGCCACGTGTCCGCCGCCGACTACACCCGGACGTACTTCGCCGGCCGGACCGACGGCCTCCGGCCCTCCAACGGCGAGGAAATGCTGGTGGCGACCACCTGACCATGAATAAGGAGAAGCCGATGAAACGAATCTGGATGCCGACTCTGGGCCTGGCCCTTTTTGCGCTGATCGCGGTGCATCCGCACGCCCAGGCGGTGGACGCCCTCACTGGAAGTCTCGAGAAACCCAACGCCCGCGGCACGGTCGCGGAGAAAGACGCCCCGGCGTCCGGCGAAAAGCCGGCCTCGCCCGAGCAGACGGCGGCCGAAATCAAATACCTTCTTCAGCGCGTGGAAACCTCCCACGCCACGTTCATCCGCAACGGAAAAAGATTCCCGGGCAAGGCGGCGGCCGCGCACATGCGCCGGAAGTACGGGCTTCACAAGGCCGAGATCGCGAGCGTGGAGGATTTCATCCGCCTGTGCGCCAGCCGCAGCGAGGCCACGGGCAAGCCGTACGTCGTCGAAACCGCGCCCGGCAACCAGACGCCCTGCGATGTGTGGATGGTCGGGCTTCTCAAGGAGTATCACCCATGAGCCGCCTTCGCGTTCTATCCTTCGGCGTGTCGCTCGACGGCTACGGCGCCGGCCCTGATCAGTCCCTTCAAAACCCGCTCGGCGTCATGGGCCCTGAGATCATGGAATGGTTTTTCCCGACGCGCGTGTTCCAGAAGATGCACGGCGATAAGGACGGGGAGACGGGCGTCGACAACCAGATCGCCGAGGAAGGCTTCAAGCGCATGGGCGCGTGGATCCTGGGGCGCAACATGTTCGGGCCGGTGCGCGGCCCGTGGCCCGACGACACCTGGAAGGGCTGGTGGGGCGACGAGCCGCCGTATCACGTGCCGACCTTCGTGCTCACGCATCACAAGCGCGCGCCCGTCAAGATGAAGGGCGGAACGGAATTCATTTTCGTCACCGACGGCATCGAGTCGGCGCTCCGCCAGGCGAAGGCCGCGGCGGGCGACAAGGATGTGCGCGTGGGCGGCGGCGTGTCGACCATCCGCCAGTACCTCAAGGCCGGCCTCATCGACGACCTTCATCTGGCCGTCCGCCCGGTGCTCCTGGGCCGTGGCGAGAACCTGTTCCAGGGCCTCGACCTTCGCGCGCTCGGCTACAAGGTCGACCGGTCGGTGGCGGGCGAGCGCGCCACGCACGTGTTTCTCAGCAAAGCCTGAGCCGGGCTTTTTGTAACCTCCCTCGACATCACGCTTCACTCATCGGAGGACTTATGGCCCGCATCACCCTCAAAGGCAACCCCATCAACACCAGCGGCAACCTGCCGTCGGTCGGCAGCAAGGCGCCGGACTTCAAGGTCACCAAGGGCGACCTGTCGGACGCGACGCTCAAGGATTTCGCCGGCAAGAAAATCATCCTGAACATCTTCCCGAGCATCGACACGGGCGTGTGCGCCATGTCGGTCAAGAAATTCAACGCCGAGGCGGCGAACCTGCCCAACACCGTCGTGCTCTGCGTGTCGGCCGACCTGCCGTTCGCCCAGAAGCGCTTTTGCGGCGCCGAGGGCATCAGCGCCGTGGTGATGGGCTCGGAGCTTCGCGAGAAGAAATTCGGCGAAGCCTACGGCGTGCGCATCACCGACGGTCCGCTCGCGGGCCTTCTGGCGCGCTCGGTGGTCGTCATCGATGAGAAGGGCCAGGTGAAGTACACCGAGCAGGTGCCGGAAATCACCCAGGAGCCGAATTACGAGGCGGCGCTGAAGGCCATCAAGAACTAGGGTAATATCCACGGCGACGGGCCATGAAGCGAAACGCGAACAAGACCCCTAACTCGCTCACGCTCACGACGTCGATCCCGCGACCCGCGGACGACGTCTACGACTTCATTCGCGACCCCTACAACATGCCGAAGTGGGCGACGGCCTTCTGCCAGTCCATCAAGAACGTGGGCGGCAAGTGGATCATGGAAACGCCGCTGGGGCCCCACGAGATCGAAATCGTCAAGATGAACGCCTACCGCGTCGTGGATCATTACGTTCGGCCGGTGGACGGCGACACCGAGACGTACGTGCCGATGCGCGTGATCGCCAACGGGGAGGACGCCTGCGAGGTGGTCTTCACCCTGAACCAGACGCCCGGCATGTCCGAGGCCCGGTTCACCGACGACGCCGAGATGGTCCGCCGCGACCTGGCGACGCTCAAGAAGGTTCTGGAGGGTTGACGCCCGACGGGGGAAACGGCATCCGTTCCATGAACCTCAGCGACCGCCGAAGGGACTTCGTTTGAGCAAACCTTCACTTCCACATCATGAGCAGCACCGCGTCACCCGCATCGGATGGCTCCGCGCCGCCGTGCTGGGCGCCAACGACGGCATCGTGTCGACGGCCAGCCTGGTCGTCGGCGTGGCCGCCGCGCGCGGAAGCACGCGCGAGATTCTCGTCGCCGGTGTGGCGGGCCTGGCCGCCGGCGCCATGTCGATGGCCGCCGGCGAATACGTGTCCGTCAGTTCGCAGGCGGACACGGAGAAAGCCGACCTCGCGCGCGAGAAAGAAGAACTCGCCACCGACCCGCACCATGAGCTGGCCGAGCTCACCGGCATCTACGTCCAGCGCGGCCTCGACCCGGCGCTCGCCCGCAAGGTCGCCGAGCAGATGACCGCGCACGATGCCCTCGGCGCCCACGCGCGCGACGAGCTGGGAATTTCCGAGGTGTCCGTCGCCCGCCCCGTGCAGGCGGCGCTCGCCTCCGCCGTCACTTTTGCGACGGGCGCGGCCCTTCCGCTTCTCACCGCTGTCCTTTTTCCGGGCACCCATCTCATCGCCGCGGTCACCGCGGGCTCGCTCCTCTCCCTGGCCGTTCTGGGCGGCGTGGCCGCCCGCATCGGCGGCGCCAGCGTGGTGATCGGCACCGCGCGCGTGGCGTTCTGGGGCGCGCTCGCCATGGCCATCACCGCGGGCGTGGGCACCCTCTTCGGCGCGTGACCTTCCAAGTCGACGACATGTACCGCAGCCTTCGCGGGCGGTTGTTTCTCACCGACCCGAAAACGCTCGGCCTTTCTCCCAGCGAGGATGAACGGTTCTGGGGCCTGGTCGTGGACATCGGCGTGGAGACGGGCGTGGCGACGCTCGTGGTGTTGCGCGACGGGACCATCAGCCTTTATTTTTCCAACGGCGGCGGGCTGATCGGCCTGGGCCAGCACGACGAGATGCACGAGAAAGCCGACCGGCTGCTCAGCCTGGCGGAGGACTTCAGCCTCGAAGGGCCGGAGGCGGAGAAGGACACGCTTCCCTCCGAAGACGCCACGCGATTCAATTTTCTCGGGTTCAACGGGGCGCGGGCGATGGAAGAGCCCGATGAAGCCCTCGAACTCGACGACCATCCGCTCCATCCCCTGTGGGAAGCCGCCCACGACATCATCGCCGCGGCCCAGGCCATCGACGATAAGCGGGTCGGCCGGTAACCCGGCCCCTCGATTTCTGGTATCCTGACGGCGTCGTCCCCAACGCCTCCTCTGGCTGGATAATCCGATGACCAACGATACAGACAAACCCGAGCGCCGCGCCTTTCCCTCGCCCCTCATCGAACCGGTCAACATCCTCATCGTCGACGATCGCCCCGAAAACATCACCGCCATGGAAGCCACGCTGAAGTGCCGGGAGTACAACCTGCTCAGCGCCTCCTCCGGCGAGGAAGCGCTGGCCGTGATGGCCGCCCACGATATCGCTCTGGTGCTTCTGGACATCCAGATGCCGGGCATGGACGGCTACGAGGTCGCCCGCCGGATCAGCACCGACGAGCGCACGCGGCACGTGCCGGTGATGATGGTGACCGCGATCTACACCGAGGATCCGCACATCCGACGCGGCTACGAGATGGGCGCGGTCGACTACATCGGTAAACCCTTTGACATCGACGTTCTCCGCCGGAAGGTGGGCATCTACACCCAGCTCCATCTTCAGCGACGCACGCTGCGGCAGACCGAAAACCAGCAGAAGATCATCGACGCCGAGCTGCTCGCCCGGCAGGAAGAGGTCGAGCACCGTTCCGCCCAGATCACCACGCTTCTGGAAACGATCCAGGACCCGGTGTTCGTGGTGTGGGGAAACCAGATCACCGAGTCGAATCGCGCGGCCCTCAAGATGTTCGGTTACGACACCTACAGCGACATGGAGCAGAGCGTCGAGGGATTCCTCGGAAAAATTCATCCGCGCGACGCCATGACCGGCGCCCAGCTTGGGAGAGGACACCCGTATTACCAGGCGTTGGGCGGCCACACCGCCTACGGGCAGATGGTCGTGACGAATCTCAAGGACGGGAAAGACGAGATGATTCGCTGCGCCGCGCACCCGGTGCGGTTCCGCGAGAAGATTCTGGGCGTGGTGATGGTGCACGCGCCCGTGCCTTCGTGAACCGGACGGCGCTCGCCTTTCTTCCGATTCTTCTCCTCGCCGCCGTTTCCGCCGGGGCCGCGCAGAAACGGTCGCGCGAGCAGATGGACATCGACAAGGCCCTCGAGGCGGTCGACGACTGCCTTCACTGGGGCGGCGACGCCGAGAACGACGAGAGCATGAAGGTGGACTGCGCCGAGGCGGAGCTGGCGCTCAAGAACACCAGCCACGCCCACCCGAAAAACCCCGCCCTGCTCGAGCCGATCAATTCCATGGTGCAAACCGCGCTCCTCGACCGCACCGAACCCTTCATCGCCGAGTACTGCGCCGCGCTGGCCGGCACGTTTGAGAAGAACCCCGCGGCCGAGGGCGCGGAAGCCTTCGACAAGCTCTGCCGCCGCAAGGGCGCGCCATGAACTGGCGGATGATCGTCGCCGTCCTGGCGGCGCTGGGCCTGCGCGCGGTCGCGGTGTCGCGCCTGGGCTGGAGCTACCGTCCCTTTCGCGACTCGTTCCGCCTCCTGGAGTTCGGCCGCGACGCCGCTCTCTTCCTTTTCATCCTGGCGATGTGCCTTGCCGTGATCACCGCGATCTTCCCGCGCCAGGACACGCCGTGATGACCAAGGAACGCCTGCTCGCTTTCAGCGACGGCGTTATCGCGATCATCATCACCATCATGGTGCTCGAGCTCAAAGCCCCGCACGGCAGTTCGCTCGCCGCCCTTCGCCCGCTGGCGTCGGTGTTTCTCAGCTACCTCCTCAGCTTCGTGTTCGTCGCCATTTACTGGAACAACCACCACCACATGTTCCAGCTCGTCCACCGCGTGAGCGGAGGAATCCTCTGGGCGAACATGCATCTGCTTTTCTGGTTGTCGCTGATCCCGTTCGTGACCGCCTGGTCGGGCGAGAACCATGCAGCCCCGACGCCCGTAGCTCTTTATGGGGTCGCGCTCCTGATGTGCGCCGTCGCCTATACCATCCTGACCCGCGTCATCATCGCGCACGACGGCTCCGAATCGAAACTCGCCCGGGCGCTGGGCGACGACCGCAAGGGATGGGCGTCGCTGGCGATCTACCTCGTGGCTCTACCTCTCAGTTATCTTCACACGCTCGCGGGCATCGCGTGTTACGTCATCGTCGCCGTCATCTGGCTGGTGCCGGACCGCCGCATCGAGCGCGTGCTCCAAGGAGAACGAACATGAAAGTCGGAATTTTGGGATCGGGTGACGTGGCGCAGGCGTTGGGCGCGGGATTTCTGAAACACGGGCACGAGGTGACGCTCGGCACGCGCGACGCCGCCAAGCTCAAGGACTGGAACGCGGCCAACCCGAAGGCGAAGGTCGGCAAGTTCGAGGACGCCGCGTCGTTCGGCGAGCTGATCGTGCTGGCGGTCAAGGGCGGGCCGGCGCAGAAGGTGCTCGAAGGCGTGGGCGCCGCCCGGCTGAAAGGCAAAACCATCATCGACGCCACCAATCCCATCGAGGAAGCGCCGCCGGCCAACGGCGTCCTGAAATTTTTCACCAGCCTGAACGATTCGCTGATGGAGCGGCTGCAGAAGGCGTTCCCCGACGCGAAGTTCGTGAAGGCGTTCAACACCATCGGCAGCGACTCCATGGTGAACCCGGAGTTCAAGGGCGGCAAGCCGACGATGTTCATCTGCGGCAACGACGACGGCGCGAAGAAAACGGTGACGGGCATTCTCGACAAGTTCGGCTTCGAAACCGAGGACATGGGCAAGGCCGAGGCCGCGCGCGCCATCGAGCCGCTGTGCATCCTGTGGTGCATCCCCGGATTCCTGCGCAACGACTGGGTGCACGCCTTCAAACTGCTCAAGGCGTGACCCACTCTCCCAAACGGCTGCTGCTCATCGTCGTCGGCACGATCTGCGTCGTGCTGGGCGCGGTGGCGCTGATCATCCCGATCGTGCCCACCACGCCGTTTCTCCTGCTGGCCGCGGCCTGCTACGCGCGCAGCTCGGAGCGCTTCTACCATTGGCTGATGCATCACCGCCTGTTCGGGCCGTTCATCCGCAACTACCGCGAGAAGGGCGGCCTGACGATCCGCCAGAAGGCGGTGGCGCTGCTCACCCTGTGGCCGGCGGTCGTCATCAGCGGAATTTTCGCGCCGGCGCCGCTCTGGTCGCGCTGGACGCTGGCCGGGGTGGCCGCCGCGGTCACCGTCTACCTCGCCTGCCTCAAAACGGTGCCGAAATAGCTTCTCCGACGGAACTCCGGGGCTCCGCGGGCGCTGATTCCGGCGTGAGGGTCGACTATTCCGTCATCATTCCCGCCTTCAACGAAGAAGAGCTTCTTCCCCGCACGCTCACGCTCCTGAAAGAGGCGATGAAGAGCACGCCCCGCCTGGGCGAGGTGATCGTCGTCGACAACAACTCGACGGACGCGACCGGGGCCGTCGCCGCCCGACTGGGCGCGCGCGTGGTCAGCGAGCCCGTCAACCAGATTTCCCGGGCGCGCAACGTGGGCGCGCGCGCCGCCGCGGGCAAACATTTCATTTTTCTCGACGCCGACACCGAGCCCACCGCGGCGCTCCTCGAGGCGGCGCTCTCACGGCTGGACAGCGGAACCTCGGCGGGCGGCGGCGCCTACATCGAGCTCGTCGGCGGGCGCCAGCCGTGGGCGATGCGCGTGCTTCTGCCGGCCCTGAGCTACGGGTTGATGAAGATCGGCATCTGCGGCGGCTCGTTTATTTTCTGTTCGCGCGAGGCTTTCCAGGCGGTGGGGGGATTCAGCGAGAAGGTGTACGCCGCCGAGGACGTGTTCATGTCGCGGGCGCTCAAGGCGTGGGGAAAAAGAAACGGGAAGCGGTTCGAGGTGCTCAGGGAACCGCCGATCCGCTCATCGGACCGGAAAATCTACATGCACTCGCCGCTGTCACTGCTGGCGACGTTCCTTTTGTTCACGGTCTTTCCCTTCGGCGTCCGCTTCAAGGCGCTGTGCGGCCTGTGGTACCGCCGGCCGCGGCCTAATAGCTGAAGTTAAGAAACAGGCTCGTCAGAAACGCCATTCCGGCGGCGATGAACAGCAGGCCCGCGCCGTCGGCCCACAACGCCAGCCGTTCGTGCCCCGTGACGCGGGCGATGCCGACGAGCCGGGCATAAAGGATCGTCGCCACCGGCACGAAGGGATAGACGTAGCGCGCCTCGCCCATCGAGGCCCAGCCCCCGTGCCAGAGATACAGGAAATTGAAAACCGGTGACATCATCACCGACCAGGTGAGCACCGACGGAAGCCCGCCCGATTCCCGGCCCAGGCGCAGCGTCATCAAGCCGAAGACGAACAACACCGGCAGTAGGGCCGCCGACAGAATCGACATGAGAAGCCGGCCGCCGGGGTAAAGAAGCGACCAGCCGCCGACGAGCGCGGTCTTGAGCCACAGATTCCAGAAATATTCGCGGCCGCCGCTGTTCTGCCACAGGTTCGCGTACTCCGTCAGGTACGGTTTCATGTTCAGAACGAAGACGCTCCAGACCTTCAGATGCATCCGAAGCTCGGCCGGCAGACCTTCGGTGTTGCCGGTCACGCCTTGACTGATGAAGCTCCGGCTCCAGGCCACGTAGGCGACGAGCGTCACGGCGACGACCACGGCCGGAAGCCAGGCCTGACGAAGGATTTCGGCGCGCCGCTCGGGTTTCTCGACGAAGACGGTGAGGACGGCCAGGCCCACCGCCGACATCGGGCAGGCGATGCTCATCTTGGTCAGGCATCCGAGGGCCAGCGCCCCGGCGGCGATCCAGAGATCGTTGCGCGCGCCCGACGACTCCCAGAGCGCGGTCCGCTCGACGGCGATGATCCACAGGATGTAGGTGAGCGAATCGTTGCCGATCCGGCAGCCGAACATGATCGAGGTCGGCAGCGCCGCCATCAGCGCAAAAGCCGTCAACTGGTCGCGCGGGTCCGGGATGTAGCGCTCCGACATCCGGAAGAACACGATCAGGAGAAACGCGAACAGGTAGGCGCTGAGAATGTGGAGTTCTTCGGCGGCGGCGAAATGCGGCGTCGCGAGAAAGACGGCGTAAAACGGGGCCGCGGCGAGGTAATACACCGGCGGGTGGTAGCACACCCAGCAGTCCTTGGGATGCGGCAGGAAATGGCGGCGCGCGATGATCTCGACGTAGTCCCGGTGGCCCTGCGCGTCGTAACTGCGCGAGAAGGCGTCGGTCCTCATCGTGTAATAGACGCAGAACGCGAGCGCGATGAGCCAGAGGATTTTCGACTGCGACGACAGCCGCGCCCGAACGAAGAACCAGAACAGCCAGGAGATCAGAAGCGCGTGAAAGAGAATTTCGAGAATGACCGAGAACAGGGAGACGGGCGCGGCCAGGCCGTCATGCGTCGGGAGGATCAGGAGCGCGCCCGTGAGAAGCAGGCCCGCGGGGGCAACGATTCCGCCCCACCGCCGCCAGATTTCTTCGATTTTTTCGAGTTCGCCGGTCACGAGTCGCATGGGCAGCGGCATATTACGTTTTCGACCGAATTAGAGCTTGTTTTCCCTCCACGCCCCCGTATCATTACCCTAAAGGGCGCGCGAGTGGCCCGGTGTATAATCCGATCGTGAATTCAACCCAAAGCGCCTCGGCGCTCAATCCGAAACTTCTGTCAGATCTCAGGGCGATCGTCGGTGAAAAAGGCGTGCTGACGCTCCAGGCCGACGTCCATCTTTATTCGTACGACGCGGCGCTCGACCGGTCCCAGCCGTCCGCCGTCGTTCTCCCGGAAACGCCCGACCAGGTCCCGCAGATCGTGAAGGTCCTCGCCAACCACAAAAAGCCGTTCGTGGCCCGCGGCGCGGCCACGAGCCTGTGCGGCGGCCCGGTCCCGCTCAAGGGCGCCGTGGTCATCGGCCTCAGCCGCCTGCAGAGCATCGGCCGCCTCGACAAGGTCCGCAAGGAAATCGCCGTCGAGGCGGGAGTCATCAATCTCAAGCTCCAGCAGACGCTCGAGCCGCTCGGACTTTTCTTCCCGCCGGATCCGGGCAGCCAGAAGGCCTGCACCATCGGCGGAAACGTCGCCACCAACGCCGGCGGCCCGCACTGCCTGAAGTACGGCGTCACGTCGCACTACGTCGTCGGAATGGAGATCGTTTTGCCCGACGGATCGGTCCTGCACCTGCGCGTCGAGGACCCGGGCTACGACATCGTCGGTTTTCTCGTCGGATCGGAAGGCACGCTCGGCATCGCCACCCGTTTTCGTCTCAAGGTTATTCCCAAGCCCGTCGTGGTCCGCACCGCGCTCGTGGCCTTCGATTCCATCGAGGCCGCCATCAAGGCCGTCACCGAAATCATCGCCGCCGGGTTGAACCCGGCCACGCTCGAGGCAATGGACCGCACCGTCGTCGAGGCGGTGGAAGCCTTCACGCAGGCCGGCTACCCGCAGGCCGAGGCGGTCCTGCTCATCGAGGTCGACGGCGACAAGGTTCAGGAGCTCGACGAGCAGATGCAGAAGATTGAGGAAATCTGCCGCGCCAACGCGTGCGGCGAGTTCCGTTTCGCCAAGAGCGACGCCGAGCGGGCGAAGTTGTGGGAGGGCCGCCGCGGCGCCTATCCGGCCATGGCGCGCCTGGCGCCCAACGTGCTGGTGGAAGACGGCGCGGTGCCGCGCACCAAGCTTCCGCAGGCGCTGGCCGAGATCAAAAAGATCGCCGAGGAGTTCGACCTGCGCGTGGCGCTTCTTTTCCACGCGGGCGACGGCAACCTGCACCCGCAGATCATTTTCGACGAGCGCGACGTGGAGCACACCAAGATCGTCAAGGAAGCGGGCTACCGGATGCTCAAGGCCTGCGTGGACCTCGGCGGCACGATTTCCGGCGAGCACGGCATCGGCCTCGACAAGCGCGAGGCGATGAAGTGGCTGTTCACGCGCGAGACGCTCATGCTCTTCCGCCGCCTCAAGAATATTTTCGACCCGGAGAACCTCTGCAACCCGGACAAACTGATCCCGCTCATCAGCAAGGCGCCCGCCGCGCCGCCGCCCGAGGATTTTGAGTTCAAGGTCAGCCCCGACGGCTCGGTGTCGCCCACCGACGAGGCGGAAATGGTTCGCGTGGTGCAGCAGCTCGCGCGGAAAAAATCCCTTTTCGGCATCGGCGGCATGGAATCGAAGTTCCGCGTGAAGGAAAACCTGGTGCTTCGCACCATCAACCTCAACAAGGTTCTGGATTTCGATCCGGCCAACCTCACCGTCACCGTGCAGTCCGGAGCGCCGCTCGAAGGCGTGCGCGCGGCGGTGGAGAAGGAAGGCCGCTACCTCTGGGTTTTCGGCGGAGGAACGGTCGGCGGAACGGTGGCCACGCGCGCGAGCGCGGTGCCGCCCCTGCGCGACCTCATCCTCGGCATGCGCGTGCTCCTGCCCACCGGCGAAATCGCCGTGCTCGGCGCCAAGACGATGAAGAACGTCGCGGGCTACGACGTCGCCAAGCTTCTGATCGGGTCGTTCGGCACGCTCGGCGTCATTCTCGATGTCACGTTCCGTTTGTTTCCCTACGCCGCGAAGGAGAACAAGGTCGAGCGCGCCCGGCCCTTCGTGCTCAAGGACCTGCACCGCAAGATCAAGAAGGCCTTCGACCCGAACGCGATCCTGTCTCCGCGCACCTGCGGCCTCACCGAATCCGACCTGCCCAATCTGGAAAAGGACATCCCCGACCCGTTCCGCGGAGGCCAGGTCGGCAACATCGGCGACCGGTTCTGGTTATGACGGAAAAGCCCGAGAACAACCCGCTTCAGGACCTCGCGAAGTTCGAGGACATGGTCGCGGCTTGCAATCGCTGCGGCTTCTGCACCTCGTACTGCCCGACCTACAAGGCGACCGGCAACGAGGCGCTGTCGCCGCGCGGCCGCAACCAGCTCGTGCGCGCCATGATCGAGGGGAAGATCGTCAACACCGCGCAGGCGGCCGAGAGCATCGAGACCTGCCTGCTCTGCGGCGAATGCACGTCGGTCTGCTTTTCCGAGGTGCCGACGGCGAAGTTGATGGTGGCCGCCCGCCATTACCTCAACCGCTCGGGGAAAATTCCGAAAGCGCTGTCCTTCGTTCTCAAGCGCCTGCTGCCGCATCCGCACCGGCTGTCGACGCTCCTGCGGCTGGCCTTCATCGGCAAGGCGCTGGGGCTCTCGCGCCTCGCCCGCAAATCCGGAATTCTCGGAAAGCTGGCGCCCGCGCTGGCCGCCGCCGACGAGCAGCTGCCCAAGGCGCCGCTCCGGTTCCTTCGCGACTACCCGATCATTCGCCAGCGGACCGAATCGGCGCTGGCGCACGCGCGGCAGACCGAGGCGCTGGCCGCCCAGAAAAACGCCGCCGCGGGCCGGCCCGCGCCGCCACCCGCCGCCGCGACCGCGGTGCCGACGGTGGCGTTCTTCACGTCATGCGGACCGCAGTACATCCGCCCGAACGTCGGGCTGGCGACGGCCAAGCTGCTGGCCCGGCTCAAGATCAATTTCGTCGTGCCCGACGTGGTCTGCTGCGGTCTTCCGGCGGCGAGCTACGGCGTGCTCGACTCGGTTCGCGATTTCGCGCGCGAGAACATCGACCTGCTCGAGAAGGGGCGCTACGAGGCGATCCTGATCGACGACAGCTCGTGCGGCGCGCACATCAAGGATTTCGCCGGCTTTTTCGAGGGCGACGCCCGCATGGTCAAGCGCGCGCACGAGCTCGCGCAGAAGACCCGCGACGTGGCGTCGTTCCTCATCCAGAAAGGATTGAAAGAGCACCTGATGAAAGCGCGCTACGCCGGGCCGCCGGTCGCCTACCACGATCCGTGCAAGGCGCAGTACGCCCAGAAGCAGACGCAGCCGCCGCGCGAGCTGCTCAACGCCATTCCGGCGCTCAAGCTGGTGCCGGTGATGGACGCCGACCAGTGCTGCGGCGGCGCCGGCACCTTCGCCGCGGTGCACGCCGAGCTCTCGCGCGACATCGTCGAGGCCAAGGTGAAGAACATCGTGGCCTCCGGCGCCAAGATCGTGGTCACCTCGAGCGTGTCGTGCCTCCTTCAGGTCGCCGCCGGGCTCCGGCGCGCGGGCTCCAAGATCGAGGTCATGCACCTCGTCGAATTTCTTCAGCAAACGCTGGACGGCCACCCTTAACGCGGTCGGGATTACTAGAATCAGCGCGGCTTTCGAATTCCTCAGGGGGTTTTCATGAAGACGAAGGTTCGGTTGGTCACGATCATCCTGCTCGGCGTCCTCATCGGCGTCGTGGCCGTGCAGATCCAGCGGAATTCCGTTCCGCTCGACCTGCGGCTCGTTTCCAATGACGACGGCACGCGCGCGCACGCGCTCCGCTCGTTCGTGAAACTCGACAACGAGAAAAAAGCGCCCATCATCGACAAGCTGATCAAGGGCCACCTCCGCTCTCCCGAGGCGCGTGAGCGCCAGTTCTCCCTTTACGCCCTGCGCAAATCCGGCGACACCTCCGAGCGCGTCCTGCGGGCGATGATCAACAAGCTCGGCGACCGCGATGGAAAGGTCCGCATCGAGGCCAAGACCGGCCTGATGGAAGCCGGCGACGCCGCCCTTCCGATCCTCGTCGAGGCTGTCGGCAATTTCGGCGGGCGCGACGAAGCCATGGACATCCTGGCCCGCGGCTCGCCGCACGTGATCACCCCGCTCGCCCGCGGCCTGGGCGACAACAACATCGTCCGCGCCCGCGGCTCGGCCAACGTCCTCGGCAGGCTGGCCGTCGAGGAAACGCGCGTCGCCGCGAAGCCGATCCTCCCCGAGCTCTACCAGGCGATGCGATCGACCGACACGATCCTGCAAACCAACGCCGCTTTCGCCATTCATCACATCGATCCGCTCGACACGCACCCGATTCCGATTTTCCTGGCCGCCGTTCGCGCCGACGATTGGTCGAAGACGCGCGGCTGGCCGGCGCTCAAGGCGCTGACCGAGACCCCGCGCGCCTACGCCGAGAGCAGCGCGGTTCTCACGCGCATGCTCGTGAAGACGGAAGACGGCTTCGATCAGAACCAGCGCTTCCGCCGCCCGGCGATCGCCAACGCGCTCGAAACGACCGCGCCGCGCGGGCGGAAAGTGTCGGACCTCGCCTGGGACCTTAAGAATAAGGAAGACGCCATTCGCTACCGCGCCCTCATCGTGGTCGGCTCCTCGCCGACCGCCGCCCTCGCGGGCGACGTCGCCGGCGTGCTGAGCGACCCCGACCCGATCAACGCGGGCCGCGCCGCGTGGACGCTGGGGCGCATCGGTCCGCAGGAAATCGCGCGCCTGGGCGCGGGCATCTACCCGAAGCTGTTCGCGGTCATGGCGCGCGTCGACGACAAGACCATCAAGAATTTCCGCCCGGCGGTGGGTTTCGCCATCGGCCAGGTCGGCCAGCCGCTGCTGCCGCCGCTGGTCGACGCCATCAAGAAGGGCCAGCTCTCGCTTGAGAACGCCGACCTGATTCTCCGCTCGGCGCCGCAGGACACGACGCCTTACCTGCTCGCGCTCATGAACGACCGCAACGCGGACGCGCGCCTGGCCTCGGCCATCGCGCTGGCGCGGCTGTCGCCCAAGAGCCCCGGCGTGCTCGAGGAATTAACGAAGAACCAGAACCGCCCGGGCGCCATCGGCGAAGACGTCCGCCGCGCCATCGACCAGATCAACGGCCGCGACCAGAAGCCGCAGCCCGGCCCCGGGCAGCGCGGCAAGCGCGGTCCCAACCAGGGTGGAAAGAACGGGAAGGGCGGCCGGCAGGGCGGCAAGAACGGCGGCGGAAAGTGGAACGGCAAGCGCGGCCCCGGCAAGGGCGGCGGTCAGGGCCAGGGACAGGGACGGGGCAAGGGTGGAAACCGCGGCGGTAAGCGCGGACCGGGCAACGGCCAGGGCAACAACCCGCCTCCAGTCCAGTAAACCTCAGGGCGTCAGGTACGCCCGCAGATTGATATCGAGATCGCGGCCCGTCGCCTGCTCCAGGCGGCGGGCCGCTTTCTTTCTGAACTCAGGCTCGGCCGCCTTGAGCGTGTCCGAGGGAAGAAATCGCATCGCCGCGATGGCGGCGCCCGACACGATCGGGTCGGGATCGTCCAGCGCCTGCATCAGGACGTTGGTGTTCGACGGCGCGGTGCCGAGGGCGGCGCCGACGGCCGCCAGCGCGCGCGTGCGCGGCGAAGGGGACGCGAGCGCCTTTAAAAGCGCGGGCGTGCCGCCATCGCCCATGCGGCCGAGCGCCACCGCCGCGGCCTCGCGGACCGCGGCGCGCGGGTGCTCCAGCAGCGGCGCGACCCACGCCGCGTCGCCGCCGTTGCCGATCTGGCCGGTGGCCGTGACCGCGGCCTGAACGACCACCGTGTCGGTGGACAGCGCGAGCTGCTGGAACGCCGGCCGAAGCCGCTTCTCGGCGGCGCGCAGGGCCGAAAGTTCGGCTTCGATGCGCGGCCGGGCGCCGCGGGTTTTGTCGACGATACCTAGGAACGTTTCAGCCGCCTTGTCCTGAACGATGTCGGTCACGTCATCGGGCGCGCTCGCGAGAAATTCCTTCCGCTCCTGCGGCCCGATGCCCGCGGCCGTCGATAAAATCCCAAAAGCCTCGCCCAGCCGAACGCGCGAAATGAGCGACCTCGCGTTTTTTCGCGCCGCCGATGTCTTCGAGGTCCCGATGGCGGCGGCGACCGCCTCAAGAACCGCCCGCGCGCCCGGCTCGGTGCCGTTGTCGCGGTTGATGAGCGCGCCCAGGCCCCGGGCGGCGGTGGCCGCGGTGCGCGGCGCCGACGCGAGCCGCGCTTCCAGAAGCGGCAGCGCCACCGTCGGGCGCTGAAGCCGCAGAAGACTCAGCGCCAGCGCGGCGTTCGGATCGGATTCAGGCACCGCCGCCAGCGCCCGCGCGGCGTCATCACCGTGGGCGGCGAGCGCGATGGACAACTCGATCAACTGCTCGATGGCGTTGGGGTCGAGCGCCGCCACCAGCGACGGAACGTCGGACGGCGGAAGGGTGAGGAGCTGTTCAAGCGCGCGCCGCGGCGTTTTCTTGTCGAGCGAGAAGGCGGCGGCGACGTCCGCGATGGCGGCCACCCGCGCCACCGGGTCGAGCGCGCGCGCCTCGTCGAGATCCTTCTGGAGATCGACCGCCTGCTGGCGCGCCACGGTTTCCCGCTCGAATTCCGGCCACACCGGCGGCGCGAGCTCGAGCTTGCTGACGAACGTGGCGTCGTCGACCCGCAGGACACCGAACATGTTGCGCATGAAATGGCCGGACACGTGATGGTCGATGGGCACGATGCCGTCGACGCGGTGCGGCCCGCCCGCAAAAACCTGCAGGGAATAGGACGACTCGTTCCGGAAGAAATTTCCGCCGGCGATCCAGGGAAGGCGGAGCTTGCCGTCCTTGCCTTCGTAGTAGCCGAAGGCGCGCCCGCCGACCTCGGCGGTGCCCGTGCCCCACTCGGCCTGCGCCTCGACGCGGTCGCCGCTCACGATTGCCGAGCCGACGCCGTGGTCCCAACCGTAGGCCGGGCCGACGCCCCAGTTCAGAATGCGGTTGTCGTCGCCGAGCGCTTCGAAATGCCCGAAGGCGCTGTGCACGCCCGAGCCGAGATCGTAGCGCCGGCCCTGCACGAGGTTCTTGTCGCCGCGAATGCGGAAGGCGCCCGCGCCATGCCAGTAACCCGCGCCCTGCGCGAAGTAGCTGCCGATCACGACCGCGCCGTCGCCCTTCAGGCTGCACAGCCCGATGCCGCCACCGGAAAATGCGCGCCGCCCGAAGCCGACGCCCTGGCACAGGCTCGCCGAGCCCTGCGGCTCGCGCGGGTCGGGGTTCACCAGGCCGCCGCGGAGCGTGGCGTCGTTGCCGCGATGGCGAAACACCGCCACGCCGCGCACGAAACCCGCGCCCTGCCCGTTGCCGAGCGATTCGAAGCGCGAGCCGTTGCCCTCCGAAAGAAACATGCCGACGCCCGCGACCGCCTGGCCCTGCGTGTTGTGACCGGCGTACGCGTCGCAGTTGCCGCGCACGATCAGCGCGGCCGCGCCGCCGATGGTCGCGCCCTGCGAATAATCGCCGGTCACCAGCCGCTTGAGGCCCGACGGATTGGCGATCGCCATCGCGGCGACGCCGAAGTAGCTGGCGGCCGCCGTGGGCGCCGCCGTCGAGCCGCGAACGGAAACGTTGGATCCGAAGTCGATGGCCACGCGCGACTGGCCGGGGCCGGCGAACGCCACGGGCGTTTCATAGATGTTGTCGCCGCCGGTTTCGATGAGAAGCGCCACGCCGTCGAGCGAACCCGCGCGGTAGACGTCGTTGGCCGACCGGCCGATCATCACGTCACCGGCGGGCGTTTTCCACCGCAGGCGGCGGCGCACCGAGAAATGTTTTCCCTCGAGGCTTTTGATCGCGCCGTCGAAGGCGGTGAGGATCAGCCGGGCGGCGATCCTCATTTCCGATTCCTGGTAACCGGTCAGGCCGCCGAGCCGTTTTCGCAGGCGCCGCGTCGACAGCTCATCGTCGATGCCGCCGCTCTCGCCCCAGCCGAACATCTCGGAGAACGCCCGTCGCTGGTCGTCGGTCATCGAGGCGCGGGCGGCGTCGAGATGCGGCTGCGCGGCCGTCATGGCGCTGACCAGCGCCACCACCGCGTCGGCCAGCGCGGGGGGAATATCGGCCCGGCGGGCGGTCGAACGTTGGGCGGCCGGCGGCGTTTCGTCCGGGCCGCCCAGGAGGTCGCACGCGGCGGCATAAAGGTCGGCGGTTCCGGGGGCGGCGTCCACGCGGTCGAGCCAACCGGAAGCGGCACCCGGAAATGCGGTCGGGGTGGAGAAGAAGGTCTCGAGGGAATCGAGCGGGAAGTAGGGGGGCGGCATCGACGGAATGGCGAGGTCGGCTTCCTCGATGCGAAGGGTCGGCAGTTCTTCCCGCCAGGCGGCCAGGGCGCGGTCGGCGGGGCCGGCCGCGAAAATCAACGCCGGTCCAAGCCACAAGGCCGAAAACAGCGCGCAAACGCGGGGCAGGCGCATCGACGGTAATATAGCTGATAAATCGAGCGGAAACGTAATTTGGGCGCCCCTTGCGGCGGTTCCTGACCCCCACTACACTTTTGAATAGTTTTATCGATTCGAAGCGGAGCTCGGGGGCCTATGGCAGATCAAGCCGGCGCGATCGGCAGCGTGATGCTGATCGAAAATGACGAAGCCATCATCAAATCGGTGACGGATGCTTTCGTCGCCGCCAAATTCCGCGTGACCGCCGCCTCTTCGGCGCGGGCCGCGTTTCCCCAGATTTTCAAGTCGCCGCCCGACGCCGTCGTCCTCGACATCAACCTGCCCGACCTCGACGGATTCCACCTCGCCAAGGAACTCAAGCGGAACATGATGCTCCGCCACATCCCGGTGATCCTGCTGACCTCGGGAATGGATTTCCTCGACAAGATGCGCAGCCTGGAAGTCATCGTCGACGAATACGTCGTCAAGCCGATCGACCTCAAGGACCTGACGCTGCGCACCCAGCTCGCCATCCAGCGGGCGCAGTCGAACCTCGACGCCAACCCGCTCACGCGCCTGCCCGGCAACATCGCCATCGTGAAGATGCTCAAGAGCCGCATCGGCGCCGGCAAACCCTACGCGGTGGGTTACGCCGACCTCAACAACTTCAAGGCGTACAACGACAAGTACGGATTTTCGAACGGCGACAAGGTGATCCGCTTCGCGGCGCAGGTGATCGTGTCGTCGGTGGCGAAACTATCTCCCCAGGACAATTTCGTCGGGCACGTGGGCGGCGACGACTTCATTTTCGTCGTGGGCTACGAAAAGGCCAACGAGATCTGCCAGATGATCACCGAGACCTTCGACCGCGAGGTGCCCAAGTTCTACAGCGAAGAGGACAAGCAGAAGGGCTACATCGTCGTCGAGGACCGCCCTTTCCAGCACATTGGGATCCTAAGCTTAGAATTCCACGTGGACAAGTTGTCG